>ERZ772902.1633-NODE-1633-length-15879-cov-3.887639_pt1 | contig 15879 bp, 11 predicted proteins | sample MGYA00511470_ERZ772902 | MGnify/ENA primary metagenome ERZ772902 (study PRJEB29015, sample SAMEA2737717) | human gut metagenome | biome: human gut; feature: human-associated habitat; material: faeces | place: China | collected 2012 ... | reverse complement strand
TCGCCTTTCTCAGGCTGATACAAGCCGAAAAGGACGCTCATCAGCGTCGATTTGCCCGCGCCGTTCTCACCCAGCAGCGCGTGGATTTCGCCGTGGCGCAGCTGGAGGGTGATGTCGTCATTGGCAATGATGCCGGGAAAGCGCTTGGTGATATGCAGCATTTCGATGGCATAAGGCGTGCTTTCGTCCGGCGTTTGAACGCGCTGTTTCTCCATGAAGCATTTCCTCCTTGATGTTCTGTTTTCCCCATTGATTTCGCCGATTTTGCGGCGGATGATTCCCCGTGTGCGCCGAAAATGCGCTTGATTCTGACAAAAACTTCCGCGCGGCAGAGGACTCCCCCGGCGGAAGCTCTTGTCAGAATCCGGGGGACGTTGCCATCCCCCGGAAGGTGAGATTTATACTAATTCGATTCTAAAACATGGCATCGAGCATAGCAGATTTTCGTTCTGGCAAAGCTGAGTGTAGCGAGGCGTACTGGAGGTACGCGCGAGCGGAACGAAGCAAAGCCGGGGCGAAAAAGATGCTGTGCGAATGTCATGGTTTAGATGAGAATTAGTATTAGCCCTTGACTGCGCCCATCGTAACGCCCGCCACGAAGTAGCGCTGCACAAACGGGTACACAATCAGGATGGGGAGCGTCGCGAAAATGATGGTTGCGGACTGAATGGATTCGGACACGCTGGTGCTCAGGTCATTCGAGCTGCCCTCCGCGACGGCGACTTCCACCGACTGGCTGCCCTTGATGAGGTTGTACAACTTGAGCTGCAGGGGCTGGAGGTCGCGCGAGGTGATGTAGTACAGCGCATCATTGAAGCTGTTCCACTTGCCGACCGCGTAGAAGAGGGAAAGCGTCGCCAGCGAGGAGAAGCTCAGCGGCAGGAAGATGCGGGTGAGGACTTGGAAATCCGTCGCACCGTCAATCGACGCCGCCTCCACCAGCTCATACGGCAGGGAAGAAAAGAAATTCTTCAGGATGATGACGTTGAACGTGGAAATCAGCCCCGGAATAATCAGCGACCACATGCTGTCAAGCATTCCGAATTCCTTCACGTTCAGGTAAATCGGAATCGTGCCGCCGGAGAAGTACATGGTAAAGACGATGAAGAACATGATGACGCGCTGCCCCTTGAGGCGACGCATGGACAGCGGAAACGCCACCAGAATCGTCATGATCATCGCCAGAACGGTGTAGATTACCGTCAGTTCGATGGTATAGAGCAGGCTGTGCCACATCGAATTGTCGTTGACGATGAGCTTGTAGGCATCGAGGTTGAATTCCACCGGCCAGAACGACACTGCGCCGCGCAGAATCGCAGACTTGGAGGACATTGACATGGCAATGACGTTGATGAACGGCAGCGTGCAGATCAGCACGAAGAGCAGCATCACAATGATGAGGACAATCTGCCCTGCACCGAGTTTCTTCTTCTTCTCAGGGCAAATATGCGCCTGTGTGGAAATCGCAGTCATGACAAATCCTCCCCTCTTACCAAATACTCTGTTCGTCGAACAGGCGGGAAACGGTGTTTGCGCCCGTAATCAGCACCAAGCCCACGATGGACTGGAACAGACCAATGGCGGTTGCACGGGCGAACTGGCTGTTGGTAATGCCGGCGCGGTAAACGAAGGTGGAAATGACGTCGCAGTAGTCCTTGACCTTGGTATTGCCGATGATAAACGGGCGGTCAAAGCCGATGGACATCATACGCCCGATGTTCATAATCAGCAGAACGACGATGGTGGAACGGATGCCGGGCAAGGTGACATGCCAAATCTGCTGGAGCTTGTTCGCGCCGTCAATGCGCGCCGCTTCAAAGAGGTTCATGTCCAGGCCGGTAATCGCCGCAAGGTAGAGAATCGTGCCCCAGCCCATCGACTGCCACACGCCGACCAGCACATAGGTGAACGTCCACGTCGGACCATCCGTCAGGAAAGGAATGTTCTCGGAAATCCAGCCCCAGCGCAGAAGCGTGGAGTTGATGACGCCCGACGTCGGCGCAAAAATCTGCAGCACCATGCCGCCGATGATGACCCACGAGAGAAAATGCGGCAGGTACAGCATCGTCTGCGAAAACTTCTTGAGCATGGGCGTTCGCATTTCGTTGAGCAGGATGGCGAGGATAATCGGGACGGGGAAGCCGAAGAGCAAGTCCAGCCCGTTGAGAATCAGTGTGTTCTTCAGCGCGATGCCAAAGTCGCTCATGCCGAAAACGAACTTGAAGTTGTCCAGCCAAATCCACTTGCTCTTGGCGGGATTGAACATGTTGTACTTCTGGAAAGCAATTTGAAGCCCTGCCATCGGCTTGTAGCAGAACAGAATGTACCAGACAATTGGAATCAGCAGCATCAGGTACAGCCGCCAGTCGCGCTGAAGCCAATGCTTCCCGCGCTTGCGGCGCGGACGCACCGATGCAGCGGTTTTCGCGGAATTTCTCATCATAAGCAAAAACCTCCATTCTGATGAATTATGGTTTCCGTAAGGGGTACAAAAACAACTCTCTTTTGCGGGATGCAAAATAGAATCCATGCAAAGAACCTGCTGTTTTTTCCAGCAGCATCAACCAACATCTGACCGGCACTGCCAACGGGAAACCACGGGAGACGCTGCACGAGGCAGCCTGTTACGGGAACGTCACGCTCCGTTTCCGTATCGTTGCTTTAATTATAGACGACATAAGTTGCGCAATTCAATGTAAATCCTGCTTGAAAATATGTGAATCCTGCTGTATAATCAAAGCATCTGAACCTCGAAAGGAGCTGAAGCGATGAAATTTGCGGAAACTATCAACGGTTACAACGCGATGGGGCGCGAGGACGCGGAGTACGAAGCGTGCTATGCCGTAGCAGAGCGCCACACCGTCGGCGGGCTGCATTGCCACGATTTCTACGAATTTTACATCCACTATCATGGCGGCAAGGTCTACTATGTGGACGGCAGCGTGTTTCCGCTGCAAAACAATCAGCTGATTATCATGCCGCCGTTTCGGATGCACGGGCTGGTGGGCGGCAGTTCGCTGCAGAACTACGAGCGCGGCTTCCTGTATCTGCGCCCGGAAACGCTGCGAAAGCTTGGCTTCGGGCAGATTGACCTCCAGCGTTACTTCGACAGCCGCCTGCAGGCCGGAAAATTCTACTATGAACTGCCGCAGGCGGATGCGCTGGCGTGCAAACAGCTGCTGATAGACATCTCCGCACAGCAGGACATGCCGGACGAGATGGTGCAGTTCCGCAATTACGGGCGCATCATCGACTTCATGGTCATGGTCTGCCAAGCCGTGCAAGGAACAACCGCTCCTATTCAGCCAAGCGTTGTCAACGATGTGATTTTCGATGTGCTGCAATACATCAATGACCACTTCACCGAACCGTTAAAATTGGAAGACATTGCGCGCCGCTTCGCCATCAGCGTATCGTACCTTTCGCACGAGTTTACAAGCTACGCCGGGCGCAGCGTCTACGAATATATCCTCTACCGCCGCGTGCAGCTGGCGAAGGAGAATCTGCTGACGGACATGAGCCTGAGTGAAGTAGCCGACCGCAGCGGATTCGGCGATTATTCCGGCTTTCTGCGCAGCTTCCGGCGGATGACGGGCATGGCTCCGAACGCCTACCGCAAGCAGCGCAGCGGCGGACACTAATTGCTGTTTTGTCTGATTAGGACGACAATCTGCCAAATCCGCCGAATTGAAAACAAGATTCGCATAGAAATCTTGATGTCAATGTGCTATCATGCAGATAACGCATCACGCAGCGTTGAGTATTGAAGAAGGAGCGAATGCCATGATTCGGATTGCCATTGTGGGTACGGGCAACATTTCCCACGCCCATGTGGAGGCCTACCTGCGCTTCCCGGAGCGCTGCAAGATTGTGGCGCTGGTGGACATTGTGCCGGAAAAGGCGCAGAAGATGAAGGAGGATTATCACCTGACCGAAGCGGAGGTCTACGACGACCACCAAAAAATCCTTTCACGCAAGGATATTGATTTGGTGGATGTCTGCACGCCGCCGTACGTCCACGCCAGCATTTCCATCAACAGCCTGCGTTCGGGCAAGAACGTCGTTTGCGAAAAGCCGATGGCGGCGTCGCTGGAAGAATGCGACGAAATGCTCCGCGCCCGCGATGAAAGCGGCAAGAAACTCGCGATTATCGCCCAGAACCGCTTCCGCCAGCCCATCAGTAACCTGAAGAAACTGCTGGACAGCGGGCTTGCGGGCAAAGTGCTATGCGCATCCGTCACATCGGCCTGGTGGCGCGGTCACTGCTACTACGACCTGTGGTGGCGCGGCACATGGGAGAAGGAGGGCGGCGGCTGTACGCTGAACCACGCCGTCCACCATATTGACATGCTGTGCTGGATGATGGGTCTTCCGCAGGCCGTGACGAGCGTGATGGCAAATGTCGCGCACGACAACGCCGAAGTGGAGGATTTGTCGCTGTCCGTGCTGCAGTATCCGGGCGCGCTGGCGCAGCTGACAGCCTCCGTCGTGCATCACGGCGAAGAGCAGGAGCTGGTCTTCCAGTGCGAAAAGGCGAAAGTCGCCGCGCCGTTCAGCGTGTACGCATCTATCTCCAAACCGAACGGCTTCCCGATTGAAAATACGGAGTTAGAGCAGAAAATCCGCGATTTTGTGGATGCGCAGCCGCAGCTTCCCTACGAAGGGCACGCGGGCGAATTGGAAAACGTCCTCTCCGCGCTGGAGAACGACACCCTGCCCGCAATTGGCGGCGAGGATGGCCGCCGGACGATTGAGCTGATTACAGCCATCTATAAATCAGGCGCGACGAAGCAGACGGTCACGCTGCCGCTGCAAAAGGACGATCCGTTCTACACGGTGGAAGGCATGATGCGCGCTGTGCCGCATTTCTACGAGAAAACCACGTCTGCCGCGTCGCTTGACGGCACGATTACGCTCGGCAGCGATTATCAGCAGAAATAATGGGAGGTCATTACGATGAAAGTATCAGACGGCATGAACTATGCGCCCAAAGGCAAGGCGCAGCCCGTCGTGAAGCCGGGTGAATTTATCTTTTCCGCCGCACACCTTGACCACGGGCACATCTACGGCATGACGAACGGCCTGCTGGAAGCGGGCGGCACGCTGAAGTACGTCTACGACCCCGATCCGAAGAAGGTGGAGGCGTTCGTAAAGGCGTACCCGCAGGTGAAAGTCGCCCGGAGCGAGGAAGAACTGCTTAACGACAAAGAAACGAATATGGTCTGCGGCGCGGCGATTACAAACGAGCGCTGTGCGCTGGGGCTGCGCGCCATGCAGGCGGGCAAGGACTACTTCACCGACAAAGCGCCCTTCACCACCTTGGAGCAGCTGGACAGCGCCAAGAAGATGGTGGCGCAGACGGGCAAGAAGTACATGGTCTATTACGGCGAGCGGCTGCATGTGGAAGGCGCGGTGCTGGCGGGCAACCTGATTGAGCAGGGTGCTATCGGCAAGGTCATCCATGTGGAGGGCTTCGGGCCGCATCGGCTGGGCGCGGCAGGGCGGCCGCAGTGGTTCTTTGAGAAGGAGAAGTACGGCGGCATCCTCTGCGATATCGGCAGCCACCAAATCGAGCAGTACCTGTTCTATGCGGGCGAGGAGGACGGCACCGTCTCCCGCAGCCGCATTGCCAACTACGCGCATCCGCAGTACCCGGAGCTGGACGACTTCGGCGACTGCGCCATCAACGGTGCAAACGGCACGACGTTCTACTTCCGCGTGGACTGGTTCACGCCGGATGGCCTGCGGACGTGGGGCGACGGGCGCACCATCATCATCGGCACGAAGGGGTACATTGAAATCCGCAAGTATGTGGATGTCGGTACGGAGCGTGACGGCGGCAACCATGTGTTCCTCGTCAACGACCAAGGCGAACAGTACATCAACGCGACCGGTTTGACGGGCTACCCGTTCTTCGGTGATTTGATTCTGGACAGCCTGAACCGCACGGAAAACGCAATGACGCAGGCGCACGCCTTCAAGGCGGCGGAACTGTGCCTGATTGCGCAGAAGCAGGCGGAAATGGTGTATCAAGCGAAATAATACTATTTCCGGATGAAAATGCGCAAGCAGATGGCGCAGTTGAATCCGGAAATAGTATAAAGCAAGAAAGCAAGCCCGTCGGCTGCCTGTGATTTGTACAGGCGGTCGGCGGGCTTAGTTGGTTGTATACAATGGAGGTTGTGGACTTTCGCGCCACGGATGAAGAGGTTGGTAATCATGGTGATGCGCTCCTTTTGGATGAGATTTGTGAAATAGCCTGATTTAGTCTTGATTGATTAACGAGTCGATATTGACCCACATGGCAGGGCGGACAGAGCCAGAATTATAGTCAACTCTAAAGCCATAGAGAGTACCGTAGTTGATTACACACGCAGCACCACTCCGGCCGTTAGCAGGTGACCGGAGCCACCACCATCCAAAAGGAACTCCAGCGGAAGTCTTATTATTGGATGCTCCTTTCGTAATCGCATACGCCGTCGGCATTAGGCGTCCTTTCGTGTTGCATTTGCGAGTTATACCTTCATAAGTTACACCGAAGTATTTATTTGCTTCTGCATAACTCAACAAGAATATCTTATCCTGTGTATTGTTACCTCCTTCAATACAATACTGGTCGTAGCACTGACTTTCACTGTTATCCACCGCCGTTGTCAAAATCAAAGTTCGTTCTGCGCGTGTAAAGGCTTTATTGAAAAATGTAATATTCAACCATTGCCGTAGCGTGCACTCTTCCCATGTAATATCTGTATTGCTATTATTAAAAGGTTGTGCATCCAAGCCATATCGGCTGATCAACAGTGCATTCTTACCTTTGCGTTCTAATACCATCCACTCAATTGGTGATTCGTCATTGCCCGCCTCTGTCTGTGGGTATGTTCCAAAAGTAATATAGTTGCCAACTGTAAACCTTGCTTTATAGGCTTCTTTTTCTTTGGCTTTTGCTTCAATTTCTTTTTCTTGTTTTGCTCTTTCTATTTTTACCTTTTCAATAATTTTCTCGTCTGACCAACGAATTGGTACTGCCGTTTGACCTTCTTCTGCTGTTTTTAGTGCAGCCTGTGCTTGCTCTACTGCCCTTTGAGCTTCTTGCACTTCTGCAAGTACTTTTGCTGCTTCCGATTCAGCCAAACTCTTTCTGCGCTCTATTTCTGCTTTTTCCTTCTCTAATGACAACAGCATCTGCTTTTTCTTTCCACTAAATAAGCCGTGAAGTTTGTTGATTTCTCCATTAAGACGAGCAATCTGCGCTTGAACCTCACTCTTTCGATTCTCTGCTTCTGCAATCGCTTCAGTCTGTTCGTTCATTTTCTTCTGAGTTAAATCAGCTTGTTGCCTCACGCGTTTCAGCTGTTCCTGCAACATAAGAACCTTTGGTTTGTTAAATTCGGCTAATTCTATTGCAATTTCTCCCCAGCATTTGTTGATAATCCGGCAATAAAGTTCTCTGCTATCCTGATAGTTTCCCAATATTTTAAGCAGTGACAATGCCATAGCATAGTTATCTTGACTTATCGCTTCAAGTGCTTGGGCATATTTGCTCTGCTTTGCATACCCCAGATACAGCTGCTTCTGTTCCTCATTCGCAAATCGCAGCGCTTTTTTCCATGTCGGGTCATCGTCAATCGACACACGCAGTGTCGTCAAATCTGCTTCCTTGGTCAGCTTATTTTCCACCAAAATCTGTGCCACATACGCCGGGGCATACTCCGCATCCACATCCAGCACTTTGTCAATATATTCGCTTGCCTTCTCAAAATCCTCATCTTCCAGATACAGGTACACGCGCTTCATCAGATTGTCCGCTTTGCCGCTCTCCTGCACTTCCTGCACAACGGTTTTCTGCACCACCGTGGCCGCCGTTTCGCCCTTCCCGCACAGCTTCTCCACGCCGCGTACAAGATCCTGCATCCAGCCCAGCTTCGCCATGTCCTGCGCCTGCAAGCCTCGAAATTCCTTGGGCATGTCATACGCATCCAGCCCCTTGAAGCACGGAATCAGCACTTTCCGCTTGTCCGCCTTCATCATCCCGAGGAAGCGGCTCCACTCGTTCTTCACCCAAACCGCATCATAGTATTCGTACGTCGTCCCGAACGCCAGCATCACCTTCGCGGAGGACAGCGCCGCGTAGATGTACGGCTCGTACTGCGTGCCCAACTTGTCCTCCAGCGTAATCCGGCTGAAAAACACCTTCAAACCCTTGGCGGTCAGCGCCTCGTAAACATCCTGCGCCAGCACGCTGTCCTCGGTGCGGCTGCCGTCCTCGGCGGTCTCCTTGTAGCAGATGAACACATCGTAGGGCGTTTCGTTCTGCGCAATCGACAGAATATCCTTCTGGATGCGGTCGATGGTTTTCGCTTCCTCGCGGTAGACCTTCCGCGCGACGGGGTCGGCGTAGTCGCACGCCTGCTCGAAGTTGCTGTCCTCCATGATGGAGGTCGGCAGGGTGCGGTGGCAGGTGGGAATCTTGCTGCCGGTGGCAGGGTCATCCACATACTCGATGCCGTACGCGCACAGGCACAAGCCCCAGTACGCTTCCGCCTCTTCGGGGAACTCCGCCACAATCTGCTCATACACGCCGGATGCCTTGTCGAACTCGCTGTTCATGCGCAGGCGATTCGCGCGGTTGAACAGGTTGGTTTTCTTCTCATTGTCCGCGCTGGGGATGGTCTGCTTGCTGCCGCAGTATTCGCATTCGCAGACGGTGCTGCCCGGCTCAAAGGCAAGGTCCCCGCCGCACATTTTGCACTTGATAATCATGATTTATTTTCCCGCTTTCTCCTGCTTTGCAATCACTTTGCGCTGCGCCAGCGCCGCCGTCAAGCGCTTGATGGCATCGGGATTCGCCCCCGCCGCCAGCGCATCCACCTGAGCCGCAATCTCCCCGTCGATGCTCGTGGGCATCGGGTCGGCGAAGCGAATTTCCTCCGCAAGGCGCTTCATGTCCACATCCCCCGATGCGGCCAGCGCGTTCGCCTTCTGCCGGATGACCTTCCACGCGGCGGTGCTGTCCGCCATGTGCGCTTCGCTCTGCGATACCACCACGCGCGCGGCATCCTTCACCGTCAGGCAGATGCCCGTCACGGCGAAAATCAGCACCTCCGCCAGCACCGTCACCCACGCGGGGCAGAGCGCCGCCAGCCCCATCAGCGCAAAGCCGAGAACGACCTGTACCGCCAGCGCCACCGCGCCCACCTTGAAAATCGGCCAGCCCAGGATCTTGCTCTCCAAGCCATCCTTGCGGAACGCGGCATAGAACGTCCACGCCGCCAGCAGGAACATCAGCACGGTGCAGATAGCCGCAATCCGCCACGATGCCGTCCGGCTGAACGGAATCAGCACCATCAGCACAAGTGCCGCCACCAGAAGAATCCCCCAGATTGTCCATGCGTGCTTGCTCAGTTTCATTGCTTAGTCCTCCCGCTTCTTGCCGCAGTTCGGGCAGAATTTGCTGCTGATGTTCGCCTGTCCGCAAGCGCAGTTCCACGTTTCGGGCTTTTTCGCACCGCAATTCGGGCAGAATTTGCTCGTGATGCCCGTCTGCCCGCACGCGCAGTCCCACGCTTCAGGCTTCTTCGCGCCGCATTCCGGGCAGAATTTGCTCGTGATGCCCGCCTTGCCGCAGGTGCACGTCCAGCCCTCGACTGCGGGAGCTTCCGGGGTCAAGGCGCTCTGCATCACCGGTTGAATCGCGTCCTTCGTCATGCCAATGACGCTGCCGACCGCGCCCAGCCCAACGCCTAACTGCATCGCGTCGCTCGCCATGCCGCTGATGCCGCCCGCCGCGCCGCCGTTGCGCATGGCTTCCAGACCCACCTGACGGCTCGTCTCCTGCTGGTAGGTGTAGCCCTTCATGCGCATCTCCTGCGCCTCGGCTTCCGCCTGCATCCGGTAGATGTCTGCCTGCGCCTGACCCGCGATTCGCGCCGCGTCGGCATCGCCCTGCGCGGTGATGGTTTTCAGGCGGGCTTCCGTCTGCGCCTCCACCGCCTTGCGCTCGAACGCGGCTTCCGCCTCGGCTTTGCGGATTTCCTCGTCGCGCGTTTTCAGGTACAAATCCGCGTGCTGCTGCTTCATGCGGCGGAAATTCGGGTCATCGTCCGGCGTGACGATGTTGCTGACGTAAAATTCCGGCACTTCCAGCCCGTACGATGCCAGTTCCGCGTTGATGGCGTCGCGCAGACCGCGGCTGATGGTATCGAGATGCTCGTCCAGCTCCAGGACGGAAATGTGGTTGCTCTTGATGATTTTCGCCAGATTCGCCTTCACCTGCGTCATGATGAGCGTGCGGAAGTACCCCAGCCCGTTCTGGTTAAAGACTTCCTCCTGCTTCAGCCCTGCTGCCGTGCCGACGACGCGGATGAGCAGCCGCCGCGCGTCGCCGACCCGCAGGTTAAACGCGCCCGACGCCCCCAGTTCCACATGGATGCCCGTCACCGGGTCAAACATGCCGACTTTGCTCGGCGTGCCCCACTTGATGCCCAGCTGCGTCGTCAGGTTGACGAAGTAGACTTCTGCACGGAAGGGCGTGCCCTGCGTCGGCAGCTGGTAGATGCTGTTCATCTTGGGGAGCGTGACGGTTTCCAGCGTGTAGCGTCCCGCGCCGAAGGAATCCAGCGCTTCGCCGTTGCGGAAGAACACGGCTTCCTGACTTTCGTGCACAATCAGCTGCGTTCCCGTGGTAAAATCCGTCAGCGGGTGCTTCCACACAATCGTCTGATTGTCGCCCTCATAGCGGATGACCGCCGGAATTCCCTCCGCACGCACCTGCGCCTTCTTCACTTCCGCCTGTACGTCGTTCACCGCACCGCAGACGGGGCAGTCCACCTCATCCACCGTGCTGTCCGCGTTCAGCTGGCAGCCGCACCGATGGCAGCGGAACGACACGGCTTCCCCCACCATCAGCGCCGACTGGCACACCGGGCAGCGGGCATCCACCCCGTCGGCTTGGTCGAAAACGACCTGATTGCCGCAGGACGGGCACTTGCGGCTGGCTAACCTTTCGGTTTTGACATCAATGATATTGCCGCACGCGCAGCGGACGCGGCGGCTTGCGAACAGACCCGTGCTGGCCTGCACATACTGGTGGCAGACGGGGCAGGCGATAACGAATTTACTCATAACGGCAGTTCCTCCTCTATCTCATTCCTCATGCTGGAAATTGCGCATGTGAAAGGAAAACATTCCACTTTGATTGTACTGCATGTGTACCCGCTTTGCAAGTGGTTACAGGGGGCTTTGCGACTTTTTATGCCCGGATGCGACAAAAACAAGGCGGCTTCCGCATGAAGGAAGTCGCCGCCGTTGGATATTATTCAGTTGAGGGATTTTGATGCGCATTTTTGGTACAGCTATCGCACAATTTCATTTCAATTTCGCCCTGAAACTTACTTGCGGAAATTTTTGATGTGTCCATGACATATTTTCTGATTGCATCGTACTGTGCTAATTCTGCCGGAATGTCCACTACTTCCGGCGCAAATGTCAACTGTGCAGATTTATAGTTTTTCTCACTGAAATGCATCAAAACGCAGTATTTCTTATCAGGTTTTATCTTCTTCGCCGCTCTTCCAGTAACTCTGATAAGCAAACGCGTCTCTTTTTCGTAATACCATATAAGCCCCTTTAGAAACCCATTGTACTTCATCTTTAACTTTTCTTTTTGATACGCTGGGATTTTATAATTTGTCATCGTATTGTATTTCAAGCTCAAGTTTTCTTTCGTATCTCCTCCACAATACAGCACATCTCGGAAGTTCTTTTCCATGTTAATTCCGTCTTCCAAGGTGCAAATTACAACAGGTTTATCATTGTCATCATATTCTGCCAATTCAAACATTGCAGACTTCAGCATGTCCTTCATTGCTGTATCCGTAAATCCGATTCGTCCACCATGCCCAGTTAAGCCTGCATAAAGATACCATAATGGTAAGTTTTCATTGATTCCCGTACTGAAACACAATGAAAAATAAAATTGCGGGGTATCAAACTGTTTCCGGTCTATATGGTCGTTAAATCTTGATACGTTCGATATTCTAAACGTGCGTGTTCCCAGTATTCCATCTATTGCTTTTAGGGATGTATAGTGGAAATAGCGTTCATGGTTATATTGCCGCCCATCAAGATACATCATCAATTGTGGTACATCTTCTATCGAGCCAAATTGATTCCATTTGAGCTGTGTCATACTGCTCAATCCTCCTTGTCCATATTTCTTGTTTTGCATTTGTAATTCGTGTTGTTCCTCCTTTCAGAAGAGGTCGGGAGCGCTTTTGGCGCAGTCGCTTTCCGGCGTTCCCGCCCCTGAGTTTCTTCTGTTAGAATGATTGAAGATTAGAAAATTCCAGCTTCAAGATTCACCCACAAAGCGGGGCGGACAGAACCAGAGCCAACGTTGACGCGGTTAGCGTAGAGAGAACCGTCGGTGCTCACATACGCGGCATCGTACTGACTGACGCCAGGCGACCGCAGCCGCCACCACCCGGCATCAATGCCATCAGCGGTTTTATAGGAAGAATTTTTCCCTGTTCCCTGTGCAATCGCGTACGCTGTCGGTGCTACTCGCGACTTCGTGTTGCTGCTGTTGTTATACGTTACACCAAAATACTTGTTGGCTTCTGCATAACTCAACAGGAACACCTTATCCTGCGTATTTTTCCCACCGTTCGTACTCCATCCGCTGTAACACTGATTTTTGCTGTTATCCACGTTCGTTGTCAGAATCGCCGCCTGTTCAGCACTGCTGAACGCCTTGTTGTAGAATGTGCCGTTCAGCCACGTCCGCAGGGTACAGGTTTCCCATGTAACGCTGGTATAGTCTTTGTTGTACGGCTGTGCATCCAGCCCGTAGCGGCTAATCAGCAGTGCCTTGTCACCATCCCGCGCCAGCACAAGCCACTCAATCGGCGTTGCATCGTTTCCTGCTTTTGTCTGTGGATACGTCCCGAAAGTGATGTAATTGCCGACAGCAAACTTCGCGTCGCGTGCTGCTGCTATCATATTATCATCTTCTGCCAGCAGTTTGTCAACGTCTTTGTAGCCGGTAAGCGTCACATAGATGGCGTACGCTTCATCATATCGTGCCGCAGCGTTTAGATTGTTCGCCTGCTGATACTTCGTTTCCGAAAGTTGCTGTGCAGCGTCGCTATAATCCCCCAACTCCGCAAACGCTGCAATTGCATCGTCATACTGCCCTTCTTCGCGCAACGCCACCGCCTGCTGATACTTCGTTTCCGAAAGTTGCTGTGCCGCGTCGCTGTAATCCCCCAGCTCCGCAAACGCAGCAATCGCCTCGTCATACTGCCCGCTCTCACGCAGTGCCACCGCCTGCTGATACTTGTTATTGGGGATAATCACATTCGGAATGCACCAAGCAATAGCGCACGCAATCATCACAACAACAACCGCCGCAATCGTCAGCGCTTTCTTCCTGCGCGCGCTTTCCTGCCGCTGCTTCTCTTCCGCGTTCTCGCACTCCTTACGCCGCTGCTCGGCTTGCTTCCGCAGCTCCTCCACGTCGCGGTAGCCGTTCAGCCCCTCGCGTGCCAGCATCCTAATTGCATTTTCCCACTTGAAGCTGAAGTTTCCTTTTTCAGCTTCCTGCATTGCCTCCACAGCATCATTGTAGGCGTTTTCGCGGGTTGTCTCCGCGTCCTGCAAGCACTGCTCCGCCTGCTGCTTCGCGTCCTTGTAGCCCGGAATCTGCCCAAACTGTTTGGCGAGCGCTTCCAAATCCGCCGCATCCATCAAGTCGGGCATTCCGATTGCCGCTCTCCTCGCGCTTGCTTTTTCGTAAATCACCTTCTGCCGCGCCTGTTCCGCCAGCGCAAGGCACTGCTGGGCGCGCGCTTCTTCTCCCTTGATTTGCCCAAACATCGCCGCCGCGACTTTCAGCATGCCTTCGGTCACGTCGCGCGGGGCGTTGTCCGCCGCCATCTGCGCCAGCGTGTTCCGGATGCTCTGATAACCCGCCAAGTGCCACGACGCGCCCTCCTCCGCGCTGTAATCGGTGGATTCGCTGCCCTTTGTCAGGCAATTCGCCCGGTAAGCCTTCAGCGCGTCGTCCATCTTCGCACGGCTGCCGCGCCCAACTGCCACCGCACAGGCGCAGTCAATCGCCAATTCGTGGCAGTGCTCCTCCACCCGCGCCCGGACGCTCGCCATATAGCCCTCGTATTTCTGCTTCTGTGCCGCCGACGCAAAGCGAACCGCCTTCTGCCAGTCGCCGCGCATGTCCACGCAGTAATTCAGCGCGCCAAGGTCGCTTTCCTTGCGGCAGCCCGTTTCGGCGCACACCTTGCCCATGTAGGCCTCGGCGCACTCCGGGTCAATGTCCAGCACGCGGTCGTAGTATTCGCGCGCACTCGCGGTGTCGCCGTCCTCCAGGAACAGCGCGGCACGCTTGAGCAGGCTCGTCACACCCGGCGCATTGGTTTCCACCGTCGCAGTCTCCACGCGCACCCTCTGCGGCGCGCTCGTCGGCTGCTGCATCACCTTCTGCACCCCGCGCAGCAAGTCCTGCATGAAGCCGATTTTGCTCATGTCCTGGCTTTGCAGCGCCGACAGTTCCTCCGGCAGGTCATACGGATCCATATCCCGATAGCACGGAATCAGCAGACGCTTGCGGTCGTGCGCCATCAGCGCCAGATAGCGGCTCCACTCGTTCTTCACCCACACCGCATTGAAGTACTCCGGACGGCTGCCGACGACGACCATCACCTTCGCGCTGTTCAGCGCCGCGAAGATGTACGGCTCGTACTGCTGACCTAACTTGTCCTCCAGCGTGATTCGGCTGAAGAACACCTTGTACCCCTGCTCGGTCAACCCGTAGTAGATGTCCTGTGCCCATTGGCTGTCATGCGTGCGCTGACCGTTCGCGTCCGTCTCCTTGTAGCAGATAAACACGTCATACGGCTTCTCATTGGCAGAAATCGCCAGAATCCCCTTCTGGATTTCCGCAATCCGCGCCGCTTCCTCCTGATAGATGCGGCGGCTCTCCTCATCCGGCGCGTTCTCCACCGCCGCGAGATAATCCTCGTCCGTCAGAATCGACGCCACCTGCACGCGATGGCACGTTGGGATTCGCTGATGCGTTGCCGGATCTTCAACGTACTCAATGCCGAATCGGCTGATGACCGCGCCCCAGTGCGCCTCGGCATCCGTGTCGTCCTGCTCCAGAATTTTCTCGTACGCCGCAACCGCCTTGTCGAACTCGCACTGCCGCCGGAAGTGATTCGCGCGGTTGTAGCGGTTCAGCTTGTTCTCGTCCTCCGCCTGCGGAATCGTCGACGTGCTGCCGCAGTACTCGCACGTCCCGTACGTCGCCCCCGGAATGAAGTCAATGTCCCCGCCGCACATCTTGCACTTAATAATCATGGTGTGCCCCCCTTGCTGATAGCATCGCCTAAAATGGCATAATTCGTTACGTCGTGTGTATTTTACCACACTTACAGACATTCGGCAAGGTGAAATGTCGAATTTTATGGAGAATGCTCTCGTCGCTTGAAATGCAAAAGCCCGCCTTATAATATAAAGAACCCAACCGTGCCATCTTCTGTCCTCCCAATCAGCGCAGCCCTGTCAAGCAGAAGATTGCGCATAGCACAAGAAGTCTCAGGCAATAATGTGCATTGATGGCATGCGGCATAGTTAAGCCCATATAACCCCTGTCCATTGATACCCGTTGATGTCATGCAAAGCGGGTCGCCAGAGCACCATTCCGCCTCATCAAGCAAGTCATCAATTATCTTCTCCAAATGCTCCGATTTAGCCTGCGCAACAAGACCGCCAAGGCTGCCCTCCACATCAGAAGAAGCTGTGTAAATTAAGGCACCACCGCACAATTCGGCGGCGCGTCTGGCGATGTCTTTTCCGCCATCT
>ERZ772902.1632-NODE-1632-length-15884-cov-4.021101_pt1 | contig 15884 bp, 10 predicted proteins | sample MGYA00511470_ERZ772902 | MGnify/ENA primary metagenome ERZ772902 (study PRJEB29015, sample SAMEA2737717) | human gut metagenome | biome: human gut; feature: human-associated habitat; material: faeces | place: China | collected 2012 ... | reverse complement strand
CGAGGCGCGGTTGCTTCAGCAACCATCTACCCTTGCGCCGAGTGCGCATCCTCGCAGAGCGTTTTTTATCGTATGGAAACGAAGTTTCCTATAAGAAAGGCGCACCACCACTTCTGATGGAGCGCCTTTTCATTCTTGCTTAGAAGTCTACTTCTGTATCGTAATAACAGCATTTCAGCAATTTTTCCATTTCTTCCTGGCTTGGCTGTCTTGGATTTGAACCTGTACAAGCATCCAGGATTGCATTCGCTGCAATTTCCGGCAATCTTTCTAAGAACACTTCTTCCGGAACGAATCCCTGATCTGTTGGGTAGCTGTCCTGTCCGTAGTTCTTGATACAATGCGGAATCTTTAAATCATCATTCATCTTGCGAAGGTATGCAATCAAAAGCTGTACCTTTTCATCCAGGCTGTTTCCGCCAAGTTCCATGAAATCTGCAATCTCACCATAACGTTTCTTTGCAGTCTCATCCTTAGCATTGAATGCAATAACTTTTGGCAGATACATGGCATTTGCTGCTCCGTGGATAATATGTGCACCATAATCTGCAAACGCTGCGCCTGTCTTATGTGCCATGGAGTGTACAATTCCTAAAAGTGCATTGGAAAATGCCATTCCGGCAAGACATTGTGCATTGTGCATGGAATCTCTCTTTGCCATGTCTCCATGATAAGAATCTACCAAATCTTTCTGAATCATCTTAATTGCATGCAGGGCAAGCGGATCTGTGAAGTCACAGTTTGCAGTGGAAACATAAGCTTCAATCGCATGTGTCATCGCATCCATTCCTGTGTGTGCAACTAATTTCTGTGGCATCGTCTCTGCTAAATCCGGGTCTACGATAGCAACATCCGGTGTTATCTCAAAATCTGCAATTGGATATTTGATTCCTTTTTCGTAATCAGTAATGATCGAAAATGCAGTCACTTCGGTCGCTGTTCCAGATGTCGAAGAAATTGCACAGAAATGTGCTTTCTGGCGAAGGGATGGAATCCCAAATACTTTACACATATCTTCAAATGTGATATCTGGATATTCGTATTTAATCCACATTGCCTTTGCTGCATCGATTGGAGAACCTCCGCCCATTGCAACAATCCAGTCCGGCTCAAATGCCTGCATCGCAGCCGCACCTTTCATAACAGTTTCAACAGAAGGGTCTGGTTCGATACCCTCGAATAACTGCACTTCCATGCCGGCTTCTTTCAGATACTGCTCTGCCCTGGCTAAAAATCCAAAACGCTTCATGGAGCCACCGCCAACACAAATCATTGCTTTCTTGCCCTTAAATGTCTTAAGTGCTTCCAGGGCACCTTTTCCATGATATAAGTCTCTTGGTAATGTAAATCTTGCCATTGTAAAAGCCCTCCTGTAAATAAGATGTACGTTTTCTGAATCATTAGATTTTTAACGACTTTGTTGGTTATATTATACCATACATTTTATTTTATAGAAGAGCTTTTATGCAATTTTAATATATTTAAGAATTAGAATCAATCCTTACGCAATCCTATTCAACAGTCCCGTTGAGGTCAAAAACAGAATCAGCATCACAACCGGCACGACGTATTTGATCATAAAACGATACAGCTTCGCCCTTGTAAAGCGCTCACCGTTTTTCTCCACCTCACCAACGATCCAGTCCGGGCCAATCACCCAGCCGATCAGGATACTCGTCAGCAAGGAAATAAACGGCATCAGAAAGCTGTTGCTGATATAGTCCATCACATCGAGCAGCTGTCCGGTGGAACCGTTTGGCAACGGCAGTTCAAAGTAAAGCACGTTGTAGCCAAGGCAGATCAGCACCGCCGTTACCAGCGAATAAACGCCGATCAGTCCACACATCTTTTTGCGCGTTTGATGAAATACTTCCATACAGTTTGCAACCAGCGTTTCCATAACGGATACACACGATGTCAGCGCCGCAAAGCCCATCATCAGGAAAAAGGCGATTGCCACGATTCTTCCTGCGCCTCCCATCGCCGTAAAAACCTTCGGCAGCGAAATGAAAATCAGGCTGGGACCGGACGCCATGCCCTCTTTTCCAAGGAACACATAAACCGCAGGCAGAATCATCATTCCAGCGAGGAATGCAACTCCTGTATCAAAAATTTCGATCTGGCTCGTCGTTTTATTTAAGTCCACGTCATCTTTTACATAGGAACCATAAGTCACCATGATGCCCATCGAAACACTCAGGGAGAAAAACAGCTGGCTCATCGCATCCAGCAAAATCTCCAGAAACCGTTTCACCGTCAGTCCATGAAAATCCGGCAGCAGATAAATCGCCAGTCCCTGCATTCCCGTCCGAACCGTACCGTCCTCCCCTTCTGCCGACAGCGTCAGGGAAAAAATCGCAATCGCCACAATCAAAACAACCAGTACAGGCATAATAAAGCTCGAAACCTTTTCGATTCCCTTTTCCACACCGCCGTAAACGACCGCTGCTGTCAGCGCCAGAAACAGAAGCATAAACACGATCGGGGCTGCCTTTGACGTGATAAACGAAGTGAAATATCCGTCCTGTGCAGGCACGTTATCCCCAGATACCAGGTATTCCACAAAATATTTCGTAATCCAGCCGCCGATGACCGAATAATAGGTCATAATCAGCACCGGGACCAGAAACGTCAGATATCCCAGAAATTTCCACTTCGGACAAATCGCAGCAAATGCATTCAGCGCATTTTTCTTTGTTTTCCTCCCGATCGCCACATCCGTTGTCAAAAGAACAAAACCAAATGTCAACACCAGCACCAGATAAATAAGCAGAAACAGTCCGCCGCCGTCCTTTGCACATAAATAAGGAAAACGCCAAATATTTCCGACACCTACCGCACTCCCCGCCGCAGCCAGCACAAATCCGATTGAGCCGCTGAAGCTCCCTTTTTTCTCTTTCATTCTCTCCTCCGTTCCGTATTTCTTCCAAAACGCTTTGCTTCTGCCGCTACGCCACATCGCCCGGTTGCTTTCACGTAAAAACCCCGACAGAAGCTTTTCCTAAGGATTCTGCCGGGGTTTTATGTTTCCGATAAGTCTTTTTTATGCCAGCTTCAGGCGCAGGGTCTTGATTTCGAATGCCCTGAAATCAAGGGATACGGTGTTATCTTCCACAGCAACCTCTGCTTCTTTCTTTTCCAGCATATCGCAGGTCCATGCCTGTGCAACGTTGAGCGCGGTGAATACTTTCGTATTGACTGCTGCCTTCTTCGCTTCATACAGGCGCAGGATCAGGTCGCCGCTGCCGTCCTCAGCCAGCTTCACGGATTCGAGAATAACGTTGTCTTTCTCTACACCGAAGGCGCTGAAGGTATCCACAACACCGGCTGTAATAACAGGCTTTACGTTCATCTCATAGCCCTGACGAACTACGTCGCTGTCTGCAAAGCTGCCTTCCCATGCAGTAAAGCCATAGGTGAAGTGATGTTCTCTGTTGTCTGCGTGCATCTCAGGAGCAGCTGCTGCGCGGAGCAGGGTCAGCTCAAGTGCATTGCCGTTCATGCTGATACCATACTTGCAGTCATTGAGCACTGCGGCACCGTGAGCCTGATCACACAGAGCGCTGTAACGATGGTTGCAAACCTCAAACCGGTCTTTTTCATATGCTCTGGAGCGTCTGGTAGGCCGCTCTACATAACCGAACTGCATTTCGTTGATCCCGTTTTCTGCAAATACGTTGACCGGGAAGCCAACCTTTAGCAGGCGATGCAGCTCTTTCCAGTCGATGGCAGTTTCGAACTCCAGTCTTGTGCTGTCTGCATCCAGACGGATGTACTGAACGAAGGGCGAATTGCTGATGCGGCCGGTTACCTTCAGGACACTGCGCAGGCTGCCTGTGCTTTCAACGGTTACCGTTACATCCTCTGCAGCGGTGATTTCCTGATCGATGTAGTTGGAATCGATATCCCATGCATCGAACAGACGCGGAACATCTTTATATAAGTGGAAACGGTTCATCGGCTCAGCTGCGAACTCTCTGCCGCTTGTCTTCAGAACAAAGGATACCACCTCACCCTTGCCGTCTACGACAGCCTTCACCTGATTGTTTTCCAGAATGAAGGTATCGCCGTCCTGAGTCAGGGAAACACTGTCTGCCGCCTTGGTCCGGGTGTCTGCAGGAACCAGGGAAACCATACCATAAGCAGGAACTTCTGTAAGACCATATACCTTGTCACCGATCTTTTCGGTGGGAACAGCCTTGCCTTCTCTGGTCTGTGCACCTGCCGCAAAGCTTTCCGGCAGCTCAACCAGTGTATCATATGCAAATCCCAGGGAGTTGCCGACAGTCACGCCATTTCCGGCTTCTACCAGACCTGCAACTGCCTTTGCAGTCAGCTCATGGCTTTCCTCCAGAATTGCATGGAATGCTTTTTCCGCGTCCTCATAAACTCTTGCGATGGAAGAACCGGGCAGGATGTCGTGGAACTGATGCAGCAGGACTTCTTTCCACAGACGCTCAATTGCCTCTGCAGGATATGTCTGTCCCTTCTGGGCTGCCAGCGTGCCCCACAATTCCAGATCACGCATGGAAAGCTCACATCTTCTGTTGTTGTTCTTCACCATTGCCTGAGAAGTATAGGTTCCGCGGTGAGCGCTGAAATACAGCTCTCCGGTATAGGTATGCTTCGGTCCGCCTTCTGCCTCCATATCCTGGAAGAACTCGATAGGACCTTCCAGTTTTACCTTCGGGCAGCCTTCCAGGTCAGCCTCACGCTTCGCATATTCCAGATAGTCTCTTGCCGGGCCGCCGCCGCCATCGCCGTAACCAAAGGGCAGGAGGAATGCATCCAGATCTCTCTTCTGGCTTCTGTTCTCCCACACGTTCATCAGCTCGGTGGGGTCGGTGCGGTAGGTGTAGCTGGTAGGCAGGAAGGAGCTGATCTTCGTGCCGTCCATGCCTTCCCAGTAGAAATAATGGTAAGGGAACTGTTCGCCTTCATTGTAAGACCAGAAAATCTTCTGAGTTACCAGATATTCAACGCCGCAGCTCTTCAAAATCTGAGGCAGTGCAGCGGTATAACCAAAGGTATCGGGCAGCCACAGCATCTTGCTGTCTACGCCGAACTCTTCCTGATAATAGCGTTTGCCGTAGAGCAGCTGACGGATCAACGCTTCACCGGAAGCCATATTCGTATCCGGTTCTACCCACATCGCGCCCTCTGCGATCCACTGGCCATCCTTAACCGCCTGTTTGATTCTTTCAAACAGCTCGGGGTAGTATTTACGGCACATTTCATAGCCGGCAGGCTGGCTCTGGATATATTTGTATTCCGGATATTCTTCCAGCAGGCGCAGCTGTGCTGCAAAGGTACGCTCTGTCTTTCTGTGTGTCTCTGCCATCGGCCACAGCCATGCCAGATCGATATGGGCATTGCCGATTGCGTAGAATACAGGCATAGTGGAACCGTTCTTCGCTTCCAGTGCAGGGCGGAGTGCTTCTCTGCCTGCCTTGTAGGATGCGATTCTGCCAGCCTCATCCTGCTCAAAATCAACCACAAGGGTAAAGGCCTCCAGCGCCTCTGCGATCTTTGCAGCCCGCAGGGAATTCGGATCGAGCTTGTCCAACAGCTGTCTTAAGGTGTCTGCATCCATCCACAGCTGATATGCGTCTTCATTCCAGATACCGAAGGTGCAGATACCGAGGGTACGTCTCTTGCCCTCTTCCAGCGGGTCCTGATATGCGCCGGGAAGTACCGGGCCGGTTGCGCAGCCGCCGTCCGGAGATTCCGGATAATAATGGCCTGCGTAGGTTTCCATCAGAATTTCATATTCTGTTCCTGCCACTGCGTCAGTGGTCAGAACGTTATCTTCTACGAAATGATGCTTCTGGGTTACCCAGGAAGCACGGTAGGTACCAAATTCCTGACCGTTTACAAACAACGTGGATTCGCCGTCCGGTTTTAAATCCATGACAATTCTCTTGCTCTGTGCTTCTGCAGGCAGAACCACTTTTCCTCTAAACCAGCAATATTCCCAGGTCTTGCCCCAGGTAAAGCCGGGCTCTACAGGCTCGAACGGGCCATTCATCGCTTCCTCCTGAGATAAATGATCCATTGTGCGGAACGCTTCCCAGGAAATCTCCCCCAAAGGTCTGTAAAAATCATCCTTCAGCGTGCGCATCCAATGCTGCAGTCTGCCACGCCATTCTGAACTCATGATCCCCATCTGAATTCCTCCGTGTTGTGTTATATTCTCGGGTATTAAAAATCAATACCACCTCATTTATAACGTTTTCCATCTGGTTCGTCAACCCCAATAATCCTATATTTATCCCTAAAAAATCACAATCTTTTTTCGATCAGCCACGCCGCTGCAAGCCGCTCCAGACCATCCCGGATTTCGTCCTCCGTCAGGCCGCCAAAGCCGATCAAAACGGTTGCGCGACACACAGCCTCCGGGACAGCTGCCCCCACAAGCGCTGACGACAGACCATAGACTTTCACACCTTGTCGGCGTGCCGCGTCGACAAGCTCTTTTTCGCTGCGTCCGACGCGATCCGTGAGCAAAAGATGCAGTCCCGCATTTTCTCCCGAAAGGTCAAATTGCCTGAAAAAGGGTTTCAGCCCGTCCAGCAGCGCTTCGTGTTTTCTGCTGTAGCTTTTCCGCATCCGGTTCAAATGCCGTTCAAACGCACCGCTGTCCAGAAATTGCTCCAGCACCGCCTGGTCGACTCTCGAAACCGTACACGAAAAGCAGGCGCATTTTTGCCGGTAGCGCTTAAGCAGCGCCTCCGGCAGCACCATATACCCGACACGGATTGCAGGTGCAATCGACTTGGAAAAGGTTCCCATATAGATCACCTTTCCCGCCGCATCACTCGCCTGCAGGGACGGTACGGGCTTTCCACGGTAACGGAATTCGCTGTCATAATCATCTTCTATAATATAGCGTCCCTTTTCCCGTGCTGCCCAGTTTAAAAGCTCTGTCCTGCGCCCGATCGGCATCATACGCCCGGTGGGATACTGGTGCGACGGCATCACATAGACCACCTGCGCGCCCGATTTTTCCAGCTCTTCTATGCAGATTCCGCTGGCATCTGACGATACCGTAACCACTTCCCCCGCAAAGAGCTGAAAAATCTTCCATGCACGCGGATAGGTCGGATTTTCAAACGCCGCTGTGATTGTTTTCTCGAAAACATAACGGAGCAGCATCAGCAGATAATCGTTTCCCGCTCCAACCACGATCTGCTCCGGTCTGCAGGACACACCACGGGATGCATGCAGATATCGGGAAATCGTACGGCGCAGCGAAAGATCGCCCATCGGATCTCCCGGCAAAAACAGGTCTTGGTTGTTTAGATTCAGAACGTTTCTGTTGACTTTCCGCCATAAATCAAACGGGAAATTACGCATATCGATCGCATTTGGAGAAAAATCGATCTGAACGGGCACCGCAGCAGACGAGTCGTCCAATGCAGCTTTGGATGCGCAAGCGGCATCTGAAAGGAAAAGGCAATCGCCGCCTGCATCTGCACGTGAAAAGCTGCCAGCCTGTTCGTGAGACGTTATTCCTGCCTCCGGCGCAGTCTCCATCTGGTACAGTTCCTCCACCCGTGCGACAAAATATCCTTTATAGGGTACCGCCTCCAGGTATCCTTCCGCCACGAGCTGGTCATAGGCCAGCTCTACCGTACTGCGGGATACCTGCAAATATTCCGCCAGAGAACGCGTCGAGGGAAGCTTCTCCTGACAGAGAAGCTTCCCCCTTCTGATTTCGTCTCTGATATATTGATAAATCTGTTCGTAAAGATGGGTCCCATCCTCTTTCCACTCAATTACCAGATCCTGCATAGGCTCAGTCCTTTTTCGGAAGCTTAAAAGAGCTCTTTAAGGATACGATCCGGTTAAATACCGGCTCGCCCGGCTTGGAATCCTTGTAATCTACGCAGAAGTATCCCTGTCTGACGAACTGGAAGCTTTCGTAGGGCTTTGCATCCTTTAAGGAAGGCTCGATCCATGCTTCCTTTACGGTCAGGGAGTTGGGATTTAAGTTCAGGGAGCCGTCTTCATTGTAAACGCCCTTTTCTTCATCAATGATGTTTTCATACAGACGAACGGTTGCCTTGACTGCAGTCTGGCACGCTACCCAGTGAATGGTGCCCTTTACCTTACGTCCTTCAAAGCCGCTTCCGGACTTGGTTGCAGGATCATAGGTTCCATGGATTACGGTTACATTGCCGTTTTCATCCTTTTCACAGCCGGTGCAGGTTACAAAGTACGCGTTCATCAGGCGCACCTCGTTGCCGGGGAACATACGGAAGTACTTCTTCGGAGGCTCCTCCATAAAGTCTTCGCGTTCGATATAAAGCTCTCTGCCAAACGGAACCTTACGGCTGCCCAGTGCTTCGTTTTCCAGGTTGTTCGGAGCGTCCAGATATTCGATCTGGTCTTCCGGATAGTTGTCGATCACAAGCTTCACCGGGTCAACGACTGCCATCACTCTGGCACGTTTTAATTTCAGGTCTTCCCGGATGCAATACTCCAGCATCGCATAATCTACGGAAGAATTGCTCTTGGAAATACCGCACAGGTCTACGAACAGTTTGATGGATTCCGGTGTAAAGCCTCTGCGGCGAAGCGCTGCGATGGAAACCAGACGGGGATCGTCCCAGCCGTCTACGATGCCCTGCTCTACCAGCTTCTTAATATAACGTTTGCCGGTAACAACATTGGTCAGATACAGCTTTGCAAACTCGATCTGACGGGGCGGATAGGGTTTGTATTCCAGCTCCCGTACCACCCAGTCGTACAGCGGACGGTGATCTTCAAATTCCAGCGTACAGATGGAATGGGTAATGCCCTCGATGGCATCCTCGATGGGATGTGCAAAATCGTACATCGGATAGATACACCATTTATCTCCGGTATTGTGATGTGTCATGTGCGCCACACGATAAATAACCGGATCTCTCATATTCATATTCGGGCTTGCCATATCGATTCTGGCGCGCAGAACCTTTTCGCCGTCGGCATATTTGCCCGCTTTCATCTCTTCAAACAGAGTGAGGTTTTCTTCTACGCTTCTCTCTGCACCGGGATCCATCTTACCCGGCTCGGTCAGCGTACCGCGGTATTCACGGATCTGATCCGCGGAAAGATCAGAAACGTAAGCTTTGCCTTTCTGAATCAGCTTTACAGCGCCCTCATACATCTGGTCGAAATAGTTGGATGCAAAGAACAGTCTGTCCTCCCAGTCTGCGCCCAGCCATTTTACGTCCGCCTTGATCGATTCTACAAATTCGATCTTTTCCTTCGTCGGGTTGGTATCGTCAAAACGGAGATTGAATTTACCGCCGTACTGCTTTGCAAGTCCATAATTTAACAGAATGCTCTTGGCATGTCCGATATGCAGATATCCGTTGGGTTCCGGCGGAAATCTGGTATGTACTGTTTCGTAAACGCCTTCCTCCAGATCTTTATCAATCATCTGCTCGATGAAGTTTCTGGAAACAGGCTCCTTTGCTTCTTCTGCTGCAGGATTTTCTTTCGAGAATTCAGCCATTTTCCTTATCTCCCATCCTTTCATTTCCTTATTATTGTTTTATCTTATCAAAACAAACATTAAAATACAACATCGTTCTTAAGAAAATAATAATGTTCTTTTCCCCTGTTGTGTGATAAAATACCTTTTGCAGGGATATTTTTATCAGTTTCGGAATACCCTGCTGTACAAATGTTATAACTATACTTTCTTATGCAGGAGGACTCACTTATGAATCGTGCCTTACTCAAACAGGATGCCAAGGACGCTATGAAAGCGGCAAATCCGCATCCGGTACTCACCACCCTTGTTTTCTGGGCGATCCAGCTCGCCGCGCAGATCATTCTTGGTATTGTTTCCAGTATCTGCGGCTTTACTACCTACTTTGCTGCAGCCATCAGCTCCGGCATGTATGAAGACAGTGCATTTTTAAACTACGTCCCTAGCATCGGCGCTTTCCTGATCTACCTGGTTGTTGCGATCGTTATCAGCCTGCTGCTCGGTACCGTTCAGTTTGGTTATTATGCGTACAGCCTGAAGGTTTTCAAGCATGAAGAAGCCGGAATTTCCGAGCTGCTTGCATACTTTCCCATGCTGCTCAAGATTTTTGGTCTTTCCCTCTGGATGGGTCTGTTCATCATGCTGTGGAGCTGCCTGTGCTACATCCCCGGCATCATCGCTGCACTGCGTTATTCCCAGGCCTTCTACATTCTGGCAGAAGATCCCAATAAGGGAATCCGTCAGTGTGTCAATGAAAGTAAAGAGCTGATGAGCGGTCATCTGTGGGAATTCTTCGTGCTGCAGCTTTCCTTCATCCTCTGGTATCTGCTTACAGGTGTTACCTGCGGTATTGCAAGCCTGTATGTAACTCCTTATACCGAGATTACCAACGCCGGTTATTATTTAAGCTTAAAGCCGGAACAATCTTATGACGGCGGATATGGATACGATCCTCAGCCGGATGATGTGATCTGAGAATTTTCCGGAAAATAATTATTGTAACAAAAAGATTTTTATAAAAAAACCAGATGCCAGAAAGGCTTCGCCTCTCGGGTATCTGGTTTTTATTTTTCAATCTTTACCGCCTTCCGATACCAGGCGATATCCTGCTTTTTTTGCGATGCCACCGCTTTGCCCCCGGAGTTTCAGCCACTGCCCATCCGAGCCGGTGTGCCGTTTTGTGTAGCTTAGTGATGGAACAGTCTGATTCCGGTAAATACCATCGCCATGTCATACTTATCACAGCATTCGATGACCGCATCATCCCGGACGGAGCCGCCGGGCTGTGCAATGTATTTTACGCCGCTCTTATGTGCGCGTTCAATGTTATCGGAAAACGGGAAGAATGCGTCAGAGCCAAGGGTTACATCGGTCAGCTGGTTTAACCATGCACGCTTTTCTTCTCTCGTAAAGACAGCAGGCTTTACCTTGAAACGGGTCTGCCATACGCCATCTGCCAGCACATCTTCGTATTCATCACCCATGTAAACATCGATGGCATTGTCTCTGTCTGCGCGTCCAAGGCCGTCTACAAACTGCAGTCCAAGCACCTGGGGAGACTGACGCAGCCACCAGTTATCCGCTTTCTGTCCTGCCAGTCTCGTGCAGTGGATACGGGACTGCTGACCTGCACCAATACCGATCGCCTGTCCGCCTTTTACATAGCAAACAGAATTGGACTGGGTATATTTCAGGGTGATCAGCGCGATCTTCATATCGATCAGCGCCTCTTCAGGCACTTCTTTGTTCTTTGTTACAAAGTTTGACAGCAGCTCTTCATCAATGTTTAACTCGTTGCGTCCCTGTTCAAAGGTCACGCCGAACACCTGTTTTCTCTCGATTTCGGCAGGACGATAGGAGGGATCGATCTGGATAACATTGTATCCGCCCTTTTTCTTTGCTCTTAAAATCTCCAGCGCTTCATCGGTATAGCCGGGAGCGATCACTCCATCGGAAACCTCGCGCTTGATCAGCTTTGCCGTGTCTGCGTCACAGACATCAGACAGTGCAATAAAGTCACCAAAGGAAGACATTCTGTCTGCACCTCTCGCTCTTGCGTAGGCACATGCCAGCGGAGAAAGCTCTCCAAGGTCGTCTACCCAGTAAATTTTTGCCAGCGTATCCGTCAGCGGAAGTCCCACGGCCGCACCAGCCGGGGAAACGTGCTTAAAAGAGGTTGCTGCCGGAAGTCCGGTTGCTTTTTTTAACTCGGAAACAAGCTGCCAGCCGTTTAATGCATCCAGGAAATTGATATATCCTGGCTTGCCGTTTAATACGGTAACAGGCAGGTCGCTGCCATCTTCCATGAAAATTCTGGAAGGCTTCTGATTCGGGTTGCATCCGTACTTTAACTGAATTTCGTTCATTTTTTCCTCCATTCCACAGGCGCTTTGCGCCGAAGGTTTTTAGTGGTTTTTGTTCACAATTCTTGTCTCGTATTTGCCGGTTTCGATGTCGATGTAGCGCACAAACAGGGAAACCTTATTTTCTTCATTCAGACTTTCCCAAACCAGCTGAGTAAAGCTGTCGATATCTCCGGAAATCGCAACCTTCTTCGGCTCGCCGGAAAAGCTCGGCAGCGGATTGCCGTCATGCATATAGGTGTGGATAAATCTGCCCTCGCCCGCTTTCGGATTTTCGTAAGCAAAGGTGTAACGCAGGCAGGAGGACGGATCGCCGTCATCGCTCTTTAAAATAGACATTGCGAAGTTGTAGCCGCCGTTTTCGATATGCAAGATACCTGAAATACGGGGAGTGTAGTTCGGACCGTCCGGCTCAAATTCCCGGCTGCGCAGGCTCTGCTCGAAGGTCAGCTGCTTGTCCATGCCTTCATAGATCGTGTCTGTCTGGTCGCCGTTTGTCACGATCGTCTTGTTGCCCAGCACACGAACCGGTGCATAGATGATCAGGCTCGGATCCTCCAGCTTGGATGGGTCAAACGCCTGTGTGCGGATACCCTCGCCCTCCTCTACGAACACGCGGTTGCGGGAGTTGCTGCTTCTGCCCATAATAAAATACGCTGTTACCGCCTGTTTTCCGTCAGGAGTTTTGCCGATGACGATACCACGTCCCGGATAGGCGTTGTTTTTCAGTTCTTCCGAAAGATTTAAAAGCTCCATGTTGTCCTCCATTTTGAAATGAATACGATAAAAAACCGCCTGAATACTCACATCATCTTCTGCTGTCAGTACCCAGGCGGTCGGTTTCTTCAAACGTGCTCCCCGTGGTGATCTCCACTAATCCGCCAGTCACACGTTTTGTGTTTGATTGTGTAAAAACAGGATACCCTCCAACGGGACATCCTATTCCTATGCTATGCGGCTAATCGGTTAAAATCAGTCCGCAGAGCTGTAGTTGGGAGCTTCCTTTGTGATATGAATATCATGAGGATGGCTCTCACGCAGAGCTGCTGCAGAAATCTTGACAAATCTGCCGTTTTCCTTCAGCTCTTCGATGCTCTTCGTTCCACAATAACCCATACCGGAGCGAAGACCGCCCATCAGCTGGAATACCGTATCTTCTACCAGACCCTTGTATGCGACACGACCTTCTACGCCTTCCGGAACGAGCTTCTTGGCGTCAGTCTGGAAATAACGATCCTTGCTGCCGTTTTCCATCGCAGCGATGGAACCCATGCCGCGGTAAACCTTGTATTTACGTCCCTGATACAGCTCGAACTGTCCGGGGCTCTCATCACAGCCTGCAAACATGGAACCCATCATGCAGACGCTTCCGCCTGCCGCGATCGCTTTGGTGATTTCACCGGAATACTTGATACCGCCGTCTGCGATGATCGGGATACCATATTCTCTTGCAACTGCGTAGCAGTCCATGATAGCTGTGATCTGAGGAACACCGATACCTGCAACCACACGGGTCGTACAGATAGAACCGGGACCAATACCAACCTTAACGGCATCTGCACCTGCTTCGATCAGTGCTCTGGTCGCTTCTCCGGTTGCAACGTTGCCCGCAATTACCTGCAGATCCGGATATGCTTCCTTGATCATGCGCAGGCAGCGCAGTACGTTTTCAGAATGACCATGTGCGGAATCCAGAACAATAACGTCAACCTTGGCTTCTGCCAGAGCTGCCACACGATCCAGAACATTGGCAGTAATACCAACACCTGCACCGCACAGCAGGCGTCCCTGTGCATCCTTTGCTGCAAGAGGATATTTGATCGTCTTCTCAATATCCTTGATGGTGATCAGGCCTTTCAGATTGAAGTCCTTATCAACGATGGGCAGCTTCTCTTTTCTTGCCTTTGCAAGAATCTTCTTTGCTTCATCAAGTGTAATTCCAACTGGTGCAGTAATAAGATTCTCACTTGTCATACATTCACTGATTGGACGGTCGAAATTTTCTTCAAACTTTAAGTCTCTGTTTGTGATGATACCAACAAGCTTACCGTTATCATCTGTAATAGGAACACCTGAAATTCTGAACTTACCCATAAGGTCATTTGCATCTGCAAGTGTATTATCAGGATGAAGATAAAATGGGTCTGTGATTACACCGTTTTCTGAACGCTTAACCTTATCAACCTCTTCTGCCTGCTGCTCGATAGACATGTTTTTATGGATAATACCGATACCGCCCTGTCTTGCCATGGCAATTGCCATTCTATGTTCTGTTACTGTATCCATTCCCGCACTCATAAGCGGAATGTTAAGCTTAATATTCTTTGTAAGCTGTGTTGATAAGTCAATCATGTTAGGTGTTACTTCTGAATACTGTGGTACTAATAACACATCATCAAATGTAATTCCTTCGCCAATAATTTTACCCATTGTAATCTTTATCCTCGCTTTCTTTTATATTATCTTTATGTTGCAAAAATATCCGAATACTTATTCGTTTCGGATATCTCTTTCGGCGTACATCTTCGTCCGCCCTTGCTATAATATTATCAGACAATATAACAAATAGCAAATAGAAAGTCAAGAAATTTTTTCTCATCTTTCCATTTGCTATTGTATTAAAAAACATTGTATATTTTATCAGTCAACCTTATATGACTGCTTAGGGACTGTTTCTTTTACCGCTTCAAGCATTGACTCTGACGGTTCTATGAGTAGTCTCTCCATCTCATTATTTACATTAAATGTATAAATGACAACAGCTTCATTCCCTTCATTGGAAGTATAATCATGTGTTCTTAACTGTCTGTGTTCCATTCTCAAAGCATCCTGGCTTCCTGTCTTTGCAACAAGCTCAGCTTTACTTAAATCGTAGACACCACATCTTTTTCTTCTTGTTCTTGCCATAATCCTGTCTACTGTAAGTTCTCCGTCAACAAGTGAATACTCATATTCCGCATTGTAATATCTGAATACAAAAACAGTAAACACTACAAGTACAACAAATAACAGAAGACCGAATGCATGTGTCTGTGGAATTGTTGTAACCGCAAGAATACATGCTATTATCATTATTATTTTAAAAATAAGTGCATTCTTAGGTGCTTTTACCTTTATTATCTGCTCTGTTGAAACATTATACATATTTTACATCATTCCCATTCCGGCACCACCTGCTGGCATTGCTGGAGTATCTTCTTTAATAGTTGCAACAACTGATTCTGTTGTAAGAAGTGTAGATGCAACACTTGTAGCATTCTGTAATGCACTTCTTGTAACCTTTGCAGGGTCAAGGATACCTGCATCAATCATATTTACATATGTTTCATTTAACGCATCAAAACCTGTACCCACTTCTGATTCTCTTACGTTGTTGATAATAACCGCACCTTCAAGACCGGCATTAGCTGCAATATGGAAGAGTGGAGCTTCAAGAGCCTTGAGAATAATCTCAGCACCAGTCTTTTCATCACCAGAAAGTGTCTTAGTAAGTTTTTCAACTTCCTTAGATGCATGGATATATGCTGAACCACCACCTGAGATAACACCTTCTTCAACTGCTGCCTTTGTAGCTGCAAGAGCATCTTCAAGTCTTAACTTATTCTCTTTCATTTCTGTTTCTGTAGCTGCACCGACACGGATAACAGCAACACCGCCAGAAAGTTTTGCAAGTCTTTCCTGAAGTTTTTCTTTATCAAAATCAGATGTTGTCTCTTCAAGCTGAGCCTTAATCTGTGCAATTCTTGCCTGAATATCTTCTTTGTTGCCTTCGCCGTCAACGATTACAGTATTTTCCTTCTGAACCTTAACTGACTTAGCACGTCCAAGCATATCCATTGTTGTATCTTTAAGTTCAAGTCCAAGTTCTTCTGAAATAACCTGACCACCTGTAAGAATTGCAATATCCTTTAACATTTCTTTGCGTCTGTCACCATAGCCCGGAGCCTTAACACCGACAACATTGAATGTTCCTCTTAATTTATTAACAATAAGTGTTGTAAGTGCTTCACCTTCAATATCTTCAGCGATAATAAGAA
>ERZ772902.1627-NODE-1627-length-15935-cov-2.990302_pt1 | contig 15935 bp, 8 predicted proteins | sample MGYA00511470_ERZ772902 | MGnify/ENA primary metagenome ERZ772902 (study PRJEB29015, sample SAMEA2737717) | human gut metagenome | biome: human gut; feature: human-associated habitat; material: faeces | place: China | collected 2012 ... | reverse complement strand
CGCCCGGCACCTGCAGAATGACCAGCGCCACGCATACGCCTTTGCCCACGTGCATGAACGTGGTGGAGAGGGCGAAAATCACCGACATATACACCAGTGAGGTGATGACGCAGGTGAGCAGAAACACTGGGGCGCTCGCGCATTGAATGCCGATGACAAGATCGCCGATGGCCGTGACCAGGCCTTGGACGGCAGCCAGCGTGGCCAGCAGCAGGAAGCGACCGAGATAGCCTTGGGTTGGCGTGAGATCGTCGATGCCCTCATCGTCGGTTTCGAGTTTGGGAATGACCACGAGCACGAACGCGCCCACCCACAAAGACAGGGTGGTGAACAGCGGTGCCATGCCGGAACCATAGGAGGCGACCGGATAGACGGCCTGTTCGCTGATAACAGTGGGGGAGAGCATGAAGTCGGCGATTGTGGCGGCATCCAGTTTGCCGTCGGTGCCGATCAGGGAACTGAGTGAACTGGAGATGCTCAGGGCTTTGATGTCGGTGACCAGCGTATCGAGCTTGGTTTGTACGCCGGCCAGCGCCTTATCGGTGTCGCGCAGCGCGGTCACCGTGGTGGAGGCTGCTTTGTCGAGTTGGTCGAGGGTATGCTTCGACTGATCGATGAGTGAGCCTTGCGACGTGATGCCGGTCGACAGAGTGCTGGCGGTCGAGCTGAGGGCGTTGAGACCGGTGTTGAGCTGAGGAATGGCGCCGGAGGTGATGGTGCCGCGAGCGGTATTGGCCTCGCGCACCGTGGTTTGGGTGGCGGTATTGAGATGCTGCGCCAATCCGGCGGTGTCTGTGGAGGCATTGCCGATAGTGGTGTTCAGGCTATCGAGGTTGCCCAGTGCGCCGGCAAGCTCGCTATTGCGGCTTTCCAGTGTGGCAATGGCGGATTGCAGCGGTTCTCGATTGGCGTTCGGCAGCCCTTTGAGTTGGTCGATGATGTCGGCGTTCGCTTGGTTGATGTCTTCCGCCGTATTGATCAGTCCGCCTACCTGCTGATTGGCGGCGCTGATGGTTCCGGTTACCGTGCCCACGCTTTGGTTGGCCTGTGCTGCGGCTTGGCTCAGCAGGCTTGAGCCTTGGTCAAGCGCTTCGGACGTGGAGGTGACGAAGCCGTTCAGACTGGTCTGGGTAGTGCCGATCAGGGTGGAGACGCCGGCCAGACCTTCTGCAGTGTCGATGCCAAGTGTGCGCGCGTCGTCCAGCGCCTGACGTGCGGTGCGTGTCTGCTCTGGGGTGTCGGTGAGTTTGGTGGTGAGCTTGGCGATGGTGCTGCGTGTGTGCTGCACATCGTCGGAGGCCTTGGCAAGGGCCGTGAGGGCCTTGGCTTTGGTGGTGTCTTCGGTACTGATGGCTTTGCCGTCAACCGTATTGATGACTTCGGTAAGTACTTCGGATACGGTGGAGACGAATGTGGAATTGACCGTGCGGTCCACAGTGGACGCGCCGACGTCGGTGACTTTGGGGGCGATGGCGCTGGCTTTTTCGTTGACGTAATACTCCAGAGTGGGCCGACTCTTGCCGCCGGTCACCACGCCGGCGAGATCGTCGGAAAAGTCTTTGGGAATGATGATGGCTGCGTATGCCTTGCCGGATTCCACTTGGTCCATGGCCTCGGCTTCGGTGACGAAGGTCCAGCCGAGCTGGTCGTTGCTTCTCATCTGCTTGACGATTTGATCGCCGAGGTTTTGCTTGCCGATGAGCGCGTTGTCGGTGCCGTCGTCATTGTTGGCGATGGCGACGGTGATGCCTTTGGTATTGCCGTACGGGTCCCAGAAGCCGACGATGTTGTACCACGAATACAGTGGCGGGATGAACACCATGCCGAACAGGATCACCCATGCGGCCGGCACCTTGAACAGGCGCAGGAAGTCGCGTCTGAGGACCTTGAAGATATTGCCCACTGATACCTCCGGAGCTTGGTGTTGCTTGGTTGCTACGTTTTCCGTAGCGATACGTTAATCGTAGCGCTACGTTTGTAGTAGCGTAATACGGCTGCCGGAGATTAATGGGGTGATTGATGATGTTTTTGGCGGAATAACGCTGCTGCCCAGCGGCTTATCGTGTGTCGCTGGGCAGAGCGAAAGGCGTTCTGGAACTTATTGACAAGATTTCTGGATGGTTTTTGGACGTTTCCTGAACGCGATGGATAGGCTCGGTGCTCGGCAATGTAGACAGACATGTACCGACCGCCCATCAAGTTCAGCAAAACCGCAATCGGGTGATAGGGTGAGGGGACGCTATGTGGGGAGGAAACCATGGTTGAATTCAAGGACGATGGCACGGCCACTACCCCCGGCAAGCCGCGGGAGAACCGTGACGCCGAGTCCGCAGTCGTGGCCGATCTGGTGGCCGTCGAACTGGACGACGCCGGCTTGAACCTGAACGCCAAGCGATTACCGATTCTGGCGCGCATCTATGGCGCGGTCGTGCTGCTGGACGGACTCGCCACATTGCCGATTATGGTGATTTCCATCCTCTATGCCGTGCGCGAGATTCTGGATGGTCATGTGCACGTCGATGCGATGAGCCTGACCTTCATCCTGTCCGCGATTCATGCGGTGGTGCTGGTAGTCAGTGCCGCATGCCTGATTGTGTTCGGCGTGATGCTGCTGCGCAATCATCGCCGGTATGCCGCGCGCTGGACCTACGTGCTGATGCCGTTGACATTGGCCGACGGCATGCTGTCGCTGGCCCTGACCGGCCTTGGCTTCAACCTGCTGCTGCCGCTGATTCAGATGATTATTCTCGTCGTGATTTCGGTGACCGCCGATCCCTCCCTGAGCGAGGAACGCCGTCTGCAGCGCGCGCTCAGGCGTATGGACGATCGCGATGATTATGAATCGGCTGTGGCGGCCGGCATGCTAGGCCGCGACCAGTCCGGCAAGGGCTATATTGCGCTGGACTTTTTCAATATCTTCTGGCTGTTTACCATCGCTTCGGTGGGTGGCCTGATTGTGGAGACGATCTACCATATGGCGCTGTATAACGGTGAACTTCAGGACCGCGCTGGTTTGCTGTGGGGCCCGTTCTCGCCGATTTACGGCTGTGGTGCGGTATTGGTAACCGTGTGCCTGAATCGTCTGTGGAAGGCGAATCCGTTCTTGATTTTCTGCGCTTCGGCGGTGATCGGCGGCGCGTTCGAATATTGCACCAGCTGGTTCATGGAAGCGGCGTTTGGTATTACCGCGTGGGATTACACCGGCCGTTGGCTGTCCATCGACGGACGTACTTCGGGCCAATTCATGTTCTTCTGGGGACTGATTGGTGTGGTGTGGATCAAGTGGCTGTTACCGCGACTGCTGGCTCTGATTAATCGCATTCCATGGAAAGTGCGGTATTCGCTGACTGCGGTATGCACGGTGCTGATGGTGATCGACATTGCCTTCACGCTGATGGCCTTGGATTGCTGGTATGGGCGCATGGCCGGCCAGCCGCAGGATTCACCGGTCGCGATGTGGTTCAGCGAACGCTACAGCGACGCTTACATGGCCAATCGCTTCCAGACCATGCATATCGACCCTTCCAAGGCCGGGCGTATGTGAATGGCCGGCAAGTAATTACGCTTCGCGGGCAGAAGGTGCGTAGAACCTAAGACAGCCCTCGCGTGTGGGTGGTAAGCGGGATACACTTTCAAGCGTTGAAGGAATGATTCCCTCCGCTGATGCGCTGTTTTGTGACGCGCGTGATGACGATGGGACAATCAAACGAAAGGCAAGGCACATGGCCGAAGCTACAGCAAACATTGGTGTGATTGGACTGGCCACGATGGGCTCCAATCTGGCGCGTAATCTGGCGCACCATGGCAACACGGTGGCGTTGTTCAACCGCCACTACTCGCGTACCGAGAAGCTCATGAACGAGCATGGCACCGAAGGCAACTTCGTGCCGGCCGAAACGCTCGAGGAATTCGCCGCATCCCTGAAGCGTCCGCGTACCGCCATCATCATGGTCAAGGCCGGTGCTCCGACCGACGCGACCATCGCGCAGCTGGAAGAGGTGTTCGAACCGGGCGACATCATCGTCGACGGTGGCAACTCCTTCTTCAAGGACACCATCAAGCGTGAGAAGGAAGTACGTGCCAAGGGCTTCCACTTCGTGGGTTGCGGCGTGTCCGGTGGTGAGGAAGGCGCGCTCAACGGCCCGTCTCTGATGCCCGGTGGCACTGCGGAATCCTGGAAGACCTTGGGCCCGATTCTTCAGTCCATCGCCGCCAAGGTGAACGGCGAACCGTGCGTGACCCACATCGGCACCGATGGTGCCGGCCACTTTGTCAAGATGGTGCACAACGGCATCGAGTATGCCGATATGCAGGTGATTGGTGAGGCGTATGACATTCTGCGCCGTGGACTCGGCATGGATGCCGAGGAGATTGGCGACGTGTTCGCTGAATGGAACAAGGGCGACCTTGACTCCTACCTGATCGAGATCACCGCTGAGATTCTGCACCACAAGGATGCCGAGACCGGCAAGCCGTTCGTGGACGTGGTCGTGGATCATGCCGGCATGAAGGGTACTGGTACGTGGACCGTGCAGACTGGTCTGGAATGTGGTTCTCCTGTGGCTGCCATCGGTGAAGCCGTGTTCGCTCGTGCACTGTCTTCGCACGGTGAGCTGCGTGAAGACGCTCAGAAGGAAGGTCTGGCTGGACCGAACAAGACCATCGATCTGGCCGGAGAAGACAAGGCCGCGTTCGTCGAGGACGTGCGCAAGGCTCTGTTCGCTTCCAAGGTCGTGGCCTATGCTCAGGGCCTGAACGAGATTCAGGACGGTGCCAAGGAATACGGCTGGGATATCAACCTGTCCGAAGTGGCCCGCATTTGGCGTGGCGGCTGCATTATTCGCGCCCAGTTCCTGCTCGACCGCATCACCGAGGCCTTCAAGGGCGATAACCCGCCGGCTTCCCTGCTGTTCGATCCGTACTTCGAGAAGATCATCGGCGAATCGCAGGATGCATGGCGTCGCGTGATCGTTCGCGCGGTGGAGGCCGGCATCCCGACCCCGGTGTTCTCCAGCTCCCTGGCGTACTACGATGGTCTGCGCTCCAAGCGCCTGCCTACCGCTCTGACCCAGTCCCAGCGTGACTTCTTCGGTGCCCACACCTACGGCCGCGTAGACAAGCCCGGCGTGTTCCACACGCTGTGGGCTGAAGAAGGCAAGCCTGAAATCGAGGCGTAGCCTCGTGATTTCAGGTTTAGGACAGCCCTGTGGGCTGTCCGGCCTTCTTCAGGCTCGGCGATAGCCGAGCTGAGAAAACAGCAAGCCCGAGATCGAGGTGTAGCCATAGACGAATTAAGCCCCCTCATCAGAGGGGGCTTAATTCACTCACAACTCGGTGACGGTTTCTTCGGTGGAGAACCAGATGAACTCGTCCACTCCGTTGGCGTAGGAGGACGGGTAATCCGGGTTGTTGGGCTGCTCGAAGACATGGGCCAGCGATTCGGCTTTGCCGGCACCGGCGGCGAAGAACCACGTATGGCGTGAACGCGCGATGAGCGGCGCGGTCAATGAAACACGCAGCGGCGGCATCTTGGGGGAGTGGTTCACACCCACGGTGAGCCTATCAGTAACCTTGACCTCATCATGACCAGGGAACAGCGACGCATAGTGACCGTCCGGTCCCATGCCGAGAATCATCAGATCGATTACCGGTTCCGGCCCCAATTCATTCACCAACTCGCGCTCATAGTCGCTCGCGACATCGTCCAGCAACGCATCATTCGCGGCATCGGCGGCGGCGCGAACGGAAGCATCATCGCTGTCGGCCTGATCCATCACATCGGCGATGTCATCGGCTGAACGGGTATCGGCCGCCATCTCATGAATATTCGATTCAGGCAGCTTGCCATCTGCCACCAGCTGGTCAAGCAGCAGGCGACGGGCCTCCAAAGCATTGCGATCGGTGTCGTAAGCCGGCACAAAACGTTCGTCGCTCCACCAGAAATGCACGCGCGACCAATCAATCGCGTCAGCCAGCGGATCGCTCAGCACCGAGCCCAACGGCTGCGCGGCCGAACCGCCAGACAGCGCCACATCCACACGCGTGCGATGCGTGTCATCAGGCAATCGTTCGGCGAGCAAATCGAGTAGCGTCAAGACAAAACGTTGCGCGCCAGCCTGAATCATCAGATCTTTATTCGGATACACAATGAGTTTTCGAGTTGCCATGTATGGTCCTTGTATGGGGTATGTGTCGTACTTTGCAATGTGGATTGTGTTGTCAGTTGACAACACAATCCACATTGTGCGACATCGCATATGTCACTTTATTACTCCGCGGGCATGAGCTTCGGCATCGCATGAGGTAGGAAACGATGAGCAACGGCGTTGGCATGGCTCGGCCACAATTGCCGAACTCATTCCAACGCCGCTGTGGCAACGGGTTCTACCGACTTCAGTGACGAATCAGATCCCAGCCTTCGTTGATGACCTCGGCGTAGATCTCATCGGGATCGATGCGACGCAGTTCCTCGGTCAGGCAGTCCTCGATGGTGCGCATCGGCACGGACACTTCCTGCGGAGTCTGGCCGGGCAGCGAGATCAGCGCTTGGTCCTCATACGGGCGTTCCAGCGAGATCACACCGTCCTCACGGGTCAGGTACACGCCGGTCACGGCCTGCGCGTCGGGCACGAACTCAGTTTCGACTGGTACGCCAAGTTTCAGACGCAGCCATGCGCACAGCATTTCCATAGGCAGGAAGTCGGCCTTGCCGGTCACCTTCGCGGCGGTGATGGGCAGGTGCGGCGGCTGATCGAGCATCGAGGCGAGCATTGCGCGCCAGACGGTCAGTCGTGTCCAGGACAAGTCGATATCTTCCGGTGTCCAATTGCGGCGCAAACGCTCAATCGTGGCCTCCGGATTATTGGAGTGCAACGCGTCGGTGATGCGACTGCGGGCCATCGCACCCATCAGATCCTTGGCCGGGTTCGACGGCGGTGTGGTCGGCCACCACGCCACTACAGGCGCATCCGGCACAAGCAGCGGGATAACCAGCGTATCCGGGTGGTTGATAAGGCCACCGCGCGGACGCAAGATGATGATCTCACCGGCACCGGCGTCCGCGCCGAATCGCACTTGGGCGTTCAGGTTGGAATCGTTCGGATCGTTCGGGCCGTCGGTCAAATCGACGGCCGGATTATCGCGACTCGCGCTCACCTCGGCGGCCACTTCGGCCGCGTTCGGTTCGCCTTCGCCGGACTGATCGGCAGGATTGGTATCCGGTACTACGGCAATCACGCGGCACGGGTGCTCACGGCTGGCCGAGTTCGCGATTTCCAGCGCATGCTCTAGGTCCGCGTCCTCGGTGGCGATGAGCAGCGTCAGCACGCGGCCGGTCGCCGACTCGCCGCGCTCCTCGTGCAGCTGTTCGATTTTGTGCGCAATCTCGCGGGTGCGGGTGTTCGGCATATCGATGATCATGGCATCCTCCAGTGGCGGCCGTCGCGCGCCAGCATTTCGTCGGCCTGTGCCGGACCCCACGTACCGGCGCGGTAGGCCTGCGGCTGGCCAAGCGTGGACCAGAATTGTTCAATCGGATCGAGGATCTCCCAGCTGAGGTTCACCTCTTCGGTGGTCGGGAACAACGGCGGATCACCGAGCAGCACGTCCAGAATCAGTCGCTCATAGGCTTCCGGCGAGTTCTCGGTGAAGGAGCGGCCGTAGCTGAAGTCCATGTTCACGTCACGGACCTCCATGGTAGAGCCGCCCGGCACCTTGGCTCCGAAGCGCATGGTGACGCCCTCGTCGGGCTGCACGCGAATCACGATGGCGTTCTTGCCGAGTTCGCGCACGGCGGTCTGCTCGAACGGCAGATGCGGGGCGCGCTTGAACACCACGGCGATTTCGGTTACACGCTTGCCGAGGCGCTTGCCGCAACGCAGGTAGAACGGCACGCCAGCCCAGCGGCGGGTGTCGATATCGAGGCGGATGGCGGCGTACGTTTCAGTGGTGCTCTTGGGGTCGATGCCTTTTTCCTCCAAGTAGCCGACCACTTCGTGCGAGCCCTGCCAGCCCTTGGCGTACTGGCCGCGCGCGGTGTTGGCGGCGAGGTCCTTGGGCAGGCGCACGGCGGAAAGCACCTTGGTCTTTTCGGCGGTCAGGTCCTTGGCGGTGAAGCTCACCGGCTCCTCCATGGCGGTCAGAGCCATGAGCTGAAGCAGGTGGTTCTGGATGACGTCGCGTGCGGCGCCGATGCCGTCGTAATAGCCGGCGCGGCCGCCGATGCCGATGTCCTCGGCCATCGTGATCTGCACGTGGTCCACATAGTTGGCGTTCCAGATCGGCTCGTACATGGCGTTGGCGAAACGCAGGGCCAGCAGGTTCTGCACGGTTTCCTTGCCGAGGTAGTGGTCGATGCGGAACACGGAGCTCGGGTCGAACACTTCGGATACCACGCTGTCGAGTTCCTTGGCGCTGGCCAGATCATGGCCGAACGGCTTCTCGATGATCACGCGGCGCCATGCGCCCTCGGACGAGCGCGACAGGCCGGAGGCGGCCAGCTGCTTGGCGACCTGTGGGAATGCGCGCGGCGGCACCGACATGTAGAAGGCATGGTTACCCTGCGTGCCGCGGTCGCGGTCAAGCTCCTGCACGGTGGCGCTCAGACGCTCGAAGGCCTCCGGGTCGTCGAACGTACCCTGCACGAAGCGGATGCCGGCGGCCAGATTGCGCCAAGTCGACTCCTTGAACGGCGTACGGCAATGCGCCTGGACGGCGGCCTTGACGAATTCGATGAACCGTTCCTGTGTCCAGTCGCGGCGGGCGAAACCGGTCAGACCGAAGCTCGGCGGCAGTAGGCCACGGTTCGCCAGGTCGTAGACGGCTGGCAGTAGTTTCTTTTGTGCCAGATCGCCCGTGACACCGAAAATGACGAGGCTGCATGGGCCGGCGATACGGGGCAGTCTGAGGTCGCGCGAGTCGCGCAGGGGATTGCTCCAATTGGGGGATTCACTCATAATGTACAAGGGTAGTCGCCGGCGGCTATCTATCGCTAGAGGCGATATGCGATTTGGGCTGCGATTTGGGCCACATTGCGTGTGCTGTGCCGTGCGTTGGGCCAATCGCGTACGCAAACGTGTACGCAACGCCGTAGTTGAAATATCCCAAAACGGTGTGTATTTTAGAAGAGTTGCCCCTTTAGCTCAACGGTTAGAGCAGCGTCCTTTTAAGTCGTGGGTTGTGGGTTCGAATCCCACAGGGGGCACAACAAATCCTCGGAATCGCAATGGTTCCAAGGATTTTTTTGTTTCGACCAGCCTGGCTCCTAGAGTGGTGTCCCATGTCATGCACCACGATTCTTGTCGGCAAAAATGCCAGTTACGACGGTTCCACCATCATCGCCCGCGATGACGATTCGGGCTCGGGCCGTTACGATCCCAAGCGCTTCGTCGCTGTCGCCCCCGACGACCAGCCGCGCCACTACCGCAGCGTGCTGAGCCATGTCGAAATCGAACTACCGGACAATCCTTGCCGGTACACCATCGCACCGAACGTGCTGAATAATCGTGGCATTCTGGCCGAAGCCGGTGCCAACGAACACAACGTGGCGATGAGCGCCACCGAAACCATCGCTGTCAACGAGCGCGTGCTCGGTGCGGACCCGATGGTCGAGTTGCGGCCGGCTGTCGGCGAACCGGACAGCACCGATTATCAGGCCGAGCAGCCCGGCGGTATCGGTGAGGAAGACATCATCACCCTTGTGCTGCCGTATGTCACCACCGCGCGCGAGGGCGTCGCGCGGTTGGGCGAACTGCTCGAAACCTACGGCACCTACGAATCGAACGGCGTGATTATTTCGGATGTGGACGAGATCTGGTACGTCGAGACCATCGGCGGCCACCATTGGATCGCCCGCCGAGTGCCCGATGACTGCTATGCCACGATCCCCAACCAGCTCGGCATCGACGACTTCGACCTCGCCGATGCGTTCGGCGAGCAGCGCGAATACCTATGCAGCGCCGACCTGCGCGAGTTCATGGCCACGCATCACCTCGACCGCACAATGGGAACGCCGGTCTCTTCCAACGGCCGTTACGCGCATAGCGCCGGATTCGGAACAACCGTTGCCCTTCCCACCCGTTTCAACCCGCGCAAGGCCTTCGGCACCGCGACGCCGAAGGACCATATCTACAACACGCCGCGTGCCTGGTACATGCAACGCCGCCTCAACCCCAGCGAGGACTGGGATTCGCCGGCCGCCCGCTACACGCCCGAATCCGACGACATCCCGTGGTGCCGCGTGCCGGAAGACAAGGTGAGCCTCGAAGACGTTGATTTCCTGCTGTCCTCGCACTTCGAAGGCACGCCGTACGACCCGTACGGCACGACCGGCACGGCGGAATCGCGCCACCGTTACCGTCCGATCGGCGTGAACCGCACCGGCCATATGGTGGCGATTCAGGTCCGTCCGTATGTGCCGGCGGCCAATCGCACGGTGATGTGGGTATCGTTCGGCTCTGGTCCGTTCACCGCCGCCGCGCCGTTCTACGCGAACGTCAACGACACGCCTGCCTACCTGCGCGACACCACGCCCGAAGTCTCCACCGGCAACCTGTATTGGACGAACCGCCTGATCGCCGTCGTGGCCGACGCACACTGGTATGAGACGAACCGGTTCATCGAAGGGTATGCCGAGGGCGTGCGCGCGTTCGGACACCGGCTCATCGAGCGCACGGATGAGCAGTTGCTTGCTCGAAGCGATGCCGAATCGACGGATACGAATGCATGGCCGCTCGATGGCGGCCACGGCGATGAGAAGGATGTGCAGGGCGTGGCGGATGTGCTCGAAGCGGCCAACGACGAGATGGCCGACTACCTGCGCGAGCACACAACCAAGCTGCTGAACGACGTGCTATACACCTCCAGCAACCTGATGCACAACAGCTTCGCGATGTCCGACCGTTGGGCCGAGTAGCAAAACCTCGACTGGGGAGGTAATAGGGATGCCCTGCTGATAACGCGTCAGCAGGGCAAAACCACAATCCGAATCAGTTAAAGCCGACGATGCGTTCGGCGATGAGATAGCCGTTGCGCACGATCCAGCGGCCGGTTTTGCCGGGCAGATTGAGCGCGCGGGACATCAGCTGCGAGCGCACATCCTTGCCGATGGCCGGCGAATAGGCGTCAATCGCATCCCACAGCTCGGTTTTCTTAACGTAGTTGGCCGGATCGCGCGAGAGAATCAGGAACGTCGAGGTAACGCACGATTCGATCGCCAGGAAGTGAATCATGTACCGGTACAGCCCCTCCGGCACCGTACCGCGTTCGGGCGTGGCCTCGGTCATCAGCCGATTGACGAGCCGCAACTGGTCCACACGCTTAATCATCACGTCGGTCTGCACGCTCTGACCCTCGCGCCCGATGAAGTAGTGGTAGAACGGCACATCGAGGTACTGGATGCGCTTCACCCACGGGAACGGCTGGTACGAGTAATAGAAATCGACGTAGAACGTATGCTCCGGCAGCTTCAGCCCGGAATCGCGCACCACCTGCGTGCGGAAGGTGAGCGCATGCATGATGATGTACTGCGCCAGACCGAACTTGCCCAGGTCATCCCAGCCGAGCACGCGGCCGGCCTCCATCCCACGGCGGAAGTTCACTACGGTCTTGTGACGCTTGGCCACCTTGTCATACATGTAATTGGTCACCAGCATGTCAATCGGTTCGTCGGTGTCATGCTGTGCACGCAACGTGGCCAGAACCGTGTCGATGGCCTGCGGGTCGACCCAATCATCCGCATCCACCACTTTGACGTACATGCCGGTCGCCGCCGCGATACCGGTGTTCACCGCGCCGCCGTGGCCCTTGTTCTCCTGATGAATCGCGCGCACGGCGCCCGGATTGGTGCGTTCCAGCTTGCGCGCGTACTCCAGCGTGCCGTCTTTCGAACCGTCGTCCACAATCAGCACCTCGAGGTCGCTGATGTCGCTTGCCGAAAGCAACGAGTTCACGCAACGGTCGAGGTAGGACTCCATATTGTATGCGGGGATCACAAAGGTGAGCGTCTTTGCCGTGCTGGCCATGAAAGTCTTACGTCCTCACATATTTAGTCGTTATGTTCAGTTTCCTGTTCAAACCGTAGCACTTCGCCTCCCGACTCGGCAGAGTGTTGCGTAACCTGTGCCCCTGAACGCATGTTCTGCAACCCTGAATCTTCCCCGGTGGCGTGCTCGGGATCCGATTGGGCAGAACTCGTCTGGTCTGAATCCGGGCTGCCGGAATCGGACTCGCGCTTGGCTCGGCGCTCGGCCTCCTTCCGCGCCTTGGCGCCCTCAAAGAACAACTGGGGCTTGGAGTCAAGCCGGCTCAGGCCATGCCAGGCCAAATCCACAATGTATGCGGCCAGCTGCTCCTTGCTCACCTTTGGCCGGTCGGCCCAGTACTGCCCGGTGAATACGGTCATGCCCACCAGCATCTGCGCGTAGTACGGCACGCCCTTGGCAGACAGCTTCTGCCGTTTGAATGTTTCGGAAAGAATGTCTTCAACGCGTACGGCGATGTCTCCCATCAGCGAGCTGAATGAGCCGGACGGGTCGGTGCTCGGCGAGTCGCGTACCAGTACCTGGAACCCCTCGGCATTCTCTTCGATATAGGTGAGGAGCGCAAGCGCCGTGCGTTCCACAATCTGGCGCGGGTGCACGGTCGGATCGTCAAGCGCGGCGGTGAGCACACTGGTCAGCGCGCGCATCTCACGATCCACAATGACGGCATACAGGCCCTCTTTGCCGCCGAAATGCTCATACACAATCGGCTTGGAGACTTTGGCGTGCGCGGCGATTTCCTCCACGCTTACCGCTTCGAAGCCTTTGGCGGCGAATAGCGAGCGTCCGACTTCAATCAGCTGCTCGCGGCGCTGCAGCGACGTCATACGTGAAGAATGTGCCATGCGGTTCAGCTTAAGTCGTCGGGTGGAGTTGTCGGCCTGAGACTGCCGAATTCGTAGGGGATTCCATCTGCGGGCTAGACTTGACAGGTATGGATATGAATACTGTGCTCGCCGTTCTTGGCGTGATTGTGGCGGCGGTTATCGTAATCGCCCTGAGCATCTGGTTGGGCAAGTCCCGCAAGCGCGATTTGGATCGTGCGATGGGCAAGGTTGCCCCCGACAACAAGAAGACCCGCGACGCCAAGGCCGCCGCCGACGCTCGGCTGGCCGCCGAAGCCGAGGAAGCTAAGGCTGCGACTGCCGCCGAGCCGGCCAAGTCAGCCGAATCGGCCAAAGCCGAGCCTGCGCCAGCCGCGCAGGCCGAACCCGAACCGGCAGCTGCGCCCAAGCCCGAGTCCCAACCTGCCTCCAAGCCCACTCCCGCCAAACCTGAAACCCCCGAATCGGTCGGCTCTCGACTGACCCGACTCAAGGCAAAACTTGCCAAGTCCGGCAACCCGTTCGGCAAGGCCCTGTTCGACATCCTCGCCAAAGACAATCTCTCCGAGGCCGATTGGGAAGACGTCGAAGACACACTGCTGCTTGCCGACGTCGGTGCGGATGCTTCCGCCCAACTGGTCGATGACCTGAGAACCGACGCCCGCATCACTGGTAAAGCCGACCCAGCCGAAGTACGCGCCACGCTCAAGGAGAAGCTGCTCGATCTGGTCGGTCGAGATACGGACCGCCGCCTCAATGCCGAAAAGCCGGGTGCCGCCAAGCCCAGCGTCATCATCATGGTCGGCGTCAACGGCACCGGCAAGACCACCACTGCCGGCAAACTGGCTCGACTGTTCGTGGCCGAAAACAAGCAGGTCATGATGGGCGCGGCCGACACCTTCCGCGCGGCCGCCGCCGACCAGCTCGAAACCTGGGGCGCGCGCGTCAATGTGCCCGTCGTCCGCTCCGACAAGGACGGTGCCGACCCGGCATCCGTCGCCTTTGAGGCATCCGCCAAGGCCAAGGAAGCGAACGCGGACGTGCTCATCATCGATACTGCCGGCCGACTGCAGAACAAGTCGAACCTGATGGACGAGCTCGGCAAGATTCGCCGTGTTACCGAAAAGAACCTGCCGGTGGATGAAGTGCTGCTTGTGCTCGACGCCACCACCGGCCAAAACGGCATGGCCCAGGCCAAGGTGTTCGCCGAAGCCATCGGCATTACCGGTGTGGTGCTCTCCAAGCTTGACGGTTCCGCCAAGGGCGGCATCGTGATCAGCGTGCAGAAGGAGCTCGGCGTGCCGGTCAAGCTCGTCGGTCTTGGCGAAGGTCCGGACGATTTGGCACCTTTCGATCCCGAAGGTTTCGTGGACGGCATTCTCGCGTAGACGGTCGAGCTCTTCTCAGTCTCGCTTTGCTCGACAGTTCCCCTCAGCGAGGGGAGCCCTGCGTCCGTCCACGTTGTGGGCGCGGGAAACGCCCGCAACGCACCAAACCTAGCCCCGAATCATATTCGAAACATGATTCGGGGCTTTCCCATATCCGTTGGAATCATGCCGGAACCAGCCCATCCGATACCAACCTAACTGTCAGGTGCGCTTAACAATCGCGTAACTTGCCGTAACGAAACCAAAACGAGACCGGCTTTTACTGACGAACTGTTAGCCCCCACAAGGGGGACGGCATTGTAGAGACAAAGTCGACGCCGGCCGCGCAAAGCCCCCGGTGCCCTGAACGAAAGAGAGGGAGGTAGACATGGGAGCGATTGATTCCGGTAACACCGCATGGATCCTGACATCCGCGTCCTTGGTTTTCCTCATGACGCCTGGTGTGGCGTTCTTCTACGGCGGTATGGTTCGTGCCAAGGCCGTCCTGAACATGCTGATGCTTGAGGCGGCCGCCCTGTCGGTCACCATGATTATCTGGACCCTGTGGGGTTGGTCGATTGCTTACGCCGGTTCCGACATCGGAGGCATCTTCGGCGACCCGGCCAGCGGCTTCCTGCTGAAGGACTCCATGGTCGCCCAGGACGGCGTGTTCACCGCCACCGGTCTGAACGGCAACAACTACCCGGTTTCCGTGGACGTCGCCTTCCAGGTCGCTTTCGCGATGATTACCGTCGGCCTGATCTGCGGCGCCATTGCCGAGCGTGTGAAGTACAGCACCTGGATGATTTTCGTGGCGCTGTGGGTCACCTTCGACTACGCTCCTATGGCCCACATGGTCTGGAACGGTGGTCTGCTGTCTGCTGACGGCGCCATCTCCAAGGCCATCGGCGCTGCCGCCCACGATTTCGCAGGTGGTACTGTCGTCCACATCAACGCCGCAGTCGCCGCCCTGATCATCGTGCTCATCATCGGCAAGCGTAAGGGCTTCGGCACGCAGCCGTTCCGCCCGCACAACGTGCCGTTCGTGATGCTCGGCGCCTTCCTGCTGTGGTTCGGCTGGTTCGGCTTCAACGCTGGTTCCGCCTTCGCCGCCAACGGTACTGCTGGTTACGCTTGGGTTTCCACCTCCGCCGCCACCGCAGCCGCAATGCTCTCTTGGGGCTTCACCGAGAAGATTCGCTCCGGTCACTACACCGCCATGGGTGCCGCCTCGGGTATGGTCGCCGGCCTGGTCGCCTGCGCCGGTTCTAATGACGAGACCAAGGGCAATGATACCCCCGATACCACCAACACCGAAAACAACACCGAAAACAACACCGACAACAACGGCGATAACAACACCGACTCCGGCGAGCCCATCTACATCGGCCTGAGCGCCAAGATCACCGGCGCTGACGCTGCCAACGGCGACCGCATGGTGAAGGCTGCGCAGATGGCCGTTGACGAAGTCAACGCAGCCGGCGGCCTCCTCGGCGGCCGCAAGGTCGAGCTCGTCATCCAGGACGACGCCACCGACAACGCCATGGCCGTTAACGTCGCGAACATCTTCGCCGGCAACGACAAGATCTCCGCAGTCGTCGGCCCGTGGAACTCCGGCATGATCCTCGCCGCTGAAGGCGTTTACAAGGATGCGAAGATCCCCTTCTTCGGCCTCGGCACCACCCCCAAGCTCCTTGAGCTGGACA
>ERZ772902.1625-NODE-1625-length-15948-cov-7.884289_pt1 | contig 15948 bp, 11 predicted proteins | sample MGYA00511470_ERZ772902 | MGnify/ENA primary metagenome ERZ772902 (study PRJEB29015, sample SAMEA2737717) | human gut metagenome | biome: human gut; feature: human-associated habitat; material: faeces | place: China | collected 2012 ... | reverse complement strand
TTGTCGCATATACAGGTACATTTATCTCTTTAAGCACATAGGGAAGTGCACCTATATGATCCTCGTGTCCGTGTGTTATCACAAAACCTTTAACTTTATCTATATTTTCTTTAAGATATGTTATATCCGGTATAACAAGGTCTATACCAAGCATTTCATCTTCCGGAAATGATAACCCGCAGTCTACTACAACTATGCTGTCATCATACTCAAATGCCGTGATATTCATTCCGATCTGTTCAAGTCCGCCAAGCGGTATTATCTTAAGACCTTTGCCAAGTGGTGCATCTTCTTTTTTCTTTGCTCCCCTTGTCTGTGTTCTTTTTACTGCTGCCGGTTTATCATTAGTTGTCTTTCTTCTTGGTCTTCCCGGTCTTTTGACAACTTTTTCTTCAACTTCAATATTCTCATTTTGAGAATTTTCTGTCTCCGGATTTTTATTATTACTATTCAATCTTTTTCCCTGCCTTTCTGTACTAACCTTCAAAGTCCACATCATCTAATAATTCCGCAAAAACCTTTGAAAGTCCTTTTTATGGTATCCTGATTGTGCGATACTATGTTCACCGGGGAAGCCCCGGGTACAAAACAGACACACAGGAGGGAAACACCATGAAGGATTTTGAGTTGCGTTATGTGGGCAGTCATGTGGAGGTATACACCGGCAGTGGTGTGTTCCTGTTTTCAGCTGATACGGTGCGGGAGGCCATGGAGGAGCTGGCCGGGTAAGCGGGGATATCCTGCGCCCCGAGAAGGCACAATGTAAAATGTATGTAAAATAAAAGAAAGCTTTTGGTTTTACACCCGGAAACATGTTGCGAAATGTGTGGAAAAAGTAACTTTCCTGTAAAATAAACCTTGTTGAGACGCCCCCTTTGATGGTATAATAAAAATAAGCGGCTTCCGGAACAGTGCAGCGCTGTGCGTGCGTAAGGTTCCGGCGGCTGTGTGCTGTAAAGGATAAAAAGGGAAGTTTCATATTAGGAGTATCGTTATGGATATCACACACATTACCTCTCTGTTGGGCGGCGTTGCGCTGTTCTTGTATGGTATGTCCATCATGGGCGCCGGACTGGAAAAGCTGGCAGGCGGCAAGATGCAGGGCGTATTGCAAAAGCTTACCTCCTCTACCATCAAAGGCGTGATCTTCGGCACACTGATCACCGGCGTCATTCAGTCGTCGGCTGGTACGGTGGTTATTTGTGTCGGTCTGGTCAACTCTGGTATCATGACACTGACGCAGTCGGTAGGCGTGATCATGGGTGCAAATATTGGTACTACGGTAACAGGTCAGTTGATCCGCATGGCGGATATCTCAGGCGACAGCCTGTGGCTGACCTTGATCCAGCCCAAGACCTTTGCCCCCGTGGTGGCGTTTATTGGCTGCATTTTTTATGTGTTTCTGCGCAATGCCAAAAAGAAGAATATCGGTCAGATCATGCTGGGCTTCGGTATCCTGTTTACCGGCATGAGCCTGATGGATACCGGTGTAGCACCCCTGCGGGAGAGCGCAGTCTTTCAGAATCTGTTCGTCACTATGACCAACCCCATTCTGGGTGTTCTGGTGGGCGTGGTGGTCACCGTGATCATCCAGTCCTCTTCTGCCTCCGTGGGTATTTTGCAGGCACTGTCCAGCACAGGGCTTGTCACCTTCAGTTCTGCCATCCCCATCATTCTGGGTGCGCATATCGGTACGGCGTTCACCCCGCTGCTCACCATCGGCGGTTCTTCCAAGGATGGTAAGCGGGCCGCGCTCATCCACCTGTACTTCAACGTCATCGGCAGCGTGATCCTGCTGGCACTGATCTATGCGGTGCAGTTTACCATCGGCATCCCAATGTGGGGCGATGTAATGAACAAGAGCTCCATTGCAAACATCCATACTTTGTCCAGCGTATGCGCCATGCTGCTGTTCCTGCCTTGCAGCGGGGTGCTGAGCCGCTTGGCGATGCTCACGGTGCCCAGCAGCGTGGAGGAAGCACAGGAGCTGAGCATGCCGGTGCTGGACGAGCGTCTGTACAAGAGCCCGGCTGTGGCTTTGCAGCAGGCTAAGAACGCGGTCATCAAGATGTCCCGCCGTGCCGCCCGCAACGTGGGTCTGGCTGCGCCGCTGCTTTTGAAGATGGACGAGGAGACCGTGAGTGCCATCAAGGTGCGCGAGAACCTGATCGACCGCATGGAGGTGGAGATCACCAACTACCTGATCAAGCTGACCGACCAGGAGCTGGGCGACGACGAGAGCCACGCGGTGACCGAGCTGCTGAATTTTGTCACCGAGTTCGAGCGCATTGGCGACTATGCCGTGAACATCATGGAAAAGGCCGAGGAACTGTACGATAAGGAAGCCAGCTTCAGCGAGAGCGCCCAAAAGGAACTGCAATTGCTGGATGCCGCATTGGAGCGCATTCTGGTTCTGACGGACGAGGCCTTTGAAAACGATGATGTCCAGAAGGCTGCACAGGTGGAGCCGCTGGAGGAGATCATTGACGTGATGGTGGAGCGCCTGCGCGACCAGCACATCCGCCGTCTGAAGGACGGCATTTGCTCCATCGACACCGGCGTGGTGTTCCTCGATGTGCTGAACAACGCCGAGCGTATCTCCGACCACTGCTCCAATATCGCAGTGCGCATGGTGGGCATGGAGGCCGGCGATGATTACGACTCCCACACTCTGAAAAACATTATGCATCATAGCCCCAGCAAGGACTATATGCTGGAATACGAGCAGTGCCGCAAGGAATACCTTGTGCCGCTGGAAGAAATGGAAGCATAAAATATTCTTTGTTTTTAAATAAGCCGGGCCTGCGGGTCTGGCTTATTTTGCGTTTTCACGCAGGAATATGCAGTAGGAGCTGCCGTATATCTTTGCAATCCCCCTCGTGAAAATGGGATAGCGGAGCGTCCGCAGACGCTCCGCTATCCCGAAATTAAAAACAAATTTTCCGCTGATAATGGCTAGAGCAAAGCGGAAGCCATTCCAAATCGTCACGCCGCGCCGGCATTACTCTGCCGCGTCCGTCACCCGGACAGGATAACCAGTCCGCACACAGCGCACTGCATACCGGGCGTTGCCGCCGGAGGTGCAGGTGAACAGGGTCAGATCCCAGCTGTCCGTCTCGGCGGCAGTGGTCATCTCCTCGATCTGGGTGGGCTGCAAAGTCTCCACACTCTCCACCTCGTAGCTCCAGTGCAGACCGTCCGCATCCGTAAAGTACACCGGGCTGCCGATCGCCAGCCACTTGATAGGGCTGAAATGCTTTGCATAGTTGTGGCCGCAGATCACCAGATCATCGGCATAGGTGGTGCCGCTGTAGCGCCCGGGGGCGACCTTCAGCCCCGCATAGCTCCACTGCGCCATGACCGGTAGCTCCAGCCCCGCCGCCGGGATGGAAAGCACCCCGATGTAGTCACGCCCTTCCACCTCCACGGTGGTCATTTCCTGCGCCGGGTCCAGCATCGGCTGCGGGGCTACAGTCTCGTTTTCCTGCCGGTGCTCCGTGATGGTCTTTTGCATGGTCTGCTCCAGTTCGCCCAATACTTCCTGCGAAGCCTTTTCTGCCCGGGCGGCATCCCACCGGTTGTAGCCCAGCAGCCCGGCGGCGCATAAGATCAGCACCGCACCCAGCACCATGCACAGCCTGCCGATTTTCCGTTTCATTGCATTCCATCCTTTATATATAATAGTATCATCTGCTTCAGTATACCATTCCCCGCTCCGGTTTACAACCGTTCTTCCGGGCGATTTTTATCGGGCAGCAGCGCGCAGACCAGCCGCACCATCTGCCCGGTCAGGGGCAGCCACACCAGCGCACACAGTACGTTGAACAGGGTATGCGCGTTGGCGATCTGCCGGGCGATCACCGCGCACTCTGCCCCCGTAGGTGAGCACAGCCGCACCAGCGCCGCAAAGGGCTGCAAGAGTGCGCAGCACACCGCCGCGCCGGTCAGGTTAAAAATGGCGTGGGCTGCCGCCACCCGCTTGGCATCTCTTCCCTGCCCAATGGCGGCAAGCACCGCTGTGATGGTGGTGCCGATGTTATCCCCCAGCAGAATGGGGATAGCCGCCGTCAGCCCCAGCAGGCTGTGTACGCCGTCTGCCCCGGGCTGCGCCGCCATGCTTTGCAGCAGCGCCACCGTGGCAGAGCTGCTCTGCACCGTTAAAGTCATGCAGATGCCCGCCAGCAGCCCGTGCAAAGGGCTTTGCTGCACCCGGGCAAGCTCCAACCGGAGCAGCGGGCTTTGCAGCAGCGGTTCCATGGCGCTGCGCATCACCGTAACGCCCTCGAACAGCAGTCCGAAGCCGAACACTGTCTCGCCCACGCAGCGTCCCCGCCAGCCCTTGCAGGCCAGACAAAGCAGCACCCCGCCAAACAGCAGCAGATACCGCCAGCTTTCCACCCGGAACGCCAGCAGCTGTGCCGTGACTGTTGTGCCGATGTTCGCCCCGAACACCACCGGAACCGCCTGCCGCAGCTGCAACAGCCCCGCCGCCAGAAAGGCAATGACCATGACCGTGACCGCCGAGCTGCTTTGCAGCACCGCTGTGACCGCCGCCCCGGTCAGCAGTCCCGCCACCGGATTTGCGGTGCACCGCGCCAGCAGGCTGCGCAGCCGCCTGCCCGCCCCCTGCTGTACTGCCCTGCACAGGCTGTCCGTCCCATATAAAAACAGCGCCAATCCGCCGAATACCTGTAACAACACTTGAAATCCCTGCTCCATCCGCACCCTCCGTTTCTGCCTGTCCTTTATTTCTATGCAGCGAGAGCCGATTTGCGCATTGACAAAGCCTACAAGTTTTTTGTGAATTTTTGTTTAATATTTCCCTATCCTCTTGCAATCCCGCTGCAAAAGGAATATGCTTATCAGGCGTTAATACTTAACAGCTGTTAAGTATTTGAAAATGCAAACGAGGAGGGACTGTTGTGTCCGAGCCAAGCACCCCCAGCTTTCAGGGGATGTGCCACTATATCGGGCAGCTGAGCAAGGCATCCAAGGCCGGGATGCGGGCGGCGCTGGCCGATTGCCCCAAATGCCACTTTAATATGCTGGAAGGCCTGCTGCATTCCATCAACTGCCACGGAAAGGACGGTGCCATTTATGTCTCTGACCTTGCCCGGGAGTTCCGTCAGCCGCTGCCGGCGGTCTCGCGCGGGCTGCGGCTGATGGAGCAGGACGGCACCGTGGTGCGGGAGCCGGACCCCGCCGACCGCCGCAAAACGCTGGTGCGCATCACCCCCAAGGGGTACGAGCTGTGCCACCAGTGTGAGCAGGCTCTGCGCGACTACTTTGCCAGCGTGCTGGCACGGTTAGAGCCGGAGCAGGCAGCCCAGATGGACGCGCTGCGCGGCGCGCTGATGGATGCCATTCTTGCGGAAAATGCCGCGCGCAACATTGACCCGAAGGGAGAAACGAACCATGACAAAGATCTTTAAGCAGCTGGCCCGGCACTGGGCGGTCTGCCTTGTGGTGTTCGCGCTGCTGTTCGTGCAGGCGTACTGCGACCTTGCACTGCCGGACTACACCAGCAAGATCGTGGACACCGGCATCCAGCAGGGCGGCATTGAAAGCCCCCTGCCCCAGACGGTGCGCCAGAGTACGCTGGACGCGCTGAGCCTGCTGATGAACGAGGAGGATGCGCAGAAGCTGCAAAGCGCCTACCAGTACTATCTGCAGGACGATGGCGTGTTGCAGCTGCGCTCCGACCTGACCGAGGACGAGCGCACCGCACTGGAAGATGCCGTGACCACCCCGGACATCGTGCTGTATATGGCTGCCGCACAGGCCGCCAACACCCCCGCCGGGCAGAACAACATGGGCATGACCGGCCTTGCCGAGATGCCCTCTGCCGCTGCGGACACCGACACCGAGACCGTCACCCCCACGGCAGCAGATCTGGACACCGTTTGCAGCCAGTTTGCCGCCATGAGCCAGATGCCCGGCTTTGACCGCAGTATGCTGCAAAAGCAGCTGGACAGTGCCATGAGCCAGCTGGACAGCACCCTGCTGGAAAACCTGAAAAGCCAGTCTTTGCTGCTGGTGCAGCTGGAATACGAGGCGCAGGGCGTTGCGCAGGATGTGCAGATGCAGTACCTTTTCCGGGTGGGCGGCCAGATGCTGGCGCTCACCCTGCTGATGGTGGCCGTGGCTGTGGCCGTGGGCTTCCTTGCCTCCCGGGTATCCGCCGCCATCGGTCGTGACCTGCGCCGGGAAACCTTCTCCAGTGTCATCGGCTTCTCCAATGCAGAGATCGAGAATTTTTCCACTGCCTCCCTCATCACCCGCACCACCAACGATATCCAGCAGGTGCAGTTCGTCTGCGTTATTTTGCTGCGCATGGTGGCCTACGCGCCCATTCTGGGCATTGGCGGTGTGCTGCACGTTGTAGGCAGCAGCTCCGGCCTTTCGTGGATCGTGGTGCTGGATGTGGCTCTGCTTTTGTTGCTGCTGCTCTTCCTGATGAGCGTTGCCATGCCCAAATTCAAGGTGATGCAGCAGCTGGTGGACCGGCTGAATCTGGTCAGCCGCGAGATCTTGACCGGCATCATGCCGGTGCGCGCTTTCAGCCGCGAAAAGTTTGAGGAGCAGCGTTTTGATAAGGCCAACCGGGAACTGATGGGCACCCAGCTGTTTACCAACCGCGCCATGGTGGCTATGATGCCCTTTATGACCCTGATCATGAACGGCACCAGCCTGCTCATCGTCTGGTTCGGCGGCAAGGCCATGGACAACGGCACCATGCAGGTGGGCGAGATGATCGCATTCATCACCTACACCATGCAGATCGTCATGTCCTTCCTGATGCTGGCCATGGTGGCCGTCATGCTGCCCCGCGCCGGTGTGGCTGCAGACCGTATTGACGAGGTCATCCACACCAAGGCCACCATCCACGACCCGGACGAAGCCACCGCAAAGGCCGCACAGGTGCACACCGACTGGCAGGGCGTGGTGCAGTTCGAGGACGTAAGCTTCCGTTACCCCGGTGCGGACAGCGATGCACTGGAGCACATCAGCTTTACCGCAAAGCCCGGCGAGACTACTGCCATCATCGGCTCCACCGGCTGCGGCAAATCCACCCTGCTCAACCTGATTCCCCGCTTTTACGATGTGACCGGCGGCAAGGTGACCGTGGACGGCATTGACGTGCGCGAGATGCCACAGGCACAGCTGCACGACCTGCTGGGCTATGTGCCCCAGAAGGGTGTGCTGTTCAGCGGCACCATTGACAGCAACCTGAAATTCGGCGGTGAGGATATCACCGACGCACAGGTGCAAAAGGCTGCTGCCATTGCGCAGGCCACTGATTTTATCGAGGCAAAGCCCGAAAGCTACCAAAGTCCCATTGCGCAGGGCGGCTCCAACGTATCCGGCGGCCAAAAGCAGCGGCTTTCCATTGCCCGGGCAATTGCCAAAAATCCCAAGGTCTATCTGTTTGACGACAGCTTCTCGGCACTGGACTACAAGACCGATGTAACGCTGCGCCGCGCTTTGAAGGCACAGACCGACAACGCCACCGTGATCATTGTGGCACAGCGCATCTCCACCGTGCTGCACGCAAACCAGATCCTTGTACTGGACGAGGGCAGGCTGGTGGGCAAGGGCACTCATGCCCAGCTGATGGTCAATTGCCCGGAATATCAGGAGATCGCCCGCAGCCAGCTGAGCCAGAAGGAGCTGGCGCTGGACACCCTGAATACAGAAAAGGAGGGTGAGTGATATGCCCAGACCCGGACGTCCCACCACCGAGCGTGCCAAGGACTTTAAAAGCACGCTGCGGCAGCTCATCCGCACCATGAGCCACTACAAGTTGCCCCTTGCGGCAGCCATGCTGTTTGCAATTCTTTCTACCATCTTCAACATTGCAGGCCCCAAGGTGCTGGCAAAAGCCACCACTGCCCTTGCCACCGGCTGGATCGCCCGGCTGCGCGGCACCGGCAGCATTGATTTTGTGTATATCGCCCGCATTCTGCTGTTTTTGCTGGGGATGTACCTGCTGAGCAGCGCTTTCAGCTTTATTCAGGGCTGGCTGATGACCGACCTTTCCCAGAAGGTCTGCTACGACTTCCGCCGCCAGATCAGTGAAAAGATCAACCGCCTGCCGCTGGCGTACTTTGAAAAGCGCACCGTGGGCGAGGTGCTTTCCCGCATCACCAACGACGTGGACACGCTGGGGCAGAGCCTGAACCAGAGCATCACCCAGTTGATCACCAGCGTAACCACTATGATCGGTGTGCTGGTGATGATGCTCTCCATCAGCCCCCGCATGACTCTGATCGCTCTGCTGATTTTACCGGTATCGCTGGCGCTGGTGCTGGTGGTGGTCAAGTTCAGCCAGAAGTACTTTAAGGCACAGCAGGCCACGCTGGGCGTGGTCAACGGTCAGGTAGAAGAGGTTTACGCCGGTCACAACGTAGTCAAGGCGTTCAACCGGGAGGCCGTGGTGCTGGCAGACTTCAACGCCGCCAACGATAAGCTGTACGAATCCGCATGGAAGAGCCAGTTCCTCTCCGGCCTGATGATGCCCATCATGAACTTTGTGGGCAACTTGGGTTATGTGGCGGTGGCCATCGTAGGCAGCATTTTTGCTGCAAACGGGGTCATCACCATTGGTGATATTCAGGCCTTTATCCAGTATGTCAAAAACTTTACCCAGCCCATCCAGCAGCTTTCGCAGGTGTCCAATATGCTGCAAAGCATGGCCGCTGCCGCCGAGCGGGTGTTCGAGTTTTTGAACGAGCCGGAGGAAGAGCAGCTGGCAGACCCTGCCCGCCGCGCCGACCCCGCCGACATTGACGGACAGGTCACCTTTGACCATGTGCGCTTTGGTTACACCCCAGAAAAGACTGTTATCCACGACTTCAGCTGTACGGTGCAGCCCGGCCAGAAGGTAGCCATCGTAGGCCCCACCGGCGCGGGCAAGACCACTATGGTCAAGCTGCTGATGCGCTTTTACGATGTGGACGCCGGTTCCATCACCCTGAACGGCCACGATGTGCGGGACTTTGACCGCAGCGCTCTGCGCGAAGGCTTTGGTATGGTGCTGCAGGACACATGGCTGTTCAAGGGCACCATCATGGAGAACATCCGTTACGGTCGGCTTGACGCCACCGATGAAGAGGTGATTGCCGCCGCAAAGGCAGCCAACGCCGACCACTTTATCCGCACCCTGCCCGGCGGCTACCAGATGGAGCTGAACGAGGACGCTTCCAACGTGAGTCAGGGCCAGAAGCAGCTGCTCACCATCGCCCGCACCATTCTGGCAGATAACCGCATCCTGATTTTGGACGAGGCCACCAGCAGCGTGGATACCCGCACCGAGCAGCGCATCCAGACCGCCATGGACCGCCTGATGGAGGGCCGCACCAGCTTTGTCATCGCCCACCGCCTTTCCACCATCCGGGACGCCGACCTCATCCTTGTGATGCGGGACGGCGACATTGTGGAGCAGGGCACCCACGACCAGCTGATCGAGGCCGGCGGCTTCTACGCTGACCTGTACAACAGCCAGTTCGAGGACGTGGTGGATTAAAGCACCTGTTATCGCAATATAACTGCAAAAAGAGCACCTGTTGCCTTCCTTTCTGAGGACAGCAGGTGCTCTTGCTTTTTTATTCCGCCACCGGTTCCAGCTTCAGGCCGAACAGCTTTTCCGAGAGGGACGGCAGCTGTTGCTGCAACGCGCGGACATAAGCCATTACCATCGGGTCCTCGCGCTTTTGCCCCAGCACGATGCCAAACCGGTGTCCCCTGCCCCAGTCCAGTACCCGTACAAAGCTAAGGTCGGGTCTGCGGTAATAGACCGCCGGGACCATCTTGAGTGCCGGGTCGCCGTAGGCTGCACTGCGGATACCGCCCACCGGCGTAAACTCCACCCCTCGGTCCATTCCCTCCTGCAGCAGTCTTGTTTCGTAGACGGTCTGGTACATCTCCTTGATGGGCAGCCAGCGGTATTGCAATGCCTGTTCCAAGGTCAGTCTGCCCACCGGCATATCAGCGGGCGGGTGGATGGGGATGCAAAGTTCCGGCATATAGAACAGTGGCACAAAGGTAAGCCCCTGCGCGTAGAACTCTGCACTTTCCAGCTGGAAGGAAAGATCCATCTCCCCTTTTTTCAGGCTTCGCCAGATCTCGCTGCGGTTGGCGCACTGTCCCAGAATAGGCGTGTATTGCAGACACAGCTCGCTTGTCAGAGAAAACACGTCATACACAAACATCCGCATCGCCTCATGACACCCTGCGATGATCAGATGCCTTTCCGGCGGGTTTTCCTGCTGCTGCACTGCGCGGGCATGGCGCACCGCCTGCTGATACAGAGCCACCAGCTGCTTTGCCTTGGGGTAAAAATCCTGCCCCGCCGGGGTCAGCGCCACACGGCGCGGCACATGCTGGAACAGCTCGAACTGCAACTGCCCTTCCAGCGTGCGGATCTGCTGCGAAAGTGCCGACTGGGAAAGATACAGCGCCTCTGCCGCCGCAGAAAAGCTGTTCAGTTCCACGATCTTTACAAAGCCTTCCAGTGCGCTCTCGTTCATGCTTTTCTCCCTCCCTCAATACATTAGGTTATCCTAAATTATAATATAAAAAATATGAATTGTAAACCGCACCCTTCTACGCTACAATTGTTAAAGATTCAGCAAAGTGTCTTTTACTTTGCTGCACGATAAGAAGGAACACAAAGAAGGACAAAAAGAAAGAGAGCGTACCTATGAACAAGATCTCCCGTAAGGGCTTTATCAAGATTGCCGCTGCCGCCGCTATGAGCGGTGTGACTGCCGGTGCACTGGCTGCCTGCAATGCCGCTTCCAGTTCTGCTTCCACTTCCGGTGCTGCCGGTCAGTACATCCCCGGCACCTACGAGGGCACTGCCGAGGGCATCTCCTCCACCGTCAAGGTCACCATGACCTTCTCCGACAGCGCTGTCACCGACGTGGTGGTGGACACCTCCGGCGAGACCGCCTCTTTCGGCGCTGCCGCTGCCGATGAGCTGCGTGAGCAGCTGCTGGCTGCCGGTTCTGCCGAGATCGACGGCGTTTCCGGTTCTACCATCACCTCCGATGCCGTGATGAAGGCTGCCAAGAGCTGCTACGCACAAGCTAAGGGTGAGGCCGTGGTCTCCAGCGTGCAGCTGCCCACCGGCGATGAGAACGACTGGCTGGGCAAGGAGCCTGACATCGACGAGGCTGCCATCACCGAGACCGTGGACACCGACATTCTCATCGTGGGTGCAGGCAACGGCGGTATGGGCGCAGCTGCTTACGCTGCTGCTCACGGCCTGAACTTCCGCGTCATCGAGCAGAACGGCAACGTGCAGGATACCCGTCACTGGGTCGGCGCTGTGGACGGCTTCGGCGCACAGGCACAGGGCATCAAGATGGACCGTGCAAAGCTGCTGAGCGAGATCTCCCGCTACGCTTCCGGCAAGTGCGACCAGCGCGTTGTCAAGACCTGGATCAACGAGTCCGGGGAGATGATCGAGTTCATCCGCTCCATCATGGAAGACAAGTACGGTGTCAAGATGGTCTACACCTACGGCGATGAGGCTAAGTGGCCTGCCGAGAACGCCGAGCACAACACCGACTATATGTACCCCGAGATCGAGTACACCTATGACCGCAGCTCCGGCGCAGCCCGTAACGAGCTGCTGCTGGACTACATCCGTGAGCTGGGCTACGATGTTGACTTCAAGACCTCTCTGGCAAAGCTGGAGAAGGACTCCACTGGCCGAATCACCGGCATCATCGCCCAGAGCACCGAGGATGACCACTTCATCCGCTACAACGCCAATAAGGGCGTTCTGCTGGCCTGCGGCGGCTTCCCCGGCAACCCCTACATGATGGAGCAACTGGATCCGCTGGGCACCTCCGTCACCACCGCCTGCTCCTACTCTCCGGCCGATAAGGGCTACGGCATCCGTGCCGCTGTCTGGGCCGGTGCAAACCTCGACAAGGAAGCTGCTCCCATGCTGTTCGACCGCGGCATCGTGGCTCCCGGCGTGGACGGCGGTTATGTGGCAAGCGACTCCGCTTTCGGCGGCAAGGCCTTCCCCGGCCCCATCCGCCAGTACAACCCCGGCACTCAGCCTTTCCTGAAGGTCAACCGCAACGGTGAGCGTTTCGCCAACGAGAGCAGCCCCTACAACGATATTGTTTACGCTGCTGCTCATCAGCCGGGTCGTGTCTACGCACAGATCTGCGACGCCAATGTTCTGGAGGATGCAAAGCGCTTCCACACCATCGGCTGCTCTGCCCAGACCCGCAACGGCGGCGAGAAGTATTTCCAGGGCAAGGTCGATGAGGCTGTTGCAGCTGGCACCCTGTTCGTCTGCGACACCATCGAAGAGCTGGCCGACAAGCTGGGCTTCACCGGTGAGGCCAAGGACACCTTCCTCGCTACCATTGAGCGTTACAACGAGCTGTACGACAAACAGAACGACGAGGACTTCGGCAAGCCCGCTTACCGTCTGAGCGCCATCCGCACCGCGCCTTTCTACGGCTGCTGGCTGGGTGCTTCCCTGCTGACCACTGAGCAGGGCATCGCCATCAACGAAAAGGGTCAGGCTCTGGACACCAACAATCAGCCCATGGAGGGTCTATACATCACCGGTGATATGTCCGGCAGCTTCTTTGCCAACAACTACCCCTGCCTGATGGCCGGTGTGGCTATGGGTCGTACCCTGACCTACGCCATGAAGGCTGTCAAGCAGATGGCCGGTCTGGAAAACGCCTGATAAAGTGCGGTTCTCCGGCATACTCTAAGCGTTTCTTCTTTTCTTCTTTTTCATGTGAAGAGGGGCAGTCCCATTTGGGGCTGCCCCTCTTTGCGTTTTTTACCCCGCACACCCCCCTACACAAATGCCCGCGATTGTGCTATGATAAGCGTGAAACCGGGCAGTTCATTCCCGCCCGGTCAAAGATCGAGGTGTTTGTACAAATGTCGGATATTCTGGATACCTTACGGCAGGAAGGGGTGGACCCTGCCCTGCTTGCGGCGGTGCAGGAATACCGCGCCGCCCATACGCTCAGCGAGACGCTGCGCCCGCGGATCCCCGCCCCTGCCTTTATCTACTACGGCAAAGAGGTGTGGGAGCAGGCGCTGGCGGCTATCCTCTGCGGCGAAAACCTGCTGCTGGCCGGCGGCAAGGCCACCGGCAAAAACGTGCTGGCCGAAAACCTTGCCGCTGCCTTTGGCCGTCCTGCGTGGGACATCTCCTTTCATGTAAACATGGACGCCGCCTCCCTCATCGGCATGGATACCTTTGCGGGCGGGCAGGTGGTGTTCCGTCCCGGGCCGGTGTACCGCTGCGCACAGTGCGGCGGCTTTGGCGTGCTGGACGAGATCAATATGGCCAAAAACGAGGCGCTGGCGGTGCTGCACGCGGTGCTGGACTTCCGCCGCGCCATCGACGTGCCCGGGTACGACCGCATCCCGCTGGCCGAGGAGACCCGCTTTATTGCCACCATGAACTACGGCTACGCGGGCACCCGGGAGCTGAACGAGGCGCTCACCTCCCGCTTTGCGGTGGTGCAGATGCCTACCATCACCCAAGATAATCTGGAAAAGCTGCTGCGGGCGCAGTTCCCGGATCTTACCGCAAAATATGTGCATCAGTTTGCGCTGCTGTTTCTGGACCTGCAGAAAAAGTGCGACAGTGCAGAAATTTCCACCAAAGCGCTGGATCTGCGCGGTATGCTGGACGCGCTGCGGCTGATTCGGCGGGGCATCCCGGCCGGGGCGGCGCTGGATATGGGCATCACCAACAAGGCCTTTGACTCCTACGAGCAGGGGCTGATTCGGGACGTGATCGCCGCGCGCATCCCGGCCAAACTGGATGCCGGAAAGCTGTTTGCCTGATGGACGCCCAAAGCTACACCGCGCAGGAGCGGCGCGCGGCCAATCAGGTCTGGGCCGCTGCCGAAGCCTACGGCTTTGAGCCGCTGTTTCTGGCCCGCAACACGGACGGCACCATTGATTTTTACATGAACTGCATCATCGGGCTGGTGCACAAATACTACGGTGACGCGCTGATCCGGAACATTTTTTCTGCTTGGGAGGGCGATGTGCGCCAGCCCATGCTGGACGACATGGCGTGGCTGTACTTAGAAAACGCAGCCTATCGGCTGGAGCTGCCCCGCCGCCCGGTGCTGGAAGCGCTGCGGTTTGCCCACGCGGACTACTTTTTTGCCATCCAGTACAAGCTTTCGCGGCAGGAGTGGATGGCGAAAAACCAGCTGGTGTACACCATGCAGGCTGCCCGCTGGCGCAAGGTGCTGGGACGCACCGCCCCGGTCATGACCCCTTACGAGAGCAGCCTTGCCGCCGCGCTGGAACCGGAGACTGTACCGGAACCAGCACAGCTCAAAAACGACCTGCTGGCGCTGTTTGCAAAATTTGCCCTGTTTGACGGCGAGGTACGCCAGAAGCCCGCGCTGCATCTGCGGCTGCAAGGCTTTTGGGCAAAACTTGCCACCAAAACCATGCCCACCCAGATGATCAAGACCGACCGAGTGACGGTGGAGCATTCCGGCGCGGTGGATGCCACAGGCAGCGGGCTGGCGGTGGACAAGCGCCGGGCAAACATTACCCTGAAGCAGCGCGCCGCGCAGGATCGCGCCTACATTGAAAGCTGCTTCGGGCGCTGCTTCTACCCGCCGGAGCAGCTGCGCAAGGCCGAGCAGGAACTGTGTACTGGGGTGCATCTGGGCTGTCACTTGTGGTTCAGCGCCGGTGTGCCCAGCCCGGCGCAGGCCCCCACCCCGGAGGCGCGGCAGCTGGCACAGCAGGCCGAATTGCAGGCCGAGCGCAACCGCGCCTACTACGCCAAAAATCAGGAACTGCACCGCAGCGTGGTGCTGCGCCTTACCGAGCAGATCCGCAACTGCATTTTGGTGCATCAGCAGCCCGACCAGCGGGTGGCGCGCAGCGGTGATCTGTGCGCCGGGCGGGTGTGGCGCGCCCCTTACCTGAACGACGACCGGGTGTTTTTGTGCCCGGAGGAGGAAAACTGCCCTGCCTTTACGGTGGATCTGCTACTGGACGCCTCTGCCTCCCGCCTGCACTGTCAGGAGGTGATCGCGGCGCAGGGTGCCATTCTGGCCGAAAGTCTGGCCAACTGCGGCATTCCGGTGCGGGTGAGCGCCTTTAGCAGCCTGCGGGGCTACACGGTGCTGCGGGTGCTGAAAGGCTTTGCGGACAAAAACCGGCAGAACATCTTCCGCTACTTCGCCTCGGGCTGGAACCGGGACGGTCTGGCGCTGCGGGCAGCGGGTGATCTGATCCGGTACGCCCCCGGCCCTGCCCCGCGCCACCTGATGATCCTGCTGACCGATGCCAGCCCCAACGACAGCCGCCGCATCCCGCCCACGGCACAGAATCCTCTGGGCTGCGCCTACGAGGACGCCGCCGGTGTAGCCGATACCGCCGCGCAGGTGCGCACCTTGCAGCGGCAGGGCGTGCGGGTGTCTGCTGTTTTTATGGGCGAGGACAGCAGCGCCGGTGCCGCCGCGCAGATCTACGGCAAAAATATGGCGCGCATCCGCGGCATGGATCAGCTTGCCCGCGCTGCCGGACGACTGATCCAGAACGAGATTCGGGAACTTGGCGATTGAAGTAAAATAAAACGACCCCTGTGGGAGCAGTACCGGCCTTAGTCGGCATTTCCCGCAGGGGTCGTTTTTACAACCGTTTATTTCAAAGCACAACCATACTTTGAACCTTTGTTCGCTCTGTGCCACAAATTTTTGCAAAAGTTTGTCATTTTGGAAAACTTACAGTTGTTTTTTATTTAAAAGTATGCTATACTACGTTCAGAGAAGTTTTATGCAGCCTGTTGGCCCGATCACCCGGCTGGCGCTTTTACAACGTTTCGCTGTTTGCTTTTATCGCAAGGCAAGAAATTAGTGCAACATTCAAACAGCATATTTGCGATATGCAATTCAACGCTGTTGCTGTTGC
>ERZ772902.1622-NODE-1622-length-15966-cov-2.897429_pt1 | contig 15966 bp, 12 predicted proteins | sample MGYA00511470_ERZ772902 | MGnify/ENA primary metagenome ERZ772902 (study PRJEB29015, sample SAMEA2737717) | human gut metagenome | biome: human gut; feature: human-associated habitat; material: faeces | place: China | collected 2012 ... | reverse complement strand
GCGCTTCGTTCGGGACGAAGAGGCCGCGGGTTCAAATCCCGCCAGCCCGACAACTGGACCGGATTGTTGAGAAATCAGCAATCCGGTTTTTCGTTTCCTGTCCCAACAATCAAACCAAGCGATCGAACAGCGGTAAACAACCCGCCGCACACAGCGACAAACCACATCACGGCAAGCCCCCGTATTTGTTGGCGGACCACCGTAATATATCGCTCGAATCAATCGATTGCCGCACTGTTTTTGTAAGTAATACTGAAGTAATTAGAGGAACCATGAAGAAGAGTCTGCTTGCACTGGCTTCGGGCGCGTTCATTCTCGGTGCCGCCGAGTTCGTGATGATGGGCATTCTGCCGCAGGCCGCGGCCGCCACCGGCGTGGACATCCCCACCGCAGGCCATTACATTTCCGCGTATGCGATCGGCGTGTGCTTCGGCACACTGATTCTGGTATTCGGCCGCAAGGTGCCGCCGAAGGACCTCATCATATTGTTTATGGTGATTGCCTTGGTGGGCAATCTGGCTTCCGCATTCTCCGTCAATGCCGCCATGCTGGTCGTCGCACGATTCGTCGCCGGCCTGCCGCACGGCGCATTCTTCGGCACAGCCACACTCATCGCCAAGACTCTGGCGGAGGAAGGCAAGGAGGCGCAGGCCGTATCCGTGATGGTCACCGGACAGACCGTGGCCAATATGCTCGGCGTACCGGCGGGCACCTTGATGGCCGAGTTCCTTTCCTGGCGTCTTGCCTTCGGCATTTTGGCCGCTTGGGCGGCAATGACGATTGTGCTGGCGTCGGCGTGGATTCCGTACGTTGCACCGATCAAGGACGCAGGCATCGCCGGTCAGTTCAAGTTCCTCACCCGCCGTGGCCCGTGGGTGATTTTGGCCGCCGTGTTCACCGGCAATGCCGGTGTGTTCTGCTGGTGGAGCTACGTCTCCCCTTGGCTGCAGAAAACCGGCGGATGGTCGTCTTCCCTGGTGCCGATGCTGATGATGCTTGCCGGCTTTGGTATGGTCATCGGCGGTCTGCTTGGAGGTCGTCTGACCGACCATTGGAGGCATGCCGGCGCGGCCGCAATAGGTCAGTCCATCTCCTGCCTCGGCTTGTTGCTGGTGCTTATCACTCCGGGTAATCAGCCGATGACCGCTGTACTGACGTTCTGGATCGCCATCGGATTGTTCTTTACTTCCGCTCCACAGCAATTGCTGATGACCGAAGCCGGCCAGGGCGGCGGCGAGCTGATCGCCGGCGCGGCTGTACAGGTGGCGTTTAACTTCGGCAATGCCATCGGCTCGATTGTCGGCGGCGCGATGCTCACCACCTTCTCGATGAACTATCGCTATACCGGCCTGGGCGGTATGCCGCTGGCTCTGCTTGCCGTAGGGCTGCTGGCCTTCTACTCGTGGCGCTGCGAAACCGATACCGACGCCATTCACCGCTTGCGCGAAACCAAGGTGGACTGAGACCAAGCTCACAGCAAACTCCCTGACGTGTTTGTTCACAGTATTAATAGACTGAAATCAGACACGATTCAGGGAGGTCTGGCGGTATGGATGAGGAAGCACTGCTCAAACAATTCGCCGCGCAATTCGCGCATGGTCCAGACGATGCCGACGACACCGATGCGGCGGCCGCAGCACAAGGTGCCGATTCCACGGCGAACCAGGTTGCGGACGATGCCGATCAATCGCCCGCAACCTTTGATACCCAACAATTCCTGAACGGACTGGACGCGATTTTCGATCGCCACACGGCCGCCACCGAAGCCGGCCCGTACTTGGAACAGGCGATGGTGGACGCGGAAAACGCCGGCGACGAGGCCGGACTGCTCACCGTGCTCAACGAAACGATGGGCTTCTATCGCTCGCAAGGTCGGCACAAGGAGAATCAGTGGATTGTGCAGCGAGCGCTGGAACTGGCCGCTCGTATGGGCTTGACCACCGGCACATCCGAGGCGTGGGCCACCACGCTAATCAATTGCGCCACCTCGATGCGCGCGGCCAAACAATACGATCAGGCCGAGGATTTGTATCATCAGGCGCAGAGTGTCTGCCGGCATTCGCTGGCGCCCACCGACCGTAGGCTCGCAGCACTGCACAACAATCTGTCGATGCTCTACAGCGAGACGAATCGGCCCGACAAGGCGGAACTGGAGTTGCGTGAAGCGCTGCGCATTATCGAAGCCTCGAGCGTGAACCCGGACGCGGATATCGACGTGTCCAGCTCGCACACGAATCTGGCGTTGACCCTGCTGACCGAACACAAGTTGGAGGACGCGCATTGGCATGCAGCCAAGGCGCTGGAAATCTATCGCACCGGCCATCTGGAACATTCCGCGCATTATGCCTCCGCACTGGCGGGCTTCGCGCAGGTGTGCTTTGCCGAGAGACGGTATGCGGATGCGGTTACTGGATACCGGCATGCGCTGGCCGTGATCGAGGAATGTTACGGCAAGGACACCGATTACTGGCGTATCACCGCCGACAATCTGCGGCAGGCCGAGGAAGCGGCGGCGCAGGCCGGGGTGACGGTTGACAATGCAGGTGTTGCCGGCGATGCAGGCGCGCTGCCCCAGTCCGGCTCGCGGCTGCCGAACAGCCCGGCACAGGGCAAGACCGGTGCGAACGCGGCATCTTCCCCATCCACCGTTTCGGTGTCGACCGGTTCTGCGGGCGCGGCCGAGGCCGTTTCCGCATGCCCGGTGTCCGGACTGAAGCTGGCCCGCGCGTTCTGGACGCAGATGGGCAAGCCGATGATTGCGGCGAAGTATCCGCAGTATGCCGGGCGTATCGCCGCCGGTCTGGTGGGTCATGGCTCGGAATGCTACGGATTCGATGATGCGTATTCGCAGGACCACGATTTCGGCCCGCGCTTCTGCCTGTGGCTTACGGATGAGGATTACGCGGCGATCGGCGAGCAACTTGAGGTCGATTACGAGGCACTGCCGCGCAAGTTCAGCGTGGATGCGCAAGGCCGCGTGACGTTCGAGGCGCATGCCAGGTCCGATGCTTCCGGAGCATTCCCCTCCGCAGGTGCAGGCTCCACCGTCATACCCGATGCGGCAAACGCACCCACCCCCGGCACCGCTACGCACGATACCGCCACTGCCGAGTCAGGCGCGGCGTCCTCTGATGTGGCGGAAGCGATGACGACTCCGATTGATGCACCGCTCTCCCCCGTCACGCCGCGCGCACAGGGCGCGAATCGCCGTGACGGCGTGTTCCGCATCGGTGACTTCTTTGAGTCGATCACCGGGTATCACACTGCGCCGGCGCAGACCGCGCCGCATGAGTGGCTAATGCTTCAGGAATCGACCTTGGCCGCCGCCACCAATGGCGAGGTGTTCGCCGATCCCACCGGTCTGTTTTCCAAGACGCGCCAAGGGTTCAAGAACATGCCCGACGATGTGCGGCTCGCGCTGATCTCCAAGCGACTCGGCATGATCGCCCAGGCCGGTCAATATAATCTGCCGCGTTCGTTGAAGCGCGGCGACGGCGCGGCCGCATGGCTGTCCATCCACGAGTTCGTGCAGGCCACCGCCTCGTTGGTGTTCCTGGTTAACGTGCCGATGGTGGTGGGCTATATGCCGTATTACAAGTGGCAGTTCGCAGCATTGCGCAAGCTGTCTGGCTCGATGTTCGCGCTGTTGCCGAACGTGGGCGAACAGTTGGAAACCGTGATGCGATTGAGTTCGGCAGCCTGCTATGGCGGGGCCGGATTTGGCGAAGGCGGCAAGGGCGCGGCTCCAGCAATCGAGAAAATCAACGATATTGTGGAGCAGATTGCGGTGGATATCGTCAAGGAACTCAGACGCGAACACCTGACCACGTCCGGCGAGACCTTCCTCGAATGGCAGCGCCCGTATGTCGAGGACCACATCGCCTCTGATGATCCGGTGCTTAAAAGTTTGTAGATTCAAGCTCCCTCTGCCACGGCTTCGCCGTGCCACCTCCCTCATCAGAGGGAGGTATCAGTGAAAGGAACGTCGATGACCAACGAACTGACTGATGATGAACTGCGCGAGGCTATTGTGCGTCATGAATGGGATCAGTTCCAGCGCACCAACAATGAGGGTGGACGCGCGGCATGCCAAGGCAACTGGCCGGTGTTCCACCAGATGCGGTTGGCCCAGTTCCTCACATGGGAGCGGCCATTACTCACCAGCTATGCCGCTGATCTTGACGCGGCCGACCACGTGGGCCGCAACCTCGTAACCGAAAAATACGGCCGCATGATGGCCTCCACCGCACCGGAAAATTTCACGAAGAACATAGAGCCGTATATTCCGCGTCTCTCTGAAGAGCGCGCGGCCCGTCAGGAACAGGTCATCGCCCAGCAGGTCGCCTGGGCCAAGGATTTCCGCGAGCGCTACCCCAAGCTCGGCGAGGCGATGCGCGCACTCACCACCACCGAAGACACACCATCTGCCACCTCATTCGAAACCTATCTGCGCGGCGAGCTTGGTACGTATTCCGACCAGACCTTCGAACGTTACGAAGCGATGATTGGCGAGCGCGCCGCAGCCAGCCCGCAACGCAATATCACTGAGGAAACCTTGTTGCACACAGTCCAGCTCGGCGGTTTCGACACCTTAGAGGAGGCCGAAGCCTCCCAAGCGTAATACTCAGCCATTCACTGTGTATCGGACACCCCGACTGATGTACGTCGGCCGGCCATACCCAGGCCAACGCAATCTGCCGATCGCCCCACACCCAGACCACCAACGCAGCCTGCCCGCCAGGCCCCATTTACCAGCGCACATCGGCAGAATTACAGCGAGAATAGGCCCCAAAATGCCAGTGTCATCAGTGTGGCGAGAGTGCCGAGCGCTACCATCACGCATATGACGCGCCGCACACCGACGATATCGGCGCGGCAATACCAGACACGTTCCATTTCCCAAGCAAACAGCACCACCAACAGCATGGTCGCTATTCGCAGCACCACCCATCCGACGGCAAACAGCCGCGGTTGAGGCATAACCAATACAGCCGATACGCCTACGGCGCTCATATAGCCGTACAACAGCCCAGTAATCACCATCACCGCTGTGCCGATACCGGCAGATAAGCCGGCAATGCCGTGCAACATGCGCCGCTGGGCGGCCCCCAGCCCACTCGGCGTCGCATGCACGGCCCGCACAGTCGCCACACTACGTCGCCCGGCCAGCAACGTCTGTAGCCAAGAAAACACAGTCAAGCCAATACCTAATATCGCCGCCATCACGATCAGCACGGGCCCTGCCACCATCAGACCGGCCAGCACGCCAAGCGAGCCGACGATACCGGATCTGGTACGTTGCGACGCGGCGAAGCGCTGGTGAGGTGTTGCACCGGCGACTTGAGGCGTTGCCCATCCATCGGCTTTGGTTCCGGCAGTCACACCGTTCACCCAATTTTCCAGCGCTTGCGTATAGCCTTCGGCCAATGGCAGGTTCGGGGTGAATAAGCCCTCACCAGCCCGCATCTGATGGTTGCCGGCAAAATAGCGTACGGTGACGTTCTCGTTGCCGGACTTGTTGGCCGTAGCGATGATCCGCTGCGCCCCCTGTTCGATGGGCATGGCCGTATCGTAGGTGCCGTAGTTCACCAGCACCGGCATGGTGAGGGATTTCAGATACCGGTCGGCATCAAAGTCGGCATAGGCTAGATCAAATGGCGCGTAGTCCAGCGACATCAATTTGGCCATGTCTTTGACCACGGGCTTGGGCGCGCCGGCCTCATGCGTATAGGCGCTGACAGCCATGGCCATTTGCTCACGTCCATTGAACACCGGTGCGGATGTAAGTACGGCAAAGGCAATGTCTTGCCGTTTCGAGGTTAGAATCGTGGCGATCCAGGTGCCTTCGGATTCGGCGTAGATGCCGGTTTTGGCGGGGTCCACGCCGATTCTGCCACGCAACACGTCGAGCGAACGCCCGTATTCGCGAGCAAAACGCGGGTAGTCGCGATGCAGCACGGTGTAGTTGTCGTTGCGCTTGGCCGGCACCAAGGTCACGATACCGGCAGAGGCCATGGCGTTGGCGATATCGCCGAAATCCTCGGCACCACTGGTACCGGACCCGTGAATGAACAGACAAGCCGGGCGTGGCCCGGGAGCGCCGACCGGTTCACGTAGTACGGCGGGTAGCGTGACGCCGTCGCCGGTCTTGATGGATAGTCGGGTTTCACGCGTACGATATCGCCCCTCGTGGGGAATGTTCGCATGGGCAGGGGTGATGGTGGTGTCGGCAGAAGCGATAACGATGTGCTTGGTGTAGGGCCGCGTGTTCCATTGCGGCATCATCGCCCAGCCAAGTGTGGCGAATACCAGCGTCATCGCCATCGCGGTGACGATGACGCTCGCTACCCGCCGCACCGAAATCCGCTTCATAGTTACTATGCCTCCCCCCATCAGCATAGAACGGTCGGCTCTTATCGGTCGGCTCCCGTCATAATGTGCTTCTACTGGGACCGTAATGCAATGGTTTGTAACGCTATTTTCTCTTCTTGACGGCACCGACTATGGCCCATACAACGGCCACTATTACCAGAATCAGTCCCACTACGGCGCAAATAACAGCCGTCAGCAATTGCGGATTCGGCGAGAACAACGAAATCATCCGATCCGGAGATATGTACCCGAAAACCAGCGCGATCACGCCGATAATCACGCCTAATAGTCCGAATACCACAGTAGGCGCGCTGGTGCTCTGTTTCTGGATGTTCTTGGCACTCTTGACATCCTTAGCATTCTGGACGTTCTTGGCGCTCTGGACGTTCTTGGCGCTCCCCCCAGGCTGGCATGGTTTGCCGGCGGTCTGAGACTGCCCATAGGGAGGTCGTGCTGAAGATGCTGCGTACATCGGCACATCATCGGCAGATGGAATCGGCCCACCATCTCCCTCCACGGCATCGGCAACTGTTTCCAGGGCAATCCGATCTGTGGTTGGTTCGATGGGCGATGGAGAGGCAGCTGTTGCCTGCGTATCCACATCCGAGACCGACGCATCCGCATGATTGTCGGGGACGGGCAGCACAGCCGTTTCGTCATCATCCGCTGCGGATGGCAGCACCGTGGTATCGGTTCGGTCATCGACGGTCACCATGGTTGTGGTCGCGGTGGTCGCGTCGGTTTCGGAAGGTATGGCCGTGGTCGGTGTCGCATCCTCGATGGAGGCGAATTCCTTGGTTTCATCAGTCATGATTCCATCTCCTAGTTGCAACGGCTTGATCATTCCGATTGTTCGGTTGTGTTCTTGCTTGTACTGTTGCCGTCGTATATATCGGCAAGCGGCTGGAACGTAGAGCCTTCCCAATCGGAGGCGTACACCACGTTGACACGTGCTTCCACCACATAGGGAATATTGATTTTTAATTCTGGGCCGTTGTCCGGCATGGCGGATTCCTTATACAACCATTCGTGATCAGGCCCATTGGTGGCACTTTCAGCTTCGAAGAAAACAAAGCTTGGACCCATGTAGTTGTTGTATACCATCTCGTATTTGCCGCCAACGTCACTCGAAGTGGAGTAGTAGGAGTCGGCGGTGCCGAAGGCGTAAGTGCAGGAATCCGGCAGAACGATATGCACTTGCGCCTGTGTTGCGGCTATGGTGATGGTACCGACCGGGCAATTACTGATGGAAGTTTTGCCATCCAGCATCTTCACCGTGTGCGGTCCATGTGTCTTGTCCCAATCGGACCAATCAATGATTGCCTGATCGGTGTTGTAGTTTTCACCGCTGAACGCCACACCTTGCTGCAATGTTTCAAACGTGGCATCGCTGGCATCGGCAACGAAGATGCCATCCTTTTGCACATCGTTCATGCCGTCGCTGTTTCTCGCACTGACAGATTGGCTCAGTGAAACAACAGTATTGATGCCGCTGGCGCCAAGATCACGGTAGTACACGCCATACGTGCCTGAAATGATGGTCATGCAGAGCGCGCATCCACCGGCAACCAGTCCGAGAGGAATCAGACCACCGGTACGCCGTCCTCTGAATCCGAGAATGATGACCACCAACCCCATCACTATGCATACTGCGGCAATCCAGATGGTGCCCAGACGCATAATGCCGATAATGCCCATGTCGTTTACCCAAATCCATCAGACCGGCAAAGGAGAGGAAGGTAAGGCCCAGTATGCTCAAGACCACGATTGGGCCCGCCGGCTTGCGGCGCTTGGACTCGGTGGGGGCATAGGCCGTCGCATTCATACGGTCGGGGGCAAACGGCCCGTTGGGTACTGTACCGGGCATCGCGCCGGGCACAGTACCCGGCATCACGCTGGGCATCGACTGATAGACAGGCTGTGAAACAGGCTGTGAAACACTAGGCGCGGTTTGTGAAACAGGTTGTGAAACAGGTTGTGGAAAAGGTTGCGGAGCTGAATACAAAGGAGATTGAGGTACTGGTTGCGCGGCTGGATATGAGACAGGCTGTGGAGCTGGATATGACACAGGCTGTGAAACCGGTCGCGGCGCAGATGCCCCGAATCCGTACCCTTCCTGCTGGCGAATGCCGCTTTTGGCCAACAGCCATAGCGCTAAGGCGGCGAGCGCAATACAACCCCACCCCGCACCTGGAATCACGATTGCCACGGCGAGGAACAGGAAGCATCCCAGACAATTCCAGTCCCATTGGCCGGCAATGAGGTCCTCGGCCAAGATGTGCCCATCGCGTACATCCGGCATCAGAAACCAGCCGAGTGCGTACAGAGCTGCGCCAAAACCGAAGAACAATGTACATACAATCACCAACGCACGTACTAATGTGGGGCTCCAGCCAAGCCGTAAAGCGATGCCGCTGCATACGCCGCCGATCCACCGGTCGTCGCCGCGAACCAGTCCACTGGATCGCACCCAAGTGAAGAAGCGTCGCGATGTCTTGTTTTTTTGCGGACCAGGCTGCGGCTGTGGCTGATATGGATTCGCGTTTGGATTGCTCATGATTCCATTACACCGCCCGACCACTGCCACAACGCTCGGGGAACACCCTGATTGTTCCCTGAACACCGGGTAAAACCCCGGCCGCAACGCCCTGAGCGCGGCACAATAGGAGTATGACGTCATCTCCCGAACCATTGCTGCCCGCGCGCATGCCGTTGATGCGCCCCCGGCAGGGCCGTTGGCTCACCGGCGTGTGCAAGGGCATCGCCCTGCACTTGGGCATCGGCGTGGCATGGGTTCGGATTGCGTTCATCGCACTGACCGTCCTCTACGGCGCAGGCATCATCGCTTATGTATTCCTGTGGGTGTTCATGCCTGCCGGAGACCCGGTGGCGGCTGCGGCTCGCACAGTGCCCGTTAATCAGGCGCCGCTTGCGCGAGGCAATCAGCCACTTGCCGCTCATGACGACGAATCGGCTGCCGCACCGGAATCATTGTCCGAGGCCATCCAACGTGCTCCGAAACCGGCCGTCGTGGCATTGGCCGGTTTCGCGTTGATGGCCACTGGACTGTTGCTCACCAGCACCGGTGCGGATGTCCAGATTGTGTTTCCGCTGCTGGTAGGGTTGGGCGGCATCGCACTGGCATGGATGAATCTTAGTCCGCGAGGCACGCAGCTGTTGTCTATGTTGGGCGGCATCGCACTGATTTTCATGGGATGGGCATTGTATGTGCATAATGTCAGCATTCCTGGGTGGGGCACCTCTCCTCGACGCATTGTTGCCAGCGGATTCGTGATGATCGTCGGTATCGTGGTGGCGGTGATGCCGTGGGCGAACGCGATGCTGCAACGACTCACCCACGAGCAGGCATTGAAGGAGCGCGAAGAGGAGCGCGCGGACATGACCGCCCATCTGCATGATGGCGTGCTGCAAACGTTGGCGCTGATTCAGCTGAACTCCGAGGAACCGACCACCGTATTCGCCCTGGCGCGTAGCCAAGAGCGCGAGCTGCGCGAATGGCTGTATCAGGAACGTTCCACATCGGATCGTTCGGTGGGAGCCGGATTGAAGCAGATCGCCGCCGAGGTGGAGGACGAGCACGGCAAGCCGATTGAGGTGGTCACCGTGGGCGACGCGCGGCCGAGCGCCCAGACCGATGCGCTGCTGGACGCCACCCGTCAGGCGTTGGTCAATGCGGTCACGCATGGCGGCGAGCCGGTGTCTTTGTATTGCGAGGCCAGCGACACGATGGTTGAAGTGTTCGTGCGCGACCATGGCGAAGGCTTCGATATGGACGCCATTCCGCCCGACCGGCTGGGCATCCGCGAATCGATTATCGGCCGCATCAAACGGCGCGGCGGTACAGTGGAGATAGTGTCCAGGGCCGGCTGGGGCACCGAGGTCAGAATGCATATGCCGATCGCGCTGAAAGCGGCGCAGGGAGAACATCGATGAGCGAGAACGAGACAGCCAAGATTCGTGTGGCCATGGTCGATGACCATGAGATGTTCCGTGCGGGCGTAATCGCCACGTTGCGCGATTCCTTCGATATCGTCGGCCAAGCGGCGGACGTGCCCGGTTCGGTGGCGATGATCGCACAGACCAAGCCGCAGGTGGTGTTGCTGGATGTGCATGTGCCCGGCGGCGAGGGTGGCGGCGGTGCCGAGATCCTCGCCAAATCGCGGCCCTACTCCCCCACTACCGTGTTTCTGGCATTGTCGGTTTCGGATGCGCCGCAGGATGTGGGGTCGGTGATTCGCGCCGGCGCCCAGGGCTATGTAACCAAGACGATTACCGGCGCTGATTTGATTTCATCCATCAAGCAGGTGCATGAGGGCTATGCCGTGTTCTCGCCAAAACTGGCCGGTTTTGTACTTTCGACCTTCCAGGGTGTGCCGGCGGCGGGGTCTGATGGCGGCGCTGATGGTGCGGCACGGGCTCATGATGAGGAGCTGGACCGGCTGTCCGCCCGCGAGCAGGAGGTCATGCGGCTGATCGCGCGTGGTTACACATATAAAGAGGTGGCGGCCGAACTGTTCATTTCGATCAAGACGGTCGAAACGCACGTGAGCTCGGTGTTGCGAAAGCTTCAGCTTTCGAATCGCACCGAGCTCACCCGCTGGGCCGCCGATAGGCGCATCGTGTGATGAAACGACAATGAGCTCCCTCATCAGAGGGAGCTCATCTGCTCATATCACTCCGCGTCGCGGAAACCGTTGGGGTTCTTGGTCTGCCAGTTGAGGGAGGAGGCGGCCATGTCGTCGATGGTCAGCTCGGCCTTCCAGCCAAGCTCCTTCTCCGCCTTGGAAGCGTCGGCGTAGCAGGCGGCGATGTCACCGGGGCGACGCGGCTTGATCGCGTACGGAATCGGATGACCGGCGGCCTTCTCGTAAGCCTTGATAACCTCAAGCACGGAGTAGCCGTGGCCAGTACCCAGGTTGTAGACGAACACGCCTTCCTTGTCGATGTGGTCAATGACGGCCACGTGACCCTTGGCCAGGTCGACCACGTGGATGTAGTCACGCACACCAGTGCCGTCGGGCGTGTCGTAGTCGTCGCCGTAGACCTGGACTTCCTTGAGCTCGCCGACCGCGACCTTGGCCACGTACGGGGTGAGGTTCGCCGGAATACCCTTCGGGTCTTCGCCCAGCAGGCCGGACTCGTGCGCGCCGACCGGGTTGAAGTAGCGCAGCAGCACGATGGTCCAGGACGGATCGGCCACATGCACGTCGCGCAGAATCTGCTCCTGGAACAGCTTGGAGGTGCCGTACGGGTTGGTGGTGCCGCCGGTCGGCGTCTCCTCGGTGATCGGCAGTTCCTTCGGCGTGCCGTACACGGTGGCGGAGGATGAGAAGATGATCTTCTTGACGTTGTGCTTCTTCATCACCTTGAGCAGCACAAGCGTGGAGTACAGGTTGTTGTCGTAGTATTCGATCGGCTTGGCCACGGACTCGCCCACGGCCTTGAGACCGGCGAAGTGGATGACCCAGTCGATGTTGTTTTCAGCGAAGACGCGTTCCATGAGCGCCTCATCGCGCACGTCGCCGTCATAACGCTTGACCGGCTTGCCGGTGATTTGCTCGACGCGCTCAAGCGCCACGGGCGACGAGTTGCCGTAGTTATCTACGGAAATAACGTCGTAGCCCTTGTTGAGCAGTTCGATGTCGGTGTGGGTGGCGATGAATCCAGCACCGCCCGTAACCAGAACAGTAGTCATATTCCCTCCTTTGGAAGGACTTGCCTTCGGTTTTTCCTTCAGTATTGAGCTTACTTCACTTGACCTGTTTCACCTAGCGGCAAAACCAAGGCTTTCGAGGAATGTTTGCGTGGTGGCTTTCTGCTTGAAGACGGCCGTGTTGCCGAGGATGCGGTAGCAGACGCTGCCGAGCTCGTCGTGTACGGCTTGGCGGATGGCCTCGCGGTCGTGGTTTCCGGCCAACGTTTCAGCGAGTTCGCCCCATTCGAGACTGAATTCGCTGACTTCATCGGGCAAATCGCGGCCTTCGGCGAGCGCCTCTTCGACAATGCCGAGCTGGTCGACGAGCCGTCCGGGCAGAATGAACAAGCCTTGGGCCTCGATCAGTCCGATCGGCTCCTGCTTGACCGGCCAGTATTCGGGGTGTGCATGGAAAATACCTTCCGGGTACTCGTCGCTGATCGCATTGTTGCGGAAGATGAGACTCATCTCATAGCCGCGTTCGGTGATGATCGCGCTGGGCGAGAGGGCGGATTGGCGGTTGCCATCCGCGTCATGGCTGGCGATGCCGTTCGCCGCGTCGTCATAACCGACCCATGCCTCGCGGATGATGTCGGATACGTCGATGATGCTCTGGCGACTCTTCGACACCACGCGCACGGCGGTGCCGGGCCAGTCAAGGATTTCAACCACGGCGTCCGGATAGTCGGCAAGTGTGAAGGCGGCCCAAGTGGCGGCCTTGTGCATCGGCAGCAGTTCGCCGCCGCCCTGGTAATGGTCATGGGCGAGCACCGAGCCGCCGATGCGAGGCAGCGCGGCGTTGCATCCGAGGAAGTATCCGGGGAAACGGTCCACGAAGTCGAGCAGATGGCCGAAGGTGTCGCGGTCCACATGCATCGGCGTGTGGTCGGTGTTCACGCAGATGCCGTGCTGGTCGAAGTAGCCGTAGGGCGAGAACTGCCAGAACCATGACTCGCCGCCGAGCGTGACCGGCAAGGTGCGCAGCGTGCGCTTGTCACGTCCGGCGAAGCCCTCGTTCTCATGGCAGATCGTGCACTTCGGGTAGCCGCCGGCCACGGCGTTGCCGGCCGCCGCCTTCTTCATGTTCTTGAATTCGGGTTTGGCGAGGTTGATGGTCACCGTCAGCCCGTGCGAGTCGAAGCGCGGGTTCCGGTCGAGCTGGGCACGCTTGACATAATTGTTGGCCACACAGTAGTCGTAGAACCATTGCATGGCGGCCATGCCGCCATCCCGGTGCTCGACGAGCAGGAATCGGTCGTCGAGATCAGCGGGGTTGGCGGAGAGGATGCCCATGATGGTGTCGGCGTAGGCCGGGCCTTCCTCCGGCTTGAAAAGGCCGGCGGTTGTGGCGGCGGCGCGGAAGGCGGCGAGCAGGGGGTCGGGGGTCTTTTCGCCATAGGGGGCCTGGCTTCGGCTGCCAACAATGTCTTGGACTACGTCTGACACTGACGCCGCCGACGTTGTGGTTTTGGGTCCGGGGTAGGAATCTAGGCGGAAGAGGGCGAAGATTTGGTTGCGGGTCCAGTCTGCGTTGCGTGGGTCAAGGTCAAGATGGGCCAAGGCATAATCGATCAGGGCGTCGATGCTGGCGTATACCTCGGTCAGCTGATCGTTCATTGCTCTGCCTCCATCATGCTGGTTCGGGTATGGTTCGGCTGACGGCTCACCTGGCAGCCTCCATGATGTCGGCTACGATGGCGCGGGTTTCGCTGGCCTTCTGCTCCATCTCCTGCACGAGTTTGATCTGGGTGCGGGTGCGCACCAGATTATGCTCGGGGTACTTGGTGGCAAAGTAGATATCGCCTTCCAAGTAGTCGGCGAGAAAGCGCATGCCGCATTCCATGGTGAGCAGGTTGCCGCTGAACGGCAGCAGTTCGGCCTCGCGCGCGGTGATGCTGCCGCGTAGTTCGCCCACGAAGCCTTCCGTGTAGGCGCGGAACAGCTCGGTGCTGAAATGCACCTTGCTGAGGTCCTTTTCGTCTTCCAGAGCAGTGGACGCACCAAAGCGTATGGAATCGCCGAAGTCGAACAGCATGGAGCCGGGCATGATGGTGTCGAGATCGATGATCGCACGCGCCTTGCCGGTGGTGGCGTCCATGAGGATGTTGTTGAGCTTGGTGTCATTGTGGGTCACGCGCAGCGGAATCGAACCGTCCCTGAGCCCATCCATCACGACGGCATACTGGTCGGCGTGACTCAGATAGAAGTCGATTTCCGGCTGGCATGCGGCGGCGCGGCCGAGCTTGTCCGCGGCGAGGGCGGCCTTGAAGTCCTCGAAACGATGCGGGGTGTCGTGGAAGTGGGCGATGGTTTCGGTCAGCTGGCTGGCGTCGAATTCGGACAGGAAGTTCTGGAAGTCGCCGAATGCGCTGCCGGCTTCGCGGAACACGTCCGGGTTCGGCACGAGGTTGTAGGACACGGTGTGTTCGATGAACTTGTAGACGCGCCATGCGCCGCCATCGATCTCGGCCCAGGTGGCGCCTGAGGTGGTGGGCACAATGTCCAGCGTCTCTTTGCCCTGAGCCTTGAGAGTGGAGGTGACCAGTTCGACATTGCGCATCAGATTCACCGTATCGGGGAAGATGCTGGTGTTCATCTGCTGGAGGATGTAGCGGGGGCCGTCCGTGGTCACCAGATAGGTGGTGTTGATGTGGCCGTCTCCGTAAGGTTCGATACCGGTCACGGCACCTTCCAGCGCAAAATGCGAGGCGATGCCGAATAAAACTTCATTGCTTTCAGTCATGATGGATCCGTTCTCCAAAACGTGGGATCAGGCTTCACGCCAGGCGATACCGCTGTCAGGCAGGTCGAAGTCCTCGGTGGTGCCGTCGGCCAAAGTCACCGTGGTCTTCTGCGGCTGATCGGTGTTGTTGATTACGCAATACAGCCCTTGCTCGGGGAAGTGTGCCACTTCGCATTCCGGATTGGACGAGCTCCAGGCCGCATACTTGTCTTCGTTGTGGGAAGCGTAGAACAGCACGCGTTCCAGCAGTCGGGCGTTGGCCGCCGAATAGGGCAGGCCGGAGATGTACACGCCGCGGCCCTTGCCATAATCGTTGGTCGCGAGCTGTACCTGGCCGCCGTCCGCGCGCAGCAGGGTCACGTTTTCATTGACCGGATACGTGTTGAGCACGGGTTCGCCGAAATCGATGCCGCCCAACGGCTTGATGGACTGGCCGCCGCCGCAGCCGCTCAGCGGGATGCGGTAGCCGGCCTGCTCCCAAGCCTCGCGGGCCGCCGGGTCGACCGGCACATCGGCGGTGATGAAGTGGTCCGGCACCACCGGCGGGAAATACTTGTCCACCGAAAGGGTCTGATAGCGCTCCTCGTCCACGCCAATCACGTCGGCCAGCTGGAAGAACCGGCCCGTTTGGAAGCGCGGTGCCGAGCTCGGCTCGCCCACGCCCACGAACGCGCCGCCGCCACGCACCCAGGCGCGCACGGTTTCCACGAGCTTCGGGTTGGTCCACACATCGCCGCCGGTGAATGCGGTGTCGACCGGGCCGCCGTTGATGATTACGTCGATATCGCTATCGATGCCATGCGCGAGTACGTCGTCGAAGCTGATGAACCGCACGTTCACGCGCATGCCGGACAGGGATTCCAGAATGCCGTAGTAGGAGTAGGTCTGCTTGTTGGGCAGGGCGTGTGCCACGGTGAACGCCATCCAGGAGCGCATCTTGCCCCAGGAATTCAGAATCGCCACGTTGAGCTCACCTTCGGCGGCCACCCCACCGGTGCGGTCGTGGATGTCGCGGAATTCGTTGGCGATATGGGTCACCGTGTCCACGAACTTCGGGAACTTGGCGGCCAGGGAGAGGTAGCCGCCGTAGCCCATGCGGCTGATCGGCGAGCGCAGGATCGCGCGGCGGGCCTTG
>ERZ772902.1615-NODE-1615-length-16003-cov-3.398671_pt1 | contig 16003 bp, 13 predicted proteins | sample MGYA00511470_ERZ772902 | MGnify/ENA primary metagenome ERZ772902 (study PRJEB29015, sample SAMEA2737717) | human gut metagenome | biome: human gut; feature: human-associated habitat; material: faeces | place: China | collected 2012 ... | reverse complement strand
TAAGTCGGATACGCAAAATCTGCTGAATACCTTCCATAATAATGTGTACGCGCCGTTGGAGCCGGACAAGGTTATCAAATACATTGGTCTTATCAATTCCGGAACCAGAAGAAATATTCGAATCGAAGATATTTATTCTGAGGTTGGCACACCATTAGATACCTATATCGGCTACGAATCTGATTATACCTTATGTGTATTGGCAGGTTGTTCGCTGCCGTATACGAAAATGGAAGAAATTCGGGAGATTATTGAGTCCAACAAGGAAACCATTCAACGCAATATTACGGCGCAGAATACGCGGAGACTTTCCCAGTCAGTTGATTTTTTCGGAGACATTCAGCCGGAAGAAAGACCGAAAGAGAAGAAAAAGAGCAGTCGTGACCTTTTGTTCTAAAAAGAGGTAAGAGTTGAAGAAGAGATGCGCCGGAGTTCCGATATAGTTCAGATGGAGTTCCGGCGGTGCTGGACAGCAGTTGAAAATGAAGTCGTATAAAAAACGTCAGGACTGTGTGTGAAGCATATCTGGATAGCGTCGGAGATATGTGCAAAAGAGGGCGAACGGAATGAAACAGGACAGAATCGTGAAGAAGTGGATAAGAGCGGACGATGGAAAATTATTTACCGTGTTGGAATCGGAATCTGGGAAACGCGTAGAGTTGCCGATAAATAAAGATGGAACGATAAAGTGGTTTGACGATGCAAAGTTGCTCAGAGTGGAAAAGCAGATGGAGTATATATAGGTAGAAACCGCTACATCAAAAGAACGGAGGAAGAAAGTATGAGGACACCAGAGGAATACACGAAAAATCTGAAAAATCATGTCATCACGATGCAGATGCTTGAGGATTGTTTGTTCAGTGTCAACAAGCGTGCGAAAAATTGGCGTGATAAGGAGCGAGAGTATCGAAATTACAGATACGATTATTATGATAATGAAGGAAAAGCTCGTTCCAAAAAAGAAGGATACTATCATCAGAAGGATATCATGCTGACAGCTTTGACACCTGTGTGTATCCATGAAGAGACATATACTGCATATGGGAAAATCTGTATTCCTGATTACAATGATGAGTATAAAAAGTATACGGAAGATGACTTTCTCGATATGGGTAGCTATTGGGACGAGAAAAGAAAACGTAGGGTCAAGTATGGAGAAGTGTACACGGATTACAAAGCATGTCGTTACTATCTTTTTTATGATATTGGCGGCAAGCATACGTTTCACACGCCAATAAGTGAGGATGATATTAAAAAATATAATCTGGAAGTCAAAGAGATAGGCGAATTGAACACGACTGGATTTCCTACATTGAATCTGCTGTCAACGCAGTTTGTTTCAAAGGTAGTTGCTTTGATTGAATCAAAGGATTATCAGCTCATTGGGAATGCTGAACAGCAGGTGTGTGCCAAAGCAGTGTAGGAACTAACCGGATGGAGTATATATAGATAGGCGGACAGCCAATAGGAAAAAATGGAGGACATGACAATGAGAGGTATTATTGCAGATCTGGACACGGAAAACAGATGTGGAATCATTTACGGAATTGGAAGCGTGGAACAGGACGGCAAAGAAATTGTAATCCCAGAGTATCGTTTCGGATTTAACGCTGTGGCAGCAGGGAAAAAGCAGATCACAACGGGAAAGATTGGCAGAACAGTAGCATTTTTGCCATGTGAAAATAAGGAAGGGCGGTACGCAAAAAGTATTTCATTCACGAGATATCGTACTCAGGATGACCTGCGCTGTTATCTTGCAGATAGAATTGACAAGGAATTTGAACTGAAAATCCCTTGCATTGCATGGATGAATCTTCATTGTGAGGAAATGAAGGATATTTACTATTATTTGAGAGCCGAGAAAGATCGAGATGTAAAAGAATTGATTAGGCTTTCGAAGGAATATTCTCTGTCAAAAGTTCCTAAAAAGGAGTGGATAGAGTGTATTGCATCTGGAGGCGCGTGCAAATGGAACCAAAAACGATTTCGAATGGTATCCCATAGGAATTTTGTAAATGCTTGATGTAGAGATCGAGAATATATAAATGGGCGGACAGCCAATAAAAGAAAGTGGAGGATTTTAAAATGAGAGAACAGAATGAGAACAAGGTATCAGGAAACATGGTGTTTGTAGTGAATGAAGCGTTGAGAGAAGCATTGCTTAGCATCAACAGCGTGGAGGATTTAAAGGTTTTGGATAATTACAATTTTAGCGGCTCCGTAGATGCCTATGGAACAGCGTTTTGTGTAGAGCATTCCTTTAATCAGATGTGTTACAGCGTGAATGACGATGAAGAGCAGACAATAGAATTTCTGAATTTGGGTTTTGATTATGCTTCTACCCAGATTACAATTTCGGATATTGTGAAGGTCGAAAATGAAGAGATGGAAGGTGATCATTTTGTAGGGCTGACATTTACATGCAAAGACGAGAGCGTCATTTTTATTGAGGTGAGTTATCTGGAAATGGAGTTGGAGGATGATCTCGAGGATGATCTCGAGGATGAAGAAATCCAGTAGCCGAACATAACAGAGATTTTTGCGGCTGTGAGATGATGCCGCCTGCCAGTGGCGAGACTGGCTACGAAATCCTTAGTTGTTCTCCTTACCAGTTAGGATGCTGGTTACGACAGGGCGGAAGAACCGGCACGCTGCCCGGATTGGGTGGTGTGCCTGTATTAGTAAGATCGGAGGAAAGAGATGTGAGTAAAATTACAGTGGTAGATGGAATTATGGGGTCGGGGAAAACGAGTTGGAGTATCCAAAAAACCAATCAAAGTGATTCAGAAAATTTCCTTTACATTACACCATTTTTAGATGAGGTGGATCGGTTTATTGGAAATTCTAACAAAGAATTTAAACAGCCAATCAATAAAGGAAACGGCAAGCTTAATTCCTTAAATGAAATGTTGGCATGTCAGGAGGACATTGCATCTACCCATGCGCTATTTAGATATTTGGACGAAGAAAGCAGGGACTACATTAAAAATGGGCATTATACATTGATTTTGGATGAGGTCTTAAATGTGATCGAACCATACGACAATATCAGAAACGATGATATGCAGTTGTTAAAGGACAGCTGCTGTATAACGATAGACGATGAAGGATTTATTGTTTGGGATAAGGATAAGAGCGATTACGATACGAAGTATAACGAAATTAAGCTGCTGGCGGAGAACAGAAGCCTTATGTGCATAAACAAGAAATTGCTTTTATGGAGATATCCGCCGGAAATTTTTGACCTGTTCGATAAGGTGTACATTTTAACATATATGTTTGAAGCAAGTATTCTGAAAAATTATTTTGATCTGTACAAAATTCAATATGAGATGAAAAGTATTGCTAAAGAGGGAGAACAGTATCAGCTTGTAGATTATTTTGTCCCGGATACTTCCGTTTTTCAGGATAAAATCAATGTTTATGAAGGAAAATTGAACAGCAATATCCATCAGAAACGGAATGGGTTATCAGCAACATGGGTACGGGCAAAAATAAATCAGGATGAGATTAAGCAGTTGAAGAAAAACATCTACAATTATTTTGCCAATATTATAAATGCCAAATCAGAAACAATCATGTGGACGACATATAAAGAGTGTAAAGGAAAACTGAAAGGAAAGGGATACTCTAGGGAATTTACGTCAGAACAGTTGAAGAATACAGAACATGCGTATGGATTTTTGGCATGTAATGCGAGATCAACGAATAAATATGCAGAATGCTACAATCTTGCATATTGCGTAAATTCGTACCTGCATCCCGCAACTTCACAGTTTTTTAAGCAGAGAGGAATAACGGTTGACGAGGACTTATATGCAGTGTCGGAAATGATTCAGTGGATTTGGAGAAGCCGAATTCGAAAGGGTGAGTCTATTAACATTTATATTCCCAGCGTGCGAATGAGAGGTCTTTTGATGGATTGGATGCAGATGAATCTCCAATATCAGAATAGGCAAGCAAGTTAATTTTAGGAAAATGAGCTTCCTAAAATCAAAAATGGCATTGACGATTTCCGTGGATTTTCTTACGTTTTCGGCGATGTAGAAATCCATTTCCTTAAAGAAGAAAGAAGTATAAAGTTTATATTTTATAACCTAATGATCTGTCCCATTGCGTAGTACCTAAACGCAGCAATGGGGCAGGACAGAGTGTGGGATGTGCCCACAAGAGACAAAAAGGTTCACAGCAAAGCTGTTCCCTTGCAGCCGCTCAAATGATCGTCTGCATCAAGGGACATTAAATTCTTGTGTTGGAATCCAACATCAGGAACAAAGCGTTTCCCTGTACAGGCTACCCGATAGGGCATTTCCTTGTTGGATGCACGATATATAACTCACTCACTCAGGTTCGTTCGTCTTTAAATGAGGAAAGTCAGTAAGACGAGAATATATCTATCGAAGAAACTCATACAAATTTTTGTGTTGGAGGATGGATCGTATGAAAGAAGATAAGCAGATGTGTTTTATGTGCGGCAAGTCCGTCGATAAAGTGAATAAGTTGGTCAAAGGAAGGTACGGCTGCATCTGTGATGAATGTGCGGAAACAGCAATGGATGTACTGGCGGAGGAAGAAGAAACGCCTGCGGCAGATATCAAATCGGTCACACCATCCCAGATCAAGGCGCATTTGGATCAGTATGTGATCGGTCAGGAGGATGCTAAGAGGACGTTGGCTGTTGCGGTTTATAATCACTACAAGCGTTTGCGGCAGCGGAAAAGATCGGATGTGGAAATCCAGAAGTCCAATATCTTGATGATTGGTTCGACGGGTAGCGGCAAGACGTATCTGGCACAGAGCCTTGCAAAGTTTTTGGGCGTTCCGTTTGCAATTGCAGATGCAACTACTCTGACTCAGGCTGGCTATGTTGGCGACGATGTGGAAGTTATGTTGCGGACACTGTTGCAGAATGCAGATTATGATGTAGATGCGGCTCAGCGTGGAATTATCTACATTGATGAGATCGATAAGATCAGCCGGAAAGGTGAGAATGTATCTATTACGCGAGACGTATCTGGCGAGGGAGTGCAGCAGGCGTTGCTGAAGATCATCGAAGGAACGCACAGGAATTTATGACGAATTTTACGATACGCTAAAAAAGCTCGGAACAATCAAGATATCCGACACAATTAAAAATGATCTCGGTGATAACTGGAACACGCTGAGACAGCTGTATCCGAATAAATTTTCCACTTCTAAAGGGATCGAGATGGATTCCATTTATCAGGAACTTTCTTCAAAATTCAAAGACCTATTCTCAGGTCAAGTAAATCCAACAGAACAGTTTAAGGAGTTATGTGCGGCAATCCAGCTGTACCGGGCAGACGTGGCAAAAATTGAGCCTTTGGATGCAAAAGCATTGGGCTTAGAGGATTCCGTTTTTGAGAGCATTATTGCCGGAGTTCAGCGTTTGAATGCCGCGATGAAAGAAACCGGAGCGCAGGAGTCTGCGAAAGAAATCAAAGAAGAAGCGGCTTCGATGAAAGAGGTCGAAAAGACCGCAACGACTGCTGCCAGTCAGAAAGAAAAGTTCGCGGATGCCAATAAAGAAGTAAAGGAATCGGCGGAGCAGACGGCGAACGCTGTAGATCAGGAACAGACGGCAATGATGAACCTGAATAATATTAACAGCATCATCGCTAATGTTAATATGCAGGGACAGCGCGGCACAAGCGTATTTCAACAGTTCGGAAGCACTTTAAATGAAGCATTTATGGCATATACAGGCGCGAATCTACTGCAAGATGCGCTTCATAAGGTCGTTGAAGCTGGTAAGGAAGCAATTGATACCGTTAAAGAGCTGAACGATATCGGGACAGACTTACAGATGGCAACCGGAGCAGACCGGGGTACGATCAATCAGTATATGGAATCGTACAATGATCTGGGCAAGGAGATCGGGGCTACAACAACCGATGTTGCACAAGCAGCGGACGAATGGTTAAGACAGGGACATTCCATATCGGAAACCAATACGCTGATCCAGGACTCCATGATGCTTAGTAAGATTGCGCAGTTGGACTCTGCGGATAGTACAACTTATCTGACATCAGCGATGAAAGGTTATAATGTAGCCGCTAATGATGTTGTTGGTATCGTGGATAAGCTCGTTAATGTGGATATGTCAGCGGCAGTATCAGCCGGAGGGCTGGCAGAAGGTATGTCCAGAGTTGCAGTTACAGCCAATACAGCGGGCGTATCTATGGATAGATTGCTTGGATACCTTGCGGTCGTGGGTGAAACGACACAGAGAGATATGTCCAGTGTTGGCAATTCCTTTAAAACGATCTTCCAGCGAATGTCTGATATTAAAGCCGGAAAGTTTAAACTGATTGACGAAGATGGCACAGAAGAAACGCTTTCGGATGTAGAGCAGACGCTTGCCAATGTCGGAATTGATCTGCGAAAAACCGTAAATGAGTATAACAACTACGGAGAGGTTCTGGACAATCTTGCCCGTAAGTGGGACTCTTTAAGTCAGGTTCAGCAAAATTCTCTTGTAAAAGCGTTTGCCGGAGTACATCAGGCGGAGAACTTCCGTGTGCTGATGGAAAATTACGACAAAGCGAAGGAGTACATGGATATTGCAGCCAATTCAGACGGTGCGGCAGAACAAAAGTTTGGTTATTACTTAGACAGTCTCGAAGCAAAAACACAGTCCTTAAAAGCGTCTCTTGAAGCACTCGCTTCCCAGACGATTCCAGAAGATTTATATGGTTCTGTGCTGGATATATCGCAGGGAATGGTTGATGCGGCAACCAACACAGGAATCTTAAAAGCGTCCTTAGTTGGACTTGGTACGACCGGAGCGGTATATGCGTTACAGCAGCTTGTATCCTATCTACAAGAGTCTGTACAGGGCTTTTCCAATTTAGATGCGGCTATGAAAATGACGCGAACAGGTCAGACGGTCACGGACATACAGCGGTTACTAGACCTCACACAGGGATTATCCCAGTCCCAGACGCGGCTTGTGCTGTCCACACAAAATCTGACTGATGCGGAGAAAATTGCAGTCCTGATGAATCAGGGTATGAGTCAGGCGGAAGCGACGGCAACGGTGCAGTCATGGGGACTATCCGCGGCAAATACAGCGGCAGCAGGAGCAACCGTTACATTATCCGGTGCCCTAAAAGGCTTGTGGGCGACACTTATGGCAAATCCGCTTGTACTGGTAGCAACGGCAGTAACCGCAGGCGTTATGGCTTGGCAGAAGTATAAGCAAGCGCAGGAGGAAGCGGCACAGGCATTATCGGAGAGTTTGCAGAAGTATGACGATGCGGAAAATTCTGTAAAATCGCTGGAAACTCAGTTAAAGGATTGCGCCAACAAGATTAAAGAACTACAGGCACTTGCGAATAACGGGACAATTACCCTGACAGATCAGGAAGAGCTTGACCGCCTGAAAGAGACTAACTCAGAATTGGAACGCCAGCTTGCAGTCGAAAAAGAACGGCGAAAACTTGCGGCTATTGATGCGGCAAAGGAAGCAGATAAAAAGGTTGCAGATACGGTTGTCAGCAGATACGACACTGTGACAAGTGAGACAGCTTCCAATTATGCGGGCAGGACAACGGCGACCGCGGGCAAAAAAGTAACCTACGCAGACGAATTGGTAAACGCGATTAGCGAGTATCAGGAAATCCAACAGCAGATTGATAAGCTGAACGATGCTTTTGGACTCGGCGAGATCGGGATTGGCGATTATAGCGCGGAGCTTGGGAAGCTTACAAATCGACAGACCGAAGCTCGGGAACGTGCTGCTGAGATGTATGAGCAGACATCTGACATTGAGGATGCCTATGTTGGATTGACGATATCCGGTGAAAAATTGACCACTACACAGCAGTCGAATTATGATGCAGTTCTGGCGGCGAATCAGAAGTACGGGGATTTTTGCGGAACGGCAGACCGGACAAAACAGGCGCTTGATGGTGTGTCCATGGCGGTCACAAATACATCAGATGCAATGGATTCGATGGATGAGGATGATCCGACACAGACGGCAAAGCAGAAGATGATCGAAAATATCGACTCTTTATCAGAAGGATTCGAAGAGCTGGACAAGATAATGGAGTCAATGAAAGATAAGAATCCGTTCGATTATTCCTTATTGGACGACAAGAAGTTCAAGGAAGCATTCAGCGGCTGCGGGGAAGCCTACACGGATTTCATCGAAAAGATATCCAGCACGCCCAACGATGTTTCCGCTTGTCAGAGCGCATTTAATAACCTCGTAACGGAATGGATTAACAGTTCCGGTGTTATGGATGGGTTGTCAGAGGATACCGCGCAGCTGACTGAGGATATGCTAACCAACATGGGGATTACAAATGCGCATGAGGTTGTGACCGCACAATTAGCACAGCAACAGTTTGAACTTGGCGCGGCAAATGAGTATGCAGCGGCTACAGGCGGTGATCTTGCCAGTGCCACAGATGCAGAGATCGCGGCTTATGGAGCTGAATTGGCGGTACAGGGGCAATTATCGCAGGAAATGGCGCAGTTTCTTTTACAAAAGATCAAAAATAACGGCATTACGATCAATACTGCTGCCGATATCGACAATATCTATGCGTTAGCACAGGCAGCAGGGGCAACGGCGAGTACGTTAGATGCGCTTACAGCGGCAAAAAACAGGTTTGGTTCTTCCGGCAGTTCGTACACGGATCGGCTAAGAGCGAGGAAAGACGCTTTCTTTGCACTTAAATATGGCGATAAAAATAAGGAATCCGAATACAAATATGAGATTCCAACCTACAATTACGGCGGCGGAACAAAGACGAATAAATCATCTTCCGGCGGTTCTGAGAAGGATGAGTATCTGAAAAACTTCGAGTCGATGCAGAAAAAGCTAAAATCCCTGCATGATAACGGTAAGCTAACAACAAAGCAATACTATGATGCGCTTCGGGCGTTGGCAGAGAAGTATTTAAAAGACCGTGAGAAGTATGCGGATAAGTTGGAAGAAATCGAAAACGAATACGTTAAGGGCATGAAGGAACTGTATGATAAGGTCATCAGCGGCGTTATTTCAAAGATTGACAAAAAGATTGATGCCATGAAAGACCAGAAATCAGCGGCGGTGGACGCTTTAAAAGCAGAGCAGAAAGCAGCCGAAGCAGCTCTTGAAGCGGAGAAAAAGGCGATTCAGACGCAGATCGACGGAATCGAGAAAGAGATCAGCGCGAAACAGGAACAGATCGATGCCATCAACGATGAAGCGGATGCCAAACAGCGGGCGTATGATCTGGACAAGGCGCAGTATGAGCTTGACCGTTTGAGAAATCAGAAAACCATTTATGAGTATTCTGGTAAAGATAAAGGGTTTGTATACAAGGTTAATGATAAGGCGGTACGGGATCAAGAGCAGGAAGTCGATGACAAGAAGCGTGAGATCAAGATTGCCAATATCGAAAAAGAAATCAGTGTGTTGGAAAAGCGCAAATCGGTTCTGGAAGATCAGCAGGATGCCATCGAACAGCAGATTGATGCAATCGGGAATTACTACGATCAGCTGATAGCAGATACAGAAGCCTACTGGGATCAGCTCATTAACGGCATGGAGCAGACCAAATCGAAGTGGGAAGAGCTTCAGGAACTACAGGAAAATGCGGAACTTGCGGCAAATCTGCGGGATGTCGGCATTGATATCAATCGTGTGTTGGAAATGACGGATGATGAGTTTGCCACTTTTAAGACGCAATATCTGACCTACATCGCAAGCATGAATAGCGGAAATGAACAGTTACTTGCATCCCTGTCAGCATTGACGGGTGTGGATATGAGCGCCTTGCCTGATGCGTTGGAGCAGACGCAGCAATACATTGACCAGTTGAATCAGGGCATTGATTTTACTAATATTGACTCTTCGCTTAGTGGAATCGTGAGCAAGTTTGACGAGACGGCGAGAAAAGCGGGAATTGCGACAGGCGCGATTGTCGGCGGCGTTTCTGGTGTTGGCGCAACTGGTTCAGACAGTGCTACACAACAGGGGCAAAGTTCCGGTCAGACTGGTTCCGGCGGCAGCTTAAATGAAGGTATCAAGCAGTTTGCAGAAGAAAGTGTGCCGGAAATCGAAAAGGTTTCTTCTGCTTTCGCTGGCAGCGAAGAAGGCGAGGATACAGGAACAAGCGTTGCTGGAAGTGCGCAGAAAGCATCTAAGGCGATCAGTTCCGGTAAAGATTCCGGCGGTGAGGAAGATGAGTCTTTACAGGGAGCAATTAAAACTCAGGTTGAAGCTGCGGTTGACGAAGAAGAAGGTATTCCGAAGCAGACACAAGCTTGGGACGGTCTGAATGAGATGTTGGGCAAGATCAAGACGAATCTGAACGACATCAAAACTTTAATCAACGAGATTGCAAATATGGATTTAAGCGGATTAAGTGCAATCGGCGGCATTCAAATCGGAGGTGGCGCAGGTGTAGACGGAACTGCCTTTGCATCCGGTACTTTAGGAAAAATTTCTGATAACGGTGTTGCTCTCGGTGGCGAGCTTGGGCGTGAAATGGTTGTCCGCAACGGAAGATTCTTTACGGTTGGTGATAATGGCGCAGAACTGTTCCATCATAAGAAGGGCGACATCATTTTTAACCATAAGCAGACGCAGGATATTTTGAAGAATGGACATACAAATTCCAGAGGTAAGGCTTTTGCGGGCGGAAACGTGAACAGTTTGCCAAAAGAATACAGTTTGCCGTCTCAGGAGGTCATGGATCGTATGGCAAAATTGGAAGCTGGATTTGCATCGTTGAACAGGGATGAATCGCTGCTGACCCAGATGCAGATCAGGGACAACACGAAGAAGATTTGTGAGCAAAATGCACGGACGATCCAGGAGATTCAGAAGATCAATAAGAATAGTGCTGTGACCAATAATTACAGTTATGCTTTTGATGCAATCGAGCTGCCGAACGTTATGGACGGAGAAGATTTTTGTCGAGACATAAGAAGATTGAATACCCTTATAAAGCAACAAAGTAGTATTAGATCATAAAGTATCAGGGGCGTATTGAAAAGTGCGCTCCTGTTTTAAGTTTATAAATGAAGGAGTTTTTGACGTATGGGAAAAATAACATTTGAGGATGGCAGCAGTTGTGATGCAAATCAGTTGTTGCTAGATATTACAGAGATCTGGCGGGAAAATTTTGCGTCACATCCGGTAACAGGAATTGTATTAGGAACGAGTGGAGAATCGGATAAGTATATTGTATCAGTAGATGGAAATCTGTGTCTGGTAAAAAATGGTATCGGTATGGCATTTTATTCGGGTGATCGTTGTATGATGCTTTCGCCTGACGGCAATCCCGACAACTGGGTAATTATTGCAAAAATTTGATCGGTTTTTACGCAGCCGTGTCCTTTGTGGGATGCGGCTGTTTTAGTATTATGGGAAAGAGTGTGATTAAAATAGAACTAGATGTACAGAATGAAGAATTATTGAATTATATGGTATCAGAAGGTATAATTGACTTGTCGTCCGTAAGAGAACAATTGGAAATGGCGAAGAAAAAAGAATATCTTGCCAAACATCAGTTTCAAATTTGGCAAGGAAAAGACGGAAAATGGAGAACATATTTACCGGACAAAGAGAAGGAAAGGAGACTGGTCAAGAAAAGTACACGAGAAGCCATCGAAGATGCCATTGTAGAATATTACAAAAGGGAATCTGAGAATCCAACGATTAGAGATGTGTTCGAGGAGTGGAATGATAGAAGACTTGAGTTACAAAAAATTTCCAAAGCGACGCATATGCGCAATCAACAGTTTTTTGACAGGCATTATTTAGAGTTTGGAAAAAGAAAAATAAAGTCTGTGTCTGAAGATGAATGGCAGAATTTCTTGGAAGAGCAGATTCCACAGCACAACCTTTCTTCAAAAGCTTTTGCCGGACTAAAAGGAATAACCAAAGGTCTGCTAAAGAGAGCGAAGAAGCGGAAGTTGATAAATTATAATATTGATGAGATGTTTGGTGACTTAGACGTATCAGACGTTGAGTTTAAAAAGATTATCAAAGAGGACTACGAGGAAGTTTATGATGAGGAAGAGTCCGATAAAATTATTGGCTATCTGAGGGATAATTTAGATTGCGCCAATATCGGAATATTGCTTATGTTTGTGACAGGTATTCGTGTCGGAGAGCTGGTGGCTTTGAAACACGAGGATTTTGAAGCGAATACATTTAAAATCCGGCGCACGGAAACTCGTTACAGAGATGAGAATGGACAGTATGTGCTGGAAATTAAAAATTTCCCAAAGTCTCAGGCTGGTGTCCGTACCGTGATTATTCCGAGAGATTATGAGTGGTTATGCAATAAAATCAAATTGCTAAATCCATTTGGGGAGTTTGTGTTTGTAAATCCAGATACCCACGATAGACTATCAGCGCAGGCAATCAGGCAAAGACTATATAGAACATGCGAAAAACTGAACATTTACCAAAAATCTCCGCATAAAATCAGGAAAACGTATGGAACTATATTATTGGATAATCATGTTGACAGCAAGTTAATTATGGGACAGATGGGACACACAAGTATCTTGTGTACGGAAAACCACTACCATAGAAATAGGAGAAGCTTGGCAAATAAAACAGCCATTTTAAGCGAAATCCCAGACTTGCAGGCAAAATGATAAACAAGGTTTGATTACCTTTTTGATTACCTTTTGAATCCGTAAGTCTGGGAAGCCGCATAAATAAAGGGTTTTAGCGAGCAGATGACGGGAATCGAACCCGCCTCCTCAGCTTGGGAAGCTGATGTTCTACCGATGAACTACATCTGCATGACATACATTATAGCATATGAATTCAAAAAAGAAAAGCATTTTATTCATAACAATAGAATATCCGCAGAGCATCATACACGCCGTTGTATGGATTGCCCGTCAGAAGCTGCGAGAAAACTGCAACTACAGTTTTAGAGATTTTTCACTTTTCGTTCTCAGTATTCTATGATATACTGTCTGCAGAAGGCTTTGTAAGCGATGCAGAGCCAATATTACGGTTTTACGGAAGGTGAAAAGATGCAGAGAATATTATTAAAATTGAGCGGTGAAGCGCTTGCAGGAGAAAAGAAGCAAGGCTTTGACGAGGATACCGTCAGGGCAGTAGCGCTTCAGGTAAAACAGCTGGTGGATGACGGCATTCAGGTCGGCATCGTGATCGGCGGAGGAAACTTCTGGAGAGGACGTACCAGCGAACATATTGACCGCACCAAAGCGGATCAGATCGGTATGCTAGCGACAGTGATGAACTGCATCTACGTTTCTGAGATTTTCCGTTCGGTCGGCATGATGACCAACATTTTGACACCGTTTGAGTGCGGTTCCTTTACGAAGCTATTTTCCAAAGATCGCGCGAACAAATATTTCGAAAAAGGAATGGTCGTATTTTTTGCAGGTGGTACGGGACATCCGTATTTTTCCACAGATACCGGCGTTGTGCTGCGCGCAATTGAGGTAGAGGCGGACGTTATTCTGCTCGCTAAGGCGATTGATGGCGTATATGACGACGATCCGGCGAAGAATCCGGCGGCAAAGAAGTATGACGAAGTATCGATTCATGAGGTAATCGCGAAAAACCTGCAGGTAGTGGATATGACTGCATCAATTCTTGCGAGAGATAATAAGATGCCGATGTGGGTATTTGGTTTAAATGAAAAAGACAGCATTGTCAACACGGTAAAGGGCGATTTTACCGGCACCAAGGTAACGGTATAAGGAGGATAGGAGAACAAGATGGACGAGAGATTACAGCAGTTTGAAACAAAAATGGAAAAGACCTGTGAATATCTGGAGGCAGATTTCATGACAATCCGTGCAGGACGTGCCAACCCGCATGTACTGGACAAAATCCGTGTGGATTATTACGGTTCTCCCACGCCGCTGCAGCAGGTGGGCAATGTGACTGTTCCCGAACCTCGCATGATCCAGATTGCACCCTGGGAAAAATCCCTGATCAAAGCGATTGAAAAAGCGATTATGGCGTCTGATATCGGCATCACTCCATCTAACGATGGTAATGTGATTCGTCTGGTATTCCCGGAGGTAACAGAGGAACGCCGTAAAGCGCTGGTAAAGGACGTTAAGAAAAAGGGCGAGGACGCAAAGGTTGCAGTCCGCAATGTCCGCCGTGATGGCAATGATTTTTTAAAGAAGCTGGGCAAGGAAGACGTTTCTGAGGATGAAATCAAGGAGCTGGAAGATCAGCTGCAGAAGCTGACTGACAAGTTCGGCAAGGATATCGACAAGCTGGTAGAAGCAAAATCCAAAGAGATTATGACCGTTTAAAACGGATACAAAAGTACATTCTGCTAGGATGAATAATGGAATGTACAGGCTGAAAGCATTATATTGTCATAAATAGTGAGGGAGAAGGGGGCAGGCTGGGCTTGTCCCCTTCTCTCAGATAGGAGAAAAGAAAAAATGAATATTCCGAATCATGTGGCGATTATTCTGGATGGAAACGGCAGATGGGCAAAGGCAAAGGGCATGCCGCGCAACTACGGACATGTGCAGGGGGCAAAGACCGTAGAACAGATTTGCGAGGATGCATGGAATTTGGGCATCCATTATCTGACGGTATATGCGTTTTCCACTGAAAACTGGAATCGCCCCAAGGATGAGGTATCCGCGCTGATGACGCTTCTGCGCAATTACATGAAAAACTGCTTAAAGCGTGCAACACAGAACAATATGTGCGTGCGCGTGATAGGGGATAAGACCGGGCTCGATGATGATATCCGCAAACGGATTGCGGAGCTGGAGAAAGCGACAAAGGACAACACCGGTCTGCATTTTCAGATTGCGATCAATTACGGTGGCAGGGATGAAATCCGCCGCGCTGTGACGAATCTGGCAGAGCAGGTACAGGCAGGGACCCTGCAACCGGAGGAAATCACCGAGGAAAAGATCAGTGCTGCGCTGGATACGGCAGGAATCCCGGAGCCAGACCTTTTGATCCGCACCTGCAATGAGCTTCGGATTTCCAATTTCCTGTTGTGGCAGCTGGCCTACACAGAGTTTTATTTTACACCGGTGGCGTGGCCCGATTTTTCAAAGGCAGAGCTGGAAAAGGCGATTGAGGCATATAATCATAGAGACAGAAGATATGGGCTGGTGAAGGAGGAGTAATGATGTTCTGGACGAGATTGGGCAGCAGCGTTGTGCTGGTTGTGCTGGCGCTGATTTTTCTGATCGGTGGAGGTCCTGTTCTGGGAGCGGTGTGTCTGCTGCTTTCCCTGACGGCTTACTGCGAGCTGATTAAGGCGTGCCATGTGGAAAAAGATGGCAAATTTACGCTGCTGGAAATCATGGGAGGCTGCGGAATTGTGCTGTATGGCGCAGCGATGATGCTTTCCAAAAACTTTCTCTGGGGAATCGGGGCAATTGTCCTGATGTTTCTGGCAGTGATGTTCGTCTATGTGTTCCATTTTCCAAAATACCATGCAGACCAGGTGATGACTGTTTTTTTCTGTGCATTTTACCCGGGGATGCTGTTTCCGTTTATCTATCTGACCCGGGAACTGAGCTGGGGAAAATATCTGGTGTGGCTCATTTTTATCAGCTCCTGGATCTGTGATACCTGTGCCTATTTGACCGGTATGGCAATTGGAAAACATAAGCTGGCACCTGTGCTCAGCCCGAAGAAATCGATAGAGGGTGCAATTGGAGGCGTAGTCGGTTCTGCCCTGGTGGGAGCATTATTCGCATGGCTGTTTCTTATTCCGGAGACCGGAAGCGATGCGATGATCTGGGTGGTTGCGCTGATCAGTGCTGCCGGTGCAGTCATTTCCCAGGTAGGAGATCTTTCAGCGTCTGCAATCAAACGAAATCACGACATTAAAGATTACGGAAAGATAATTCCGGGACACGGCGGGATTATGGATCGGTTCGACAGTGTGTTATTTACCGCGCCGGTGATCTATTTCCTTTCGGTCATTTTGCTCGGAGCGGTTCATTAAAAAAACGGTTTCGGATTTTTCCGGAATTGTGTATAAGCGGG
>ERZ772902.1613-NODE-1613-length-16026-cov-2.810719_pt1 | contig 16026 bp, 12 predicted proteins | sample MGYA00511470_ERZ772902 | MGnify/ENA primary metagenome ERZ772902 (study PRJEB29015, sample SAMEA2737717) | human gut metagenome | biome: human gut; feature: human-associated habitat; material: faeces | place: China | collected 2012 ... | reverse complement strand
TGGCTCGGGGCGCGGCGATCGTGTCACCCTGTGCTATCTGGATGTGCAGACAATACGAGCCTTATCCGCCTATGATGTCCGATGGACAGCCGTCGCGAACCGCAGCGAAGCCATATTGACTGATTCGCGCGCGCTCATGAGCAGCGAACTCCCGCTCTACCGCGCCTCCTATACCCCGGCAAAGGATATGTTCAGCAATGCGGCGGCGCAGATGACCGAAGCGGCGCTGACAATCCTGCACGCGGCGCAAATCAGCGCGGCAGGGGAGCAGACGCTGGATTGGCTGGATGCGCAGCTTGGCGCAGGCGCGATTTATGCGCAGTACGCGTCAAACGGGCAGGTCGGCTATGGATTCCGCTATGAAGCGATTGGATCGTATGCCGTCCTGGCACAGGTCGGTGCCGTCAGCGGGCGTACGGAGCTTGCGCGGCTGTCGCTGGCGAAACTGGAGAACCGCCGCGTTGCGACGGGGACATTCGCGGGCGCTTACGGCAGCATCAAAGGCGAAACATCCTATACATTTGATGAATTGGAAGCTCTTTTTGCGCTCATGGCCATGAAGCCGTAACGCAGGAAAGGAGAGTGCAGTGTGCGCGCGATTGCGTGGCTGATTGTGAAGCTCAGCGGCTTGTTTGTCAAGCTGTACCACCTGATTTTGAACGCCATCCGCCGGTTTGACCGCGCGATGCGCAAGCGCTACCGCCCCAAGCACCTTGCCTTGATGGTGGTGCTGGTGATTGCGATTACAGCGTCGATTACACTTTTTGTCCCGCCGTATCTGGGACTGTCTGACGACGGCAGCTTTGCCGCTGTGCTGGCGGATACCTGGCTGTCCCGGCTTGACCCGTCTGATAAGCGCTTTCTTCAACTATTATGAGCGTGTCTATAATGTCGGCTCGTCCGCGCTTCCGAACGGTACAACGCCGCTAATTCAGCGGATACTGGTGCGCACGGCGGTCGTCATCGATGAACTGGTGACGCACGACGGGCTGTTTGACATGCGCGTCCTCGCAGCAATCTATCTGCTGATTTACATCCTGCTTCTCATCCCGATGCTCTCCAAGCTGCTGGGACGCGTCAAAGTCTACTCCGAGGGGCTGTTTATCGCGGTTTTTGCCGTGCTGATTTTCGGCGATACCGCCATGATAACCCGCTTTGCCTCTTTTTACACGCAGCCCATTGAGCTGATTTTGATGGTTGCCTTGGCGAACTGCGTCCTGCAGATTCCGGAAAACCTGAACCGCTTTCTGCCGCAGATTGGGCTTGCCGTCACGGTCATCCTGATGATGGCGGTCAACCAGTACTGCGCGCTGATGGGCGTCGTCTTTTCTGTTGCGTACTGGATGCTCATGCGTCACAAAGCGGATGCGCTTCATAAGGGGCTGTATTCGCTCCTTGCAGTGCTGCTGTGCGTCGTCAGCGTCATGCAGACGGGCGATATGCTCAACAATCAGACGATTAACGAGAAGTACGACCAAATGACGCGCGGCGTTCTCTTTGAGGCGACTGACCCGGAAAAAGCACTGGCGCAGTTCGGCATTGAGGCGCGGTATTCCGTGCTGACGGACACGTATTCCACGCAGAGTTACCCCGTTGTGCTGCCGCAAAGCGGCGCGCTGGATGAGGGCTTCCTTGATCAGTACACGACGTCGGACGTGACGCTGTATTACCTGCGCCATCCGATTCAATTGCTGGGGCTGTTTGAGGTCGGCGTGCGCAACGCGTTCTTCACGCGAACGGATTATTCCGGCAACTACGAGCAGTCCAGCGGAATGCCTGCGCGGGCAAAGGCGCTGTTCCTTTCTATCTGGTCAACGTTCAAGGAGCGTTCCGCCCCGCAAACGGCGGCGTCGCTGCTCCTGCTGGTCGTCGCCTTCCTCTTCTTCCGCCGTAAAGCGGACGAAAAGCTGGAATCAGGCAGGGAAGCCGCGAGTGTCTACACCATGCTCAGCGTGCTGCTTTTCGCGGCGGTCACTGTCGAGCTGATGACGGTTGTCATCCTCAGCGGTGATAGTCTGCTGCTGCGCCAGAGCTTCCTGATGGGCTGCCTGATTGACCTGCTGGCGATTATGGCGTGCACTGAGGGACTCCACCGACTGAAAATTATTGAAACGGACGGGCAATAAAGGAGGCTGCCATGAAAAACGAAACGCAATCGGCACTGGTAGCGCGGGACGCGGCTATCATTTTGCTGCTGATCTGGGCGTTTATGCAGGCGCTGCTGATGATTTGGGCACCTGCGGATACGCAGACGACGTATTTGCTGCTGTTGTTCCTGATGGATATTGCCGTGCTGTGCGGCTTTATGGATCGCGTCAACACCGGCACGGCGCTTGCGGCGACGATTACCTGCGGCTGGGTGGCATATAAGCTGTATTCTTTTTATGCCGTGGGCGAAACGGTGTACTTGACAGACTATTTTGTGACTGTACTGCCGCTGCTGGGATCGGGCGCGGCGGCGCTCTTCTCCCGCAGTATGCGCTATGTCAATGCTGAGAACAAGCTGCTGCGCCGTCAGGTGGATGAACAGGTGCTGGTGGACGATGTGACGGAGTTGTACAACCTGCGCGCCATGTATCGCGATGCGCAGATGATGACGGGTTACTGCGTCCGCAACCATCTGCCGATTTCGCTGATGATTATCCAGATGCGCTACGAAAGTGAACTGCGCGGGATGCTGTCCCACAGCCGCTATATCCAACTGCGCAAGCGGCTGGCGGAACTGGTGATGGACAGCGTGCGCGTAGAGGATAAGGTCTATTGCATTGACGAGCATGGCACGATGGCGATTTTGCTGACCTCCAATGAGGCAAACAGCGCCTATGTCCGCAGCCGCATTATTGAAGCGGTGACGAAGGAGGATGCTTTTGACGGCATTCTGGAGCGCGGGACGCACATGGATCTGCGCTTTGCCTGCAAGGAGTACGACGAGCATTTCGGCAAGGACATGATGGCGTTCAAGAAAGCCGTTGAGAGCGAGCTGGCGTATGATGTGTAAGGCGAAAGCGTGGGTACTGGCGCTGACGGCGGGGCTGCTGCTTCTGCTGATACCCGCACAGGCGCGCGCGGATGTGACCCGTCTGCTGATTTTGAACGACGAGCAGACAAGTGAGACGAGCGCAGCGACGGCGGATGTCCTGCGGCGATTCGCGCTCTATTCCAGCTGGACATGCACGTTTGCCAGCAGCGAGGGTGTGCCGGACACCGACGGGTACACCGCCGTCATCATCTGCACCGACCCGAATCGGGCGCTGAATGCGTCGGTGGCGCTGGCGATTCAGGAGAGCAAACTGCCCGTTTTCGTCATCGGCGCGGGCGGCTTGGCGGAGCTGACGAAAACGCAGGTACATGAAGGTTCACTGACATTGCGCTTGCAGACGCAGGCAAATGCCGCGAACGATATGCTGCTTTCCGGCAATTCGCTTCTGTTGATGAAGAAAAGCGGCGAATCGCTCGGCGGACAGATTTTCGTCGGCGCGCAGGCATTCCCGCTTTGCCAAACGGCGGGAAACATCACTCATTTGGCGTATTTTGACCCGTCGCAGGAAGCGCAGTGCGCGTTCCTCTCAACGCTGCTGCAAACGTGGCTGTGGCCCTACAAGAATTCTCCGACCGCATACGGGCAGTATCTCGTGCTTGACCGCATTTATCCGTTTGCCGACCCGGAGCGGCTGCTGTCGCTGGTGGAGATGCTCGAGACGGAAAATCTGCCGTACGTCCTGTGTGTCATGCCGATTTACGCCAACGCCGATTATCCGGCGATGAAGCGTTTCTGCGAGGTACTGCGGTATGCGCAGAGCCGCGGCGCGGGCATTGTGATGCACGTTCCGCAGGTGACGCTGGCGAACGTGACGGTGGAGGACTTGCAGGAGAATATCGCCAATGCGTATTCCGCCTATTCGCGCTATGGCGTCTACCCGCTGGCGATTGAAGCGCCGGATGTGTGGCTGATGAGCGAAAAGGGGCAGGATGTCCTGCGCGGCTGGCGAACGGTGCTCCTCTTCCGCTCGGATGAAGCGCTTTTCGGCGAGAAGCAGGCAGAGAACACGGCGCTGCGCGATGGCCACCAAATCGTCGCGCCTGCCTACGCTGACGCGACCGCCTTCACCAGCGCCTACGCACAGGCGATTTACCTTGACCCGTCAGAGGATATCGAGACGCTCCGGACACAGGTCAATCGGCTGAAGAACTCCCGCACAGCGCTCAAGAAGCTTTCAGATGTGGAAGGCATCGTCTATGCGGGCGACCTGTATGTGCATTTTTATCCGGCGGATGGGCTGTATGTCAACGGACAGGCAGCGTCGCTTGCCTATCAGCGCTTCAATTACGACGAGGACTACGTCTACGACCGCGGCTTTGTGCAGTATATGACAGAGCAGATTCAGGCGAGCAACAAGCTGATTCTGGCGTTTGTGGTTGTAGCGTGTACGATTTTCATTGCCGGGATGATTATTTCCCGGCGGACGACGCGACGGCAGCTGCTGGGCAACCATCCGCACGCGAAAGACGAGCAGGAGGGGGTGAATCTGCATGACGGCGGCTGATTATTTGATGCTGATTTCGATGGTCTGCATCTGGGCGCTGATGGCGATTAACGTCTTTCTGTCCGTCGGCGGATTCCTGTATTACCATCAGTGCAGCAAAACGGACGGGCATGTGCCGATTGACGAGTACCCGTTCGTGTCGATAATGGTGCCGGCGCACAACGAGAGCGTCGTCATCCGGCGCACCGTCCGCGCCCTGCTCAACTTCGACTACCCGCACGACCGCTACGAAATCATCGTCATCAACGACAACTCCACTGATGACACCGCAAATGTGCTCAAGCAGATTCAGGCGGCGAATCCCGGCCGCAACCTGATTGTCGTCAATACGGATAACGTTGTCGGCGGGAAAGGGAAGTCCAACGCGCTCAACATTGGCTATTCGGTTGCAAAAGGCAGTGTATTTGCGATTTACGACGCGGACAACACGCCCGAACCGCAGGCACTGCGCATTCTGGTGGAGAATCTGATGAGTGACCCATCGCTGGGCGCGGTCATCGGCAAATTTCGCACACGCAACCGCAACGCTTCGCTCCTCACGCGCTTTGTCAACATCGAGACGCTGGCGCACCAGTGCATGAATCAGGCGGGGCGCTGGTTCTACTTCGGGCTGTGCACCATTCCGGGCACGAACTTCGTCATGCACCGCCACATCATTGAGGAAATCGGCGGCTGGGATCCGGACGCGCTGTCGGAGGACACGGAAATCAGCTTCCGCATCTACCGCATGGGCTACAAAATCAAACTTGTGCCGCAGGCGGTGACGTGGGAGCAGGAGCCGTTTCGCCTGGGGATTTGGTTCAAGCAGCGTACCCGCTGGGCGATGGGCAACCTGTATGTGCTGATGAACAATTTCAAGTATATTTTTGATCCGTCCGGCGGCAAAATGCGCATGGATGTGCTGTACTACGCGCTGGTGTATATCCTGATGGCGTTCACGCTCGTCTGCTCGGACACCATGTTCGTTCTGGGTGTGCTGGGGTACAGCCATGTGTCGCTGGGCGGCTTGTCCACGATGGTGTGGGTGATGGCGTGCGCGCTGTTCGAGTGCAACGTCATGCTGACGCTGGCGCAGGAGAAGAATGAGTTCAATCTGCAATCGGCGGCGCTGGTTCTGCTGATGCTGTTTACCTACTCGAAACTGTGGGTGGTTGTCGTCCTCCGCGCCATGTGGATGACGGTGAAGAAAATCGTCAGCAAAACGGATTACACTTGGTATAAGACCGAACGTTCTGCAGACTAAATCAGAAGGGATGGACAGAGAACGATGAACACACGCTATTTCACAAGCCGTCTGCTGGCTTTGATGCTCGCAGCGCTGCTGGTTTTCTCCTGCGCTGCGGCGGAGGGAACCGAAATTCCCAGCGGTGTAGTGGACAATTTTGTCCAGAGTGAAATTGAAAAGCAGCAATCTGCCAGTGACGCAACGGCATTTGAGGCAGGCGCGGCGGCAGGGGAGTATTATGCTGATTTCACCTTCGGCGGCGTGCAGACACTCAGCGGCATTACGACGACGCTGAGCCTGTACGCAAATCTGCCGAAGTACGCCAAGCCCGTCAGCGCCGTGCTGCGCCTGAGCTACACCGCATCCGACCTGATTCTGACGGACATTTCCTCCCTGACGTACTATATGAACGGCACGCCGTTCGGCTCGTCGAAGATTGTCGCGCGTTCCGACGGCGCGCAGACCGTGCTGTATGTGAGCGTCCCGGTGGAGCTGCTTACGACGGGCTATAATCTGCTCGAAATTCTCTCGTATGTCCGTCTGACGGACGACGAAGGCTGCCGCGACGACTACAATGGCGCAAACTGGGTCAAGATTGCCGATACGACCTGCTTGCGCATCTACTACGAGATTTCCGACGATGCGGATGAACTGTACATGTACCCGTACCCCTTCATTTCGCTGATGAATCCCGACGGCGCGGAGAGTGTGGTTGCCGTCAGCGACGCGGCGGACGAAACCGAGCTGACCGCCGCCATGATGCTGATGGCGGGCATGGGCAACAGTCTGTCTGCCGAAAACGCCATGACGCTGTGCCGCTTGTCGGACGCGAAAAGCGAAAACGTGTTGTATGTGGGACTGAAGAAGAACACACCGGAGTATCTGCTGTCTCTGCTGACGCAAAGCGTTCCTGCAACGGGCGCACTGGTGCAGCGCGCGACGGATGGCGACACATCGTATCTGCTGATTGTCGCGGAGGAAGAAGCCGCGCTCAGCGAAGCCGCCGCGCTGCTCAGCGACACATCCCGCGTGGCGCAGCTCCACACATCGCAGACCTACGTTTCCGTCGGCGAAGCGCAGCAGTATGCCCTCGCGTCGGAAACGTCCGGGCTGACGCTTGCGGGGCAGTACACCATTAAGGACATTTCCGGTAACGGCATCAGCTTCTCCGGCCCCTTCACGCAGAAGATGACGATTTATCTGCCCGTCGCGAAGGACTATGTGCTGTCCAGCGAAAGCCGCTTCTCCTTCGACATTCGGTACAGTGAGAATCTGGATTTCGACCGCAGCCTCGTCACGTTCTACTGGGGCACGAGCATCCCGCTGTATTCCCACAAGCTGACCAAGGAGGGCGCAACGGGCGAAACGCTGACCTTCTCCGTCCCGGCGGACGCCATCGGGGAGGCAGGCAGCAGCATTACCGTTGTGTTTGACCTCGAAATCAAGGATTTGGACTGCACCGTGCGGTCGATGAACACGCCGTGGGCGTATATCGCGGCGAACTCGTCACTGTACCTGCCGGCGGGCGAAAACACAACGCTGAATCTGGCAAATCTGCCGGCGCCGTTCCAGCGCGCAAGCCGCATGAACAACGTTGTGATGATCCTCAGCGACGACGCGACGCAGGCGGAATTGACGCTCGCGGGGCGCATCATGGCGATGCTCGGCGCGGGCAGCACGCCCTATGGCTTGCTGAAAGTCATCCGCGCGGAGAATTTCCAAGCAGCCGCCTACGGCAACAGCAACCTGATTGTCGTCGGTCTGTCCGACCGAAACAGCGTCCTCAAGCAGATTAATCCTTACCTGCATTTCCAGTACACGGACGATATGACCAGCCTTGCCGAAAGCACGAAGCTGGTGATGACGACGGATTATGCCCACGAAGCCAGCGTGCTCCAGCTGATGAAATCCCCCTACAACGAGACGATGGCGCTGCTGACTGCTTCCGCCGCGACCGAAGCAGGCTTGCAGAACCTGATGGCGCGCTTGAGCACGGAAAAGAACCGCTGGTCGCTGGGCAAGGAAGCGCTGGTGGTGGACAGCTACGGCGGCGCATCCAGCTATCAGTTCACCGTGTCCACAGCGCTGACGCAGAACGCGGAAAAGCCGTCGTTCGCGGATGTTATTGTGCAGAATCGTGAGCCGATGACGCTGCTGCTGGTCGGCATGGGCTGCATGGTGGTGCTGCTGCTTGCTGCGGTGCTGCTGCTCGTGCGTATTCACCACCGCAGAAAGTACGACGATAAGTAACCTGATTTTCGGCGAGGCGGAGGAAGGAGACAAAGGCTCATGCTGTTCAACTCCATCGAATTTCTGCTGTTTTTCCCGGCAGTCGTGCTCTTGTACTACGCGATTCCGGGCAAACTGCGCGTCTTTTGGATTCTTCTGACGTCCTACCTGTTTTACATGAACTGGAATCCGGCGTATGCGCTGCTGCTGCTTTTCTCCACGGCAGTCACGTTCCTTTTCGGCTTGCTGATTGGGAAACGGCGTACCAAGGAGAAGGCAGCGGCAGAGGCAGGACGCCCGATTCACCAGCTTTCCAAGGTCTGGGTCGGCGTGTCCTTCGCTGTCAACCTCGCGATTCTCTTCTTCTACAAGTATTTCGACTTTACCGTTGATAACCTCAACGTTATTCGCGGGTGGATGGGTCTTGCGCCTGTCACACCCGGTTTTGACGTGCTGCTGCCTGTCGGCATCTCGTTCTACATCTTTCAGGCGCTGTCGTATGTCGTTGATGTTTACCGCGGCGATGTGCGCATGGAGACGAATTTCATCAAGTATGCGGCGTTCGTCAGCTTCTTCCCGCAGCTGGTCGCCGGGCCGATTGAACGTTCGACCAACCTCCTGACGCAGTTCGACACGCCGCATAAGCTGGAATACGATAACGTCCGCGACGGTCTGCTTCGGATGGTGTGGGGCTTCTTCCTCAAAATCGTCATTGCTGACCGCGCCGCGATTCTGGTCAATCAGGTGTTCAATTACTGCAATTACTACGAAGGCCCGACCGTGCTGATTGCGGCGGTTCTCTTCGCGTTTCAGGTTTACGGTGACTTCGCGGGCTATTCCAATATCGCCATCGGTGCGGCGCAGGTCATGGGCTTTAAGCTGATGAAGAACTTTGAGCGCCCGTATCTTGCTGTGTCCGTATCGGACTTCTGGCGGCGCTGGCATATCTCGCTCAGCACATGGTTCCGCGATTACCTCTATATCCCACTGGGCGGCAACCGCAAGGGGACGGTGCGCAAGTACATCAACCAGATGATTGTCATGCTCGTGTCGGGCTTGTGGCACGGCGCGGCGTGGAATTACGTCATCTGGGGTGGCATCAATGGGCTGTATCAGGTGGCGGGCGGCATCACGAAGCCCTTCCGCCGCCGTATCCAGCAGAAAACCGGCGCGCGCACGAAGACGCTGAGCTGGCGCATTGGGCAGGTTCTGACGACGTTTGTGCTGATTGACCTGTCATGGATTTTCTTCCGCGCGAACAGCCTCGGTGACGCCATGCACCTCCTGTCGAGCCTCTTCCGCGGCTGGAACACCAATATCTTCTTCGACGGCAGCCTGCTGAAACTGGGGCTTGACCAGATGGAGTGGCTTGTGCTGCTGGGTGCGCTGCTGATTCTGCTGGCGGTCAGCCTGATGCAGGAAAAGGGCGTGTCCGTGCTGGAAGCAGTCAAGCGGCAGCAGCTTTGGTTCCGCTGGCTGATTTACCTTGCGGCGATTTTCGTCGTTCTGCTGACGGGCATCTACGGCCCCGGCTTTGCGGCATCGTCGTTCATCTACTTCCAATTCTGACGAAGGGAGCGCGGAAAGAATGAAAAAGCTGATTCAAAAAGCCGTCAAGGTTCTCGCCTTCCTTCTGGTGCTGGCGCTGTGCTATGGACTGATGGATCAGGTGCTGAAAATCAAAACGGACGACATGGTGTCGATGGTCAAGCTGCGTCAGCTGCCGCCGGACACGGTGGATGTGCTGCTTGTCGGGTCGTCGCATATCGGGACAAATGTTGATAATCAGCAGATTTTCGATGAATATGGTATTTCAAGTTACAATTTGTGGGTTGGCATGCAACCGATCTGGAATACTTACTATTGCTTGAAAGAAGCGCTGTCAGCACAAAGCCCGCAGATTGTGATTGCTGAAGTGTACTTAAGCACGACAACAATGGACTATTCGCCGAAAGAAACGGCAATAAAAAATGTTGAATTGCTGAATTTGGGTATCAACAAAGTTCAAGCTGCTTTCGCATCTTATGAAAAGTGGACGGATGCCGTAGAAGCCTTGTGGGGATTGCCGTACTATCATGAACGGTATGATGATTTAACTATTGCGGATTTTGTGCAGGAAAATGATTTGTCGCTTCCTGCGCCGAGACGCCCGGAGGGTGGCGTGGCTATCCTAAAAATGCTGGATTATGCTTCCATTACAGATAAACTTCCGATTACTGAAAAAAACGAACAGTATTTGCGAAAAATTATTGATTTGTGCAAGCAAAAGAACATTACGCTAATATTGATGGCTGCGCCGTTTGAAGCGACAGAAGAAGCTGCTATGCGGCTGAACACTGTTGCAGAAATTGCCAAAGAAGAAGGCGTACCGTTCCTCAACTATGTGAAGGAATGGGATAGCCTTGGGATGGACGCAAACACTGACTTTTACGATGGCGGTCACTTCAATAATCAAGGTATTGTTAAGTTTTCCCGCATTGTGGGACAGTATTTATCACAGAATTATTCTTTGCGTGATTGTAGAAAAATTGAAGGATTTATATGGAATGCTTCGCAGACAACTGCTGATAAAAACAAAGCAGAGTTTACCTTAAGCAATCAGTTCTCTGGTGATGGTGTTTCTGAATACTATGATACAAAGATTAAACTCTATGAAAATCGTTATAGTTCATGGACAATATTGACCCAAATTGGTCTGCCCTTGCCAGACACGGATGAAAGGCAGGTCGTTATGGCTTGCTTTGATGAGCAAAATGGCGAGAATTATCGTGGGTTGCTGATTCGCGGTGAAGGCAATGCGCTCCAAGTGATATTGGGGAACAATCGTACATTCATGCTGCCACTTTTGCATGGTGATTCCGCTACGCTTGCTATCACCAAGGACAATGAACGATATTCTATTTATCTAAATGGTGAAAAACTCTATGAGAATGAGCAGCTTCCCTGCGACGCCTATTCCGGCACGCTGCTCCTCGGCTGCGAAGAGCTTTCCCCCGGCGGAGAGAAATTCCGCTTCTCGCCCACGCGCGTGCTGAACCTCGAAGTCTATGACAGCGTGCTGACGGACAGAGAAATCCTTGCGTGGCAGCCGGAAGACCTGCCCGAAGCGCCCAAGCCGCTCGGCATCGGCGTGAAGGACGCGGAAGCCGTCTATACCCTGCCGGAGCAGTTCGTCGGCGGCGACGAAACGTATCGTCAGGCGTCGTATCTCGATACGCAGACACAGCTGTTTGCCTCCACTGCGACGCGCTTTACCCTGCTGACCAGCGTCACGCCGAGTGAAAATCCCGGCAATGGCGTGTTCCTGTCCTGCTTCGACGAGAATGCCAAGAACTATCGCGGTCTGCTGATCCGCCAGCTGGACAACGCGCAGATCAACATCGTTTTCGGTCAGAATGTCGGCGTGACTGTGCCGGGCGAATTTGACCGCGAAATGCATATCGCCATCGTCAAGGACGGCGCAAGCTACCGCATCTATGCGGACGGTCTGCTCGTCGCCGAAGCCGAATCGCCTGCGGATAGCTATGACGGCACGCTGCTCATCGGCGCCCAGCGCGACGCGGACGGCAATATCTTCCGCATTAGCCAGACGCAGGTGAATCACCTGTCTGTCTACGCGGGCGTGATGGCAGAAGCGGACATTGCGGCCTACGACTTCGCCGCCGCGCCGCTGCCGCCGGAACTGGTTGCGGAATCCGCCGCGTACACCATGCCCGGCGCATTCGTCGGCAACGGCAGTGACCGCGCGCTCGACACGGGCGTGAAGCTCTACGATGTCGCCACGAAGGACTGGACGCTCGACACCGTCATCGACGTGCGCAAGGGAGTGAATAACGGCGTCTACATGTCCTGCTTCAGCGAGGAAACCGGGCATTACCGCGGCTTCATGCTCCGGCAAGACAATGCCGATACGCTCACAGTCTATGTCGGCAATAGCGTCGGCGTCACGGTGGATTTGCCGCAGGGCACGTCGCTGATGCACCTCGTGGTCGTCAAATCCGGCAGTCAGTACACGATTTGGCAGGATGGTCAGCTTGTCCAGCGTGTCGAAAGCGCCTGCGAAAACTACGACGCGACGCTCCTCCTTGGCGCACAGCGCGATGCGGACGGAAACCTGTTCCGCTTCTCGAACGCGGGCATCCGGACGCTGAACATTACGGACGGCGCGCTGTCTGACACAGACGCGGCGACGCTTTCCGCCCCTGTGAAGGACAACAGCCGATTCTAACCCATATCGAAAGAGAGGAATCTTGCGCATGGAACAGACACGACGGGCGAGGCTGACCGGATTGATGGCGGCACTGCTGACCGTAGCGGCGATTCTGTGGACGCTGTTTGCGTCGCCGTCCATCGGGGTGGTGGCGGATGGCAGCTATGCTTCGGCGGCGGAAGGGCTTGCGCTGCGCTATGCGGAAGAGAGCATCCCGACCGGGCAGCGCGTGGAGGAATTCGCCTATGAGGACACGGCGTATTCCACGCTGTTATTCGCTTCCCGAACCTCCGTCGGCGCGGCGGTTGCGCTCATCCGGCTGGCGACACACCCGTTCGGTCTGAACTTCAGCACGCGCTATTTGGCGGTCGTGTATGCGCTGCTGATGGGCTGGGGCGCGTATCTGCTGGCGAACGGGCTGGCGCGGCGGTCGCGCACGGCGGCGATTCTTGCGACGCTCGGACTGCCGCTTGCGCTGGCGAATCCCGCCGTCATCGGCTATTTGAACAGCCTGTATGCGGTCGGCGCTTCCATGGCATATTTGCTTCTTTTCCTCGGCGCGACGGTTTATTGCCTGTGCCGGGAAAAGGGATGCGGCGTTCAATGGGCGCTGCTGGTGCTTTTCGCGGCGCAGCTGATGCTGCGTACCATGGCGCAGATGATGGTGCTGCTGCCCGCGGCGGTGCTGGCGGTTGTGCTGTGCGCCGTGCATAGCTGCCCCGGACGGGCAGAACGTCCGCTTCATGCGGCGTGTGTGCTGATTGCAAGCCTGATGTGCGTGAGCGGCCTGGTCACAGGCTGGCAGGCGGACGACACGGTGCATTCTGCCGCCGCGAACTACCTTGCGGTGTTTCAGGGCTATCTGCCCGCATCGGAGAAGCCGGAAGAGACGCTGGAAGCACTCGGCTTGCCCGAAAGTTACCTCGCGGACATCGGCAAAAGCTACTATGAACCTTCCGAAAATTTTGTGAACGACCCGCGGGACGAGGAAAATGCCGCCCTGCTGAACGAAAATATTTCGCTGGGGAAACGGGTGAAATTTGCGATTCAGCATCCGGCAGTCGTTCGCACCATGATGGACAAAAACGAAAGCGCTTTGCGGAACGCGGACAGCTGGTATTTGGCGGACGATGCCGGGAATGCCGTTTCGTCACGTTCACCGCTGCATACCGTGCTGGAAACCATTTTCGGGCGTGACCATCACGCCATTTCCCGCTGGTGCTTGATTTGCGCGGCGCTCCTCGTGCTGCTGCTGCCCATTGTACGGCGGCAGAGCGCATCCGTGATGCTCTGCGCGTTTCTGTTGATGGTACTGCTTGGCACGATTGGCTATCTGCCGCTGACCCTTGTGCTGACGGGCGGCATTGACTTGTTGACCGTGAAGCCGCTGGCGTTCCTGCTGGGCGGTTTGATGGTGCTGGTGAGTTTCGCCTCCGGCGCGGTGCTCCTTCGCCGCCTGATGGCGTGGCTAAGCGTGAAGGAAGCAAAATTGGCGCTGCCGCCCTGCTCGGCGGACGCGTCCGGCGGACTGCTGGCGCTCCACATAAATCAGGGAGTCCTCCAGCGTCTGGAATACGCCGTCTTTCAGATACTGCTCCATGGCAGCGTTGATGCCGGAGATGTACTCGTCCACATTAGGGGCCTTGAGGTTGGCCTCCGGCAGGATCAGCCGCAGGGTAGACGGAGCCTTGCCCACCTTCTCCTCCACCGCCTGCCAGTACTCCGGCTCGGAGGTGAACTGGTCGCAGGCCACCACGGCCCACTTGGTCATGTCCTGATCCTTGGGCAGCAGGATATCCGCCGGGTAAAAGCCCAGCTTTTCAAAGGTCTTGTTCATGTTGTTCCTCCTTGTGTGTGGACGCCGCCGGAGCTGTGCCGCCGGCCGCCCGTTGATTCGTTCCTGTTCTTCCTGTATTATACAATAGTCCCCCCAGCTATTTCAACGCCAATTCCGCAGAATCTGAAAATATTTTTGCCGTGCTGACGAATTTTCTGAATAATCCATCGTCAAATGGGCAAACTGACAGAGCAATCTCACAGATGGGAGGTTTGACCGTGAAGATCGTAGACCGCATTGCCCTGATCCTCGTCATTATCGGCGCTTTGAACTGGGGCAGCATCGGCCTGTTTCGCTTTGACTGCGTGGCCGCCATATTCGGTGGACAGCTGGCAGTATGGAGCCGCATCATCTATACACTGGTGGGCATCGCCGGACTGTGGTGCATCACCCTGCTGTTCCGGGAGGACGATGTCGAATAACCGAAAAAACCGCTGCGTGACGCTCACGCAGCGGTTTTTTATGTCTTATTCCGCAGCCGGAGACTCCTGCTCCGCCGCCCATTCCGCCTTGGCCTCCGCCAGCACCTTTCGGTCATGCTTGGTGGTAAGACTGGCTTCATCGAACCGGGCAAAGAGGTCCGGCCGCCGGGTCATAGTGCGTTTATAGCTCTCTTTTTTCCGCCAGTCGTCCACCTTCCCATGGTGGCCCGACAACAGCACCTCCGGAACCTTCCGGCCGTGCCACTCCTCCGGCCGTGAGTACTGCGGGTACTCCAGCAGACCGTCCCAGTGGGACTCGTCGGTGTAGCAGCTCTCCTCCGGCAGCACCCCCGGTACCATCCGGCACAGGCAGTCCGCCAGCGCCATGGCCGGTATCTCGCCGCCGGTCAGCACGAAATCCCCCATGGAGATCTCCTCGTCCACGCACTCGTCGATGAACCGCTGGTCTATTCCTTCATAATGGCCGCACACCAGAATCAACCGCTCATAGGCTGCCTTCAGTTCCTTGGCCATCTGCTGGTCAAACACCCGTCCACAGGGGGAGAGATAGATGGTGTGTACCCGCTCCCCCGCCTCCTGACAGATATGGTCCCAGCAGCGGTACAGCGGGTCCGCCTGCATGACGGCTCCCCGGCCTCCGCCGTAGGGATAATCATCCACCTGCATCTGCTTATTGGTGGTATACTCCCGGATCTGGTGAGCGGTAATGGTCACCAATCCTCTGGCCTGCGCCCGCCCGATAATGGACTGCCCCATCATAGCATCAATGGCGTCCGGGAACAGGGTCATGATGTCAATCTTCATCCGTGGCCAGTCCTTTCATGTTCCGCACCCGCATGGTGCCGGTCTCCATGTCCACCCCACGGATGAACACCTCCTGCACCGCCGGGATCAGATACTCCCGCTTCCCCCGGACCTCGTAGACCTTGTGGGCTGGATAGTTCAGCACACGGGTGAGCTTTCCCAGCTCCTCCCCGTTCTCGTCGTCCAGCACCGTCAGTCCCTCCAGCTCGGCATCGAAATATTCGCCCTCCGGCAGGTGGGCATCCGTCCGGCGGATGAAGACGGGCTTTCCCTTCAGGGCCAGCGCAGCATCCATATCCTCCACTCCCGGCAGCACCAGCAGTACCGTGGACTTGTGGACCCGTGCGCTCTTCACCTTTGTCTCTTTTCCGCCGATATACAGCGTGCCAAACGCCGCAAGAAAGGCCGGATCAAACCCGGCCGGATTCAGCTTTACCTCGCCCCGGATACCGTGGGCGTTGACGATCTGCCCCACGGGGATAAATTCAGGCCGCATAGAACCCCTCCGCTGTGATAGTTTTCTTTATTATACCACGCCCTGCCCCATTCTTCAATCTTTATTTACAACCGTTGTCACCGTCGGTAACCTTTCTGTAACCAATGCCTCGGCAGCTGCCGTTTTTTACCTGTCAGATACCCGCACAAAACCGTGAAAAGTGGTGTGTAACCCCATGAAAAATCCAAAAAACTTGACAAAAGTGGGTGGAAGTGATATACTCCTCCCATATTTCAAA
>ERZ772902.1600-NODE-1600-length-16112-cov-2.927135_pt1 | contig 16112 bp, 27 predicted proteins | sample MGYA00511470_ERZ772902 | MGnify/ENA primary metagenome ERZ772902 (study PRJEB29015, sample SAMEA2737717) | human gut metagenome | biome: human gut; feature: human-associated habitat; material: faeces | place: China | collected 2012 ... | reverse complement strand
TACTTGCCAAGATGGAAGAAATAGGTAAGTTGAAAGCTATTGTAACACAGAATATTGATGGACTTCATCAGAAAGCTGGCAGTAAGAATGTCTTTGAGATTCATGGAACTACTCAGAAAAATTATTGTAGTAAATGCAAAATGGAATATCATTCTGATTTCTTGTTCAGCACTAAAGAAGCTATCCCAAAGTGTGAATGTGGTGGACTGATCAGACCTGATGTGACTTTATATGGAGAGAATTTGCCGAATGAAGCTGTAAATGGTGCTGTTGAAGCAATTAGTAATGCTGATATGTTGATTATTGGTGGTACTTCATTAAAAGTTTATCCAGCAGCTCATTATATTTCATATTTTAGTGGCAATCATTTAGTTGTTATCAATAGGGAGAAAATTCAAGTGTTGTTATACGGTGAAACTGATTTGATGATTGTTGATTCGTTGGGTAATGTATTTAATGAGATTGAAAAATGGATATGAGGTGAATTATGGCAGTATATGTAACAGGTGATATACATGGAAATCCTGTGAGATTAAGTAAAGATAATTTTTATGAACAAAAAGATTTTTCTGGTAATAAAGATGATAATACTGTAATTATTCTTGGTGATTTTGGTCTTGTATGGAACAGAGATGGTGAAAGCAAACAGGAAAAATATTGGTTGGATTGGCTTGAAAATAAGAATTTTACAATAGTGTTTGTTGACGGTAATCACGAGAATCATAAAAGACTTGCAACTTATCCTATAAAAGAATGGCATGGTGGCAAAGTTCGTGAGATCAGACAAAATGTACTTCATCTAATGCGTGGTGAAGTGCTTACCATTGAAGATAAGAAATTCTTTACATTTGGTGGTGCATCAAGTCATGATATTCAGGATGGCATTCTTGATTACAATGACGAAGATTGGAGAGAGAAAGCTAAGAAACTTGATAGTCAAGGTAAATATATGTATCGCATAAAAGATTTATCATGGTGGGAAGAGGAATTACCAACAGATGAAGAAATGCAGCATGGACTAGATGTTCTAAAAGAGAATAATAATATAGTTGATTATATTATCACACATAGTCCCTCTACATCAGAGTTGTATCTTATGGGTGGTAAAGGATTATATGAACCAGATGTATTGACTAATTATTTGGAAGAAGTGAAAGCTGCAGTTGAATATAAAAAGCATTTGTTCGGTCATATGCACATAAACAAGGCAATCAATGATAAAGACATTTGCTTATATGAACAGATTGTTAGGATATTGTAAAGTGAGGTGAGAGGGTGAATAAAAGCAAATTTACATATCCAAAATGTCCATATTGCAAGGAAGAATATCAAGATGGAGTTATGGAATATGATTTGATGAATTTAGTAACTCAAGGTTGGTGCAAAGAAGTAAACGTAAAATGTCATAGTTGTGGTGAGTATTTCAAAGTGAAGGCACACATTACTTATTATGGTTCAAAGTTAGCGAGGTAAAAGAGTGTTAGATTACAGTAATGCAGATTTCCCTAAAGAAACTTATTACATAAGACATCCAAATCGCATATATTTTCCTACAGATTTTTATGATGGTGAAAAAATATTCTATTATGGCAAACATACTAAACCAAGTAGTAATGCGAGAGGATATAGATGGTATCGAAATGTGCATGGTTTAATGAAACTTGTTCATTGGACTGATATTAAACATGGGAAATTATTTCAAAGATAGTTAATATAAACAGAGAATAATCTAATATAGAAGTAATTCTATTCAAAGGCTGATCAGTCAAATTTTCCAAGCAAAGCGAGGTAAGAAAATGATTTATTGTAACAATATAGATGCAAGATATAATGTTATATATAGAAATACCTTTAATGATTTACAATACATTGATGACGGAACACATTATAATAAAGATTTTTGGGCTTTTGCATACAAGGAAGATGAGAGAGCATTAAATCTTATGTGTAAGCCCGTAAAGGGTAGAATCAAAGAAGATAAATATTTTTATGAATACAAAGTAAATGGTAGAGATTTAAAAAAGAATGGTGTAACTATATATGCAAGATTATTTGCTGATACATATGAAGAAGCTGTAGAGGGATTTAACAAATTGGTTAGAACCAGAATTAAATCTCTAAAAGATGAAATTTATAAACTGGAAGATATGTTGATTATATGTAATATGTAGGAGGTGAGAATTGTGCTATCGCAGGAAAATATTAACAAACTGTGTATGACTGGACTATATAGGCATGAACCAGATGTTAAATATCGAGGTTCTATATATGAAAATCAATTATTCCATTGCTGCAACTGGGTGTTCGAGGTCAAATATAACGAATACGAAGATACATATCAAATGGTCGATAACTTTTGGGGTGATGGTAGTGGTCTTAGGATTGAACTTACAGATGATAATATTGATGAGTTTGAACTGATATTTGATAAAGAAGAAGTTACTATGAATTATGGCAACAATATTTGGGATTATGATGAAACGGATAGATTCTATGTTGCTATAGGAAGTGGTGGCACTCAATTTGGTAGCAAGTGGTTTGTCAAAAAGGATGCTAAAAATAATAAAGACAAAGTAATAAATAGGTTAAATGATGAAATCAAATCATTAGAGACAGAACTTCTTCGCAAGAAACAGACTTTGGAAGAAGTAATTCATGGAGATAGAGATTTAAAATATCTTTAATAACAGATCAGTATAGAAAATTTTCTTAACTTGGATATTCGTTCAAGTATTTCCAAAAACAAAAATAAAGTAATGAAATATTTTTTTCTTATGGTTTTTGCAGACGTGCAAATTCCATAGGATTTTACAACAAAATAATATTAAAAATGAAAGGATTTAACAGTAAATTCTAGGATAAATGATTGCGCAATCTCTGTAGATTAAAGGATTTTGACAGAGAATAAAGAAAAAAATAATTATTGTGAGTTAAGTGTAATTGAACTTTGCAGTGGCATTGGAGCACAGATGAAGGGTATTGATAATACCCATCTATTTAACGCAAATATGATTGCAACAGCAGATTTAGACAAAGAAGTAGTGGTTAGTTATGCTGCAATTCATTGTGATTTGACTAATGAAATGATTGAAAACTATGAAGATTATCCAAGCAAAGAAGAAATGGTAAGACAGCTTACAGATAAGCGACTTGGATATGATTTTAAGAAAGACATTCCGTATGATTGGGAAAAACTTTCACGAAAGAAGGACAAAACAAAAGGTATTGAGAAATATTGGTTAGCAGACCATATTTCACATAATCTTGGTGATATGATGCAGATTGAGTCTTTGCCATATTGCGACCTACTTACATACTCAACGCCATGTACCGATCTTTCAATTGCCGGTAAACAGGAAGGATTAAAGTGGACATGTCATGATTGTGGTTGTGAATATGATCCATCAGAATTAGATGTAGATACTCGTTATACCTGCCCTAATTGTGGCAGCCACAATATTAAATCAACTCGTTCAGGTTTATTGTATGAAGTTGAGAGACTTCTTGTAAAAGCAAAAGAGAATAATACATTACCAAAGTATTTGCTTATGGAGAATGTAGATGCTCTTGTATCAAAGAAGTATATTGACAGTTTTAAGGATTGGTTGATTCGACTTGATAACTTGGGATATAACTCATATTATCAGACAATCAATGCAAAGAATACAGGTATTCCACAGAATCGAAATAGAATCTTCTGTATCTCTATTCGTAAGGATATTGATACCAAGTTTTTTGAATTTCCACAGCCTTTTGATACAGGAATCAGATTAAAGGATTTATTAGAAACAGATAGCAGTGTTCTGGAGAAATATTTCTTATCTGATGAAGTACAAAAAAGACTTCAGATAACAGATCCAAAATTTGAAAAAAATGTAGTAGGAACAACAATTGGACAAAATTGTACCAGATTAGGTAACAGAGATTTAGTTTATCAGCAGGATTCAGTAGTGGGTGCTTTAGTGGCAACTGATTATAAACAACCAAAACAGATTCTTGCCGACTCAAATGAACCAATACATATTGCTGATTTATGCAGCGAAAAGTTTCAGAGAATGCATGAGCAGTCTCGCAGAGTATATAGCGAAGATGGAATTGCACCAGCTATGCATACTTGCGGTGGCGGTAATACAGAACCAAAAGTTGAAAGAGACAATTTAAGAGTTGTAAGAAAGCTTACGCCAAAAGAGTGTCATAGGCTCATGGGATTCGATGATATTGATTATGAGAACTGTAAAGCAGTTGGAATGTCTGATACTCAGGGATATAAACAAAGTGGTAACAGTATAGTGACAACTTGCATCTCTTTGTTGATTGAGCATTTATATAAGGCTCAGTATGACAATACATATATTTGTACAGATGAGAAGATGGTAAATTTTCATCAGCCACAAGTGGATTAAGTTCTGCTTGTGGTGATAAACCGCAGTTAGTTGGTGGTGTCGGTGAAATAAATTTTGGAAAGCAATTTCGTCAGGGTAATAGAGTATATGATTTAGATCATGTAGCAATGTGTTTATTGGCACAGCCTGTAGGTAATGCTGGTGGGTTCAGCTACTTGTATACGGTGGTAAAAAATTTTAATTTGCCCTCTATTCAAAATGCAACTTACGAAAATGATGTTCAAAGAGTTGGAACTGTAAGTGAGAATAGTCTTATTGGCGGTAGAGTTATAGGAATAGAGGGTATTTGTTTCACATTAATGGCTTGTACTCATGGCTATGGTATGGGAAATATTTATGATAATAGAAAGTTGGTGTGAGATGAAAAATTTAGGAAATGCACCAAATGAGTTAATTTTTGTTGGTGGTATAGATAGTAACTTATGGTTGGATAATGGCAAACAATTATCTAGGAACTTTAAACAAGGATACAGAGTTTATAGTAGCGAAGGGATTGCCTGTTCTATTACGACAAATGGTGGATGTCTAGGCGGTTGCACTGGACTCTATCTTATAGAAAGAGAGAATAATGAATAAGGATATACAATTTGAATCATTAACTCGAAGTAAGTGGGTTAATGATAAATATAAAGAGTTTTATCGTAAAAATGGTTATCTTCCTAAATATTTGGATGTATATAATGGTACAGAAATTACAGATTATGCACCTACATTGTCAACAAGAAGTAATGGAGCAATGGGAAGTGGTACTGTATTGATTATGATTGATAAGCATGATACTGAATAGAAAATAACAATATATAGCGATTATAAATACAATACATACTATATATTGTATAAAAATCAAGACCGAAAGAAAGCGGAATTTCTTATGGAGAAAGGAGAAATTATGTATCCAGAATACGATGATTTTTATGAGCCAAGTGAAGGCGAAATGTTTTTTGATGAAATGAAAGAAAAGTTCAGAGAGATTTTGCGTGAAGATGTAAACTCTGAAATTAACAGATTAACAAAAGAAAATGCAGAATTAAGACAGAAAGTTAAAGAGTGCAATGACAAAAATTTAAATCTTTCTTGTAGAGAAAGAGATTTGCAGTACAAGATGGACAATTGCAAGAGAGAGGTAGAGAAAGACTTTTACAATAAAACAATGGAAGAAGTTTTTGAGAAACTTTTAGAAGACTCAGAAGTGTGGTATGCAGAACATGTTCCTCATGAGAAACCAAAATGTAATTTATGTAACGAGGAAAGAAAACTTGTTGCAGTATATCCAGATGGTGAAATTGTGACCAAGGAGTGTAAATGTTCTCGCCCTACATATATTTATGAGCCAGTCATTTCATTGAATAAAGAGATTAAGTTTCATAAAGCATATAAACCAAGGTACAGTGATAAAAAGAAAGTCTATTTTACTAAAAATCACAAACCAAACAAGGATTATGCAGATGCGTATGATTATTACAGTGAATTCAGAATAGAAAATATTTTTGATGATTTTAATGATGATGTAATTGCATATCACAATGGTAAAAGGTATGGAGAAAAAATTGCATTCAGGAACAAAGAGGCTTGTCAGAAATATTGTGATTGGCTTAATAAGGAGAATAAGTAAATGAGTAAAGCTGTTTTAGTAATGGATATGCCAAATAGTTGTGATAAATGTTTTTGTGGTCATTATTCTGATATGTGTTGTATGGCTTTAAATAGCCGTACAATTAATTATCCTTATCCGAAAGATTTTAGACAAAGATGGTGTCCATTAAAAGAATTACCAGATGAGACACACAATGATGAATATATGGATGAATATTGTGATGGCTATGATAATGGTTGGAACTCATTAAGAAAGGAAATTTTAGGCGAAGATGAGGAGAATAAGTAAATGATAGATATTCAATGTAAAGACGGAAAATATATTATCGATGCAAGGATTCATATCGAAGTTGATACAAATGACATTACAAAAGTGCAGGAAAGATTTGCTTCTGATTGTGCTTATGAGTTTACAGAAGCTATAAGAGAAGCAGTAAACGTTAGCCATTTAGTAATGAAAGAACAAAGAAAAGAGGTAACAAAATGAGAGAAACATTAATTGTAGTAGACATGCAGAATGATTTTATTGATGGAACACTTGGCACAAAGGAAGCACAGGCGATTGTATCAAGTGTAGCAAAGAAAATTAAGGAGTATAAGGATATTGGTAAGCAGGTGATTTTTACAAGAGATACACATCCCGAGAATTACTTAGAAACATATGAGGGTAAGCATCTTCCTGTTACTCACTGTGTAAAGAATACTATTGGTTGGCAGATTTCAGATAAGTTAGATTTTGATACTGAGAACGATATTCTGATTGATAAGCCTACATTCGGTTGGTTAAATTGGAATGACTTTGGATTTGAAAGCGTTGAGATTTGCGGATTATGCACTGACATCTGCGTGGTTTCAAATGCACTTATTATTAGAGCAAATTATCCTGAGATTGATATTACAGTAGATGCAAGTTGCTGTGCAGGTGTCACACCTGATACTCACAAGGCTGCATTAGCAACTATGAAGATGTGTCAGATCGAAGTGATTGGAGAGAATAATGAATTGTAAGAATTATATCATTAATACTTTCAGACATTTTAAGAAAGTCTGTACTCATAAACATTGGGTGTTCTACTATTGCTGTAAAGTTGGAATTCCATTTCAAGGGTTAATACATGATTTATCTAAATTTTCTCCAACAGAATTTTGGGAGAGTGTTAAGTATTATCAAGGTACTTCAAGTCCAATAGATGCTTGTAAGAAAGAGAATGGTTGGTCAGCAGCTTGGATGCACCATAAAGGAAGAAACAAGCACCATTACGAATATTGGCAGGACAATTTTGATAATGGTGGGAATCCTATTGAAATGCCAATGAAATATAAAAAAGAAATGCTTTGTGATTATCTTGGAGCAGGTAGAGCATATTATGGTAAATCATTTAATTTTGAGAAGGAATTAAAATGGTGGAAATCTAAGAAAAGTAAGCCAATTGCAATGCATCCAAATGATATAGCTTTTATTGATAAGTATATTAATCTGTTTTATGAGTACGAAAACAGAGAATATGATATTAGAACAATATTTAATCAAATTAAGAAAGAAGGAAAATAATTATATCAAACTCGAATGATGAAAAATTCCAATATTACATATACAAAATTACAAATAAACTTAATGGTAAATTGTATATTGGACAACACAAAATTTATCCAAATGAAGCGTTCCGTAGATATATGGGAAAAGGGATTGCTATAAGAGAGGCTATAAAAAAGTATGGTAAAGATAATTTTGATAAAGAAATTATTGAATATATTGAAGATGATGAAAAACACAATTATGTTTCAGAAAAAGAAAAGTTTTGGATAAAAGAACTCAATAGTATGAGTCCAAATGGGTATAATATATCTCCTGGTGGTGAAGGTGGTTGTACAAAGGAGTCTGCTAAAAAGATTGTCGCAACAAGACGTAAAAATGGAAATAATAATCCTAGTGAGGAGACAAAGAGAAAAATTAGTAAAGCTCATAAAGGTGTTTCATTTTCAAAAAGTCATAAGAAACATTTGAGTGACAACCACCGTAATAAAACGGAACACACAATTATATTTGAAAATGGCAATCACGAAACTACAACAGAATCAATTAGAAAAATTGCAGAAAAATACAATACAAATCAAAATACTTTGATTAGGCATTCAGCAAAATCAGAATTTATTAACGGAATATATTTGGATAATATTAATGAAAAAAATTATGCTTGTTGTAGAAATTCTTCACCAATAGATACTAAGTTGTGTAATTATCGGAGATATATGTACTTATAAAAATTTACGACTTAGGATGTGGAGACATAAAGATAAATATGAGAATGTAAATATTAAAAAATGTATTTTAAAGGAGGAAGCCGTATGAAATTACATCAAATTATTGATAGTTTATTGACACAAGATTTATATAAATTTTCAATGGGACAAGCTATTTATCATCAGTTTAGCGATTATAAAACCACTTGGAGTTTTAAATGTCGTAATAAGGATGTTCATTTTACACCAGAAATGGTAGAAGAGATCCGTAGACAGATTAAATTATATTGTGGTTTGAGATTCACAGAAGATGAACTTACTTATATTGATAATATCAAATGGATGAAAGGTTCATATGTTGATTTTCTGAGATTGTGGCAGCCAAGATATGAGGATTTTGAGATTACAACAGATTCAGATTGTGGTCTTTCTATCGAAACATTTGGTACATGGCTTAATACATCTATGTATGAGATTCCTACACTTGCGATTGTGAACGAAGTATATTTCAGAATGGCATATAACTATGAGGAATTGCTTAATAGTTTCAAAAAGAGATTAGATGAAAAGTATGAAAATCTCAGAAGCGGTCATTGGTATGCTGGTACATTTTCTGAATTTGGTCTTAGAAGAAGACTTTCTGCTGAAGCACAGGAATTAGTTGTTGAGAAGTTTTCACATTTGAATGATACATTGCATAGTCCATCTAAGTTTGTTGGTACTTCCAATGTATATCTTGCAAAGAAATATAACCTTACACCTGTTGGAACTATGGCTCATGAATGGATTATGTGTTCTGGTCAGGGCAATCACAAGCACAATCCAGCATATTCAAATTGGTATGCCCTAGACGCATGGGTTAGAGAGTATGGTGTGTTAAATGGTATTGCACTCACAGATACAATTACAACTGATTGTTTCTTGAAAGATTTTCAGTTGACATATGCAACATTATTCAGTGGTGTAAGACATGATAGTGGCAATCCGATTGAATGGGGTGAAAAGATGATTAATCATTATGAGTCACTTGGTATCAATTCTAAGACAAAGACACTTCTATTTAGTGACAGTCTTGATTTTGAAAGAGCTGATAAGTTATTCAGACATTTCCATAATAGAGTAAACGTTGCATTTGGAATTGGTACTTATTTGAGTAATGACACAGATGTTCCTGCTTTAAATATTGTAATGAAAACCACTAAATGTAACGGTATGGATGTTGCAAAAGTGTCTGATGTAGAAGGTAAAGGCATGTGTAAAAACCCTGATTATGTTGATTATTTAAAGAGATGTATTAATTGGAGAATGAATCATGAATAAAATTTTACTTATACCAGGAAGTTTTAATCCAATTACCAACGCCCATGTTGATATGGCGTTGACTGCTAAAAAAGCGGTTAATGCTGATGCTATATTGTTTATTCCTGCACATGATACATATGTTGCGAAGAAAAAGACTTTGATACCTGGATATTGTCGAGTATCGCTAATTAATTCAATGCCAAATTGTGATGAAAATAATATGTGGGCATCCGAAGTTGAAACAACCAGCTTCTTTCCACAGAGGACATACAATACTATTGCTCAGATAAGAGATATGAATGAAAAAGATTATATCTTTAACGAATACTATATTTGTTTGGGGATGGATAATATTAAAACACTTACAACTTGGTATAATTGGAAACCGCTTGTTGAGGAATATAATTTTGTAGCATGTGTGAGAGAAGGTCAGAATCTTGAGACTGCTTTAAGAGAAGCAAATCTTATGGAATATAAAGATCACTTCACAGAAATTCAGATACCAGAAAATCATACTTCTTCAAGTTTGGTTAGAGATTTATGTGAAAAGGGTGAATTTGAAAAGGTAAAAGAATTAGTTCCTAGAAATGTATATGAGTATTTAATTCGGTTCTATGATGTGATGAATCGAATGTAGGAAGGAGAATATATAAATGTTTGATGTTAAAAAAGTAAAAAATGAAATCGTAGAGTGGATCAGAAATTGGTTTGAACAGAATGGTAAAGATTGTATGGCAGTTGTGGGTATCTCAGGTGGTGTCGATTCTTCTGTTGTTACGGCATTGTGTGTGAAAGCTTTGGGGAAAGATAGAGTATTTGGTATTAAAATGCCTTGTGGTGAACAACCAGATATTGAATATGCTAATATGCTTATTAAATATCTTGAAATTAAAAGTTATACCATGAATATTTGGGATGCTGTTATTGGAATTGATAATCAGTTCCCCACTGATATCGAAGTTAGCAAACAGACGACAATTAATCTACCTCCAAGAATTCGTATGGCTGTATTATATGCAATTTCACAGTCTTTGAATGGTCGTGTTGTTAATACATGTAATATGAGTGAGTCTTATGTTGGATTCGATACACGTTACGGAGATAGTGCAGGAGATCTGAGTCCACTTGCAAATCTTACAAAAACCGAAGTGATTGCTTTGGCAAAAGAATTAGGTCTACCAGACGAATTAGTTCATAAAACACCGCAAGACGGTTTGACTGGGTTGACGGATGAGCAAAGCTTTGGTTTCTCATATGCTGAATTAGATGCATATATCAGAGATGGAATTGAGCCAAGTGAGGAAGTAAAAGCTAAAATTGATTCGATGCATGAGAAAAATCTGTTTAAATTACAGCCAATGCCAAGTTTTGTGTATCAGGCGTAAATGAAATACTATATATAGTGTTTATAGAAAATATAGGCACTATATATAGTGGTATTTTTACCAAGAAACATAGATTTCTTTTGAAGAATATATTAGCAGGAGGTGATGCGATGAGCAAGATATACGATTATGAAGAATATCAAAATCAACGAGTAAAAGTTACATATACTGATAAAAGAAAATACAGAGAAGAAAACATTGTTGGTCTACATGGACAAGTTATTAAAACTACAAGTGGATCAATAGCGGTTCAGATTGATGGGATGTATAATGCAGCAAGCTCCAATGGATTATATTGGTTTAAGAGAAGTGAATTGGATATTGTTAGAGATGAAAGTGAGGATAATAGAATGACAGGATTTAGTAAAGTGGCGATTGTAAATTTAGTAGATGATTACAATAAGAAGGATTGTGGATTTGCTTTATATGATGAAGATATGAATGAAATTGTTAAGTACGATACAAACCATCCGTTATATGTGATTGTAAATGCAAGAGGAAAAGATAATAGAGTCCTTGGAATTTTAAAAGAAGTAAAGTCAGTAGAAGCATATGGCAAGTGCGTAACGGCACAGGTCGTTGGAGTTGTTAATATGAATGCGTATAATGCAAGAATTGATGAAGAAAATCGTCAGAAAGAAATTGCAAAGCAGAAAGCTTCTATTGAGAAGGAGCTAAAGTCTGAGATTGAAAAGATGAATAATATTGCTTTATATGAAAAGATGGCAAAGGAGCATCCTGAAAATCCAAGACTCACTGAACTTGTTAATGCATTGAAAGAGTTGGGAGAATAAATCATATGAAGAAGAAAATTTTAGCAGTTGTATTAGGATTGACATTATGTTTTGGAATGACTGGATGTGGTACTAGCGAAGGTAATAAAAATTATGATAGTCATTCAAAACTCGTTTCGATAGAAGGTGAAAATGATTTATATTATTATTCCACAACTCATATCGTTTATATAGTATTTAATGAATTTGAATGTCAAGTTGGATATGGTTATATGTCACCATATTATTCAGAGAATGGCAAGTTATGTACCTATGATACTAATACAAAACAGATAGTTGAAATTGGAGAATAGAACAAAGTAAACCGAAGTTTCTTTGTAATTAGGAGGTGGCAGATGAGAAAAAATTACGAATTAGAACTATATAAATTACTAATCAATCCAGAAGAAGACGATATTGACATCTCATATGTAGATGAATTCGGATGGGTTAATGATACAGAGTTTTATGTTTGGATTAATCTTAATTGGTTTAATGAATTTGTCAAACGATTGAGTGATATTTTTGGCTATTCGCTTTTTGATGAAGGTGGAATTGAAGCAAGAATTTGCAGTGATTGTGTATGTATCGACTTAGAAGAAGTTATTTCTGGATATGGTGTTGATCTTGAAGAAGTATTTCCAAGAAGTAAATATACACATTAAGAGAATAATACATTGAAAGGAGCAAGAGATTTGCTGCAGCATTAAATCTGGATTTGCTCTGAGTAAGAAATGTTAGAGATTAATAACATATATAACGAAGATTGTCTTGAAGGTATGAAAAAGATTGATGATAAATCAGTCGATTTTATCTTCACGGATCTGCCTTATGGAACAACTCATTGTAAATGGGATTCTGCTTTACCATTAAATGATTATGTGGAATTACCAGGTCAATATTTTTATGAAACAGATTTATTCGAGTTGGCTCAAGTATCAAACAGCAGTCTTGAATATACAAGAAATTGGTTTTATAAGAATAAAAAAGATGGTTTATGGACTCATTATAATCGAATTATCAAAGATAATGGTTGTATAGCATTATGGGCACAGTCGCCATTTGATAAGAGGCTCGCTTGTAGTAATGAAAAGCTATATCGCTACGAATGGATTATCGAAAAGACCAAAGCAACTGGTCATCTAAACGCTAAGAAAATGCCTATGAAGGCACACGAAAATGTCTTGATTTTCTATAAGAAACTCCCTACATACAATCCACAAATGACAGAAGGACATACGCCTGTTCATTCTTATACAAAGCATACGACAGATGGTAACTGTTATGGTGCTACAAAGACTGGCATTTCAGGCGGTGGTAGTACACAAAGATATCCAAGAGATATTCTGCAGTTCAAGTGGGATACTCAGAAAAGTAGTTTGCATCAGTGCCAAAAGCCTGTTGAAGCTTGTGAATATTTCATTAAAACTTACACCAATCAAGGAGATTTAGTTCTTGATTCATGTGCAGGAAGTTGCACAACTGCAGTTGCAGCTTTGAATACAGGTAGAAATTACATATGTTTTGAGAAGGACAAGGATATTTTTGAAGTTGGAAGTAAGAGAATTGCTGATTATAAAGGAGAAGTAAATGACAGAGAATGAAGCTATTGAAGAACTAAAATATGATTATAATGAACTTGGCAAAGCAATTCCATGTGATACTTCATGGGGATGTTCTTTTGAAAATGCTTATGGAATGGCAATACAAGCGCTTGAAAAACAGATACCAAAGAAAGTAAAAAATAGCGGAGAGAGAATTCCGTTTGAATGGTATTGCCCTACTTGCGGAGAATTATTGTGTGACGATGGCTACAAAGATACCGACATTAAATATTGTGATCAATGCGGTCAGGCATTAGATTGGGAGAATACATAAATGAGTAACTGTGGCAATAATGACTGTCAATGGCACAAATATTGTGAAAGCGGTTTGATGTGGCATGACGAAGATATTACAGAATGTCGTCATTGGATTAAGCCAAAACCAACTAAGATGAAAAATATCAAGGTAGCTGAAGCTGATTATGATAAGGCAGTTAAGGTATTAAAAAGAAACAAGATAAAGTTTAAATAAATAATGAAAGGAGACGAGGTTCGTGTACACAAGAAGGAATTCCTTACTCCAAGTAATTTATGAAATATATGGGTTCAAAGTCTCGAATAGTTGATAACATTTTACCGATTATTCAAGAAAGATTGCGAGATTATAATATCAAAACATACATAGAGCCATTTTGCGGTGGTTGTAATGTAATCGACAAAGTTCAGTGTGATACAAAAATCGCATCAGATAATCAAAAATATTTGATTGCATTGCTGAAGAATGTACAAGAAATTACTGAATTTCCAGATGAATTAACAAGGGAACATTATTCAGAAGTAAGGGAATGTTTTAATAAAGGATTAAATACATATCCTGATTGGTATATCGGTGCTATCGGCTTTCTTGGAAGTTATAATGGCAGATTTTATGATGGTGGATTTGCAAAAACAAATTATTCAAAGAGTAAAACAACAGACCATATCATAATAAGAAATTATTATAAAGAGGCAAAAGAAAATTTAATTGAACAAATTCCAAGGTTAGAAGATATTCAATTCCAATGTGGAGATTATGAAGAGTTATATTCTGATAAAGTTGACTGCTTATTTTATTGCGATATTCCATATAAGGGTACGAAACAATATGGATCAAGTAAGAACTTTGATTATGACAGATTTTGGAATTGGGCTGAGAAGATGAGTGAGAGGAATATTGTCTTAGTCAGTGAGCATGAAGCTCCTTCAGAATGGGAATGTATTTGGCAACAGGAAGTCAAAAGAACGATTGACAATACAAAGCGAGTTAAAGCAGTAGAAAAGTTATTTGAAATAAGAGAATAAATATCTGGGAGGTGACAAGTTGATAGAACCACAGTTTTGTGTACAAGAATTAATATCTATGGAATGTATAGACAGAAGTGTTTTAATCCTATATCCATATGGACTTAGCAATGAACCAATATTAAAAGACAATATTCCCAAAATGACAAAAGTGATAAGAGAATATATAAAAGAGTCTGAGATGTATAGAAAGTGTGTAGATACAATTCCAAATCTTATATGGGATTCTCAAAAAATATCTATGCAAAATGAAGCTGATGAACATCAAAGAAAAGCTGATGAACTTGCAGAGAAAATGAATGAAGGTATCAGTCCTTATGCCTGGTATGTCAAAGGTAGGTTTAATGGAGAGATAGGTGGATTTCATTATAATGTAGATAATATAGTTTATTTGGATAAAAAATAACAAGAATTTTTGGTTTCATGGCTTATCACGAAAACTAAGCAACAATGTAGACATAATTTTGTAAGAAAGGAAAATATAGTCTCATGAGTTAAAGGTGCGCACCACTATTGGTAAGAGACTATTAAAGTATTAGAGTTATTTGCTGGTACACGTTCAATTGGCAAAGCTTTTGAAGCAAGAGGTCATGAAGTGTATAGCGTAGAATGGAATAAAGATTTTGAAAACATTGATTTATATGCAGATATTAGTCAAGTAACTGCACAAGATATTTTAGAAAAGTTTGGTCATCCCGATGTTATCTGGGCATCGCCTGACTGTACAACCTTCAGTATTGCTGCAATAAGTCATCATAGAAGAAAGAATCCTGAAACTGGTAATCTTGATCCAATCAGTGATTATGCAAAATTCTGTGATGCAACTGATCAGCATGTCATTTCTTTAATCAAAGAATTAAACCCAACTTATTATTTTATTGAAAATCCTCGTGGTGGTATGAGAAAGATGACTTGGATGCAAGATCTTCCACGATATACGGTTACATATTGTAAATATGGTGATACTCGAATGAAGCCTACAGATATTTGGACTAACCATCCGAAACCAAAATTTCTGCCTATGTGCAAGAATGGGGATCCGTGTCACACACCAGCTCCAAGAGGTAGTAAAACTGGAACACAAGGATTGAAAGGTGCAAAAGAAAGAAGTATAATTCCACAAAAATTATGTGAACATATTGTAGATATTTGCGAAGAGGGACTTGCTGAAAATAATTTATATGATAAATGTAAGTCTTGTGATAATAAGTGGTTTTCACTTAAATGTGATATATGTGAAAATTTCGATATGTATAAAAACGAATAAGAGAATATAACAATGTAATTACAAAACAAAGGAAAGGAAAAACGTTCACATGTGAGTAAAGCTGCGCAGCTACTATTGGTGAACAAATTTGAAAAATACATATATTAAATCGCCTCTAAATTATGTCGGAGGTAAGTATAAGTTACTGCCAATCATTATACCAATGTTTCCAGATAAGATAAATACTTTTGTGGATTTATTTGGTGGAGGCTTTAATGTTGGTATTAAAGCCTCCACCAAATAAATCCACAAAAGTATTTATC
>ERZ772902.1595-NODE-1595-length-16173-cov-3.049820_pt1 | contig 16173 bp, 10 predicted proteins | sample MGYA00511470_ERZ772902 | MGnify/ENA primary metagenome ERZ772902 (study PRJEB29015, sample SAMEA2737717) | human gut metagenome | biome: human gut; feature: human-associated habitat; material: faeces | place: China | collected 2012 ... | reverse complement strand
TTCTCCCAAAGGTATGCCCTTAAAATTTTAAAAACAACTCTTTCTTCTCTTTTTTTCAAGAAACAACAAAAAAAGATTGCCCGGATTCACATCCAAACAATCTTTGTCAATTAGAAAAATTCATTAATATTATCTTATTATAAAAGAGATCTGCCACCCCGATTCACATCTAAGTGACATCATAATGCTATGAAAAAAAAAAAGTTAAGTTATCTCCGTATAATGTCTTATCAGAATCAGTAACATTCTTATTTCGTAAACGGCAAATATCCGTTTCAATGACTAAATTCCGCCTAAGACAGTAAACGATTCAGATTTTCAACAAAAGTATCTTATTAAAATCAGAAAAACAATCCTTTCCTGATTTTATTTAAAAAAATCGATAAAAAAAAGATTGCCCGGATTCACATCCGGGCAACCCCATATTAACAAAATTTAAAATAAATCGACCGGATCACTATCCGGACATAATAAAAACTTAATATGTATTACCTGGATTCACATCTTAGTAATACTTCAACTAATGAAAAAAAAAAACTCCACCTCGTCCGGTGTCAGCGGAATCTTCTTTCCTAAGCGGCGGGCGCCTGTCTCGGTTATCAGATAATCCTCCTCATTGCGGATGCCTCCGAAGTCTTTGTAAGTCTCCACTTTATCGTAATTGATAAAGTCGGTGAACTTCTTCTGGCCCTTCCAGAGATCTATCAGTTCGGGAATAAAGTAGATGCCCGGCTCCACGGTATGTACAAAACCCGGCTCCAACGGAATGGCCAGACGCTGCGACTTACGGCCGAACTGCGTGCTCTTGGGCTGTCCGTTATAGCCCACCCAGAGTTCACCCAGATTCTCCATGTCATGCACGTCGAGCCCCATCATGTGTCCCAGCCCGTGAGGATAGAACAAAGCATGTGCACCCTCGCGCACGGCGTCTTCGGCATTTCCCTTCATCAGCCCGAGTCCTTTCAAACCTTCGACCATCACACGTGCCGACAAGTCGTATACATCCATATAAGGAATACCCGGACGAAGTGCTTTCACCGACTCCAGGTGCATGGCGTTCTGTATCTCGTAAACCTCGCGCTGGCGCCGGGTAAACTTTTTATCGGCAGGAACGGTAGACGACATATCGCCTGCATAACCCATCTCCGTTTCTGCGCCGGCATCGATCAGGAACAGATCGCCCGGCTTGACGATATTGCCATGATAATGGTTGTGGAGCGTCTGTCCGTTCACCGTAGCGATGGTAGCAAACGAAAGGTCACCTCCTGCGGCATGCGCCACGGCTTCCATGGCTGCCGATACTTCCCACTCGCGCATCCCGGGACGCAGGATCTTCATGGCCGTAATGTGCATATCCGCCGTAATGTCGCAGGCCTTCTCGATTTCGACAATCTCCTCGGCCGACTTGTAGTTACGCTGCGCGATCACCGCACGGATAAACGGCACCGAACCCTCCTGACGCGCGGGAGGCACTCCCAGCCAGTCCATCAACTTCAGTTTATGCTCTGCACGGTAGGGCGGCAGGTAATGGATGGCCTGTCCCTTCTGTACCGCCTTGTGCAGATAGCTCACAATATCGGCCGAAGGCATGGTGATGTCCACTCCCACCCGCTCACTCTTTTCCTTCAGTGTGGGCTGAGTCCCCATCCATACGATATGATCGATGGTCAGTTCATCACCGAATATAATTTCCTTATCTTCATCAATGTCGATTATAGCCGAAAGCCCGGCAAACGAAAGGCCGAAGTAGTAGAGAAAGGTAGAATCCTGACGATAGCGGAACGTATTGTCCTCGTAGTTCAATCCACACTCGTCGTTTCCCAGAAACAACAGTACTCCGGAGCCTAATGTTTTTTTCAGCAGGGCTCTGCGCTGCGTATATGTCTCTTTGCTGAACATAATGGTATATATTAAAGTTATGATGGCAAAGATAGGAACAAAGGATGAATTGACAAAGGAGATAAAGCAAATAAGATTCACAGCAGAGCAATAACCGTCCCGCCATGGAAGAGGCCGGGAATATCTTTCCGGAACACCCCCTCCATGTCTTCCCCGCTCCCTCCGGTTTTTCCTTTAACTCCTTTTATCGGATAAATCATTTCGCTATATCGAACAATTCATTACTTTTGTAGCGAGAAACAAAAACTGTAAAGCATTAAACGTATGGCACAAGGTTCCCGTCAGATACAATCGCAGGCGCAGCAGCAGATACAAACGCTCTCACCGCAGCAGATTCTGGTAGTGAAACTACTGGAGCTACCGGCTGTGGAACTGGAAGACCGTGTACATGCCGAACTGCTGGAGAATCCCGCCCTTGAAGAAGGCAAAGAAGAAAGCACCTCCGACGAGACCACCCCTGCCGAAACCTCCGAAGGAGAGACGGAAGGCGATACGGACTATGACTCGCTGAGCGACTATCTGACCGAAGACGACATCCCCGACTATAAACTTCAGGAAAACAACCGCTCCAAAGGCGAGCAGGCAGAAGAGATTCCGTTTTCGGACGCGACGTCATTCTACGAAATCCTGAGAGAACAGCTCGGCGAACGCAACCTGACCGAACATCAGCGCGAACTGGCGGAATACCTGATCGGTTCGCTGGACGACGACGGCCTGCTCCGCAAATCCCTCGAAAGCATCGGTGACGAACTGGCCATCTACGCCGGTATCAACGCTACGGAAGAGGAACTGGAGGAAGCCCTGAGAATCGTACAAGATTTCGACCCTCCCGGACTGGGCGCACGCAGCCTGCAGGAATGCCTGCTGATACAGATCCGCCGCAAAAAACAGTCCCACTGCACAGACCCTCTGCTGGAGACGGAAGAAGAAATCATCAGTGAATGTTACGAAGAGTTCACCCGCAAGCATTGGGAAAAGATCATCAAAAAGCTGGGACTGGACGAAGAACACTTCTATAAGGCACTTGAAGAGATCACCAAGCTCAACCCCCGTCCGGGCGCATCGCTGGGTGAAGCCATCGGACGGAATCTGCAACAGATCGTCCCCGATTTCATAGTAGACACCTACGATGACGGAACCATCAACATCAGCCTCAACAACCGCAATCTGCCGGAGCTGCGCATGAGCCGCGACTTCACGGAGATGGTAGAGGAACATACGAAGAACAAGGCCAACCAATCAAAAGAATCGAAAGAGGCCATGATGTTCCTCAAGCAGAAGATGGACGCCGCACAAGGCTTCATCGACGCCGTGAAGCAACGCCAGAATACATTGATGACCACCATGCAGGCCATCATCGACCTGCAACGCCCCTTCTTCCTCGAAGGCGACGAGTCATTGCTCCGCCCGATGATCCTGAAGGACGTGGCGGAACGCACCGGGCTGGACATCTCGACCATCTCACGAGTCAGCAACAGCAAATACGTGCAAACGAATTACGGCATTTATCCCCTGAAGTTCTTCTTCAGCGACGGATACACCACCGAAGACGGTGAAGAGATGTCGGTACGCGAGATACGGAAGATCCTGAAAGAATGCATCGACAGCGAGGACAAAAAGAAACCGCTGACCGATGACGAACTGGCCGAAATACTGAAAGAGAAAGGATATCCCATCGCACGCCGCACGGTGGCCAAGTACCGCCAGCAACTCAACATTCCGGTGGCGAGACTGAGAAAATAAAAAAGCATAATAAAAGAAACAAACAAAATGGCTGAAGAAGAGAAGATAGAGCAACATATCATAGCTGACAGGACACTGATCCGTACGGCCAGAATCATTTCGGGAATACTGACTCCATTCTCTATCCCCTTCCTGGCTTTTCTGGTATTGTTCCTGTTCTCTTACCTACGCATCATGCCGTTGCAGTACAAACTCATCGTATTGGGAATTGTCTACTGCTTCACCATCCTGATGCCCACCATGACCATCTTCCTGTTCCGCAAAGTGAATGGCTTTGCCCGCCAGGACCTGAGCGACCGTAAGAAACGCTATGTACCGATCCTACTTACCATCATCTCGTACGTATTCTGCCTGATGATGATGCACAAGTTGAACATTCCCTGGTACATGACGGGCATTATACTGGCTTCACTAGTGGTGCTGGTCATCTGCATCATTGTCAATCTGAAGTGGAAACTGAGCGAACACATGGCAGGTATGGGCGGCATCGTGGGCGGACTGGTTTCGTTCAGCGCGCTGTTCAGTTATAATCCGGTGTGGTGGCTATGCCTCTTCATCCTCGTGGCGGGGATATTGGGTTCGGCACGCATCATCCTGCAACATCACACCCTCGGCGAAGTACTTGCCGGCTTTACCGTCGGTTTCGTCTGCTCACTGCTGGTGCTCCATCCGCTCAGCAATGTTTTGTTCCGTATATTTTTATTTTAAACATAGTATCAATCCTAAAAACTAATCATTATGAACTTCCCACAGAATGTAAAGTACACTAACGAACACGAATGGATCCGCCTCGAAGGCGATGTAGCTTATGTAGGTATCACCGACTACGCTCAGGAGCAACTGGGCGACATCGTATTTGTCGATATTCCTACTGAAGGCGAAACACTGGAAGCGGGAGAAGTGTTCGGTACGATCGAAGTAGTTAAAACAATCTCTGACCTCTTCCTGCCCGTAGCCGGTGAAGTGGTAGAACAAAACCCGGCACTGGAAGAGAATCCGGAATTAGTGAATAAAGATCCGTATGGCGAAGGCTGGCTCATCAAAATGAAACCTGCCAATGCAGCAGACCTTGACAACTTGCTGGATGCCGAAGGATACAAAGCAGTGGTAAATGCATAAAGGCTTTCCCGATTCATTCATTACCACTTGCTTAGTCTTGAATGGTCTCACCACAGATTACACAGATTCTCACAGAACTTTTAATCTTATTATCGATAAAGTAAATCATTAATCTATGAGAATCTGTGTAATCTGTGGTGAAGTTGATTCATTCCATCTCGTTATCAATCAATCTCAAAAGTAGAATAAATATGACTCCAATCGTAAGCATTATCATGGGTAGCACTTCCGACCTTCCTGTCATGGAAAAGGCCGCACAGTTGCTCAACGATCTCCATGTACCGTTCGAAATGAACGCCCTCTCGGCTCACCGCACTCCCGAAGCTGTGGAAGAGTTTGCCAAGAATGCCCGCTCACGCGGCATTAAAGTAATTATCGCTGCTGCCGGTATGGCTGCCCATCTGCCGGGCGTGATTGCCGCATCGACCCCGCTGCCGGTCATCGGTGTACCCATCAAATCGTCTCTTGACGGAATGGACGCCCTTCTGGCGATCGTACAGATGCCTCCGGGGATTCCTGTAGCGACTGTGGGTATCAATGGCGCACTGAACGCCGCCATCCTTGCCGTACAAATGCTTTCATTGGAAGATAAAGAACTCGAAACAAAATTCATTGCCTATAAAGAAGGACTGAAAAAGAAAATCGTAAAGGCTAACGAAGAACTGAAAGAAATTAAGTACGAGTTTAAAACAAACTAAAAAGATGGATTTATTCAACTACTCCCGACGGGAAACTTCGGAAGTGAATATTGGGGCCGTTCCGTTGGGCGGCCCCAATCCTATCCGTATCCAGTCGATGACAAATACCCCCACACAAGACACCGAGGCTTGTGTGGCCCAGGCAAAACGCATTGTAGATGCTGGCGGAGAATATGTCCGTCTCACTACACAGGGGGTGAAAGAGGCCGAAAACCTGATGAACATCAATATCGGTCTGCGCAGTACCGGCTATATGGTTCCGCTTGTGGCCGATGTACACTTCAGCCCGAAAGTAGCCGATGTAGCGGCACAATATGCCGAGAAAGTGCGCATCAATCCCGGCAACTACGTAGATCCCGGACGCACTTTCAAACAACTGGAATATACCGACGAGGAATATGCCGCCGAACTGCAAAAGATACGTGACCGCTTCGTCCCCTTCCTGAATATCTGTAAAGAGAATCATACAGCCGTCCGTATCGGGGTGAACCACGGCTCACTGTCCGATCGCATCATGTCACGCTACGGTGACACGCCGGAAGGTATGGTAGAGTCATGCATGGAATTCCTGCGCATCTGCGTAGACGAGAAGTTTACGGATGTCGTCATCTCAATCAAAGCATCCAACACGGTGGTAATGGTAAAGACCGTACGCCTGTTGGTATCAGTGATGGAACAGGAAGGCATGTCATTCCCTCTCCACTTAGGTGTTACGGAAGCCGGCGACGGAGAAGACGGACGTATCAAATCGGCTTTGGGCATCGGCGCATTGTTGGCTGACGGGCTGGGCGATACGATCCGTGTCTCGCTGAGTGAAGAACCGGAAGCTGAGATTCCCGTGGCACGCAAGTTGGTGGACTATATTACAAGTCGCCGGAACCATCCGTACATTCCCGGCATGGAAGCTCCGGATTTCAACTACCTTTCTCCGGTACGCCGTAAAACACGGCCGGTACGCAATATCGGCGGAGACCATCTGCCCGTGGTACTTGCCGACCGCATGGACGGACGTATGGAGACCCATCCGCAATTTACACCAGATTACATTTATGCCGGACGTGCTTTGCCCGAACAGACAGAACCCGGAGTTCAATACATCCTCGATGCCGACGTATGGAAAGGAGAACCTGATACGTGGCCTGCCTTCAATTATGCACAATTGGAGTTAATGGAAACATGCGCAGCCGAACTGAAATTCCTCTTTACCCCTTACATGGCGCTTACCCGGGAAGTTGTCGCATGCCTGAAGCAACACCCCGAAGCAGTCGTTGTCTCACAAAGCAACCACCCGAACCGTGTAGGCGAACATCGTGCCTTGGCACATCAACTGGCGGTGGAGGGATTACAGAATCCGGTTATCTTCTTCCAACACTATGCCGAAGATACAGCTGAAGACTTGCAGGTCAAAGCCGGTGCGGATATGGGAGCCTTGATCTTTGACGGATTGTGTGACGGAATTTATCTCTTCAACCAAGGCAAACTGAGCCATTCAGTGATTGATGCCACTGCTTTCGGAATTCTGCAGGCAGGACGTATCCGCACCAGCAAGACTGAATATATTTCTTGCCCGGGATGCGGACGAACACTGTTCAACCTGCAAAGTACGATTGCCCGCGTCAAAGAAGCCACCTCGCACTTGAAGGGGCTCAAGATAGGCATCATGGGATGCATTGTCAACGGACCGGGCGAAATGGCAGACGCCGACTACGGTTATGTAGGAGCCGGACGTGGCAAAATCAGTCTTTATAAACAGAAGGAATGCATTGAAAAGAATATTCCGGAAGAAGAAGCCGTAGAAAAGCTGATAGAACTGATTAAAGCAAACGGGGACTATGAAGAGAAGACTTCTTCCCTGTCCTCTCCCAAAGAAAAGGAAGACAAATAGTTCTTGCGGACGATGAATAACCATTACCTCAAAGAGAGTGTATCATAGTTCACCACAGATCGCACAGATTTACACAAAACGATTTTTAATCTACTGACAATCAATAATATTTATCTGTGCAAATCCGTGTTATCTGTGGTGAATACGAATTTTGACTTCCTCTTTAAATAGTATACTTAACTATAAAGTTCTTTATCTCTTACGCTGAGCAAAGATCCACTCCATGAATCCGGGATAGTTGAAAGCCGGATTCCAGCTTCCATGATTACAACCGGGAAACTCAATATATTCCACTTCTGCTCCCAAGTTCTTCAACGCTCTATAAGCCTCACGCGAGCCTTCTACAGGCACTACATTGTCGGCATCACCGTGAAAAATACGGAAACGAACATTTGCTGCATCGGCCAGACGCACCGGATTCACGGTCCCGCAGATGGGAACGGCAGCAGCAAACGTATCGGGAAAACGGACAGCAAGATCGTACGTCGCCATGCCTCCCATAGAAAGACCGACCACATAGATACGGTTACGATCCACCTGAGGCAAATCAAGATAGGTATCCAACAACTCTTTTACTGCACGCAGTACAGGAGTGATCTCTTGTCCTACCGGCATCTCCGAAGGAATAAAGGAAGAGGGACGGGAGGTATACGCCCAATAGTCTTTTTCGGGACATTGAGGTACAAGGACAAATGCCGGATACTTCTCCCGGTTCACCGGATTGAGAAACATCTGACCACCATGTGTCAACTGCTTCTCGTTATCACTCCCCCGCTCACCGGCACCGTGCAGAAAGAGTACCAAAGGATATTGCAGTCCCGTCTTTTCCACCTCCGGACGAAGTAGACGGTAATTGAGAGAATCACCCCGGGAAGAGATAAAAACTTTCTTTTGATACATCTCTTGCGAACGGGCACCCACGCCCAAAAGAAAGAGACTGATAAAGAAAAGGACAAACTGTTTCATGGTTATTCGGTATTATTCTACATATTTAGTTTCGGAAGGTAAAGATACACCATTTTCGTTAAAGGCTTCCACAGCAAAATAATAATCCTGATCGATAGTCAGCGATTTCATCTCCAACTCATTGCCACCGTACACCATCCACGAACTGTATAACTTATCAGGGGCGATCCCCCACAGGACGTTGTATCCCTGAGCTCCTTTCACCGGCTCCCAGCGAACAGTAATATCACGACGGTCGGTGTGCCGATCCAGAGCCAGCTTTTGAGGTGACCGGGGAGCCTTGCCGAACCCGAGTCCGAATACACGCAGTTCAGAAATAGCCAGATTCGGAGTAGGTACGTCTATATTCTTATAGCGGATATAGCGTGCGGTAGTCGGGACTTCAAGTTCTACATAGTCATTCGGCGTATCCTTATAGCTGCTCCGGCGATCGACCAGTATATTCCAGGTCTCCCCGTCGGAAGAGCCCTCAATCACATAGCGGTGACGCAATCCGGGAATCCGACCGTATAGATTACTCCGATAGTCGTGATAATTCACCTGTACGGCACAGACACGGGCAGGTTTCTCCAGGTCGATCAGTACCCACTGACGTTCATCATTTGCTTCCGCCAGCCAGAAAGACTTGGTTCTTTCATCCGTCAATGCATCCGGTCCGAACTCACCTTTCGCAGTAGATGCCGTCACCGGTTTGCGATAAGAAAGGAGCATCCATCCACGAAACTGCCCCTTCTTGCCGGGTACGGCCGGAGCATAGCGGGGATAATCACCGAAGCGGGTGTCCACGTACATAATACCGTCTTTATCGAATCCGGCAGGAAACATGCAGAGCCGGCGTTCCCAGTTGACGTTGATGGAAAGAGCCATCGAAGCAAAATGCCAATACTCTCCGCCGAGTCCCTGAACCGTACTGCCGTGTCCGGCTCCGTTCATATATCCCCCCGGTTTGTATGACACGGGATTGTGCTTCTGATAGGTGTAAGGCCCCATCGGATGATCGGCTACATAAACACCGTCGGCATAGACATTGAATTCGGTACCGGGAGCACCATACTGCATATAATACTTCCCGTTGTGCTTGGTCAGCCACGGGCCTTCGATATATCCTCCTAAAACGGTATCGCTATGATTCTCACCGAAACGTTCCCAGCCGTGGCGCGGCATGTCGAGATTGAAAAGCTCCTTCACTTCTCCTTTCGGAAGGAACCGGTGATTCTTATCCAGTTCCATACCCCGGATGGGATAAACATTGGACGAACCCCAGAACATATAGGCTTTGCCATCGTCGTCGATAAAAAGATCGGGGTCCTGCAGGTTATGAAGGATGGCGGGTGTAGCTTTCCATTCGCCGCTCTTCGGATTGTCGGAATAGAGAATACTCATAGAACCCGAAGGATCACCGGTGACATAAAGCACTGAGTCTTTATAGTTATGCGCGGCCGGAGCGTTGCTCCCCTGCGGATACCAGTCTTTGGGGGCGATAAAATCCCAGTCCAGCAGATCTTTAGAGTGCCAGTATCCATTGGAACGGGTGACGAACATATAATACTCTCCACGGAACCTGACCACTGCCGGATCGGCACCCGAGCGGTAGGAAATGTCCTTGTCGGAGTTATAGATCATATAGGTATAATCTATGTTCAGCGGGTTGCAATAAGTATCTTGCCGCATGTCTTGCGCAAGGGCAAGGGCGGGAGACCCCAAAGCGAGTAAAAGAAGGAATAGTTGTTTCATGGTTGTAATCTATGGTATATCTTATTCTTCTGAGCCGAACCCCAGTCTCTTCAATCCTCTCTGTACATCGGGATGACTCATGAAGAGTTTCCATATCAAGCCTGAGCGATAGTTTTCAATCATCACAATAATCGGTCCCTGATCGATGGCGAGATAAGAGGAAGCAAACCAGTTTTCTGTCAGGTTGAAGGCATCCTTAAAGCCATATTCTCCCCACAGACGGTCGCCCAATTCTTCGTAGAAATAACGCATAGCCTCCAGAGAATGTTCCGGAGTATAAGGAATGGAAGAGATGGCTGCGGTCGGGGTAATCACTCCCAAGTCGTTCTGCGGGCAATGTGCCGAGTAACCCTGATGATTGTCGCTCGCTGTCAGTCCCCAGCATTTGCGGCCGTATCCTTTATACTTCTTCGGATTATCGATGCAATAAGCACGGTTGATCAGGGTATGTGCTTTCATCTGCTCACCGTAGTCGGCATAACTGTCTTTGAGTCCGCGCGGATCGAGTCCGAGATAGGAATAATGTGTAAAGAAGAGAGGGCCGCCAAAGTCGGTGCCCAGGGGCAAGCGGATGCCGTAATATTCTTTTCCGTTCTTGAATGTAATGGAGTTGGCCCACCCCTTATGATACACCGATTCACGAATCGGATAAGTAGGCGAAGAAGCCGCCAGAATATAAGTGATATGGCACTCGTTCTGCCCTTTCAGCTGATGGTTCATCGCCCATCCGTTATTGGGTGACCAATGCCAATAAAGCACATCTTCACCTCCACGGGTGAACCAGTCCCACTCTGCCTGATGCCACAGGGTATTGATCAGCCCTCGTATCCGATTCTCTGTCGGATTATCGTGAGTGAAATACTGGTGTGCCGCCAGCAGTCCTTCGAACATAAAGGCAGATTCTACCAAATCGGCTCCATCGTCTTTCCTGCTGAAAGGAATGGTCTTTCCGGTAGCCCCGTCCATCCAATGTGCCCAGATGCCATGATAGCTATCGGCTTTATTGAGGAACTCCACTATTTTGAGCAGCCGCTCAGCGCCTTGCTCACGGGTGATGAACCCACGTTCCACACCGACTATAATTGCCATTACCCCAAAGCCCGAACCACCGATGGTTGCTATCTCGAGACGGTCATTGCTGCGCTCACGGGCCAGACCGGACTCGGGATGGGCAAAATCCCAAAAGTAACGGAAAGTTTGTTTCTGGACAAGAGTCATCAACTCATCATCGGTCAGTCTCGGCTGTTTGCCTGTAGCGGTGGCTTGCAACGTACAAGCACAGATCATAAGAAGAAATAAAAGGGTATGTTTCATTGTTGTTGTTAATTCAAGATTTTATCCCCCGAGAGGGCGTGTCGAGACTCATTTTGGTGAATAATGACACGCCCTCAGGTGGCTGCACGTCAGAGACACGGAGATTCCATCGTGCAGTGGGGATAGCGGCTTCCGTTGCCGCAAAGGGCAATCGGAAAGACGCTGTGTGTAATCATGGAATTGATATTATTGGAATGATTCTATTTTAATGAACTGGTTATACATGTTTCATATCAGTTTTTGAGGACTCCCTGCGAGATATCCACCTGCTTCTGCGGGATGAAGAACGTTGCATGTTTTGCTATCGAGAAGTTTGTCTTCCCGTGTGCCTTCATCATCTTCTCCGCATAGCCCGGTACCACCTTGTCCGCACGGATCAGGTCGAAGAAGCGGTGTCCCTCCAAAGCCAGTTCGATGCGGCGTTCGTTCCAGATGATCTCGCGGAGCTTCTCTTTACCGGTTTCCGTAATCTCGGGCAATCCCACTGTCATATCCGCCGGATGCACCGTTCTGCGGGCACGGGCGCGCACCATTTCCAGCTTGTCGAGTGCTTCCCGGCTTTCGCCCAGTTCATTGCAGGCCTCGGCATACATCAGCAGTACATCGGCATAACGCAGGAAGATCAGGTGACAATTCTGTTTGGCAAACGAGTTCTCGTTCCAGTAACCGGTAGGCCAGATGGTCTTTTTGTTGGCACGGGGCGGCACTTCTTTCTTGAAATGAATCTCGCCCTTTCCCTCCAATGTCTCTCCATCGTAGAAAATGGTTGCCGTGCGTCGGGGATCTCCCGCTTCATAGGCTTGGTCGAGAGCTTCGGAAGGAGAGAACATCCCCCAGCCCATCTCACCGCGAATGCCCTGCCATTTCACATACTCCGACTCGAGGTTGCGTTCGGTCGATTCGCCCCAAAGGTATTGGTCGGCAAGCATCACTTCGTCCGAATAGTAAGAGTTCGGATTGAACAGGTCGCGATAATCCCGGTGCAGGCTATACTCGCCGCGGGCAATCACCTGACCGGTGTATTTCTTCACGTTGGCATAGTCCTGGCGGAAGAGATATACCTTGGCCAGCAATCCTTCGGCTGTTCCCTTGGTGGCACGCCCCGACTCTTTCGCACCCCACTCCTGACGGGTAGGCAGATGCTCGGCTGCATAGGTCAGGTCTTCAATGATCTGTTGATAGACAGCCTCTTCGGTTGCACGGGGCTGATTGTATTCGCCGGGCTGCAACACCTTGGTCACCAGAGGCACCCCGCCGAAGGCGCGTACGAGATTGAAGTAGAAGAATCCCCGGAAAAAACGGGCCTGGGCGACACACTTCACCCGGAGTTCTTCGTTCTTCACCGCACCCAGATTGTCCAGAGCCACATTGCATGAAGCGATAGCTTTATAATTGCCTTCCCACCAGCCGTTGATCTCGGAGGTAGAGGCGTCGTAAGTAAAGTCGTTGAACTGGTTCAGACGTGCCACACTGCCGTCCGCCAGTTCGCTGCCTGTATCGGAGTTATCACCGGGTAGCTCGGTGATGGCAAACCATGAGAATCCGATGATGTCCCACGCCCGGAGTTGGGTATAGATGGCGTTAATACTCATCAACGCGCCTTCTTCTTCGCCGAAGAAGACATCTTCGGTCAGCTTTCCCTGCGAATCTACATCGAGGAAATCGGCACAGGAAGAAAGGGTCAGTGCCGAAGCCAGTAATATTGAATATATCTTTTTCATTGTAATGGTTTTGGGTTCACCACAGAGTAACACAGGATCTCACAGAGTTTAATCTCATAGAATGTTTAAAAGAAAATCATCTCTGTGAGACTCTGTGGTACTCTGTGGTAAATCGTATTCATGTCTATATCATTTAATATTAGAAAGTTACGTTCAGGCCGAAGCGGCAGGTAGCTGTCACCGGATAGATCTGACGGTCGATGCCGCCCAGCACTTCGGGTGTGAAGCCGTTATAGCCGGTGAAATAGGCCAGGTTGTTGCCGGAGAAGTAGACTCTCAGATTCTGCACGGATACCTTCTGCATCCATGATTTCGGGAAAGTATATCCCAGTTCCACCGTTTGCAGTTTCACGTACGAACCGCTCTCTACGTAGCGGCTCGACACCTGATAGTTATTGCCTTCCAGAGTCATTCGCGGTGTCATGGTATTCGGATTTTCGGGTGTCCAGCGGTCGAGGAAGGAGCGGTCCCAGTTGTCCGAACCGGAGAAACGTTCCACCTGCTTGGCATTGAATATCTTGTTTCCGAAGTTGCCTTGGAAGTCGATAGAGAGGTCGAATCCTTTCCAGGAAGCACTGATGCCCAGACCGCCGATGAACTTGGGAGTGGGACTGCCCAGATCCTTGCGGTCGTTGGCCGTGATGTATCCGTCACCATCTACATCTTCGTATATCAGGTCGCCGGGACCTACGTTGTTCTGATACTGTTGTCCGGCATTTCCGGTGGCAGCGGCGGCACGCTCGTTGTAGTCTTTGATCTGTGCCTCGTTCTGGAAGATGCCGATCACGTTGTAGCCATAGAAATATTTAATCGGCTTTCCCTCTTCGGTCATCTGTACGGATTTTCCGGCGCCGATGTCACCGCTGGCGATGCGTTTGCCGCCCAGGCTGATGACTTCGTTTTTGATGGTCGTTCCTGTCAGACGGATACCATACCAGAAGTCTTTCAGCGAATCTTCCCATTTCACGGTAAAGTCCACACCGCTGTTGCGCACCGCCCCCACGTTTGTTTCTACCGGGGTGAGGCCTACGGAAGCCGGTACATCCACCGTCACCAGCATGTCTTTCGTGTCTCTGCGATAGTAGTCTAGTTCAAGTGAAAAGCGGTTGTTCAGCAGTCCGAGGTCGAAGCCGAGGTCCATCTGCTCCGAACGTTCCCAATGAACGCTCCGGTTGGAGAGTGACGTGATGGTTCCGCCGGGATAGAACACGCCGCCAAACACGGCATCATAGGACGGAGAGATATTGGCGAGCGCCCGGTATTTGTCGTTACCTATCTTATCATTACCGATCTGTCCCCAGCTTCCTCTGAGCTTCAGGTTGCTCAGCCACTGCACGCGGTCTTTCAGGAACGCTTCTTCGGAGACTCTCCATCCGGCAGCTACTGAGGGGAAGTAGCCCCAACGGTTGTCAGGACCGAACTTGGATGAACCGTCGGCACGGACCGAGACAGTCAGCAGATAGCGGTCCATCAACACATAGTTGGCACGGAAGAGATAAGACATCATTGTTTCGTGGTATCCGTTGTTGGCCACCGACTTGGAGCCGGCCGAAGCCTGGTCGAGATACCAGTAGTTTTCGTTATCGGAGAAGAAGTCGCGTCCGGTGCCTTCCAGCAACTCGTAAACACGCTTCTGCGCCGTGATACCTCCCAAGAGGTTGAGCCGGTTCTTATCATTGATCTTCCAGTCATAAGTCAGCAGGTTCTCCCACAACCAGGTAAAGTCGCGGTCCCAGGTTTTGGAGAGGCTGTTGGTTTCGTTCTTCTGTGTTTCCGAAACGTAGTATTTCGGCACGAAGTTGCGGCGGCGTCCGTTGATGTAGTCGATGCCGAGGCTGGTTTTAAAGTCAAGCCCGTTCAGGATATTCCAGTTCAGGAAGGCGCTGCCCACGATACGTTCTTTCCAGTCGTCATTGTTTGTATAATGGAGTGTGGCGACGGGATTGGCAGAAGAGGCGCTTTCGGAATCCATAAAACTCCCGTCTTCATTGTAGGGACGCTTCACGGGACTGATGGTATAGGCAGCTTTCACCACCGCGCTGTTTTCGTTCTTCTTATGACTGAAAGAGGCCGACAGATTGTGCCCGAGAGTCAGCCGTTTGCTGATCTTGTAGCTATTGTTGGCACGCAGGGTGAAGCGGTTGTAGGTGTTTCCGGTGATGATGCCGTCCTGCTGGTAATATCCAGCGCTGAGGTTGTAGCGCACCTTCTCCGATCCGCCGCTGACGCTGAGCTGATAGTCGCGTACGGAAGCCACACGGAAGATTTCGTCGAACCAGTTGGTTCCTTTGCCCAGTGAAGCAGGGTCGTCAAACTTGGGTTTTCCGTCTGTGTTGACCAGTGCTTCGTTCAGCAGTGTCGCGTATTCGGTGGCATTGGCCATCTCGAAGCTGCTGTTGTTGAACTGGAATCCTTCGCTGGCGGTGAAGTTCACCACCGCTTTTCCTTCCGTTCCCTGCTTGGTAGTGACGATAATCACACCGTTGGCACCGCGCGAACCGTACATGGCGGTCGCTGATGCATCTTTCAGCACCTCCATCGACTCGATGTCGTGTGTGCTCAGGAAAGAGATGTCGTCCATAAACATTCCATCCACCACATAAAGGGGATTGCTGTTATTCGTTGTGCCGATACCACGGATACGTACTTCGGGCGAGCTTCCGGGAGCACCGTTAGCCGAGATATACACACCGGAGACACGTCCCTGAAGGGCATTCGCCACGTTGGGAGTGGCAACTTTCGTGAGGTCTTTGCTCTTCACCGCACCTACCGAACCGGTCAGGTCGGACTTACGTTGTATACCATAACCGATCACGACAACTTCGTCTATCAATTGGTTATCTTCTTCAAGAGAGATATCCAGCTTCGAGGAGGCAGTCACCTTGACCTCCTGCGTTTTCATGCCGATATAACTGAAAACAAGAGTGGCGCCCGAAGGAACATTCGGAATAGAATAGTTGCCGTTAAAGTCCGTAATGGTTCCGGACGATTGACCTTTCAGCAGGATACTGGCGCCAATGATAGGCTCCCCTGTCTTTTTCTCGGTAACAACACCCGAGATGGTCAGACTGCCCTGCGCAAAAGAAAGCATGGA
>ERZ772902.1576-NODE-1576-length-16374-cov-3.882836_pt1 | contig 16374 bp, 10 predicted proteins | sample MGYA00511470_ERZ772902 | MGnify/ENA primary metagenome ERZ772902 (study PRJEB29015, sample SAMEA2737717) | human gut metagenome | biome: human gut; feature: human-associated habitat; material: faeces | place: China | collected 2012 ... | reverse complement strand
TAAGACATCGCCCTTTCACGGCGGTAACACGGGTTCAAATCCCGTTGGAGTCATTATATGGCGCAGTAGCCAAGTGGTAAGGCAATGGTCTGCAACACCAGTATGCGCCGGTTCAAATCCGGCCTGCGCCTCTCAAATCCTTGAAACGCTGATGTTTCGAGGATTTTTTTCTATATAAAGAAATATACCAATAAGCCGGCACGATTCAGTAACAGATTGTGTGGATTCAGGCTTTGATGGAGTAGATAGAGGAGGAGAAGAATTTGGAGAACGGGCAGGATATAAGCGCAGAGATTGGCTTTCAGGAAGAGATATACCGTCGGTTTGGAGAGAGTAAATTAAAACCGGAACAATATTCTGCATTGGGACTTGCGTATATCGGAGATGCGGTTTATGATCTAATCATTCGTACATTGGTGCTTCGTCGGGGCAATTACAGTGTTAAGACATTTCACAAAATGACCAGCAGTATTGTCAAAGCGGAGGCACAGGCACGTCTTGTAGAGTCGATTGAGCCGGATCTGACCGAGGAGGAGAACCGGATCTTTCATCACGGACGCAATGCCAAATCAGGAACCTCTGCCAAGAATGCGTCGATCATTGATTACCGGATTGCGACAGGATTTGAGGCGCTGATAGGTTATCTCTATCTGAAGGAGCAGCTTGGGAGGGCGATTGAACTAATTGCACTCGGACTGGAGCGGACCGGACAGTACGATAACAAATAGACCGGTCAGGCAGTAAACGATTAGTTAATTTCAAAATTAAGAGATTAAAGAGACTAAGAGCGTAACATATTATGCGGAAAGGACAATGTTATGAGATACGAAGAGCTTACAATAGAAGGAAGAAATGCAGTGCTGGAGGCGTTCCGTGCCGGCAAGACGATTGATAAGGTATTCCTGTTGGATGGATGTCAGGATGGACCGATCCGCACGATTTTGCGCGAAGCAAAGAAGGCAGACACGATTGTTAATTTCGTGAAAAAGGAACGTCTGGATCAGATGTCCGAGACAGGGAAGCATCAGGGCGTGATCGCATATGCAGCAGCGTACGAATACGGTACTGTTGATGAGATGCTTGAGAATGCAGCTGCAAAGGGCGAGGCACCTTTTTTGATTCTTTTGGATAATATTGAGGATCCCCATAATCTGGGTTCTATTATCCGTACTGCTAATCAGGTGGGAGCACATGGTGTAATCATACCGAAGCGTCGGGCTGTTGGGTTGACGGCTACCGTGGCAAAGGCGTCCGCAGGCGCGATCAACTATACGCCGGTAGCGAAGGTTACGAATCTGGTGAGAACCATGGAGGAACTTAAGGAAAAGGGCATGTGGTTTGTGTGTGGAGATATGGATGGAGAATCCATGTATTCACTCGATCTGACCGGACCGATGGGGGTCGTGATTGGAAATGAAGGGGATGGTGTCAGCCGTCTCGTCAAGGAGAATTGCGATTTTGTTGCCAGCGTTCCGATGTTTGGCGATATTGATTCGCTGAATGCATCCGTGGCGATGGGAGTACTGTCTTATGAGATTGTCCGTCAGAGACTGGCAAAGCAAAAATAAATTATCAGGGATTACGCTGGAGGAAGGAAAATGGCAGAAAATATGGAAGCATTGCCGGAGGAAGTCCTGATTCAGAGGGCACAGGCGCAGGATTACGATGCGATGGATGCGTTGATGCAGAGATATAAGGGAATTGTGCGAAAACGAGCGCGATCCTTGTTTATTATTGGCGGTGATCAGGACGATCTGATGCAGGAGGGCATGATCGGTCTGTTCAAAGCAATTCAGGATTATGACAAGAGAAAGGAAGCCGTATTTTCTACCTTTGCGGAGCTTTGCATCAGCAGACAGCTTTATTCCGCAGTGAAGTCCTCGAACCGCAAGAAAAATATTCCGCTCAACACCTATGTGTCCATCTACTCGCCGGTGTATTCGGAGCAGGGGGAGGAGACAGAAGGCAGTTTTATGGTGGATCATTCGCTGGAAGCGGCGGAGCTTAGCCCTGAGGAGATTTTGATCGATCGGGAGAATGTCCGCAGTCTCAGATGCAAGATCGAGGAATGCTTAAGTGCCATGGAGAAGCAGGTATTTGATCTGTATATGGAAGGCATGACGTATCAGGAGATCGCAAGGCATTTGGATAAGGAGCCAAAATCGATCGATAATGCCCTGCAGCGCATTAAGTCGAAGGTGAATAAGGCTTTAAATAAATAGCCCTATTAGTCTGTCCAAAAGAAAGTTTTGTCCAGAAGATCCCCTAAAAGAATAATTTCCTCATCGGTGATACAGCTTAACAGCAGCTGGTCAAGCCGGTACTGCGCATTGACCTTGCGCATATTACAGGAGGTAAGGATTGTATTGGCAAGGGTGAGAAAGCCCATTGTGGCATCTTCGCGGTTGTAGGGGGCAAGCGTTTCCTGCAGCTTTTGATCATATTTGACAGAGAATGTGTACTGAATCAGAAGAAGGAGATCGGAACGTTGAATATTTCGGACTCTTGTCTTCTGTTTTTTTAATTCTGCGGAAATGATCTTTATAGCGTGTTTGACGGTAAGATCTGCGGAAAGCTGTGGATCTCTGCTTTGCAGGTGACGAGTGATCCAATCCGGGCAGCGATCCGTGCTGTCAAGTGGCTGAAGACTTGCAAAGGCGCGCTGATAAAGCATTTGCTGCTCCTTCTGAATGGACATAGAGAGCAGCTCGGAAATATATTTCTCATTTTCCCATTGAATTTCTTCGCCAAGAAAATCCTGAAGCTCGGCATACATTTCGTTATTGCGGGTCGGCTCATGCGATTTGCCGTTATGATAAAGCTGCGCCAGAAGGCTCGAGATCCGGGCTTTTGGTGCATAGGCGATCGCGTAGTAATTCTGTGCCGTTCTTAAGTCATCCGGAGCAATATCATTATTTTTGCGGCGCGGCACATTTTTCAGATAACGGCGGATGTGATCCTTCTCCGTTTCGTTGGCAAACAGCGGATTCGTCTCCTGCTCGGTCTGTTTCCAGCGGCTGTAGGAGGAGCGTTCCAAAAGGAGCATAAGATCCTGTTCAGTCTGCTTCTGGTAATACTGAAATGCCTCGTTGAGCAGGGAAACGTAGTAACTGTAAACGGTCATGCTGTAGCCCTTGAACAGCTCGGCGTTATGACACATCCATACAAGAAATTCCCTCACGGAAAGGGACTTTTTGGTGGCATAGGATTTCTGCAGCAGATCGGTTCGCGCGGTCTGAAGCGGACGCAGCTCCTGATCGGTATGTGTTTCAAAGAAATCAACCATGAAGCGGTAGGTCTCCGGATCCTGTCCGTTTTCCAGGCAATACATACAGAGCATTTCCTCATAATCATTTACCTGCAGGTTCCACTGGGAAAGTCCGTGCAGCAGGTAATCCTCGGTTTCATCAAGGCTGAAATGCAGATTCAGGGCGAGCTCAAGGATCTGGCGGCGGTGCGGGACGGCATACCCGCCAATACCAAACCAGCGCTGAATGGTCTGCCGGGACGCAAGCTTAAATGGTTTCACCTGACGGTAGAAATTCAGATAGGCTTCCTGACGCAGCTCGTCGGAAATATCGGTGGTAGCCGTATCGGCTGGGTTTTGACCGGATCGCTCAGAAACATTATCCGGATCTGTGATCGTATGCTGTTTAGAGCCCGTGACGTGTGCAGGGCTCCACTTTCGGATCAGAAAGAGATCTGTTCTTTGATAATGCTGGTTATGCAATTGTGTCAAAATGTCTTCGCTGCTGTTGATCACATAATGCTTCATGGGAAAATCCTTTCTAAATACCATCCAGATCGCCGTCAAAGTTGTTTTTCGGGGAAGCCGGTTTTGCCGTTTTCTTCGGGGCGGTGTTTGACTTTTTCGGAGCGGTAGTCGCCTTGGAAGAGGAGCCGCCAGAGTTTTTCGCGGAACCGGAACTGTTGCCGGAGCCGGACTTCTTCGAGGTAGTCGCCTTGGAAGAAGAGCTGCCGAAGTTTTTGCCGGAGTTGCCGGAGCCGGACTTCTTCGAGGTAGTTGCCTTGGAAGAAGAGCCGCCGGAGTTTTTGTCAGAGCCGGAATTGCCGGAACTATTATCGGAGCCGTTTTTTTTGCCGGAGTTGCCCGGTTGGTTTGCCGGCGTGTTGGAACTGTCGGGATCATCCGGAGCATTTGCCGATGTGTCGGTGCTGTCGGCGTCGGCGTCAGCCGGATTGTCCGAAGAATGCAGATCTGCGTCCGGTTCGGCGGAAGTGCTGTTTATAGCCGGTGTTATTGAGCTTGCCGGTGCGTGTGGGATTTGATCCTTTACTGTAGATCTGTGCTGCAGGATGCCCCAGATGCCTCCGGATAATATCAATAATACCGCAACAACGGCGCCGATAATGATCTGCTTTTTTCTTCTTGATTTCTTATGAGAAATGGAAAGTTCCATATCTTCAAGCAGCTTCTCCGTGAAGTTTGCTTCGCCGTTTTCGACCTTGCCGCCTTGGATGGTTGTATTATTTAGTATATTGGCAAGGGTGGACGGTTTGGCGGCATAGAGTGCCGTGTAAAATTCTGACATGGATTGAAAACGTTTCTCCGGTCGTACGGCAAGACCCTTCATGATGCAGGACATTGCCTGAGGCGTGAGACGGACGCCGTCGATCCGTTCCAGAGGAAGCAGCTTGTCCTCGATCAAACGCGATACAGAATCGTCCGGAACGATTCCTGTGATCATGTAATACATTGTGGCACAAATGCCGTACACATCGGTCCAGGGTCCCTGTTTGCCGCCTGCACTGCATTGCTCGATCGGAGCAAAACCACGTTTGAAGATAATCGTATATTCGTCACCCTGCGCGTTCTGCGACAGACGGGCGGCACCAAAGTCGATCAGCTTGAGTCTGCCATCCTCAGTCAGAAGAATATTGTCAGCGCTGATATCGCGGTGCAGAATGCCCTTTTCGTGAATTTTGATCAGACTCTGCAAAAGCGGTTTGATCAGGATAAGCATTTTGTCCCCACGGATACGACCATGCTCGCGCACATAATCCTTGATACTTGTGCCATCCACGTAATCCATGATGATACAGGGAGTTTCCTTATACCAGAAGAAATCTCTGGCAGAGGCGATGCCCTCAAGCTCATAGAGTCCGGCGGCAATTTTGGCTTCCTTCACAGCCTCGTCCATGCTGGCGCCGGTGTGCTTATGAAATGCCTTGATCGCCACCGGAATATCCAGAGAATGATCCATTGCCTTATAGGTCGTGGCAAAGCCACCGCTTCCGATTTCCGCCAGAATTTCGTAGCGGTCCATGATTATTTCGTTTTTGTCAAAGCTGTTTATCGTGCTGCTCATTATTTATGCTCCGTTTGTTTTTGCTGGTTATTCATCGATCAGAATTGTTTTCTCATTGGAATAAAAACTCCTCTGAGAAACAGGCTTCTTATCGTAGGTTCTCAGCTTCACGGAAATCGTTGCGTTCCGGAAGCTATAATGCAGTTTGAAAATACCTTTTTGCTGCTTGATATTATTATTTTTCAGACGCAATAATACATATCTGCCCACATTTTTGCGGATGTAAACGTCAACATATTTTCCTTGATATTTATTCAAACGAATCTGCAGGAAACGTTGCCCGTCCACGGTTTTATGCTTTGTGAGCGAATATTTCGGCGCCATAAGACGTGGGGAAACCGTCTGGACCTTTGAGGCGGAGCCACGTACGGTCTGTCCGTTTTTCAGGACATATGGTACTGCCTTATAGCGGTATTTTGTGCCCACTGACACTTTTCTGTCAAGGTAAGTGGTTGTGCGGGCTGTGATCATTGCAATCCGTTTGTAGCCGGTTTTATTGGTGCTGCGGTATAACAGGAATCCATCGCGGTCAGCAGAATTCTTCCAGGTGATCCGGACACTTCCGGAACGATCTGCGGACGCTTTGATCGTCATCTGTTTTGGGGCATTAAGTGTATTACCGTCATCCGTGGCAGATGGAGCTTGTGGCGTGGCAGATAATGTATGAACCGGTGTTTCGGTCGGTGTCGTTGTCAGTATCGGCAGCCACGTCGGAGTGGTTGTTGGTTCTGCCGGAGACTTTGTTATGTTCGGCGCAGCCGTCGGAGTTTCTGTTGGTGCCGGTGTCAGGATTGGATCCGGAATCGGAATCGGTGTTTTGGTTGGCTTTGCTGTTTTGATCGGCAGTGTCGGTGATGGTGTGAACCGTGGTCCCGTCGTAGGCTGTCCGGTAGGGCTCACAGATGGAGTCAGAGACGGAACAGCAGTCGGGGTCACGGATGGAACCGCCGTGGTCGGAGCAGGAGTCAGAGACGGAACAGCCGTCGGGGTGACAGTAGGAGCCGTTGTGGTCGGAGCGGGAGTCAGGGACGGAACGGAGGTAATTACCGGAGGATAAGAGGCAGCCGGGTTCTTTGAGTAATCAATAACAGGTCCGACCTGATCCAGCATTTTCCAGTTAAGCAACGGATCATAGTCTTCTGTCTGACCGACGTAGCTATTTAAACAGCGCAGAAGATCCGGATAAGAATTGACTGCGGAGGAGCCAATATTTGTGGTGGTTTCCTGACCGAGCAACTGGCTTTGGGTGATTTTATAACAGTTTGTCTTATTAAGTTGACCAAAAGCCTCTCCATCGAGATCCAAATTGTCCTGCGTCCAATAGGTATACTGTATGTTTATTGTTGTATATAAATCATATCTGCCAACAAGAGAACCATATGCACCGGAATCTGAAGTTGAAACAGATGCAGAGGTTACGATTTTCGATGCAGAATAACAATTATTTATGGTCAGGGACAGGACTGTATTTTTTGACATATTCGCGCACGACAGAAGTCCAACTGATCCACCGACATATGCATTATCCGCTTTGAGTGCAGATGAGGACGTAATTGCGTTGTTTGTGATATGGTTGTAAAAACCACTGGTAGCAGGAGAAAAAACACTACTGATGATAGGAATGACAGCACCGACTAAACCTCCGGCTGCTTTGTCAGAGGAAAAACTTTTTGTAAAATATTGAAAGGCTGGAATTTTTTGTGTTTCTGATGTGGAAATAATTGATACAGTGCCTGTATTAATGCTATTTCGGATATTAAATGTATCTGTATTTCCGATGAAGCCTCCGGCGTATAAGGTTCCGGATATACTGCCGTTATTTTGGCAGTTCCAGATGATGAGTGAGACATTGCGACTTGTGTAATCAGGGGTGGTAAAGACATTACACAAGCCAATCATACCACCGACGCATAAGCCAGATATATTTCCGATATTAACACTGTTTTTGAGTTGGATGAGTACATATGAATCACCTATGGTTGGATATTCCGCCTGTCCGACAAATCCGCCGGCGATGCAGGCTGAGTGAATTGTTGTTTTATTGATACAGGAATCGAAAAATACATAGCGCGCGGTACCGCAAATACCGCCAATTTGTGCAATATTCTGTGCGTCTGTGACGGTACCTTGCGATGTACAGTTATAAAAATAGGAGTCACCCTTCGAAAGATATCCGGTGATCATTCCGAAAGAAACTCTCGGAAGAAAAGATAATTCAGTTTTAACTGCACTATCAATGTAGACGCTTGCTGAAACATAAATGGAAATAAACTGGATTCTCCGATAACAGCTTCCGGTTATGATACCGGAGTTTGGAACATTTTTGCAGGTAAAATGTGCATTGACCACGGAGCAGGATGTAATTTTATGTAAGGGGGAGTAGAGCAATGACTCGTTATCATTCTTCGGGGATCGTGCAGCAAGCACACCGATGGAATCATAGTTTCCGGCAGAAAGACCGGTATCAGAGACTGACAGAAATGCCCCATCGATCACAAGATTTGAGATGGAATCACCGACAGCGGCGAAAAGACCGGCACCGTCGGCAGCAGGGGAGTTTGTGCTCGACGTTCCGGCGGCTGCATCACAGATATTCCAGAGTCCGGTGATGCGATGCCCCTGTCCGTCAAAGGGCTGCAGAAACGGATGCTCGGCAGAACCAATCGGATTCCAGCCCTCTCCCTCAAAGGTAAAATCTGTTTTCTGATCGCCTGTTGCGCCCTTGTAGAAGCAGCGATTCGTTTCATCGTAGCGGGCAAGACATTCTCCGGAGGAATGTCTGTAAATAAAAGTAGTTTCTGTATAGGAATCATATTTGAAATCATAGTCAGACAGCGCAATATCATTGGCAAGCTCAATGGTTTCCTTGTTGAAGCTTCGTCCCTCCTCCAGATACTTGTCCAGATACACCAGATCGTCGCGGGTATATAAGAAAATAAACGAAAAGCCTTTCTTTTGGGCGTCTGTCATGTTGTAATACTCGGTCATCGAGCAAGAAGTTGCTGCCAGTGCAGATGGCGCAGGCAGATAGATAAGAAAACTGCCAAGCATCAGGCAGATACTCAAGATCACAGATATGTATTTATAATAGGATTTCTTCATGAAACAAGTCCCCCCCGTTGGTGCAGATACGCATATATTTTCAATATAAATTCGTGTATATGATGCAAGAAGTCGTCCGCGGCATCAGTCGGAGGCAAAATATAATTGCCCCAATATCATGTATATTATGCATGATTTATGTCGGATTTGCAACAAAATAGGGGCGATGGAGGCGTGGAAAAATAAGATTAATATGTAAACAGGAAAAAATGGGCGGAATATATCCGTGGAAAAAAGGAAGGGGGGTGCGAAGATGGTGTTTATGTGAAAAAAGGTTGAATAGAGTGAAAAAATCACATTCAAATGCTAAAAAAGTGCTAAAAGATGCATAAATATGTTGGCAAAAGTGAAAAAATGCACATAATATAATTATATTACAGGAAGGAGAGCGTGTTTATGCTGATTCGATTCAATGTAAAAAACTTTTTGTCTTTTTCTGCAAATGCAGAGGGAAGATCCGAGGAATTTTCCATGATTGCGGGGAAAGTACGCAGTAAGAAAGAACATGTTTATGATAATGGAAAGATTAAACTGTTGAAGCTGGCAGCAGTATATGGTGCGAATGCTTCCGGAAAATCTAATTTGGTAAAGGCATTAGACTTTATGAAGCAAACTGTTATCAAGGGGCTTCCGGATGGATATAGCAATAAATACTGCAAATCCAATGAGTCCAACAGAGATATTCCAAGCTATTTTGAAATTGAATTGAAGTTAGGCGAGAAGTATTATGCGTACGGCTTTGAAGTGCTTTTAAATCAGGGAGAGTTTCAATCAGAATGGCTGGTTGAATTAACCTCGGACAACAAGGAAAAAACGATTTTTACCAGAGATATTAAACAGGGCGTATATGAATTAGGAAATGATCTTAGTACGAAAGAACTCGGACAGAAGATGAACAACTATGCGGAGGATATTCAGGATGATGGTTCTACTTTATTTCTGACGGTTATGAATCATAATAAGAAAAATCTGTATCTGAATTATAAAGGTGCATCCATATTGCAGGATGTATATTTGTGGCTGAAAAAAGGACTTGATATTAATTATCCGGACAGACCAATTTCAAATTATTCATACATGGCAAGCATGGAAAACGTCGATGAGATCTGCGATATGATCGCTGCCTTTGGCACGGGAATCACGGATTACAAATTGGTGGAAATACCGGTGGAAAATGTGTTGGCACATATACCTAATGAAGCTCAAACGCAGATGCTGAAGAGAATGGAACGGTATTATTCAGCAGTTCAAAATATGATAGATCATAAAATATCAGAAGATAATAATATCCCGGAAAATACCGGAATTATCATGCGAAGCAACCGGGACTTCTTTATTTTGCAAATAAAAGGTCAGAAACTTGTGTGCCAAACGATACAGTTTGAACACAATAAAAATAATATACTTTTCGAATTATCCGAAGAATCTGACGGAACAGTAAGAATTTTGGATCTGCTGGAAATATTATTATCCGATGAAGGAAAGACGTATGTTGTTGATGAACTGGATCGTTGTCTGCATCCGAGTTTGACTTACAAATTTATTGAGACATATTTGAAATTGGCAGCGAAAAAGAATCTGCAATTGATCGTGACCACACATGAGTCCAGATTGTTGGACTTTGATCTGCTTCGACGGGATGAGATATGGTTTATTGATAAGCAGAACACAGGTGAGAGTGATATATATTCTTTGGAGGAATATAATACAAGATTCGACCAGAAAATTGATAAAGCTTATCTGGAAGGACGTTATGGAGGAGTACCGGTATTTAACACGATATACAGAACATGAATTGCGCAAGTTATTGCCGGGTTATCGGAAAAGCAAATACAATACAGAGGTGTTGATGGAGCACATTGACAGAGCCATTATTAATGAGAAGAAATTCTGTGAGAATATAGAATGTCTGGATAATGAACTTGGTTCTAATATTGGTACATTAATTGAAGAATTGAAAAAATAAAGGAAAGCCCAGCTAATTAGTCAATATATGAACTGATCAGCTGGGCTTTTGTCCTGCTTACTCCCGGATTCGTACCACCTTGGCCCGTGAATAGAAGCTTCCCTTCGTCCGTTTCTTTTGCTTATAAGTGCGGATGCGGATGGACAGGGTCGCTTTCCGGAAGCTGTACTGCAGCCGGAAAGTTTGTTTCTGCTGGCGGATATTATTGTTTTTCAGGCGCAGACGCAGATATTTGCCGCGGTTGTTGCGGATGTAAATGTCCGCATATTTCCCCTGATATTTGCGGAGCCGGATCTGGAGAAATCGTCTGCCGGATGCTGTCCGGTGGCGGCTCACGCGAAAGGTCGGTGCCATCAGGCGGGCAGTTGCCTTACGGATGACGGTGGTATTGCCGTAGATGGTCTGTCCGTTTTTCAGGATATATGGAATTGCCTTATAGTGGTAGGTCTTGCCGGCGGTCACCTTCTTATCGGTAAATGATTTCCGGGAAGAGGAGATGGTTGCAACCGGCTGATAGATACCGGAGGCTTTCGGACTGCGGTAAAGAACGAATCCAATCCAGACAGAGGAAAGCTTCCAGGTGATCCGGATGCCGCCGGAACGGTGTGGTGCTGCGCTTAGGCTCATCTGATCCGAAGGTGTGCCGGTCTGTATGGAATCTGGGACAGAGGAGACGGAAGGGGAGGCCGGAGTATTTGTTTGCTTCCCAGAGGATGGAACCGGAGAAGCTGGGGAGGCAGAGGGACTGTTGCCCGTCGGAGAGGGATCAGGAACCGGAGAGGAAGAATCGGTTGGCAATCCAGTTGTTGAAGGAGCCGGTGAGAAAGCAACTGCCGGTGTCCCGGTTGTTGCCGGAGAGGAAGAGGTGGTTGGAGTGTCGGTTGCCGATGGAGAGGAGGAGACGATTGGAGCGCCGGATGGCGATGGAGCAACAGAGCCGGCCGGCGTGCCGGTAGCGGAAGGCACTGGTGAGGTCGTCTTTTCCGGGGCGAAGGAAACTATTGGCGGCTCGGTCGGCAGCGTATAATCGTCAATGACTAACATCGGTTCCTCTGACTCAGACTGCTTACTGATCCATTGCGTCTGATCATAACGAAAGCCGGAATTGATATAGCCGTTCAGACAGTAAAGCAATGCTGTTGTTTGCGTGAGCAGATCAGAGCCGATATTCTTCTCTGTTTCTGTGCCAAGCAACTGTTTTCCGGAAATATTTTCTACGGCATTAAGGGTCAGCTTGCCGCTCTGCGTTCCGAAACAGGTACTATTTACATCGGCACTTTCCGGGTCAGACTGCACGGCATAACAGTATTCCAGCGTGGCAGTTGTCACGGTGCAATCGCCGATCAGACTTCCGGAGACCGGAGTAAAGCCGGAGCTGCTTGTCGATGAGAGTGCGTTGATGGAGGATGCCTGATAGCAATTCTGCACATTCAGGGTCAGCCATAGATCCTGAACAGCACTGTATTTTGTTGTGATAAGACCGATCAGCCCACCGGCATCGGCATTATCCGGCGTTAGTGTGGCAGAGGTATGATTGGCGCAGTTAAATATCGTACAGATCGGGTCATAATAGGAAGCTGCTTTGCGGCCGATCGGAATGCAGGCACCGATAAGTCCGCCGACGCTTCTTTCTGCTGCGAGCATCAGCGTTTCATAATGGGAAGCCGGATAGGAACTGATTTTTGCCAGAGTGGTCGAGGACACCGTTCCGTAATTCTCACTGTTCGTGATCACAAATGCATCGCATACCCCGGTAAGACCGCCGCCAATATATGCGGAAGTAATGGCACCACGGTTGCGGCAGTAGCTGATATTTGTGCCGGTGCGACCGCCGCACTCATAACGTGCCGGAAGATAGCTGCCCCCAAAACCGCTGATTCCGCCGGCACACACGCCGGAAATGTCGCCGAGATTATCACAGTAACGAAAATAACATTCATGCGCTCCCACAACATGCTCAATATACCCGGCAATACCGCCGGCGACTCCTGCGGTGCGAACCGTTGTCTGATTGACGCAATGCTCAAAACGGTCCTGCTGGCACGTTCCGCAAATGCCGCCGATCACCGCCATCCCACTCGCATCCGTTGCCAACCCGGAAGAAGCGCAGTTCGTAAACGTCGATTTATAGAGGGTATTGGAATAACCAAGCACCATACCGAAACGAAGCCCGGCGGTAAACGAATCTGCCGAAGAGGATGAGCAGTCGATATATGCTCCGGCATCGGCGACAGCAATCGAATCAAATGCTGTCGGAGAGAGACTCTGCCCGATCAGAATGCCGGAATTAGGCACGTTACTGCAGGAAAAGTGAGTGCTTTGGACATAACAGGAACGGATGGTAGTCGTAATATTTCCGGATGAATCGGAAGAGATTTTGGGAATGCGGGCAGCAAGGGTACCAATCGAATCATAACCGTCTCCCTCAACACCATCCTCCAGCTGGGAATTGCTGACGGAGAGAAATGTACCCTCCATGCGAAGATTAGAAATCGTGCCCGTCACCGCCGCAAAAAGACCGGCGCCATCCGCTGCAGGCGATCCGGTGGTAGAAATGCCCTGCGTTGCATCGCAGATATTCCAGAGTCCGTAAATAATATGTCCGTTGCCATTCAAAGTCTGTGTAAAAGGATGCCTGACGGAGCCAATCGGATTCCAGCCGTCCCCCTTCATCGGAGCCTCACAGACGGTGTCACCGGTTCCCTCGTAAAACTGCTGCGTCGTTTCATCATAATGCGCAAGACATTTGCGGGTATTTCGATCATAGATCCAGGTCGTATTGGAATTCTTCTTGTATTCAAAGCGATAATCAGACAGGTAAATATTATTGGCAAGATCAAAGGTCTCGTTGGTAAAATTGCGTCCCTTCTCCAGATAGCGATCCAGGCAGACCAGATCCTCACGATTGTACAGAAGGATCCGGTCAGAGCCGGACTTCTCCGCCTCCGGCAGTTTATAAAACTGCCGCATCGAATAGGACGGACCGTTCGCGTGCGCTGCCGAAGGCAGCCATGGGAGCAGAGCCGTGGTCAGCAGGCAGATGCTCAAACAGATAGATATGTATTTTAAAGAAATCTTTTTCATTATCATGTTCTCCTTGGTTCGTGTCAGTGTTTGGCGGGGAAAGCCGGTAGCCGGCAAATTGTATGTAAACATACATTGCTCTGTCTACTTTGTATTTTAATGATGCCACGGATTGCTCCATTGCTGTCTACTTTTGCCCCTTGCATCATTATGCATTACCTTTCGGAGTTTTGCAATACGATGACAGATTATGACATCGCGACAAAAAATAAAAAAATATCGGACAGATGGGTGGTAGAATGATCATGTAGATAGGGATAGGAAAAATGCAAGGGAAAAGACAGCGGAGAATGACACCTTACAACGACATGGCGATTTGCTAAAATATTAGTTAAAGGCGGTGGAAAATAATGGAAAGAAAACAGGAGAGAACACCTGTGTATGCCGGTGTATATGAGGAGATTGCAGAGATCATCGGCGAAGAGCGAATCGGGGAATTCTACGAACGCTTCAAAGGGCAGCAGTTTGTATTTCCGATGAAGCTTTACTCCAAGGAATATGTCGTTCAGGAGATCAAACGCCTTCAGGGCAAGCAAAAGATCTCCGATATTGCGAAAAAGTTTGGTTATAGCGAGCGATACGTGCGAAAGATGCTCGCCGAGTCAAACCGTTGTGAGGAAATATGCATGGGAGAAGAAAGTTCATGAAATAAATGAACGGTCAGCACACAGGGAGGCGAGGTGTGAAATGAAAAGTACCGATCGGGGTGGGAGCCGAAAGGGATCGAAAGAAACGGAGAGCACAATGACATGGAAGGAGAAGGCGGCACTGAAACGGTTGGAACGTAAGATCCGGAACGGACACGGCGAGGTGTCGCCGGAGGTGCTGATGGAGTATGCGGAGAGAGTGACGAAGGAGTAAGACCTGCAGGGAGGAACAACATGGAGATCAAAGATACGACAGAAAAAAAACGTTTACAAGAATATATTGCCACTATACAAAATATTGCAGAGAATACATCTGCTTTAGGAAGTGAGCAGGAGTCGTTTTTGGAAAGTGTTAGAAGTCTTAAACAAAGCTTAGAAAGTGGTGTTTATAGGGTAGCCGTTGTGGGTGAATTTTCGACGGGAAAAAGTACATTTATTAATGCACTAATGGGAGAAAAGATTTTATATGCTTCTAATAAAGAAGCAACAGGTGCTGTTACAGCGATTCGTCGAGGTGACAAAGCGTATGTTAATATCTATACGAAGGATAATTCCATGATAGAGAAATTTTCATTAGATAATGAAGAGGGAAAGGAAAAATTAAATGAATATTTAGATATTAACAGCGGGAAAAATGCAGGATATGTAGAAATTAATTATCCCATTACAGAAATTGATGAAAATATATATTTTGTCGATACTCCAGGAATAGAAAAAATGAGTCCGCAGCAGATGGAGCTGACAAGAGATGCGTTAAAAAATGCAAATGCAATTATATTTCTGATAAAAAAAGAAGGTTTTACAGAACCTGCATTAAAAATAATAACAGGAAAACATGAAGTTATCGGGAAAATACCATCCAAAGATATATTCGTAGTAATGACACATATGAGCGATATATATCAACAAATGGAAAAGGATGTTTCAAAGAAAATCAGCGAATTAAAGAGAAAAGTTGAAAAAATACTGGCTGAAAATCAGTTGGAGGACGTTAAGGTTTATCCGGTGGATAGCATAGATTATTTACTTGGGAGAAATGCTAAATTATATGAACAAGAAAAAGCTGATCACGATGTTGGTCTTAAAGGGCAAATGCTAAGTCAAGATGAATATTTAAAACGTTCAGGATTTGAAATTTTTTTGGCGGAATTGTTTGACTTTCTTCAGGAAGATACACGCCAAAAAAATTTACTTGCAGATGTCAAAGACAAGTTTTCTATTTTAATAAATTCTTTATTAGAGGAACTACAAAAAGAACAAGATGGTCTGTCTGACAATAGAAAAGAGAAATATAATAGTAATAAAAAAAATATAGAATTGGCTCAAGAAGCTAGAAGAAAGACTTATAATGCGATAATAAGAAACGTTAAAAATATGCTGACTAAAACGCTAAAAGATTTGGAGGAAGAATATAAAAGTTTTTATCCAATTACCCAAACAGAGCGTATTTACATCGATAGCTTATTTAAACAAATAGAAGATCTTAGTGATGATAACTTACAAAATTGTATTAAAAATACCAAAAAAGAAATTGAACATATAATTACAGAAAAGGAATCTAAAATAAATGAGATAATAAAAGGGCTATCTGATGAATATGTAAAAAATGTGTTTCGAGATACAATTTTAAGTACTTATGAACTTGAAAAATTAGATTCAGACATAGAAATACCGACAAATAGATATCATATAGATCTTAAAGATAAAGAGGATAGGGATCACTCTTTGGAAGATGTTGATAAAAAAAATCTTAAGGACCGTGTAAGTGAGATACAACAAAACATTGACCAAAATTTGGTAGAAAAAAATAAGCTTTTAGAGGAAATAAAAAAATTAGAGAATAAAATAGAACAGCAAAAAACAAAATCAGATCTGAGATATAGAAAAGGACTTGGCGAATTAGGGACTCGCCCGGAACCAAAACAGAAATATAAAACAATAAAAGTTAAGAAGTTTTTTTTTATAAAGGAAACAAAATGTGTTCCTGATGGATTAGACAGGTCAGAACAATATAAATGGGACGAACAAAAAAATTGGTTGGACAAACAACGTGATATAGAAGAAAAAAACATAAACGATTTAAAACGTGCTGTGTCGATGCAACAACTAAGAATTAAACAACTAGTAAGAAAAGAAAATCATTTGAAAGAACAAAGGGAAAACTTAGAAAGGGGTATCAATACAATTGAGAAGTGTGAAATTGCGTTTAAAAAGAAAAATAGCGATAGATATCTGGCAAGAAAAA
>ERZ772902.1529-NODE-1529-length-16754-cov-3.365411_pt1 | contig 16754 bp, 13 predicted proteins | sample MGYA00511470_ERZ772902 | MGnify/ENA primary metagenome ERZ772902 (study PRJEB29015, sample SAMEA2737717) | human gut metagenome | biome: human gut; feature: human-associated habitat; material: faeces | place: China | collected 2012 ... | reverse complement strand
GCACCACAGGCTCTTGCCCACCATCTCTTCTGCTTTTTCAAAGGAAATCTCCTGCTGAAGTTCCATGATCTCGTCCCTGCGCTCTTCTTTCAGTTCCTCCGGGATCTGATCCGGCATGGTTGCTGCCGGTGTATCTTCCTCTGCTGAATAGGTGAATACTCCAAGGCGGTCAAACTCCATCTCGTCCACAAAATTCATCAGCTCTTCGTGATCTTCTTCCGTCTCTCCCGGGAATCCACTGATCAATGTGGTACGCAGACAGATATCCGGGATCTCCTGACGGAGCTTTCCAATGATTGCACGCAGATCAGCCTGGCTGGTACGGCGTCCCATTCTCTTTAAGATCCAGTCAGATGCATGCTGGATCGGAAGATCCAGATAATGGCAGATCTTCTTCTCCTCTTTCATGGTCTGGATCAGTTCATCGTAAATTTCCTCCGGATAGCAGTAAAGCACGCGGATCCAGCGGATTCCTTTGATCTTGCATAACTCTTTCAGGAGGATATGAAGAGATTTCTTTCCATATATGTCAGTTCCATATACGGTTGTCTCCTGTGCGACAAGGATCAGCTCTTTTACGCCTTCCTCTGCCATCTCCTTTGCCTGTGTTACCAGACGTTCCATCGGAACGCTTCGGAATTTACCGCGAAGTTTCGGGATGATACAGTAGGTACAGCGCTTGTCGCACCCTTCCGCGATCTTTAAAAAAGCATAATGTCCGCCGGTCGTCACCATACGGTGCGTGTCTGTCACCGGGAGATAATCCACATCCTTCATAGTCAGGCGCACATCTCCGCGCTCCATCGGACTGTCGCTTAAAACTCCATCGATCACGTGTGCAATCTCTTCATAAGAAGTCGTTCCGAGAACCGCATCAACTTCCGGGATTTCCTGAATGATCTCTTCTTTGTATCTCTGTGCAAGACAGCCTGTTACGATCAGGGCTTTTAATCTACCGGTCTTCTTCAGATCTGCCATCTCAAGAATATTCTGGATGCTTTCCTCTTTCGCATCATGGATAAAACAACAGGTGTTGATCACAATAATATCAGCCTCCTGTTCATCATTCGTCATCTCGTAACCTCTTGAAGCAAGCATTCCAAGCATCACTTCTGTATCCACCAGATTTTTATCACATCCTAAGGATATAAAAAGTATCTTCATATATCAGTAAAACCTCCTGGTCATCCTTTCTAAAAAAATAAATAAATCTCACCTTCTGTGCATCATTTCATACATTCCATGCATGCACAAAACGTTCAACAACAACGTCAAAAGAGCAGATTGCATTTTCTGCATCTGCTCCGTTACTGTTCCGATTCTACTCTTCGTCAGTGTCCTCAGGTAAGATCTTAAGCTCACCTTCATTCAGTTCTTCGATTGCAATGGAAAGCGGCTTCTGTCCGTCTTTCGCAGGTACAAGCGGAAGTTCTCCGGCGATCAGCTGTCTTGCACGCTTGGAAGCTGCAATGACGATGGAATAACGGCTCTGTACGACCGGCTGCTCACCCGGCTCAACCTCGCTGTTTACTGCGTTGATCAAATCTGTATAAGATGGATGTAACATAAATATACCCCTTTCAATTGTAATCTGATTAATTTGAAAATATTGCACTAGCTATTAGAATATCGCAAAAAGATAAATTTATCAACTATCTTTTTTCAAACTCCTGTTTTATTTTCTGAATGAAGCCCTCCTGCTGTTCTCTCTTATAATGAAGAGAACGGATCAGCTGATGGACATTCTCCACGCATTCATCAAGATCATCGTTAATGACAACATAGTCGTATTCTTTCATATAAGCACTCTCTTCTTTGGCTCTCGCCATGCGCTCACGGATCACCTCTGCCGTCTCTGTTCCTCTGCTGACCAGCCGCCGTTCCAGTTCATCCACCGTTGGCGGTGTCAGAAAGATCAGATTTACCTCCGGAAGGATCTCGCGGACACGAAGTGCTCCCTGCATTTCAATTTCAAGAATAACGTCTTTGCCCTGCTCCAGCTGCTGCACCACATATTCCTTTGGTGTTCCGTAATAATTTCCGACATACTGCGCATACTCAATGAGCTGATGCTCTCTGATCATTTTCTCAAACTCTTCTTTTGTTTTGAAGAAATATTCTCTACCATCCTGCTCCCCCTCCCGCGGTGATCGGGTTGTCGCTGAGATCGACAGACCATAATCGTATTCTTGAAGGAGCTGTTTAACAACGGTTCCTTTCCCGGCTCCCGAAAATCCTGAAATCACTGTAAGAACTCCTCTGTCTGACATTTTTATTCCTCCATTTCCTCATTATGCTTCTCATAATCCATCGGCGTTTTCACTCTGCTCTCAATCGTTTCAGGCAGAAGTGCCGACAAAACAAGATGTCCACTGTCCATGACCAGAATGCATTTTGTTTTTCTGCCACAGGTGGCATCCACCGCCAACCCTGCATCCTTGGCATTTTGAATCATCCGCTTGATCGGTGCCGCATCGGCACGCACAATGCTGATGACCTTATTCATATTAACCACATTCCCATAACCGACATTTACCAGCATTTTATTTCCTCCCGGCTCTGCCATTATTCAATGTTCTGAATCTGCTCTCTGACCTTCTCGATCTCCGTCTTCAGATCAATGGCAATATTGGAAAGTGTCCTGTCATTTGCTTTTGAAAGAATGGTATTAGATTCTCGATTCATCTCCTGTGCGATAAAGTCGAGCTTGCGTCCGATGTTCTCTCCCAGCAGCAATGTATCTCTCATATTCTTGATATGGCTGTGAAGCCGGACTGTCTCTTCATCCACACAGACCTTATCTGCATAGATCGTAAGCTCTGTCGCAAGCACACGCTCATCAATATTCTTATCACCAAGCAGCTCCTCTACCTTATCTGTGATCTTCTGTCTGTACTCAGCAAGCATCTCCGGAGAACGCTTCTCCACATCACATACCATCTGCTCAATACCATCTAACTTCTCATTCAGATCACGGAACAGATGCTCCCCTTCCTTCTCTCGGGATTCTGCAAAACGCACAGCAGCCTCTCTTAACGTCTGCTCCAGCACCGGAAACAGCGTCTCTTCATCGTCTTCCATCTCATCCAGAGCGATCACATCCGGCATACGGATCAGCGCTGCCGCAGAGATTCCCTTTTCAATACCAAAGGTGACCGTCGCCTTCTCGATCGCATCCATATAGCCTCTTGCAACGGTATCGTGGTAATCCACCTTTGTCCGCTTTCCGGCATAATCCTCATAAGAAATATAAATATCAATCTTACCTCTGGAAGCATATTCCTTCACGGTGGAACGCACTGCATTCTCAAATGCATTAAACTTCTTAGGAAGCTTGATCCCGATATCGCAGTATCTGTGATTGACCGCCTTCATCTCCACTGTCATCTTATATTCCTCGGTGATCACTTCGCTTCTTCCAAAGCCTGTCATACTTTTAATCATATTTTCCCCATTTCTGTGTACAGCTCCCCTTTTGATTCCGGTCCTGCACACCCGGCCGGCATCATTTTCTATCATTAACCGTTGCTTTATTTGTGTTCCTGCTTGTCTGTCACTAATACATCTGCAGCTTCCACAGTCCGCCCCGGCATGTTTTCCCCGGCTTCCACGACCTTCCCGTACTCGTCTCTGCCGCCTTCTGCCAAATCGTCCACTGTCTTCTCCGATGCATTTTGACTATCCTGCCCTGCTGCATTCTTCAGCTTCGGCTGTTCTCCCTCCGCATCCGAAACATCCATCGGCTTCTGGTCTAACAGCTGCATCAGCGTTATTTTATCCTCTGCATCTCTACGCAGATTTGCATTTCTCTTTTCCTTCTTTGTATACAGGATATAATGCTTATCTCCCTGGACATCGGACTGAATACTCTTCAGATCCTTATACATCTCTGTCTCCGTACTAAGTCTCTTATGATACAGCCGAAGCTCCAGATAGTCCTTCAGCAGACGATAGATCATCGCAAACAACGGCACTCCGACGATCATGCCGACAATGCCCCACATTCCGCCGAACAGCAGGATTGCAAAAAGTACCCAGAATGCGGTCAGACCGGTCGATTCACCAAGAATAGCAGGTCCTATTACGTTTCCGTCCAGCTGCTGCAGAATAATGATAAAAACCACAAAATATAAACACTGCATCGGGCTGACCAACAGGATCAGCAACGCACTCGGCACCGCTCCAATATACGGACCGAATACAGGGATCACATTCGTCACACCAACGATCACGCTGATCAGCAGCGAATACGGAAGCTTCAGGATCCACATTACAATAAAACAGATCACTCCGATAATCGCTGAGTCCACGATCTTACCGACAATGAAGCCGCTAAATGTATCATTTGTCATGCGGCTGTAATGCAAGATCACATCTGCCTGCTTCTTTCCAAAGACCGCATAGATCATTTTCTTTGCCTGTGCCAAAAACTTCTCCTTGCCAAGAAGCAGATACACGGCAACAATACAGCCGATCAGCAGATTATATAATACGCCCAGCACACTGAACACACCACTTGCAAACATAGACGCAAGCGAATTGACATTCGGCAGGAGCCCGGTCTGCAGCCACGGAAGCAGATCCTTCTGTGTCCACTCATCCAGACTGTCAGTCAGATGAAGCAGCGCATCCTGAAACTGATTGGCCATATAAGGATTGTCCATAACCCACTTGCTGACCTTATGATAATAATCCTGTGCCTGATCCGGCAGCGTATTGGCAAGTGCAATGACACTGTTAAACACCTGCGGGATCAGCATCCAGAGCAGCACGGTAATGATCAGCAGACCTGTGATCATCGCCAGGATCAGGCTGATCACCTTGGAAAACTTCTGATAACGTTCCACATGCCGCTCCTCGTCCTCCGGAATCTTTCTTCCAAACAGGCGGTAAAATACATTGCCGTAAAATACCATCAGCGGATTCAGCAGGTATGCGATCACCAGACCATATATTACCGGCATCAGAAGCTTCACCAGCGTCCGCACTGCTTTCAGAATATGCACCATATTAGAAAGGCAGTAAAATATAACGATTGATATGATAATAACAAGAAACAGACCAAACCAGTGACCAAGCATTCCCCGGAAACGTTTCTTTTTCTTTTGTTGTGATGCCACATAATCCGGATGAAAGATTTCCTCCGGCTCCTGTACAGATATATCTATATTTTTTGTCTGCTTCTTCTCCATAAGCACTCCTCATTTCTACACTTTTGCTGACATTCGATGTATATCGGTTACACACACTCTTTCTTATGATAAACGATTCGCCCTCAAAAAGCAATAGCGAGGCGGTACATCCTTTCTTTATAAAAAGCAGGAAAATACGGACGCTCCCACAACCGTCAAAAGACCTGCAACCGCAATCGACAAGCCGGAAATCGCCCCTTCCGTCTCTCCCATTTCCATTGCCTTGGAGGTACCGATCGCATGCGATGCCGTTCCGATCGCAACACCTCTTGCAACCGGCTCCGTGATTTTAAAGATCCTGCACGCCGTCTCCGCCAGAACACTTCCAAGAATACCGGTAATAATTATGATTGCCACAGTAAGTGTCACATAACCGCCAAGCTCCTCCGAAACGCCCATCCCGATCGCTGTTGTGATCGATTTTGGCAGGAGCGTCGCATACTCCTTGTGATTCAGTCCAAAGAAAACAGACATGGCAAGCACACTGCAAAGACTTGTCAATACCCCCGAAAGTATCCCCACCATGATCGCACGGAAGTTCTTTTTCAAAAGCTCAATCTGCTCATAAAGAGGAATCGCAAGGCAGACCGTTGCCGGTGTCAGAAAATAGCTGATCACATTCGCCCCCTCTTGATACTTTCTGTAATCTGTCCCTGAAACACCAAGAAAGACCATAATCAAAATAACAGAGATTAATAATGGATTAAAAATTGCCCGATGAAATTTTCTCTGCAGCAGCATTCCAATTCCATATGCCACAAAGCTCAACGCTACACCCCAGAATACCGAATTCTGCATAAACTCACTCATTGGTCTGCTCCTCTCCTTTCATCGCCTGCGTTACCCTGCCTGCCACCAGCATCACAAGCAGTGTACTCACAAGCGTGATCACTACATATGGCACCAGCACCGGCATTAATGTATGATATGCTCCGAGCAGTCCGACTGCCGCCGGAATAAACATAAGCGGCATTATTTCAATAAGAAAGTCCGAAGTTCTTTCAACGTGTTCAAGCTTTACAACCTTTGTACACAAAAGTATAAGCATTATTATAAGTCCGTAAACAGTATTGCCAGACCATAAATGCTTGCCGGCATCGGAAGTGGAACAATACTATGTAATATTTCTCCTAATAATGAAATGAAAAGAATGATTGAAAACTGCTTCAGATACTTCAATCGAAAAACACCTCTTTCTCTCTGCGAATATTCGCTATGTACTTGTGATATAACTGCTTTTTACAGACAGCGTTTTTTAGAGTATACCTATTAAAATGTTTTGTCAACAAGGAATTTGTGATCAAAGAATTTAAAAAAATCAAAAAAGGGGCTTTTCAAATGATTTATTTTGTGATATAGTAATCTGCAGTTGGATAACGAACGGAACAAGGGTGTTCTCATTACTTGTAATGAGTGCGCCCTTTTTTACTAATCAGACTGACATAAACAGTTTATCCAGCATCCATGAGACGGTCATCGACAACAGGGTTTGACACATTATCCGACCGCCTCATAAAATAAAAAGTCAGTTGATGATGAAAGGATGGTAGGAATTATGGAACAAAACGTAATTGAGCAGGTTTTTGGTAAAGACGTGTTCAACGATGAGGTAATGAAGGAAAAGTTGCCTAAGGACGTCTACAAATCATGGAAGAAAACATTGGAGAATGGCGAGGATCTCAATCAGGATATCGCAAACGTCGTCGCTCATGCCATGAAAGAGTGGGCTTTAGAGCACGGCGCTACTCATTATACACACTGGTTTCAGCCAATGACCGGTATTACAGCAGAGAAGCATGATTCATTCTTAAGTCCTGCATCTGACAGCAAACCGGTTCTTGAATTTTCCGGCAAGGAGCTGATCAAGGGTGAACCGGACGCTTCTTCTTTCCCTTCAGGTGGTCTTCGTGCGACCTTTGAGGCAAGAGGATATACAGCATGGGATTGTACATCACCTGCATTCCTGCGTGAGGATGCTGCCGGCGTTACACTCTGCATCCCTACCGCATTTTGTTCATATACAGGTGAGGCACTTGATAAGAAAACTCCTCTCCTTCGTTCCATGGAAGCGCTCAGCAAACAGGCTGTCCGCATCGTAAAGCTTTTCGGATATGATGATGTCAAGAAGGTATCCTGCTCCGTAGGACCTGAGCAGGAATATTTCCTGGTTGACAGAGATAAATATTTACAGCGTAAGGATCTGATCTTCACCGGTCGTACTCTTTTCGGTGCACCGGCTCCAAAGGGTCAGGAGCTTGATGATCACTACTTCGGTACCATTAAGGAGCGCATCGCTGCATTCATGAAGGATCTCAACATTGAGCTCTGGAAGCTTGGAATCCTTTCCAAGACACAGCATAACGAGGTTGCTCCGGCTCAGCATGAGATGGCTCCAATCTTTACAACTGCTAATATCTCTACCGATCATAACCAGCTTGTTATGGAGCTGATGAAAAAGGTAGCTAAGAGACATAATCTTGAGTGTCTGCTTCATGAGAAGCCATTTGCAGGTGTAAACGGTTCCGGTAAGCATGACAACTGGTCTATCGTAACCGATACCGGAATCAACCTTCTGGATCCGGGCAAGAAACCACATGAGAACAAGCTGTTCCTTCTGACACTTGCCGCTGTGATCAAGGCTGTTGATGACAACGCAGAGCTTCTTCGTCTGTCTGCTTCCAGCCCCGGAAACGACCACAGACTCGGAGCAAACGAGGCACCGCCTGCTATCATTTCTATCTTCCTTGGCGAGCAGCTTGAGGATATCATTGAGCAGATCATCCGAGGTGATGTTTCTTCCTCTATCCAGGGGGAGAAGCTTGATACCGGTGTTCATGTTCTTCCGGTACTGAAAAAGGATGCTACTGACAGAAACCGTACATCTCCATTCGCATTCACCGGTAATAAGTTCGAGTTCCGTATGCTTGGTTCTTCCATGTCCATCTCCGGACCAAACTTTACATTAAATACTATGGTTGCCGATGTCCTTCAGGATTTTGCAGATGAGCTTGATCAGGCAGACGATTTCGACTCTGCTGTTGACGCTCTGATCAAGAAAACCGTTACCGAGCATCAGCGTATCATCTTCAACGGAGACGGATATTCTAATGAGTGGGTTGAGGAAGCTGAGAGACGTGGTCTTCCAAACATCAAGTCCATGGTTGAGGCAATTCCTTATCTTGCAACAGACAAGAGCGTAAATCTGTTTGAGAGACAGAATGTCATGACAAAGGCAGAGCTTGAGTCTCGTGTAGAGATTAACTATGAGAACTACTCAAAGACGATCAACATTGAGGCTAAGACAATGATTGATATGGCTGGCAAACAGTTCATTCCATCTGTTATCAAATATACAACAAGCCTTGCAGATTCTATCACAAAGGTTCAGACTGCATGTCCGGATGCTGATGTATCTGTACAGACTGAGCTGTTAAAGAAAACATCTACTCTCCTTGCTTCTGCACAGAAGGCACTGGCTACCCTTGAAAAGGCAGTTGATGAGGCAGATACTAAGGAAGAGGGCAAGGAACAGGCTCTGTTCTTCCGCGAGGTTGTATTTGCTGATATGGAGACACTCCGTGCTCCGATCGATGAGCTGGAGATGATCGTCGATAAGACGTACTGGCCGGTACCAACCTACGGCGATCTGCTGTTCGAGGTATAATACATACCTTTGAACCGTAGAGAATAATTATGCTTTCATATTATAATATTCCCAATTTATAAATGAATCAGAGAAGGGGCGGTTGACCGTATGGCAATCGTCTCTTTTCTTGTGTTATCATTCCGTTTATGATATACTTAAAGTTATCAATGCAGATGTTTTTTGTTCGTAAATATATCTGTCTATCACTACATAATACATATGGAGGTACCCATTATGAACAATAAAAAAATCGTGGTTGCTCTTGGTCATAACGCCCTTGGCAGCACCTTTCCGGAGCAGAAGGCTGCCGTAAAGAAAGCCGCTGCAGCAATTGCCGATCTCGTTGAGGCAAAGTATCAGGTTGTGATCACGCACAGTAACGGACCACAGGTCGGCATGATCCACGCAGCAATGACCGAGTATTCTCTTCTCGAGCCGGACAATACAGTAGCACCAATGTCCATCTGCAGCGCAATGAGCCAGGGCTACATTGGCTATGATCTTCAGAATGAGATCCGCACCGAGCTGTTAAACCGCGGTATCTACAAGCCGGTCACCACACTGATCACACAGGTTCGTGTTGATCCGTTTGACGCAGCCTTCAGCCAGCCATCCAAGGTCATCGGTCGTTATATGACGGAGGAGGAAGCCAAAGCTGAGGAAAAGAAAAACAACCATGTCATCAAGGACGGCGACAAGGGTTACCGCCGTATCATCGGCGCTCCACGTCCAATCGAAATCTATGAATTAGATGCGATCAAGGCACTCCTCGACGCAGATCAGATTGTCATTGCCTGCGGTGGTGGCGGAATTCCTGTTCTGCAGCAGGGAACCCACTTAAAGGGAGCCAGCGCTGTTATCGAGAAGGATCTTACCAGTGCATGTCTCGCAGAGGGTATTCAGGCAGATATGCTTCTCCTGCTTACCGGTGTCGAGAAGGTTATGCTGAACTTTGACACGCCACAGGCAACACCGTTAGATCATCTCTCTGTTGAGGAGGCAACCAGATATATCGATGAAGGACAGTTCACTACAGGAGCAATGCTTCCAAAGATCGAGGCTGCTGTTTCCTTCGCATCCTCCTCTCCTGCCCACAAGTCTGTTATCACTGACCTGAACACTGCTTTGGACGGCGTAGCCGGCAAGACCGGAACTGTGATCACGGCAGATTAAGACAACCATTTTTTCATCATATAATCATAAAAACCAGCCCTCATATCAGAACAAATCCGTATAGGGCTGGTTTTTTATACATCTGACATTTTCCTATACCCAAAAACAGAATCCATACCGGTGTAGATTGGTATGGATTCTGTTTTTATATACACACATCTAACAGATGCCACGGATTGGTCCATTGCGATGCAATTTTGCAATCCGACAACCAGACAACCATTCATACACAGATACATATTGCTGATCTGTCTGCCGGCATCATAATATTACTCTTTTTCTTTATATCTTACTTTGCGTAGGAACCACTCTTGGAGATTGTTGCCACATCCACGATAGAAAGATGTGTCTTATCTGAGTTCTCAAGACTGGTCAGCAATGCATTGGCAGTATCAAGTGAAGTAAGAACGTTTACACCTGTCTCGATCGCAGTACGGCGGATCAGGAAACCATCCTTCATCTTGTCGCCGTGTGTCGGTGTATCGATAACGAGATCGATCTGATGCTCCAGAAGCAGATCCATCAGTGTCGGTGCTTCCTCATTGATACGGTTTACCGGAATGGCAAGCACACCGTTCTCATTCAGTACACGTGCTGTATTTCTCGTTGCGAAGATCTCATAGCCAAGCTTCTTAAAACGCTTTGCCACTCCAACAGCTTCCAGCTTATCCGAATCCTTCACGGAAATGATCATCTTCTTATGCTTTGGAAGGTTCACTCCAGCTCCGAGGAATGCCTTATACAGAGCCTCATCAAATGTCTTGGCGATACCAAGGCACTCACCGGTAGACTTCATTTCCGGTCCGAGGGAAATCTCAGCTCCACGAAGCTTCTCAAAGGAGAATACCGGCATCTTGATTGCAAGATAGCCTGCATCCGGTGCAAGACCAGGCTCAAAGCCAAGATCACGGATCTTTGCTCCAAGGATTACGCGGGATGCCAGATCAACGATCGGAATACCGGTAACCTTGCTGATATATGGTACAGTTCGGCTGGAACGAGGATTTACCTCGATCACATAAACCTCATCCTGATATACGATAAACTGAATATTGATCAGTCCGATTACATGCAGGGAACGTGCCAGCTTGCCGGTGTAATCAACCAGAACTCGCTTGATCTTCTCTGAGATCGTCTGTGCCGGATATACGGAGATACTGTCTCCGGAATGGATACCGGCTCTCTCGATATGCTCCATGATACCCGGGATCAAAATGTCTTCGCCATCGCATACCGCATCGACCTCAATTTCCTTACCCATCAGGTACTTATCGATCAGGATCGGATGCTCCTGATGATAACGGTTGATAACCGCCATAAACTCTACGATATCCTGATCGCGTACTGCGATCTGCATACCCTGCCCTCCAAGCACATAGGACGGACGGATCAGCACCGGATAACCAAGCTCATTGGCAACCTTTAACGCTTCCTCTGTCGTAAATACCGTATCACCCTTTGCTCTCGGAATACAGCACTGCTCCAGGATCTCGTCGAACAGCTCGCGATCCTCTGCAGCATCTACATTCTCTGCGCTTGTTCCAAGGATCTTAACACCCATCTTGATCAGAGATTCTGTCAGATTGATGGCAGTCTGTCCACCAAACTGTACAACGGCTCCGTCCGGCTTCTCCAGACGAACAATATTTTCTACATCCTCCGGTGTCAGCGGCTCGAAATACAGCTTATCTGCAATATCAAAGTCGGTGCTGACAGTCTCCGGGTTGTTATTTACAATAATGGTCTCATAGCCCTCCTGTTTCAGCGCCCATACGCTGTGAACAGAACAGTAATCGAACTCGATACCCTGACCGATACGGATCGGGCCGGAACCAAGTACCATGATCTTCTTGTGGTCTCTTGTCTCCTCAACCTCGTTGCTTCCATCAAAGCAGCCATAATAATACGGTGTCTCAGATGCAAACTCGGCCGCACAGGTATCAACCATCTTAAATGCTGCGGTAATGCCATACTCATAACGGAGCTGCTTGACCTCTTCCTCGGTCTTTCCGGTCCAGCGTGCGATCACGTTGTCCGGGAACTCCATTCTCTTCGCTTCCTTCATGAGTTCCTTGTCGATATTGCCGCCACATGCCTTGAGCTTCTTCTCCATCTCAACAAGGATCGCAAGCTTATCAATGAACCACTTGTCAATCTTTGTAATCTCATGGATCTTGTCGTAGGAGGCGAGACCACGACGGAGAATCTCAGCAATCAGATAGATACGGCGGTCATCCACGATATCCAGCTTCTCAAGTACATCCTCATCAGACATGCCATCATAATCACCGGTCTCCAGACAGTCTACATGCTGTGCCAGAGAACGGATCGCTTTCATCAGACCACCCTCGAAGTTTGTACAGATACTCATAACCTCACCGGTTGCTTTCATCTGTGTGGTCAGTGTACGCTTCGCATTGATAAACTTATCAAACGGAAGTCTCGGAATCTTTACAACACAGTAGTCCAATGCCGGCTCAAAGCTTGCGTAAGTCTTTCCGGTAACGGCATTCGGGATCTCATCCAGAGTATAGCCAAGCGCGATCTTCGCTGCCACCTTGGCGATCGGATAACCGGTTGCCTTTGATGCCAGTGCGGAGGAACGGCTTACACGAGGGTTTACCTCTATGACACAATATTCAAAGGATGTCGGATGAAGCGCAAACTGTACGTTACATCCACCTGTCACACCAAGCTCGCTGATGATCTTGAGTGCGGAGGTACGAAGCATCTGATACTCCTTGTCAGACAGTGTCTGTGAAGGAGCCACAACGATACTGTCTCCGGTATGTACACCAACCGGATCAAGGTTTTCCATGTTACATACGGTAATGCAGTTGCCGTTACTGTCACGCATTACCTCATACTCGATCTCCTTCCAGCCGGCGATACATCTCTCAACCAGAACCTGACCGACACGGGAAAGACGAAGTCCGTTGGAAAGGATTTCCTCAAGCTCCTCCTGGTTATGCGCGATTCCACCGCCGGAACCACCAAGTGTATATGCTGGTCTGAGCACAACCGGATAACCGATCTTATCCGCAAATGCCACACCATCTTCAATATTCTCTACAAGCTCGGAAGGCGCACATGGCTCACCGATACGCTCCATCAGATCCTTAAACTCCTGACGTCCCTCTGCGTTACGGATCGTCTCTGCTGTTGTTCCGAGAAGCTTTACATTATGACTGTCCAGAAAACCGGATTCTGCGAGTTCCATACCAAGATTCAGACCAGCCTGTCCACCCATGTTTGGAAGCAGACTGTCCGGCTTTTCTACCTCAATAATATGCTGAAGCACCTCAACGGTCAGCGGCTCAATATAAACCTTATCGGCGATGTCCTTATCGGTCATGATCGTTGCAGGATTGGAATTGACAAGGATAACCTCCATTCCCTCTTCCTTCAGAGAACGGCATGCCTGTGTTCCCGCATAGTCAAACTCGGCCGCCTGTCCGATAACGATCGGACCGGAACCAATTACTAATACACGTTTAATTCCCTCTAATTTTGGCATTACTGATTACCTCCCATCATTTTGATAAATTCCTCAAACAGCACTTCTGAATCCTTTGGCCCTGCATTTGCCTCCGGGTGGAACTGTACGGTTTTAACCGGCTTTCCGATATATTCAAGCCCCTCAATAGTCTTATCGTTTACATTGACAAACCAAGGCTTTGCCTTTGTCTCATCAAGTGATTCGCCATCCACAACATATCCGTGGTTCTGGGAAGAAATATATACTCTTCTTGTATGCAGATCCATAACCGGATGGTTCGCACCACGGTGACCGTATTTCATCTTGTATGTCTTAAAGCCATGTGCCAATGCCATAAGCTGATGTCCCAGACAGATTGCAAAGATCGGAATGCTTGATTCTGACAGCTTCTTAATCTGCTCAATGATTTCCACACACTCTGCCGGATCTCCCGGTCCGTTGGTGATCATGATACCATCCGGCTTTGCAGCGATAACATCATCTGCATTGAAATCACATGGATACACATCGACCTCGCAGCCTCTGTTTAACAGGCAGCGGATGATGTTATTCTTTGTTCCGACATCAATCACTGCAACCTTAAACTTTGTCTCGGTCTTTTCAGAACCAAGATCACCCGGCTTGAAGGACTCCTTCTCACTTCGTGAAACCTTCTTCACAACACCTGTTACGGTATATTCCTTCAGCTTCGGAAGAATCTCATCCAGATTGTAATTCTCATTGGTTGTGATCATTCCGTTCATGGTTCCTTTCTCACGAAGGATCTTCGTAAGGGCTCTGGTATCAATACCGTAGATGCCCGGAATGTCCTGATCCTCCAGGAACTTCTGTAAGGTATCTTCACATCGGAAATTGCTTGGCATACGGGAAATTTCTCTGGTGATAAAACCGTCCGGCCATCCCTTTCGCGACTCCATGTCTGCATAGGCAACACCGTAATTACCGATCAACGGATATGTCATCGTTACCGCCTGTCCCGCATAACTCGGATCAGTCAGAACCTCAAGATATCCGGTCATTGACGTATTAAATACGATCTCACTGATCACTTCTTTTTGCGAGCCAACACTCTTGCCCTCAAATACTGTTCCATCCTCTAAAATAAGAAACGCTTTCATCTAAATTTCCCATTCCTTTCCATTTAGTTCTAGTATCATTTCAGCAGTTTCAACTAAATTTATCGCACTGTCCATGCTTATTTTTTGTATGTATCTATGTGCTTCTTCCTCTGTCATCTGGTTTCTCTCCATCAACAGCTCTTTTGCTTTCTGAATTATTCTTTTCTCACCTTCTGACCGTACCTTCGGCTTGTTCTTCTGCTTTTTCTTCCAGCGCCGGTACTGCACCATCATCATGTTCAGGGTGTCAAGCAGATCCTGTACCTTTAGCGGCATTGGCAGCGACACAATCTCACTGATATCGCTGTCCTCCAGCTTTGCCGGCGATGCCATCAGAAGCATTTGAAATCCTTTCGGCAGATAATCAAGTATCTCTGAGAAATGCATATCGCTGAAGCGATAGCCACAGATCACTACACCGCCATCCAGTTCGTTTACCGCGCCGACAACCTGTGCACCATTATCGCATACCAGACTGACATCATACCCGTTTCGAAGCAGAAGTTTTTTAAGATTTTTTGCATCGTCCAGCTTTGGAAATGCAATGATGATATCTGCCATAAAAACCTCCCGTGTATCGGTTACTTATCAGCGGTACTGCTTATACTGTTCCAAGATAACGCTCCGTCTCCCAGTGTGTTACCTGCCTGCAGTATTCTTCCCATTCTGCATCCTTTGTAGAGATCAGATAATTCGATACATGTGCTCCCAGCACCTCCCGCAGGAACTCATCATTTTCAAAACGCTTCACAGCTTCATAAAGCGTCCTTGGAAGTCTCTCACGCTCAGCAAGCTCTTCCGTTGACATTTTGTCCATGCATACCGGCGGCTCAAGCTGCTTACGGACACCATCCATTCCTGCCGCCAGACAAGCCGCGATCACCAGATATGGATTCGCTGCACCGTCCGGATTGCGAAGAACGATCCTTCCGCCATCTCCACCAACCGATGTAAGACGGATCAGAGGGCTGGAATTATGTACGGACCAGCTCACCCTGAGCGGTGCAAGAAATCCCGGAACCAGACGCTTGTAGGAGTTTACCAGCGGATTGGTTACCAGAGACATATCTGCAATATGCTCAAGCATGCCCGCCATAAAGGCATATCCTTCCTTGCTCACACCGGCTGAGTCCGATACATCCGTAAAGATATTCTGACCGTTCTTTGATAAAGAAAATGTATAATGTGCTCCGGAGCCCTTTGAATCCTTCTTCGGCTTCGGCATAAATGTCGCATGCAGTCCGTGACGCTTTGCTACGGTCCGGATAACCAGACGGGATGTCATAATGTTGTCTGCCATCGCAAGCGCATTGGTGTATGACATGTCAAGCACATGCTGTGCCGCCTCGTCGGAATGATAGGAGGACTCGGTTGAAATCCCCATATCTGCAAGATATAAGACCATGTCACGTCTTGCATTCTCACCGCAGTCCGCAGGCCCAACATCAAAATAGCCGCCCTTCTCGCTGGAATTATGGGTCGGCTCTCCGTTTTCGCCAAGGTCAAACAAGAAAAATTCATTCTTAAGGGCAACATCAAAATCGAACCCCATCTCCTTTGCCTGCGCAATTGTTCTTTTTAAAATGTAACGGCTGTCGCCGTCAAAAGGTGTTCCATCCGGTTTCACGATATCACAGATAAAACGAGCTACTTTGCCATGCTGTGGACGCCATGGAAAAATAACAAATGTATCTAAATCAGGAATTAAGAATAACTCCTCCATATCGCCATCAAAGCCATCAACCGCCGCACAGTCAAACTGACATCTGCCGTCTAAGATCTTATCAATCTGATCAACGGTCGTCGCCATGTTTTTAAGATTGCCGGCAATATCCGTAAACTGAAGACGGATAAATTCGATATCTTCCTCTTCGATCATGTCCAATATGTCGTCTCTGGTATAATTTGCCACGCTGCATCCTCCTATTCGCCATGATAATTCATCGTTCATATTGTATCAACGCACTTCTCCTTATTATATATCGTATAGAGTGGGATGTCAAAGACTATTTTAGCTTTTAACTTGTTTTTGCTTGTTTCATCTGTTTTTCAACAAAAATAGGGAACTTTCGCACCGACTTATTGGATGTGAAAGCTCCCTGTATCAATTATATGTTTACTTGCTA
>ERZ772902.1528-NODE-1528-length-16756-cov-2.575115_pt1 | contig 16756 bp, 16 predicted proteins | sample MGYA00511470_ERZ772902 | MGnify/ENA primary metagenome ERZ772902 (study PRJEB29015, sample SAMEA2737717) | human gut metagenome | biome: human gut; feature: human-associated habitat; material: faeces | place: China | collected 2012 ... | reverse complement strand
CCCCTGCCGCTGGCATCGGTGACAGCCGGTACAAAGACGGAGGCATTTTCCGCTCCGGCTGTGTTTCAGACCTCCAATCCCGCCAGCAGGCTGTATGCCATTGGTGATACTGTGGTCACAGTAGGCGACGCCCCCCTATGGGACGGCTGGCAGGCCGTGATGACGGCGTACCTGGGCCTGAGCGGCAGCAGCTACACACTGACGGGCGGCAGCTGGGACGGCGATTTCCAGCAGGAGGGTGATAACTATACCCGCATGGCCATCTATACCGGCACACGCCAGACCCCGGTCTGGACGGCCACCTATCAGACGGAACCGGAGTACACGGCGGAAATCACCTACACGGACAGTCAGTACCCGGACGGCCTGTACGAAATGGAGGCCGTTGCCACCTACACCATTCAGGATACTGGAAGTGCGCTGGAGACCATCTTGAAGGTGGGCGCTGGGGTACTGGTGGTGGCGCTGGCCGCTGCGGCCCTGATCTTTATGCTGCGGAAGAAGAACAACAAGAAAACGGACGAAGAAAGTGAGGTTTAATTATGGATGGTTTGGTTGCAGGACTGTATGAGATCGTACCGGCACTTCAGAAGGTGGCGGCAGCGCTGACGATCCTTGCACTGGTGGTGCTGGGCATCGGCGTCATCACCGGAGGCGCCGAAGGACGGTCAAAGTTTAAGGAGGTCATGAAGAACATCGTCATCGGCTGCGCTTTGGTCTTTGGCGCATCTTCACTGGGCAATATGCTTATGGAGTGGTTTTCCTGACAGCGTGGCAGGAGGCGGGGCTGCGGCCCTGCCTCCTGTCTCCTTTACCTTCGGGCACTCGGTGCCCGAAGGTAGGCTCACTGAAAAATTGCGGAGGTGTAAGTATGAAGAAAAAAGAGAAAAATGCCGTCATAAAGACATGCCTGGACATACTCCCCGTGCGGAGCTGGGAGCCGTCTGTGGGCGCATTCCTGCTGGCAGACAGCTCATATCTGGATCTTCTCCGGCTCGTCCCCAGAGACCTCCAGAACATTGCGGAGGATGAGCTGGAGCTGGAGATCTATCAGTTTACCAAGGTGCTGAAAACCGTAGGCTGCGATCTGAAATTCCTGAGCATGAGGTTTCCGCTTTCGCTGGAGCGACAGAAGGCAGTGCTGCTGCACCACGCACGGCAGGCCGGAGACGAGACCCGCATCCGCTGGCTGGAGCGGCAGATCCGTGAGCTGGAGGTGGCCGAGACCAATATCAGCTCCCAGCATTTCTATCTTGCCTATTGGGGCAAGGATGCGGATACGCTCCGCAAGAACCATGACATGATCCGAAAATACGCCGCCACCGGCTACCAGCCGCTGGTGGAGGAGATAGACGCCAGGCAAAAGGCCAAAGTGCTGGAGAAGCTGGCCAACATGAACACCATCATCGATATCTACCCGGACGGGGACGATGACTCCGCACCGGGCTTTATGGAGGAGGAAGGATGAGCAAGAAAACGGCCAAAGCTCAGGCCGTGGACGCACGGCTCTTTCAGCAGATCCAGCCACACGGCGGGATCACCTTTGCAGATCCGTCCTATACCCGTATGGGAGACGGCTACTGCCGCTGCCTGCATATCTACGGCCTGCCCAACACACTGGACAGGCACTGGCTGACGAGGATCTTCACCGTCAGCGGCTGCATCTGTTCCTTCGATGTGGCCACGGAGGACATGGCCACCGTGAAGCGCAGCATCAACCGCTCCATCGGTGAGGAGGGCGCCAGAGCCTACGACGCCAAGGACTACAACGCACTCTATGACGCCCAGAAGCGGCAGGCGGAGCTGCAGCAGCTCTATGACGAGCTGGAACGCATGGGCGAGGTGATGAAGATCTGCGACTTCCGGATCTTCCTGCAGGCCCAGATGCTGGCGGAGCTGGAGGAAAAGACGAAGGAGCTGCAGGACAATCTGGACGCCTCCGGCTATAAGAACACCGTCCTGTTGGGGGAACAGAAAACGGAATGGCAGTCTCTTTACGAGCCGTTCGCCGTCACACACGCCAAGCCCGTGACCATGAAGGGCCTGTCCCTTACGGCCCGGCAGCTGGCGGAGGGGTATCCTTTTGATTACAGTGACCTGCTGGATGAGCAGGGAGCGCTGCTGGGCTTTACGGACATGGGCGGTGCCGTGGTATTCGATCTCTTTTCCAAAACGGTCAAGAGGAAGCACTATAACGCCGCCGTCTGCGGCGATATGGGCAGCGGCAAGTCTACGCTGCTGAAGAAGCTATTCAAGCAGAACGCCAGCATCGGGAATTATATCCGCTGCTTTGACGTGTCCGGAGAGTTTTCCGCCCTTACGCTGGAGTTCGGCGGAAAGATCATCCGCTGCTCCGGCTCAGATGGGATGCTGAACCCGCTGGAGATCCTGCGCTCCGGTGAGGACGACTACGCCTCCTATGCCAGGCATATCTCCAAGCTGCAGGCGTTCTTCCGCTGCATCAATCCGTCCATGTCAGACCAGCTCCTGCAGGAGCTGGCCAACTACCTGCGGGAGTTTTACGCAGGCTTTGATCTGGTACCCGCAGACGGCAGCTCCGTCACAGGCCGGGCCGCAACGGACTACCCCACCCTCTCTCAGTTCCGGGAGTTTTTACAGGGCTACATCACCTTTGTGGCGCAGCAGGACAAGGCAGCCGAGACGGAGGTGGAGACGGCCATCCATGTGGAGCAGGCCCGGAACCTGCAGATCCTGCTGGGTGCCGTGGAGAATCTCTGCAGCAACTATGGCAGGCTCTTTGACGGACACACCACCATATCCGACATCACCGGTGAGAAGATCGTCACCTTTGACATCTCCACCATCAAGGAGCTGGGCAATGTGTTTACGGCCCAGATGCAGAATCTGGTGTCCCTGTGCTGGGACAACGCCATTGCCGTGGGCGGCCCTGAGAAGGAGAAATGGGAGAGCGGCGCATACGCTATCGAGGACATCACAAAGTTCCTGATCCTCATCGACGAGAGCCACCGCTGGGTGAATACCTCCATGCCCCTGATCCTGGACATGGTGACCCGGTATCTGCGGGAGGCCCGGAAGTATTTTGCCGGGATCGTGCTGGCCTCCCAGAGCGTCCGGGACTATATGCCGGAGGGCGACTTTTCCGGTGCGGATAATATCCGCATCCTCTTTGAGCTGTGCCAGTACAAATTCATGTTCAAGCAGGACAGCAGCACCAAGGAGCATATCCGCAGGATCTTCGGAGAGGGCATGACCTTCTCGCAGGTGGAGAGCATCCCCTTTCTGGAGCAGGGCGAAAATGTTCTCTCCATTGCCGGAGCCGGAGCGCTGCAATTCCGTGTCTGGCTCAGCAGAGACTACGAGGCGACGCTCTTTTCAGGAGGCCGGTAATGCGGAAATGGAAACTGTGGCTGCTGCTGGGCAGCAGCAGCTTTCTGGTGTTTTTCCTGCTGCTGGTCGCCACGGCGGCAGGCAGCTTTGCTGACGACGTGACGGCAGCTTTCGGTGGCCGTCAGGCGTCCGCATCGGAGAGCCGCACCCCCATCAAAGCCACCTATGTGGGTGTGGATGATACCGACACGGACTTTTCAGGCTGTGTCATCCCGGAGACCCGGCGCTGGAGCAATCAGCACGGAGCTTTTGAAAACGGCTATGCCGGGTACTGTGAGCTGTGGTGTAAGGTCGTGTACACCTACGCCGGTCTCCCCTACGAGGGCTTCTGCTGCGCTTACAGCCACGGCGCAGCCATGGCCAACCGGGACGGCCCTATCCCCAAGGGCGCCCTGATCTTCTCCGGTGTCATCCCCGGCACCGGGAAGGTATACGAAAACGACCACCGTTCCGGCGCCTTCTGCGCCTCCTGCGGTCACTATGCCGGTCATGTAGGCGACGGCTATGTGGCAGGCAGTCAGGTGCCGTACCTGCAATCCATCGACGTGTGGATCAGCATCTACGGCTACGGCGGCTGGTCTAAAAGATAAAAGGAGGATCGAACCGTGAAGAAGATGGTGATATGCCTGCTGCTGGCGCTTTTGTGTCTGCTGCCATGCACGACGGCTCTGGCAGCGGAGACCGGCAGCGAAAACAACACCACGACCCCCACTGCGGACGATCCCTATCACAAGGGAGAGTCCGACGACAATTCCGACGCCGACGACCTCCAGTGGTACCGGGACAATGCCGCCCTGCTGGAGAATAATAACATCGTTGGAAACGCACTGCGCAGCGTCAGCTGGAGCATCACCGGCCTTGTCTGCAAGGTGGCAAACGTCGCAGAAACGCTGTATACCAAGACCTTCGGCCTGATTGACATCACCAATTACCCGCAGATCAATGATCTGCTGGATACCCTGCGGCCCGTGCTGCTGGCCCTGACCGTCCTCTGCTGCGCCGGGCTGGGCATCATGCTGCTGGTACAGCACGAGAAGCGCCCGCCCCTTCTGAGGAATATCCTGCTGGGCATCGTGGCCGTCAGCGCCTCTGCATGGCTATTCTCCACCGCCAACGATCTGGTGATCGCCTTCCGGGACGGCATCCTGGGCGGCGAGGAGGTGAACCAATCCTATGAGCTGGTGGAAAGTAACCTTATTGACCTGATCCGCATCGACAAGCGGGGTGATATCAACGCCCTGAACTACAAGGCGGGACAGGGCGTCATCTACGGTGTCGGGATCGCCAGTCAGGACGATATGGACAGCATCGACCTCTGCGAGACGCTGGATTGGCACACGGCCAAAAACGGCAAGAACCTGTACGGCTGGTCTACAGCGTTTAATAACCGGGTAAAGTACCGTCTGGCCCACACGGCAGACGGCGATGTGGCCCGGAAAAACTATGATGGCCTCACCAGTGCCAACATCGGCAATCAGTTTTTCTACCGCTATTCCTTCGATTTCTGGAGCTGCCTGCTGCAGCTGCTGTCCCTATCACTGCTGTTTTTGGCGCTGTGCTATAAAAATGTGCGCATCGCCTATGAGCTGGTGGTGTCCCGACTTCTGGCCTTCCTCTTTGCCGCCGATATCGGAGGCGGCGAAAAGCTGAAGAACACGCTGCTCTTTGTCCGTGACACTTATCTTACCATGTGCGTGTGCGTCCTCAGCGTAAAGCTCTATGAGATCATGGTAGGCCTCGTCACCTCCTTCGGCATCACCGGCATTGGAAAGGGCATCGTCTGCCTGCTCATCGCCTACGCCGTCATAGACGGCCCGAATCTGGTGGAGCGTATCCTTGGCATGGATGCAGGGCTTTCCTCCTCTGTGGGCCGGGCCATGGCCCTCTTTGGAGCCGGTAAGGCCGCAGGCCGTACCGCTGCCAGACTGGGCGGCAAGGCGGTGCGTGGCGTGAAGAACACCGCCATGGCAGCGGCCACCGGCACCACCCTCCGCCAGCGTCAGTCCAAAGGCTCCACCGGCGAGCAGTTTGGCAAGGGCATCCACCAGCGCTTCCACCGTGAGGACGAGGATACCCGACAGCAAGAGCAGCCGTCCCGGCAGCAGGAGCAGCAGGAGCAGACCCGATCTGCCCGGCCGAAGGCGACAGAGCCGCCCGCTGCCGGGGCCGAAGCTGCCGCAGCGACGGAGGCGGCCCCGGCAAAGCCGCAGCCCTTCCCCACGGACTTCATGGATGCAGGGACAGCGGGGACATCTGGCGGCTCCAACTTCGGGAACTCAGTTCCCGAAGTTAAAAAACGAGTATCGAATCCGGCCTTCTCGGAGGCCGTGAAGCGCCTGACGCCCGGCCCGGAGTCGTCCGCCGAGGAACGCAAGGATTTTAACCGTCAGGTGACGGCCATTGTGCGTGGCCGGAAGCACCGGGCCATCCAGCCGCCTGTGGGCGCAGATCTCTATCAGGTGAAAAACTACGAGAAGGCGCTGGAGCTGGAGAAGGCGTATCATGCCTACAACGGCCCCAAGCCGGATCGGAAACCGAAAAACGGAAAGGAGGACAAGCGGCATGGCAGATAATGTCACCACGCAAATCGAGTCCAAAACCAGAGTATCCCGGCATATCAACCTCAGCAGCCTCTATTTTATCGTAGGCTACCTGATGTTTGCCTATATGCTCAAGGACTTTATTTACAGCCTGTTTTTTGTACCCTACATGATCTTCTCCCTGTGCTGCGCCGTCTATCTGGTGCTGCCCTCCCGCTATAACAAGGGCCGGGCCAACTGGGAATCCATTGTGGTGCTGCTGCGGGCAGACCGGGCCGTATACCGGCCCTATGCGGAGCAGGAGGTGGACGATGCTTGATTCCATGCGGCAGAAGCTGCAAAAACGGCCACGGGGTGTCCGTGGCCTGCAGATCTTCTGCATCATCTTCCTGCTGGGCAATCTGCTTTTCTTTTCAACCGGTATTTTTATGCCGAAGCATTACAAGGATGTAGAGATCGCACCCATCGGCACAGAGCTGGAGCTGGGCGAATATACCCTGACCATCACCTCCTGGGATTGGGCGGAGAAGGACAGGGCCTTCGAGATCATCTTCGAGGTGAAGGATCTGTCTCTAAATCGAGAGCCGGGATATACCTTCCGTTTCCGCTGCGGCGACAGCCACTACCGCTATAAGATTTACCGGGATCTGGGCGACCTGCTGGTGGTGCGGGTCTCCGGTGTCTCCAGCCGCTTTGCGCAGGTGGCCATGACCGTCAAGGCAGGCAGCGCCAGCAGATCCATCTACATGGACGACCGCACCATGGCCCATGTGGAGCGGCTGGAGGAGCGCTCCGACGCAGCGTACCGCATCCACGCCGTGGAGGGTAAGGCTGCCGGTCACCGTCTGGCCTTACAGCAACTGGAGCAGCAGACGGAGGAGAAGAACGCAGACCTCCGCCTGGCCTATGAAAAGCTGGAGGCCCTGCAAGCCTCCAAGGCCGATAAGACGCCCCAGCAGCAGGAGGAGATAGACGCCAACCTCCGCACCATGGCGGAAAAGCAAGGACGGCTACAAAATGAGCTGGAGGACATGATGCTGCGCAAGCAGGCCCTTCAGGCGCAGCTGGAGCAGGAGGAGCAGCTGCTGGCCCGGATGCAGGAAGGCGGTGACGGCGCATGATCCTCTGTGTGGGCGATTCGGTCAAGCTGGGACATCTGAGAGAGGCGCTGGAGCAGCGTCTGCATCAGGAGGTCACCTTTCTCCCAGCAGCGCCGGATATCCGCAGGCAGGAAAACGACATCCTGCTGGCGGCCCAGGGCACCGATGCCATCATCTATGATACCGACGCCTATTATAACGACGGCGAGGAATTGATAGGCGTCATCAAGCGGATCTGGCGCACCAACCATGCAGCGCCCATCCTGCTGGTGCCTACCGACAACCCGAAAAATGAGATCGTCAAGGCAGCGCTGGCCGTGCAGATCAAAAATATCATCAATGTGGCCCTGTCGCCGGGAGAGCAGAAAGACCAGCTGGAGAAGATCCTCACCGGCTACTACGCAGCCAACGGAGACCGGGAGGACATCCGTGCGGCTGAGGACGAGGTGGCGGAGGATACCCGGACGCTTACCTCCTTTGTAGGGCAGCTGTATGATGCCAAGCAGCGGGAGGAGGAGCGGGAACACACGGTCATCGTCCGAAAGAAGGGAACGCCACAGGTGCTGCTGGAGGCGCTGGGTACCGTCATCCGTGTGCTGTTTGGCGCCGTCTCCATTGCGCTGATGGCCATAGCCATGCTGGCCCTGCTCTATGACAACACACGGGAGCTGCTGCTGCAAAATCTGCAGCAGCTCTGGCAGGAGATATGCAGTATGCTGGGAATAGGAGGTTAGCATGGATTTTTTTGAAAACATAGATGCCCTGCTCTGGCGGCTGGCGGCTATTCTGGCGCTGGTGCTGGTGGCGACGCTTGTGGTGCGGCTGCTGCTGCGTGACCGTGGCCGCAGCGACCGGCAGCAGAAGCTGCGGGTACAGCAGACACTGAAGGGCAGCGGGCTGGCGGCAGATAAGGCGCCCAATGGCTTTACCTTCGGACTGCTGGGCGGGAAGAAGGTCTATCTGCCCTGTGACGGTGAGGGACACATCGCCATCTTCGGCGGCAGCGGGCAAGGGAAAACCTCTGCCCTGCTGATCCCATCGCTCCGGGTCTGGCAAGGCCCCTTCTTCTGCATCGACATCTCCGGGGACATCTCAAAAAATGTCCCCGGAGAGAAGAAGGTCCTCCTTGCGCCGGACGATCCAGAGCATTCCGTCATCTACAATGTCTTTGATGAGATAGACCGTGCGTCCGATCCGGACGAACGGCGGGCGCTGCTGGAGCAGCTCACTTTCTCTATTCTGCCCTTGCCGCCGAAGGCAACCAGTGCCGAGCGCTACTTCACGGAGACGGCCCGGAAGATCCTGCTGGCATCTCTGGTGGCGTTTTACGACAAGGGCCTTGATTTCTGCGAAATTATGAAGGTGGTCTTTACCAACGGCCCCATGGAGCTGTTTCAGCTGATCGCCGCACAGAAAAACCAGCGGGCTGTGGGCTATATCCAGACGCTGGCGCAGGAGAATGAAAAGAACATCGCCGGGGCCAAGTCCACACTGGATGAAAACATCAAGCTCTTTGCCGATTACAGCAAGGTAGAGCGTGTTCTGCGCCGCCCATCCAGTGCAGACGAGCCGTATCTGGCCCCCTCTGATCTGGAGTCGTCCCACATCTTTCTGGTGGTGCCGGACAAAAAGCAGGAGTTTTACAGTCTGTTTTGCAACATCGTGGTAACGCAGATGCTGGACTACATCGGCCAGCGGCCCTATGACCGCAGCCGGGACAAGCGGATCCTGCTGGCGCTGGATGAGTTCGCCAGCCTGCGGCATCTGGAGATCCTCGGCCCCATGCGGAAGTTCCGCAAAAACGGTGCCAACATCTGCATCCTCACCCAGTCTCTGGCGGACATTGATCTGGAATACAGCCGGGACGAGCGGAAGGTGATCCTGGACAACTGCACCTATACCGTGGTGCTCTCCGGCAACGATCCGGAGACCAGGACATACTTCTCCGACCTGGTTGGAAAAGAGGATCACCGGAAGATCAGCACCACCACAGGCAGCAGGACGGACAGCACCTCCACCAGCCTGCAGGAGGGCTACGCCATCCATCCCAACACATGGAAAAGTCTGGGGGAACAGTTGGTGGTCATACACCGCACCGGCTACCTGAAACTCAGAAAGAATTTCTATTTCAAGGGGTAACAATTTCATACCCATCCACCAAGAGACGGCTCCTGCCGTCTCTTTTTTATTTGACATGGAAAGGAGTATCCCTATGAGCAACGAAAAGAAGAAATGGAGCATCCTGGACGGCATCGAGCTGTCCGATCCGGAGGAAATGGAGGAGCTGGAGGCGCTGGGTGCGCTGATAGACGGCCCCAGCTACACGCTGGACGGGAAGGAGGTGACGAGCAATGGCAGCAGTGAATAAGGTGCGTGAGGAGCTGGCACAGGCGTTCCTGGCTGCGCTGAAGGAGGAGCAGCTCCCGTGGCGGGCCTGCTGGGCGCAGGGGCGTCCCTACAACGCCGCTACCGGCAGACGCTATAAGGGCATCAACACGCTGCGGCTCTCTATGCTTGCCGATGAGCGGGGCTACAAGGATCCCCGCTGGTGTACCTTCCAGCAGGCCAAAGATAAGGGCTGGAAGATCCGCAAGGGAGAACACGCCACCAAGGTCGAATACTGGGCCATGTACGACATGGAGCGGAAAAGATGGATGAACTGGAACGAGGTGGAGCGCTTGAAACGGGATGATCCCGATGCAGCCGACAAGCTCCAGCTTCGCAGCCGTACCGCTCTCGTCTTTAACGCCGCTCAGATGGAAGGTGTCCCGCCTCTGCCCCAGCGCCCCCGGACAGACATTGGTCAACTCCGCCAGCAGCGGGACACCCTGCTGGAGAATATGCAGCTGGCCTATCGGGAGGAAGGCACCCGTGCCTACTACTCCCCCTCAGCCGATATGGTGACGCTGCCTCCGGAGGCCAGCTTCGACGATCCGTACAGCTACATCTCCACCTTCCTTCATGAGTGCGGCCACGCCACCGGCCATCCTGACCGGCTGAACCGCCACATCGAGAATCATTTCGGCAGTGAGGACTACGCACGGGAGGAGCTGCGGGCAGAAATCGCCAGCGCCTTCGTTTCGCAGGAACTGGGACTGGAGATGTCCCAAAAGGCTCTGAACGAACATTTCGACCTGCACAAAGCCTATATCCAAAGCTGGATCAAGGTGCTGGAGAAGGATCCGCAGGAGCTGTTCGCCGCCATCAAGGACGCCAGCGGCATTGCCAACTACCTGATGGAAAAGGGTGAGTTCCTGCAGAACATCACCGAAGAAAAGCGGCAGATCCGGCACATTGAGGCTGAGAACATCGACCAGGAAAAATTCGATTTCTACGCCAAAGATCCCGTAGACCTCCGCTTTGTTGGCTGCACCTTCCGAAATGTCACCGTCTCGGAAAGCGAGGCCAGACTTTCGCAGTTCAAAGATTGCAAATTCTACGGCTGCGATACACGGAGTGTGCAGGACAGATCCGTCTTTACCCATGCAGCCTTCTTTCCTGCTGATGCCGCCGTCCGGCAGCCGGAGCGCCGAGAGAGCAAGTACATTCCCGCCGACATGATCGAGCTGGCCCGCAGCCAGGATGTGTTTGACATCCTCCAGCGCACCGGGGAGCCGCTGTTCCAGAAGGACGGACAGTGGCGCTCTGTGGAGCATGACAGTCTGGTAGTAACGCCCGGCAAGGGCTACTACTGGTTTTCACGGGCGGAGGGCAGCAAAAGCCCCATCGACTACTTCGTCAATGTCCATGGCATGGGCTTTCAGGAGGCTGTACGGACGGTGCTGGAGGCCATCCATAGGGACGTCACCTACACGCCCCCGGTATGGCTGCCGCCTGCAGAGCATGAGGAGTTTCGCCCTCTGCCACGGGCCAAGACGAATCTGGACGCCTATAACTATCTTGTTCAGGAGCGGGGGCTGGATCAGGAACTGGTAGACGGGCTTATGGGGCAGGGCCGGATCTACCAGAGCGGCAAATACAAAAACGTTGTATTCGTCGGCACGGACTTTGACGGCGTAGTGGCCAGCAACTTCGCCCGCAGCTGCGATCCCACGCAGCAGGTACAGCGCTTCGACGTCCGAGGCTCCCAGAAGGAGTACCGCTTTCGCATGGAGAACCCTGACTGCCCCCGCTGCAATGTCTTTGAGAGTGAGATTGACCTGCTGTCCTATCTCTCCATGCGTCCGGCAGACCAGCGCACGGAGAACTATATTGCATTGGGCGGTGTATCGCCCCGTGCGCTGCTGGCCTTCCTCCAGTACCGACCGGACGTCAGCCAGATCAATCTCTGCACCGATGGCGACCGGGCCGGTGAGCAGTGTGCCGAAAGCATCCGCACTCTGCTGGAAGGCCAGTATGAGATATCCCGTGAGGCGGCGCCCATCGGAAAGGACTGGAACGAGTCGCTGGTACGCATCCGGGAGCTGCAGGAGAGCTGGGAGCATGAGACCAACGACCCGGAGACGGAGACGTGGCGGGACGATCTGACCTCACAGGAGGCACAAATCGTAGCAGCCTGGGACGACGGCTTTGACCACGGTCTGGCCCGCATGGTCACCCTCTCCCGCACACAGGACGACCCCGGCCTAAGGAGCGCCATGGCCAAGCTTGACCCCGTAGAACAGGTGCGCTCCCCTTTCGCCCGAAAGGCTGAGGACTGGACTTACTAATCCGCTCTATCCAATCGGTAAATAAACAAAACAGCAGCGGCAGCCGAACGGCTGCCGCTGCTCATCTTCAGAAGGAGATTTCCCCTATGAGAAAGCGTAGAAGCTATTTCAAGGTACCCAACGCCCTCATCTTTGACACCACCCTCAGCTTTGCCACCCGGAGAGTGGGCATGATCTTCTTTGCTTACTGCAACGCCCTGGGCGGTTGCCGCAAAAGCTATGAGGCCATTGCCGCCCTGGCAGGCTGCAGCGTGGCCACCGCTGTCAAGGCCGTCTGGGAGCTGTCCGAGGCGGGATATCTTACTGTCAAGCACACCAAGTACCATAGCGGCAAGCTGGGACGCACCGTGTACGGCAAGAACACCTACACCGTCGATCTGGCCCTGCTGAAGAAGGGCTATACCATCCTGGATCGTGCCGTGCTGGAACAGGAGCTGACCGATTCTGCCCTTATCGTGCTGTGCGCCATCATTGTCTGCGCCGGGAACAGCTCCCGTGCGTTCCCCAGCATCTCTGCGCTGCAAAAGAAAACCGGCGCAGCACGCTCCACCGTCTGCGCCGGTCTGCGGCTGCTCAAGGCCCTTAAAACCCTGCTGGTGCAGCTCTGCATCAAGAAGAACCAGGAGCATAGTCGCAATTCCTATCACATCTGCGGCGTCGCAGAGGGCAATTATGCAGCGGCTTCTTGTGACCAGCATATCGCAGCTTCGGATGCGTGTCAAGCCCCGATCGAGGGCTTTTCTCTGATGGGGGTAGTCCGATTTTTAGCAAATAAGGTTAAGACTCAGATAACGGGAGTATTAAATTACCTGTTGAAAGAAAGATCCTACCGTCTAACGTAAGACTTACAAGAGAAGAACAGCAAACGAAAAATCAAAAAAATCATTTCTCACACAACCGCCCCCGGCGCAGACTTTCGATCTTAGGCCAGCTCCAGCAGCAGGGGGGACCTGTGTGTAAACTCCGTCAGGAGTTTTCCACGGGGGGATAACTGCTGCGGTCGTTACGGCGCTGGCAGCCTGATGCAGCAGCCAAAGCGTCTGCAAAAGTAGACTTTTTGAGACACACACTCGCACCGTCTGGCTTACGTCCGTAAAATACCCGCCGCAACTTTACGGATATGTCCGAAAACGCCAGAAGATTTACGGACATCTTTTGAGGCCCGTCGCCGTCGCCCGGTTATGCTAAGACGAAGCAGAAAGAGGGGCTATACCATAGCCGACAAATTTTGTCAAGAAAGCAGCCGCAAGGCTGCTTTCTTCGTCACCTGCAGAAAAGGAGGTTTCCCATGAGCGATACCCGCACTTACTACTACGCCAGAGTCAGCAGTCGGGATCAGAATCTTGCACGGCAGCTGGAGGCATTCCGAGTCCTGGGCGCCGATGAGCGCTCCATCATCACCGACCGGGAGAGCGGCAAGGATCTGAACCGGCCCGGCTACATGGCCCTGAAGAACACCATCCTCCGGCCCGGTGACACGCTGGTCATCACCTCGCTGGATCGGCTCAGCCGTCGGAAGGCGGACATTGAGACGGAACTGCTCTGGTTTCGGGAGCAGCACATCCGGTTGAAGATCCTCGATCTGCCCACCACCATGACCGACTTCCCTGCCGGGCAGGAGTGGGTGGCCGACATGGTCAACAACATCATCATTGAGGTGCTGGGTACCATGGCCGAGCAGGAGCGACTCCGCACCCGGCAGCGTCAGGCGGAGGGCTACGCAGCAGCCAGAGCAGCCGGTCGCAAGATGGGACGGCCCAGACTGGCCCGGCCTCCTCAGTGGCCGGAGATCTACGCAGCGTGGCAGGCCGGGGAGCTTACCGCCAAGGAGGCTGCTCAGCGTCTGGGAATCGGAAGATCTACCTTCTACAAGCTGGCCAGCGAAAAATAATGGTCGGTCGGCAGCCGGCGCTCCATACACGAAAAAGCCAAACGGCACAAGGGTTTCAGCCCTCTACCCGTCTGGCTTTTGCCGCAAATTTGAAATTGTAAGAATTGAAAATGCAAAAAATAGTTGCATTATTGATAAAAACAGGATATTATAGAAGTAACAAGTCAATAAACGACAAAGTACCGCCCGGAACGGCAATCCCGGACGGTACCAACTCAAACGATGTTCACGGCATCGAAAGAGCTTTTTATGTCGCACTTCCGTGGTGGACACGGTTTCATTGTACCACCGCAGCGGATAAATGGCAAGTCTTTTTCGATGGAAAACATTGGAAAAGGCTTGTTTTTTTGTTCGTCTCCGGTCAAAAACCGGTCTCGATATAGACAACTGAATAATCGGCCCGGTCAAATACAAGCGCATCTCCCGGAGCTTCGCCATGATATGAGCGGCACCGCTGCCTTCCAGCGGTCACGGGGATGAGACGCAAAGAGCAGATAGAGAGTCTGTTCTGCGGAGCCAATACATCGCTTCCGCTGACAACGTGGTGAGGCCCTTGCAGTATTGCACAATAAGGCGCAGGCACAGGAACCAGATCGGGAAGCACGACAAACAAAGCAAAACGAACTTTAGAATAGGCGCACGGGGAACTGCATATATGCAGTTCCCCGTGGTCATCATGGCAGCGGGAGAAGGATTCGAACCCTCACATACGGAGTCAGAGTCCGCTGTGCTACCTTTACACAATCCCGCTGTGTTCTGACGAACAAGCTATATTATACACGCTTCCTGTGTTTTGTCAACACTTTTTTCAAATCTCCTGAAAGTTTTTCCGGAGCCGGGTCTCCCCGGCCCCGGAAAGCTGTCATCCGGCCATCACTGAGCCAGCTTCAGATCCTCCGCCGTGAAATACTTCTTCAGGGGCTTGTACAGCGCCGCAAAGACCACCAGGCACAGGATGATGCTGGGGAGCATATAGCTCCCGTTATAGAGCAGGGAGTAGAACCACGGGCTGGTCATGGTCATGCCGAAGAACTCATCGGGCATATACTTGCCCCACACCACGGCGCCGATGATGTAGTGGGCCAAAAACGCAGCACGCCGCCGATGACGGTGCCATAGAACACGCTCCACTTCCGGCGGGCCAGCAGGCCTGCGCCAAAGCCCAGCGCCGTGAAGGCCAGGAAGTAGTCGCAGATGATGGTGGTCCAGTCGATGGAGAACTTGTTGCCGATGAGATAGGTCACGGTGCCGAATACGAAGCCGGCGCCGGCGCCCCAGCCGCAGCCATACCGAACGGCGAACAGGATGATAGGCAGCATCTCCAGCGTGACAGAGCCGCCGTTGGGGAACTCATAGAGCTTGATAAAGCTCAAAATCTCCGCCATAGCGATAAAAATGGCAGCCTCACAGAGGGTACGGGTCTTATTGTTTTTCATGTGTTCGGATCTCCTCCTAAAAAAATTCCCGCATGGCGAGCCATGCAGGCGTCGCAATGCGGAACATGAAATCCCTATGATCGCATTCCTACGCCGGCATTACCCGGATCAGGTTCGAGGGACCGGACGGCGATACGTCTCATCTCAGCCGGCTTGCACCAGCGCCCCTTGGATTGTAGCGTCATCTTATCATGCCGAACGCTGTCTGTCAATCGCTATTTTCCACAAAAAGAGGAGCATCCCGCCGAATGCTCCCCGTCTGTCTTATTCCCCGGCTTTCTCCGGCGCCGTCAAGCCCTTTTCCAACGCCGTCAGGCCCTCCTCCATCCGCCGGAAGCTGCTCATATCCGGCTGGCGAAGCGTCTGCTCTGCCTGCTGTAAGCGCTCCAGCAGCTGGCAATTCATCTGCTCATAGTCCGCCTGCGCCGTGCGGCACCACTCCCGCTGCCGGGCCGCCAGCTGACGCAGCTTGGTCACGGCTTCCTCCCGGAACTGCTCCGTGCGGCGGTGGGCGCTGATCTCGATCTGGGCCACATGGTCCTTCAGAGACTCGTATTCGTCCGCCTGTACCTTCAGTTGGGCGCAGCGCTGCTCCAGTTCCTGATTCCGGGCCTCCGCATCCGCCAGCTGCCGGCGCAGACGGCGGCAGGTCTCCTCGTTGTCCCGCATCTTCAGCAGCTGCGCCTGTGTCACCCGCTGGGTATTCTCCAGCGTCTGGTTCTCCTTCCGGAGGGTCTCGTTCTCCGCCTCCAGCGCCGCCACACGCTCCTCGTGTTCCCGGCCGGTCTTCTCAATGTATGCAATCACATCGCTGCGGTCAAAGCCGCCGAACATACTGGTCTTAAAGCTGGTGCTCATCCGTGATCCCCCCGCAAATTCTTTTACCCTACCATATCACAAAACGCCGTTTTTTACAAGCCACAAAATGAAAAAGCGGAAGGGGAACGTTCCCCTTCCGCCCGGTCTGAAGCTTACAGGATCGGTTCCTCGGCCCTTACGGCTCTTCCTTCTCCTTCTTCCGCTCCCGCAGGAGCTCCACAAGCTCCGACACCCAGCAGTATAGTCCCACCGTCCCGGCGATGATGAGATACCACTTGTTAAACTCGCTCACCCGTCCTGACATCCAGCACACGGCAAGTATGCCCAGCACCGCCGCAGGAAACAGGAACAGGTGCTTGTGTTTTTTCCACATTGTCAGCTCCCTTCTCCGGCTCTGTTTTTCCTCTTTATCTTTACAATAACGCACAAATTGTGCGAAGTCAACATTTTTCGCAAGGATATTCCGCAAAGTCCAGATCATATAACACATAGGTGAATGTACATCACCATGCCCGAAATCCATCACACCGCAGCATGGCGCCTCCTCCGCTCACATCTCTTCATTTTCTTCATATTGCCAAAGTCTCCGGTATTTCCCTCCGCTTCCAGTATTGTTAATAAGTAAACAGTCTATTTTTGCAGATATTTCTTGCTTTTTTGCGCCATTTGGTATAGACTGATCGGGAACGACTTATTTTGAGAGGCTGGCTTGAACAATATGAGCAATCCCTATAAGACACGGGAGGGCGGCGCTACCGTCACCGTCTTTGTTCCCTACGACTGCAACAATCACTGCCCCTTCTGCATCAACAAAAAGGAGTATGCCGACTGCTCCGGCTTCAGTCTGGATGCCATTCTCCGCAGCATCCACACCATGGATGAGATCACGCCCCGCTGTGACTTCGTCTTTACCGGCGGTGAACCCTTGGCA
>ERZ772902.1496-NODE-1496-length-16981-cov-4.405235_pt1 | contig 16981 bp, 18 predicted proteins | sample MGYA00511470_ERZ772902 | MGnify/ENA primary metagenome ERZ772902 (study PRJEB29015, sample SAMEA2737717) | human gut metagenome | biome: human gut; feature: human-associated habitat; material: faeces | place: China | collected 2012 ... | reverse complement strand
GACTTTTTCGACACGCTGAACCGACAGTCCGATTGATCGGACTGTCGGTTATTTTTGTGCAGTGGCTTCGATTAAATAGAGCTCCTCAGCCTCCTGCTGTGCGCGAATCAAAAGCTCTTTTGCTTGCCCATAATTCATGGCTTCCAGTGCGTTCACGGCGTCCGATACGCGGTTGAACAGGTGCAGGTACATGGTTTTGTAATCCGGCATAAGGCCAATCTCCTTTCATGTTGTGTATCTAATTATACAGTAAAATATTACCGCTGTCAAATTTAACAGAGTTTCGTTATGCTATATAAAAAGAAAGGAGGGGTGCTTTGATGGCTGAACCGACACATGGAAAGGTAATTTTAACGCTGGATGAGTACCGCCTTTCTCGAAATATCAGTAAAAATAAAATTGTACAGGGTGCGAGGGTACAACGGACTCAACTGCAAAATTATTGTAATAATAAGGTTGCACGTGTGGATTTGGATGTGTTGGCGCGAATTTGTGATTATCTTGATTGCGAACTGAGTGACATCATGCGATATGAAAAAGATTAAAAGGAGGGCATTTGCCCTCCTTTTTATACTGTTGTATGTGTTCCCTTACTCCTCGTGAGCCGTGACCTTGATGTGCAGCTCGTCCAGCTGTTTCTGCGTTACCTCGCTGGGGGCGCTCATCATCACGTCCTGAGCGTTCTTGTTCATGGGGAAGGGGATGATCTCCCGGATGCTGTCCTCACCGGCCAGCAGCATCACCATGCGGTCCACGCCCGGCGCGATACCGGCATGGGGGGGTGCACCGTAGGTGAAGGCGTTGTACATAGCGGGGAACTTGGCCTTCACATCATCCTCGCCCAGCCGGACCAGCTCAAAGGCCTTGATCATGATCTCAGGATCGTGGTTCCGGACAGCGCCGGAGCTGAGTTCCACGCCGTTGCACACCAGATCGTACTGGTCAGCGGTGATGCTCAGGGGGTCGATCTCGCCCCGCTCGGCCTTCAGCAGCACATCCAGACCGCCGGCAGGCATGGAGAAGGGGTTGTGGCAGAATTCCAGCTCGCCGGACTCGTCACCGATCTCGTACATGGGGAAGTCCACGATCCAGCAGAAGGCGTACTGCTCCTTGTCCATGTGACCGGGAACGGCAGCGCCCAGGGTCTTGACCAGCACACCGGCGGTCTTGAGAGCGGCCTCCCGCTTGCCTGCGGACAGCGCCACAAAATCGTTGGCCTTCAGGCCAAGGGCCTCCACAACCTTTTCCTTGATGGGGTTGACGAACTTGGAAATGCCGCCCACCAGCTCGCCGTTTTCATCCATGCGGAACCAGTAGGCCTTGCCGCCGGACACAGTTTCCACATCTGCCAGGGTCTTGTCGATAAACTTCCGGGTCTCGTGGAACTCGCTGACCTTCACGGCCTTCACCAGATTGCTCCCGGCAAAGGGCTCAAAGCCGCAGCCGCCCAGAACGGCGGTGACATCCTGCACCCGCAGGTCGATCCGCAGGTCCGGCTTGTCGGAGCCGTAATTCTCCATAGCCTCGGTGTAGGGGATACGGGTGAAGGGTGCGCCGCTGGCCCGGTTGTAAGCGCCGTACTGAGCGAAGATGGGCGGCAGCACGTCCTCCAGAACGGCAAACACGTCCTCCTGCGTGGCAAAGGCCATCTCCATATCCAACTGATAGAACTCGCCGGGGGAACGGTCGGCCCGGGCGTCCTCGTCACGGAAGCAGGGGGCGATCTGGAAGTAGCGGTCGAAGCCGGAGGTCATCAGCAGCTGCTTGAACTGCTGGGGAGCCTGGGGCAGCGCGTAGAACTTGCCGGGATGGTTCCGGGCAGGCACCAGATAGTCACGGGCGCCCTCGGGGGAGGAGGCCGTCAGAATGGGCGTGGTGATCTCCAAAAAGCCGTGCTCGGTCATGGACTTCCGCAGGGCGGCCACCACGTTGCACCGCAGAATGATGTTCTTCTTCACGGCGGGGTTCCGCAGATCCAGATAGCGGTACTTCAGCCGCTGGGCTTCGTCGGCCTCCCGGCTGCGGTTGATCTGGAAGGGCAGCTCGCTGTGCTGGCAGCGGCCCAGCACCTCCACCTTAGCGGGGACAATCTCAATGTCGCCGGTTGCCATCTTGTCGGTCTTGCTGTCACGCTCCCGGACGGTGCCCTCCACGGAAATGGTGGACTCCTTGGTGATGGCCTTGAAGGTGTTCACCATGTCCTCGGTCTCCGCCACCACCTGGGTGGTGCCGTAGAAGTCCCGGACCACCACGAAGGCCAGATTGGCGCTGACCACGCGGACGTTCTCCATCCAGCCGGAAATTTTCACCTGCTTGCCTGCGTCACTGAGGCGCAGCTCTCCACAGGTATGAGTTCGATTCTGCATCATATTGTTGCTTCCTTTCCATGAAAAGTGATTTAGAATTGTATAATTAAAATCAGAAATAACGAATTGTATTTATTCGGCCGCCTGTTCCCACAGCGCATGGGCCATTTTCTGCCCGATCTCGTGGCCGTTCTTCATCATCAGCGGCAGCGTGACCCCGTGGTCGAAGTCCCGGTAACTCCATGCGTCCACATCGAATTTCAGATGCTCAGATCGCCAGATATCAGTTCCGTTGTCCTGCGCGAAGCTGATAGACATGGTATCTAAATCATCGGCCTCCGGGTATTTGACGTAGGTATCCACGATCCCTTCCAGGAAGGGGAGGGCCTGCACCACCACGTTGAAGGGGGAGCGCCGGAACCGCAATTCCCGAATTTCCGACCAGAGATCGTCAAATTCCTCTGTCCCGGCGGTAAGATTCAAGCGCCGATCCTCATGGCGGTATGTGTTGAAATCCGACAAATACACCTCAATGATGTCCGGCTCCAGCTCCGGATACAGGGTCTCCACCCCCACCGGTCGGGCGTACCAAAGCCCCCAGATCACCAGCAGTGCCGCCAGCAGCAGCGGCAGGTCACGCTTCAGAGTCAGCTTCATAACGGCTCCTTTCTGTGGTTATTCCACGATCACGCGTCCTTTTTCCAGTTCAGCAAGACCGGCCTTGATCCGGTCGATGGTCTCCTGCGTATTCAGTTTGGTCTGCTCGCCGGACTTCATGTCCTTGCAGGCCACCACACCAGCGTTGATCTCGTCCTCGCCCAGGAAGATCACATAGGGGATGGACAGCTTGTCGGCATAGCTCATCTTGGCCTTGAACTTCTTCTGCTCGCAGTGGAGCTGGGTGCGGATGCCCGCCTGCCGCAGCTGGGTGGCCAGCGCGATGGCGGGGGAGAGGTCCTCCGTCATAGGCAGGATCAGCACATCCGCCGGGGCGGTGGGCAGCTCCGGATTCAGCATCCCCTGCTCGCCCAGCACATAGAACAGCCGGGTCAGGCCGATGGAAATGCCCACGCCGGGGAGCTGCTTGTCCGTGTAGAACTCCGCCAGATTGTCATACCGTCCGCCGGAGCACACGGAGCCGATCTCCGGGTGATCCAGCAGCGTGGTTTCATAGACCGTGCCGGTGTAGTAATCCAGACCACGGGCAATGGTGAGGTCCACGGCGAAATTCTCCGCAGGTACGCCAAAGTCCGCCAGATACTTCACCACGGTGTTCAGCTCGCTGAGACCCTGATCGAACATCTCGTTTCTGCCGGTGTAGCCCTCCAGGGCCGTCAGGACCTCCGTATTGCTGCCCTTGATGGCGATGAACTTCAAGATCTCGTCGGCATCGTTCTCACTGACGGCGAAATCCTCTACCAGAATGGTTTTTACCTTTTCGGGACCGATCTTATCCAGCTTGTCTACCGTCCGCATCACGTCGGCGGATTTCTCCGTCAGGCCCAGCATAGCGTAGAAGCCGTTCAGGATCTTCCGGTTGTTCACCCGGATCTGGAACCGCTTCAGTCCCAGAGTGGAGAAGGTCTGATAGATGATGGAGGGGATCTCCGCCTCGTTGGTGATGTCCAGCTTGCCGTCACCGATGATGTCGATATCCGCCTGATAGAATTCCCGGAAGCGGCCCCGCTGGGCACGCTCGCCCCGGTACACCTTGCCGATCTGATACCGGCGGAAGGGGAAGGACAGCTCGTTGTAGTGAAGGGCCACATACTTGGCCAGAGGCACCGTCAGGTCAAAGCGGAGGGAGAGGTCGCTGTCGCCCTTCTGAAAGCGGTAGATCTGCTTCTCCGTTTCGCCGCCGGCCTTGGCCAGCAGCACCTCGCTGGATTCGATGACCGGGGTGTCCAGCGGGGTAAAGCCATACAGGGAATAGGTCCTGCGGAGGATCTCCATGATGCGCTCCATCTGCTGCTGGGGCGCCGGGAGAAGCTCCATAAAGCCGGACAGCGTCCGGGGGGTCATTTTTGCCATAAAAATACTCCTTTTCGGATGATATTACTGAGTTTTCCGCTGAAACGGGGCGTTATAGGATCGTAAAAACTGCAAAAAAACGCTCCCGTCCCATAGCTTTGGGACGAGAGCTTACGCTTCGTGGTGCCACCCAAATTCGGGGCAGACTGCCCCCTTTGGCCTTCTGGTACGGGAAGGGGACCGTGGACGTTTCCGTCCCCGCTCCGCCGCTGTCCTTCCTCCGGGGCAGACGGGATGCTTTCAGCATTGCACCCCTCTCTGTGAGACTGCGTTCCGGCCTACTGCTGCGGCGTCATAGCGGTGTATTCATTTGATAGTAGCCGTTTTTCGGTGATTTGTCAAGCGATGGGCCGGTTGCTGGCGGGATTGACAATCATACGCCAGTCCAGATCACCCCGGGCCAGACCCAGTACCAGCATTTCCGCCGTGGCAATGTTGCTGGCGAAGGGCACATTGTTCTGGTCGCACAGGCGGGAGATGTAACTGATCTCACCGGCCATCTTTTCGTTGCTGGGGTCGTTGAAAAACAGTACCAGATCGAATTCATTGTAGGCGATGCGGGCGCCGATCTGCTGGCTGCCGCCGTGGGCATAAGACAAGAAGCAGTGTACCTTCAGACCCGTGGCTTCCGCTACCATGTGCCCGGTGGTGTTGGTAGCGTACAGGTTATGCTGAGAGAGAATGCCGGCGTAGGCGGTACAGAACTGTACCATCAGGTCCTTCCGGTTGTCATGCGACATAATAGCAATATTCATCTGTCGATCTCCTTTCTGGGGTTCTTATCTGATCCGCAGCAGCGGCGCTTTACCGCCCTGCAGTCGAATTGCGATATTTCGGTATGCGCTGGCCGCTCCATTGTAAGAGCGCAGCAAAAGGGGAGTTCCTTGATTCAGGGACACAGGCAGCGCGTCATCCTCCGGTACCACGCCGATGAGAGGCAGGCCTGCCTTGTCCATGGCGTCATCAATGGTGGCGTGCATACTGTGCAGCAGCTTCTTCCGCACCCGGTTCACCACCAGATGCAGTCGGCCGGAGCCGAACTGCCGCAGTTCCATCACGGTATGCTGGGCGTCCCGCAGGGAAGAGGCATCCTGTGTGGTCACTACCACGCAGCGGTCTGCACCGCAGACTGCCAGTCGGAATCCCAGTCCCAGCCCTGCCGGTGCGTCCAGCAGACAGAAGTCAAACTGCTGCCGGATCTTTTGCAGCATCCGCCGAAAGTCCTCCTCTGTCACAGCAGGCTCCCGCATTCGCACAGGCGCCGTCAGCAGATAGAGATTGGGAATACTGGGATGCGCCACCACAGCCGCTTCCAGCGGGCAGCGGTCCAGCGCCACATCGGAGAAATCCATCAGCGCCCGGTCCGTCAGTCCCAAGGCCAGATCCAGATTTCGCAGTCCGATGTCGCAGTCTACGCACAGCACCCGCTTGCCGCTCTGGGCCAGCGCGGTGCCGACTCCGGCAGACAGGGAGGTCTTACCGGTGCCGCCCTTGCCGGACACTACCGCGATACATTGTCCGCTCACGACACCACCTCACTTTCAAATGCCAGTATCCTTATTATAACGGATTCTTTTTGATTTTTGCAAATGGTCTGGGATATTTTTTTGGTGTTTCGGCAATTTTTTTTATAAAAATCACCCGATGGACCACCTCTGTGCCGGGGATCTGGTAGTCGGCCGTCCGCTCCACCTGTCCGCCTAAGGTCTTGATAGCCTTTTTGGCGGATTCCAGTTCCTCATCGGACTCAACGGACTTCATGGACAGGAAGTATCCGCCCGCCTTCACCAGTGGCAGGCACAGCTCACACAATACGCTGAGATTCGCCACGGCCCGAGACACGGCGAAGTCAAAGCTCTGCCGGTGCTCTGCCGCGAATTCCTCCGCCCGGGCGTGAACACACTGCACGTTCTGCAATCCCAGCTCGTTGCAGACCTCCTGTAAGAAGGTGATCCGTTTGCCCAGGGAATCCAGCAGCGTCAGTTGGATGGAGGGTTCCAGAATTTTCATGGGCATCCCAGGAAATCCCGCCCCAGTGCCCACATCCACCACGGTCTTGCCCTTTAGGTCCGCCAGCGTCAGCAGCGCGGCGCTGTCTAAAAAGTGGAGGGAAGCCACATCCTCCGGGTCCGTGATGGCGGTGAGATTCATCACCTTGTTTTTTTCCAGCAGCAGCTCTCCGAACCGCAGCAGGGAGGGGGCGGCGTCATCGCCCAGCCCTAATTCCGCCAAGCCTTTTCGCAGATGTGCTTCCATCATTTCTCTTTCAGCAGATCCCGGATCTCCGTCAGCAGCTTTTCCTCATTGGAGGGCTCCGGCGGGGCGGGTTCTTCGGCAGGGGCTTCCTCCTGCTTTTTCAGCTTGTCGTGGAAGCCGTTGATGGTCTTGATCATCAGGAACACCGCAAAGGCGATGATGAGAAAATCCAGAATCGTGGCCAGAAAGCTGCCATATTTGATGGCAACCTCCGTAGTGGGATCGATCCCCCCGTCGGCTCCGGCAACAGCGGCCTTCAGCACGATCTTCCAATTGGAAAAATCAACGCCGCCGGTGAGCACGGAGATCAGAGGCATGATGACATCATTCACAAGGGAAGTGGAGATCTTACCGAACGCACCGCCGATGATGACGCCGACGGCCATATCCATCACATTGCCTCGGGCGATAAAGGTTTTGAACTCTCCCATGAAGCTTTTTTTCTTTTCGGGTGCGGACACAGGAAGAACCTCCTTTTGATCGAAAAATCTTGAAAGCTGAAACCGTTGCGCCGCAATGGCTTCAGAACGCAGACCGGAATGGAGACGTTTTCAGGACCTAAAATGATCCCACCATGGTCTCCGTGGTCTGCTATGGGCTGTATCGGCCTACTACGAATTGTATTATTCTATTCAAATAATACAATTCGTAGCTTCCAGCCGATTTCTTGTTTTTACAGGGCTGCGTGAAGAATTTACTTCTTGGTCGGGACCAGAACCTTGGTGCCGCCCATGTAGGGCCACAGGACCTCGGGAATCTTCACGGTGCCGTCCGCCTGAAGGTTGTTTTCCAGGAAGGCGATCAGCATACGGGGAGGTGCCACACAGGTGTTGTTCAGCGTGTGGCAGAGCTGCATCTTGCCGTTTTCATCCTTGTAGCGGATCCGCAGACGGCGGGCCTGAGCGTCGCCCAGGTTGGAGCAGGAGCACACCTCAAAGTACTTCTGCTGACGGGGGGACCAGGCCTCAATGTCGCAGGACTTCACCTTCAGGTCCGCCAGATCGCCGGAGCAGCACTCCAGCTGCCGCACGGGGATGTCCATGGAGCGGAACAGCTCTACGGAGAAGTTCCACAGCTTATCGTACCACGCCTTGGAGTCCTCGGGCTTACAGACCACGATCATCTCCTGCTTCTCAAACTGGTGGATGCGGTACACACCGCGCTCCTCAATGCCGTGAGAGCCCTTCTCCTTGCGGAAGCAGGGGGAGTAGGAGGTCAGCGTCTGGGGCAGTTTGTCGGAGGGAATGATTTGGTCGATGAACCGGCCGATCATGGAGTGCTCGCTGGTGCCGATCAGATACAGGTCCTCGCCCTCGATCTTATACATCATGGCGTCCATATCCGTCTGGCTCATAACGCCCTCCACCACGTTGCCGTGGATCATGAAGGGGGGGATGCAGTAGGTGAAGCCCTTGTTGATCATGAAGTCCCGGCCATAGGCCAGCACGGCCTCGTGGAGCCGGGCGATGTCGCCCATGAGATAGTAAAAGCCGTTGCCGGACACCCGGCCCGCAGCGTCCAGATCGATGCCGTCGAACCGCTCCATGATGTCCGTGTGGTAGGGGATATCGAAGGCTGGCACCGTGGCCTCACCGAAGCGCTCTACCTCCACGTTGCAGCTGTCGTCCTTGCCGATTGGCACGGAGGGGTCGATCATCTGAGGGATCACCAGCAGGATGTGGTGGATCTGCTGGCTCAGCTTCTCCTCCATCTCCTCCAGCTGAGCCAGACGGTCGGCGTCGGCCTTCACTTGCGCCTTCACCGCCTCGGCCTCCTCCAGCTTGGAGGGATCCTTCTTCGCCTGTCCCATCAGCATCCCCACCTGCTTGGAGAGCTTGTTGCGCTGGGCCCGCAGATCATTGCCCTCATTCTCGGCGGCTCGCTTCTCGGCATCCAACGCAATGACCTCGTCCACCAGCGGCAGCTTGGCATTCTGGAACTTCTTGCGGATGTTCTCCTTTACGGCATCTGGGTTCTCCCGGATAAATTTGATATCAAGCATAGTCTGACCTCTTTCTGTGTTTCACGTGAAACATTTATTTGGTTTTCAGGGCGTGGAGGGCATCCAGCAGCTGATTCAGATCCTCCACCCCGTAGTATTCCAGTTCGATGCGGCCCTTTTTTCGGCCCGTGACAATGCGGCAGCCCCGGCCCAGACGGCTACCCAGTTCCTTGGCGGCCTCCTTGGCATAATCGACGGAGAGCCCATCCGGTTCCGGCTGCTCCGGCTTGGGGGGAGCCGTCAGCTTCTTCACCAGATGCTCTGTCTGCCGCACCGACAGCTCGTCCTTGATGATGGTGTTGGCCGCCGACTCCTGCATGGCAGGGGAGAGGGGGAGAATAGCTCTGGCGTGTCCGCTGGAGAGCCGCCCGTCCTCCACCATGGCCCGCACGGGGGGACACAGCTTCAGTAGCCGCATGGCGTTGGCTACGGCGGACCGGGACTTGCCCACCCGCTGGGCCGTCTCCTCCTGGGTCATGTTATACTGCTGCATCAGCGTCTGGTAGCCCTCGGCTTCCTCCATGGGGTTCAGATCCTCCCGCTGGAGGTTCTCGATCATGGCCAGCTCCATGGCCTTGCGGTCGTCGGCCTCGATGACGATGGCCGGCACCTCCGACAGACCCGCCATCCGGGCGGCCCGCCAGCGCCGTTCACCGGCGATGATTTGATAGTACCCTGACTGCAATTTTCGCACCGTCAGAGGCTGAATGATGCCATGCTCCCGGATGGAGTCCGCCAGATCGGCCAGAGCGTCCGGGTCAAATTGCTTCCGTGGCTGGGAAGCGCAGCTCTCTACTTGGGAAATGGGCAGGTACAGACTGGTTTTCTCCTCTTCGGGGGTCATCACGTCGTCCCCCAGCAGGGCGGCCAGTCCCCGACCTAAGCCCTTGGATGGATTCGCCATGGGATCGCTCCTTTCATCCGTTGTTTCTCTTCAAAAACTCCTGCGCCAGCTGCACATAGGCCTCAGCCCCACGGCAGCTGCGGTCATAGGAGGTGATGGGCTTTCCGTGGCTGGGCGCCTCCGAAAGCCGCACATTCCGGGGGATCACCGTGGCGTAGACCTTGCCGGGGAAGAAGCGCTTCACCTCTTGAGCCACCTGAATGGCCAGATTGGTGCGTCCGTCGAACATGGTCAGCAGCACACCCTCGATCTCCAGCTTGGGGTTCAGGCTCCGCCGCACCAGCCGCACGGTGTTCATCAGGTCGGACAGCCCCTCCAGCGCATAGTATTCCCCCTGCAAAGGTACCAGCAGGGAGTCCGCCGCACACAAGGCGTTCAAGGTCAGTAGTTCCAGCGATGGGGGGCAGTCGATGAACACGTAGTCGTAGTTGTCCCGCACCTGCTCCAGCGCCATCCGCAGCCGAAACTGCCGCTCCGGCAGGTCGATCATCTCCACACTGGCTCCGGCCAGTGCCTTGCTGCTGGGCAGCACGTCGCCATAGGAGGTGCGGACGATGGCCTTTTCCGTCTCCACGCTGTTGATGAGCACGTCATAGATGCCGTTGGATACGGTCTTGTCCACGCCCATACCGGAGGTGGCGTTGGCCTGCGGGTCAAAGTCGCACAGCAGGATGCGCTGACCGGCGGCCTTCAGGGCAGCCGCCAGATTCACGCAGGAGGTGGTCTTGCCCACGCCGCCCTTCTGATTTACGATCGCAACGATTTTCGCCATACGCAACCCCCGTCACTCTTAGAGTTCTCTAATATGAGAATATTATATCAACTGTCACAATTTTTTTCAATAGGGAAGGAGCATACTTTGCAAAAAAAGAGATGTTTCACGTGAAACATCTCTTTTTCTAATGCACTTGTCTCCGGTAATTGTTTCACGTGAAACAATTACACCAGCAGAACGCCGCCCACGGGGGGGAGGGTCAGCCGCAGCATCCCATTCCGGGCGAAGAAGTGTTGTCCAGTCAAGGCATCCTTAGCCAGCGCTCCCGACCAGGGAATGGACAGCTCCAGCGGCTGCACCCCGGCGTTCATGGCCGCCACCGTCACCTCGTCCTCGGACTGCCGCCGCAGCACCAGCCCACCGCCCACGGCGTAGAGATAGCCGATGTCCCCACACTGCAGGGATACCCGCTGCTTCCGCAGAGCGCCCAGCTGACGGAAATACGCCAGCAGCGACGAGTCCTCCTGCCCCCACGGATAGGTGCCACGGTTCAGGGGATCCTCAAAGCCCTGCATCCCGGCCTCGTCGCCGTAGAACACCGTGGGGGAGCCGGGGAAGCTGTACAGCAGCAAAGCGCCCAGCCGCAGCCGAGCCAGCCCCATGTCCAGCTCCTCCGGGCTGAGGCGGTACGCTGCCCGGTCGTCCTTGCTCTCCGGTGTCCGGGCCGCACCCAGCATGGTCAGCAGCCGGGGCGTGTCGTGGGTACCCAAGATGTTCAACCCGCTGTGAAAGGCCGCAGGCGGATAGTTCTCCCGAATTTCCTCCATGTCCCGGCGGAAAGCCGACGCATCACCGCCACGCAGCCAAGCCAGCGCCGCCGTACGGAAGGGGTAGTTCATGAGCCCGTGGGTCTCCCGGCCCAGCAGATACCTCCGCCGGCGGGAGTAGGCGATCTTGTTGCTGCCGTCCTCCCACACCTCACCCAGCAGAAAGCTGTCCGGCTTCTCGGACTCCATGGCCTGTCGAATTTCAGCGATGAAGTCATCGGGCAGCTCGTCCGCCACATCCAGTCGCCAGCCGTCGGCCCCCTGACGCAGCCAGTGCCGCACCACGGAGTCCTGACTCCGCACGATGAAATCCCGATAGGTGGGAGCCTCCTCGTTCACCGCCGGCAGGGTCCTTACGCCCCACCACGCATCGTAGTCCGTGGGCCATGGATGGAAGCTGTACCAGTCGAAATAGAGAGAATCCTGACTCTGGGCCGCCCCCAGCTCCGGGTAGAAGCCCTGAGCGTTGAAGTAGCGGCTGTTGCTGCCGGTGTGGTTAAACACCCCGTCCAGCAGCACCCGGATGCCCCGCCGGTGGGCCTCCCGGCACAGCTGCCGGAAGTCCTCCTCCGTCCCCAGCATGGGGTCGATGCGGCGGTAATCGGCGGTGTTGTAGCGGTGATTGCTGTCCGCCTCGAAAATGGGACACAGATACAGCGTGGAGACGGAGAGACTCTGCAAATAGTCCAGCTTGGAAATAATTCCCAGCAGGCTTCCGCCGAAGTAGTCGTTGTTGCGAATTTCGCCCGCTTTATCGGGCTGCCATTGGGGGGTGTCGTCCCAGCGCTGATGCACCAGTCGCTGCCCCACCATGCCGTGGCCGTCCGGCACCGCCAACCGGCAGAACCGGTCGGGAAAGATCTGATACGTCACCCCCCGGCCGAACCAGTCGGGGGTAGGGGTGGGCTCATACACCGTCAGCTGCCATCGCTGACGGTCCGCCTCACCGCCGCAGCCATTGCGTCCCAGCCAGAGGAGGGAGCCGTCGGGCCGCCGCACCCGGAAGGCGTACCAGATCAGCTCCGGCTCCACCGGTGCCGTCAGCACGCCTTTCCAGCCGTCGCCGGAGGGGGAGAGGGGAACCTCCTGCTCCAGCCCGGCAAATTCCTGCCGTACCAGCAGGCAGCACGCCTCCAGCGGCTCATCGGCCCCCAGAGCAAAACGCACCTCGGCGCCGCAGGACACGGCGCCGAAGGGATCCTTATATCGAACATCACGAGAATCGAACCAAACAGACATGAACAGGGACCTCTCAGTTTAACAGAGTATTTTCGCCGATGATGGCGGTGCCGATCTCCTCCCGACTGAAGTAGGCGTTGAGGATATCCACCGCCGTCTCCGCCAGAGCCGCACCGGCGCCGCCCTTTTCGATGACCACCGCCACGGCGATCTGGGGATCGTCATAGGGGGCAAAGCACACGAAGGTACCGTTGTTGGCATCGGTGACGCCGGTCTCCGCCGTACCGGTCTTGGCACCGGCGGACACCACGCACTTGGAAAAGTAGGTGGACAGGCTCCCGGTGGTCAGATCGTGCATACCGGTCTTGATGGCCTCCACCGTGCTGTCCTGCATCTCCACCACGTTGACGGGGTCCTTGTCGTAGGCATAGACCACGGCGGAGTTGTTATAGGTCTTGACGTTTTTCAGCAGGTGGGCCGCATAGTGCTCACCGTTGCCTACCAGCGTGGCGATGTAGTTGGCCAGCTGCAGCGGCGTAAACAGGTTATAGCTCTGGCCGATGGCGGCGGTCAGGGTCTGACCGTCGGACCACTCCAGATCGTTGGCCTCGGCGTACTCCGGGGAGGCCAGAGCGCCCTTGGCCTCGGCGCTGTTGGGGCCGCCGATCTCGATGCCGGTGTACTGCCCCAGACCGAACTGGGTGGCATAGTCGTCCAGCGTCTTAATGCCCGTCAGACGGCCCACCTCATAGAAGAAGTAGTTGCAGGACACGGTGATGGCCTCCGACACGTTCACCCGCCCGTGGGTGGAGCCGTAGGAACTGTAGATCCAGCACCGGGGCTGGGGGGAGGAGTAGTAGTCGTAGATGCCCCGGTCCAGAATGGTGGTAGAGGGAGTGATGACCCCGGATTCCAGCGCCGCCACCGCCGTGCAGGGCTTGAAGGTGGAGCCGGGGGCGTAGGTGCCGCCAATGGCCCGGTTGAACAGGGGAGCTCCCTTGTCGTCGGAGGCCAGCGTGTCATAAATTTCGTCCCACTTGCTGATGTCATAGGTGGGGTAGGAGGCCAGCGCCAGCACCTCACCGCTGCCCACGCCCACCACCACGGCGGCGCCGCCCCGGCGGATGCCGTCCTTCTCGGTCATGTCACCGATGGTCTTGCTGAGGGCTTTTTCCACGTCCTCCTGCAGGTCGATGTCCAGCGTCAGAGCCACGGTGTTGCCGGGCTTGGGTTCCTTGGTGTAGAACTCACCGGTGATCTGGCCATCGGAGGTGGTGGTAATGAGTTTGGTGCCGTTCTCGCCGTGGAGATACTCCTCGAAGGCCTTCTCCACGCCGCTCTCGCCCACCAGAGCGTCCATGGAATACCCCTTGTCCCGGTATCCCACGATGCCGTTGTCCGGATCGCCCACCCAGTCCTCCTGATAGATGGGACTCAGCCGTCCCAGCACATGGGCGGCGTAGGTAGTGTTATACACACGGGCCGAGGCCGTGCCGGTGGTGACACCGGCATAGCGGCCGTCCACCACCTGATTGATGAGCTCCACCGACACATCGCTGGCGAAGGTGTAGGTACCCCCCGCGATGTCCCGCAGGGCCAGTTGGTAGCGCACGCCGATGATAGCCCGTGCGTCGGTGTCGGAGTAGCTGTCCGCCACGCCGTAGAGCTTGCGCAGTTGGGCCATGAACAGCGGGGCCTCCTGCGTGGGCCGCAGGGTACCCACCGTGATGGCGGGCAGATCCTCCGACTCCAGATATTCCCGGAAGGCACCCTCGTCGGTGGGGGTGGTGTAGGTAAAGGGCGGCTCCTTGCTCACCGGCAGGGTGTCCGTCCACTTGACGTTGTTGCTGCGGCACAGCTCCAGCAGCCGGAAGATGGCGTCGTTGCAGTCCGTGTCGCTTTCAAATTCCTCGTCGGAGAACACCAGCGTATAGGTCAGCCGGTTGGAGATCAGCACCTTGCCGTTGCGGTCGGTGATGATGCCGCGGGAGGCCTCCACCGTCTGAGCGGTGGCGTTGCTGGCCAGCGAGCGAGCCTTATAGTCCGATCCGTTGAGGATCTGAGTATTGTACAGCACGCCGCAGAAGATCAGCAGGATCATCCCGAAGATCAATACCAGCGGTACCAACCGGGATTTGGCCAGATAGGATTTCATAGCATACTCCTTTCAGGGGACTCACTCGGAGTAGATCCGCCGGCGCACCCAGCGGAAGGGAAGATAGACCAGCACCGTCAGCGGCAGTGTCACCAGGACCTCCCGCCCCGCCAGCGACGAGGCGGCGGAGAAGGCCACTCCCTGCTGATACGTCATCAGCAGAATTTGCAGCCCATCGGTGATGACCAGCGCCGCCAACCCCATGAGCACGGCGCACAGAAGCCCCGGCGTAATGAGGTAGTTGGCCACGGCAGCGGCGGCCAGCGCCGCCAGCAAAAATACCAGAATATGGAAGCAGGGGATCAGACCCGGCTGGGTCAGATCAAACAGCAGTCCCATGGCCAGCGCCACGCCCATGCCGCCGTAGGCTCCCTCGAACATAGCTAAGACCGCCACCATCACCGGGGGCAGATAGGGATGCACGTGCAGCAGGGAGATGTGATCCAGCGCCAGCCCCTGCAATAAAAGCAGCAGAAAAAAACCTGCGGTGTAAAACACCCATTTCCAGATGGTATCACGTCGGCTCATAGTGTCTCCCTCAGTCCACGGTGTCGAAGGAGGTGATGACAAACACCTCCGACAGGGAATCCAGATCCGTCTTGGGGGCCAGCACCGCATAGCGGGTCAGGCCGTTGTCGTCGGTGCGGATCTCCTCCACAGAGCCGATGACCAACTGGGAGGGGTAGTAGCCCCCCAGCCCGGAGGTGACGATGAGGTCGCCGTTGATGAGACTGGATTCCCCCTCCAGATACGACAGCTTCAGCCGCCCCGTCTCCATCAGGGCCAGATCGCCCATGGCCACCGTCACCTCGCCGGTGCGGAATACCCGTGCGCCCAGAGAGGAGTCTGTGTCCAGAATGGTGGTGATGGTGGACCAGTTGAGTCCGGCCTCCCGGATGACCCCCACCAGATTGCCCTGATCGTCCACCACGCAGTTGCCCACGGCAATGCCGCTGGAGGTGCCCTTGTTGAGGGTCATCACACGGGACCAGTTGGAGGTGCTGCGGTCCACGATAATAGCGGATTCAAAGGTGAAATCCCGCCGCTGCTGCCGCAGATTCAGTAGGTTCCGCAGCCGCTGGTTCTCCTCGCTGTCGATCTTGGCCTGATCCAGCTGCCGCTGCAGCTCGGCGTTCTCCTTTTTCAGGTCCGCATTCTCCTGCTGCAGCGCCTCTACGTCCTCGAAGCGCTGGCTTATGGAGCTGAACCACCCGCTGACAGCGGAGCCTACCGCCCGGAAGGGGGAGGCAATGACGCCCCCGGCGTTCTGGAGAAAGCCGGTCTGGGAGCTGAGAGCGGAGGCCACACACAGCAGCACCGCCACCACCGTCACCGCCGCCAGCATCATGATGCCGTTTTTCTGGAAAAAATTCTTCATAGTCCTGATTCCTTATTGCAAAGTAATGCCCATTACGCCAGCAGCGTCACACCGAATTCCGCCAGCATCCGGCTCAGCAGCACCACCGGCAGACCCATGACGTTGAAAAAGTCCCCGTCGATGCGCTCTACCAGCAGCGCTCCCTGCCCCTGTACGCCGTAGGCCCCGGCCTTATCCATGGGCTCGCCGCCCCGGATATAGGCCAGCAGCTCCTGCCGGGAGGCCTCCCGGAAATAGACGTCGGTGGACTGGGTGCGGGTGAGGGCCTTTTCCCCCTGCCGCACCGTCACGCCGGTGCAGACCCTGTGCTTTCGTCCGGACAGCGCCGTCAGCATGGAGAGGGCCTCCGCCTCGTCATGGGGCTTTCCCAGCCGCTGATCATCCAGAAAGACCATGGTGTCGGCGGTGATGACGATGGCATCCGCCGGCGCCTGCACCGCCTGAGACTTCTCCCGGCTGATGTAGGCCACGATATCCTCCGGCGCCAGCTCCGGAGGATACCACTCCTCCACGTCCGGCACGGAAATTTCAAATTCACGGAGTCCTATGCGCTGCAGCAGCTCCTGCCGCCGGGGGGAGCCGGAGGCCAGTATGATCCTCGCCATAGCGCTTACCTCCCGGTGGAGCCGAAGCCGCCGGCGCCCCGTTCCGTCTCGTCCAGCTCCTCCACCACCGTCAGGGTGGGCCGCAGAATGGGCAGCACCATCAGCTGGGCGATGCGGTCGCCGGGCTGGATGGTGTAGGGGACGTCCCCGTGGTTCACCAGCCCCACCGTCAGCTCGCCCCGGTAGTCGCTGTCAATGACCCCCACGCTGTTGGAGAGGGTGATGCCGTGGCGGGCGCCCATGCCGCTGCGGCTGCACACCAGCGCCACATACTCCGGCCCCGGCAGGGCGATGGCGATGCCTGTGGGGATGCCCTGCCGCCCGCCGGGAGCCAGCGTCACCGGCGCGTCCACGCAGGCGCACAGATCCATGGCCGCCGCACCGGCGGTGGCGTAGGCGGGCAGGGGGAATTTCGTCCCCATCAGCGGCGATACCGCCTTGACCTTCAACTCTATCATAGCAAATTTACTCCTAAAATATAAAAACGAATTGTTAAAATCGATTTTCGTCCATAAACTTTCCCGTTATTCCTTTTCCGGCACCGTGATATCCGCCACGGAGTAATCCCCCAGATCCAGCAGCTGCCGGACGCAGTAGGGGATAGGCCGGTGGAACACCGGCCC
>ERZ772902.1482-NODE-1482-length-17166-cov-20.948454_pt1 | contig 17166 bp, 18 predicted proteins | sample MGYA00511470_ERZ772902 | MGnify/ENA primary metagenome ERZ772902 (study PRJEB29015, sample SAMEA2737717) | human gut metagenome | biome: human gut; feature: human-associated habitat; material: faeces | place: China | collected 2012 ... | reverse complement strand
CTGTCCTACTCCACTAATAGCCATTTTTAATCCTCCTTTATCAGCACTTTTTCATAATATCCGATAGTTTGCTTGTTGCTGTTCCTTGTTTGTAATTTATACTTTTAAAGGCTACCAAAAACTTCTCTTTAGCCTGCTCCATTATTGATACTGCGGTTTTCTGATATTTTGTATCAAACATTTGAGCCTTATCTTGTGTTTTTACTTCATTTTGAGGGCTATTTCTACGGAAATACCATGAACTGTCTGCGTTTTCAAATGCTTTATTGGTTTGTTGACAGGTAATATATCCTTCTAAATTTGCCAGACGCATTTTAAAGGCTTCGTCCAATCCGGCTAAATCTTCGTCAAGTGTCAATGACCTTTTCCCCGTAAGTTCGTAGGAAACTTCACGATCTCCATTTTCATGTTCTTTTACGATTTCATTATAACGGGTTTCATATGTATCCATTATAGATTTCATCACATCTTCAACATTATAATTCCTGTCTTTTAATGTTAGGCTGCTAATATCCCGCATTGCGGTATAGTGTTCCCAAGCAACCTCATTTGTATTTTGTATTGTCAGTTCCCTGACATTGGTATAATCCGAATCAGGTTCAAATTTGCTTGCCATTTCCCGCAGCATATTTCTTCCTGCATCAGAAATAGAAAGATTTGCCGACTGCTTCACCATCTTTGAGATTGCTTCCCTAACAGTTGCTTCTCCCCGTATATAATTTGTAGTCGTTCCCAAATAATCATAATTATGTCCGACTCCATTAATAGCCATTTCCTAATCCTCCATTGTCATCAATTTTTTATATTGCCGCCCCTGCCCCCTTGCAATAAGTCCGGGCAGTCCGCAAAAGCAAAGGTTTATGCGCCTTGCGGAATATGAACAATTTCTCCTTATGCCTTTATATCAAAACTTGCCCCTGTCGGCGCAGATGTACCAGAAACCGCAGCTAAGAGGTTCTGCGTAACACTTTTTACATCAGTGCCAGTAGCCGATATTGTAAACGTTTCATCTTCTGTCAGCTTCTCCAACTGCGCTTTTTTCTCTGCCCGTCTCTTAGCTGCCTTTTCTTCTGAGATTTTTCTTTCCTCACGCTTTTTCAATAATCTTTCTTTTTGTTTCTTTTCCGCATTCAATATAGTTGAATTTTGTTTTGAACCACTGGTTCTTGTCATACCTCCGCAAGTAACAGAAGCATTCCCATCGGCATCTATTACAGTTGTAACACCATGTATCACTGCATTATCAGCTTTGGCTTGTGCAAACATTCTATTCTGTCCCGGTACTGCACCAGTTAAATTAAACTCTACTTTCTTGGCAAATTCCGGATCATTTGCCATTTTCTTTAGACATTCGCTAGAAAGATTTATTACCACTTTATTTTCATTTCCACTCATAAGACTGCTACCCGTATTAAAAGTAATCTCCGGGAACTTTTTACACAGTTTCTCATAAGCTTCCCTAACAGTTGCTTTTCCCCGTATATAATTTGTAGTCGTTCCGAAATAATCATAATTATGTCCGACTCCATTAATAGCCATTTCCTAATCCTCCATTGTCATCAATTTTTTATATTGCCGCCCCTGCCCCCTTGCAATAAGTCCGGGCAGTCCGCAAAAGCAAAGGTTTATGCGCCTTGCGGAATATGAACAATTTCTCCTTATGCCTTTATATCAAAACTTGCCCCTGTCGGCGCAGATGTACCAGAAACCGCAGCTAAGAGGTTCTGCGTAACACTTTTTACATCAGTGCCAGTAGCCGATATTGTAAACGTTTCATCTTCTGTCAGCTTCTCCAACTGCGCTTTTTTCTCTGCCCGTCTCTTAGCTGCCTTTTCTTCTGAGATTTTTCTTTCCTCACGCTTTTTCAATAATCTTTCTTTTTGTTTCTTTTCCGCATTCAATATAGTTGAATTTTGTTTTGAACCACTGGTTCTTGTCATACCTCCGCAAGTAACAGAAGCATTCCCATCGGCATCTATTACAGTTGTAACACCATGTATCACTGCATTATCAGCTTTGGCTTGTGCAAACATTCTATTCTGTCCCGGTACTGCACCAGTTAAATTAAACTCTACTTTCTTGGCAAATTCCGGATCATTTGCCATTTTCTTTAGACATTCGCTAGAAAGATTTATTACCACTTTATTTTCATTTCCACTCATAAGACTGCTACCCGTATTAAAAGTAATCTCCGGGAACTTTTTACACAGTTTCTCATAATATTCCTGCACTTTGTCCTTGCTGTTTGTGCTTTTCATTGTTGTCACATTGTTCTGATAATATTTCTCACCTATTCCACTAATGCTCATCTTTGAATCCTCCCTTGAATTTGATATATTGTGAAATCCATTTCCGGCTGTTATCTGTTTCTGCAATTCCTCTGTCAGTTGGAATTGCTATGTGCAATATTGCACGATATACCCCCTTATGGTTAGTCCACGCTTAATGCCCGCATTTAGCCAAGCAGTGAATTGCTACCCGTCGATGTCTCTGTCATTACATTTGATTCATATGCATTGGTTGCCGCTGCCATCTGCCTCTTACTGCTCCACACCTTTGTCAGCCTGCTCCTCTCCAATTCCTGCTTTGCAATCTTTTCTTCCAACGCCTCCTGCTGAAATTCCTTCATCTGCGCCCGCTTTTCCAAATATTCTTCCAGCAGTTCCTTCTGCCTTGCCTTTTTCTGCCGTCCGGCATCAGTTCCCTTTGCGGAGGAACTCCCGGAATAACCGTCATTCTCCTTCATGCCCTGCGTATAGCCGTAACATTTCTCATATGTGTCATCTATATGCATATATGATATTTGTGGAATATAGTTTCCAAAATTAACTGCCTTATTCTTCGCTAAAGCGTCTAATATTTTCTTCTCATATTCCGGATCAGTCTGCATTCTTTTATAAGCGGCATCCGTAATATCTATAATATCATTTCTATTCCGCTGCGATGGATGTGTATATAATGAATTCATCTTTTCATTAAAATACGCCTTGTATTCCTCTAAAGTCATATCTTCTGGGGAAACCTGACTTTTGTCTGTGACCTTTTCCGCAAATCCCGCTTGTTTTTCCTCCTTCCTCAAACCCATGTAACTCTTTGCTGTTTCATAATAACTGCCATAAACTGAACCTACATCCATTACTACATTCTCCTTCCTTTTTCATATTTTTTTATTTTATTTCCTTCTGCTGCAGCATTACTGTGACTTTAAACACATCGTTTTTTATTTTGATATCCATATCTCCAAGATAATGGTCTGCCACATTCTTTACATTTTTTAACCCTATTCCATGCTCCATCAAAATATCCGGCAGATCGCTCTGTTTCGTTGTCATCGGGACGATACCTCCATCTTCCCATATCACTTTCCCATCAAAGCTGTTTTCCACTTCAATCAGTAGGAAATGATTCTTTTTCTTTAAAGTCAGATTGATATATCGCTGTTCCTGCTCCAGTTTCTCGCAGGCTTCTATGGCATTGTCTAAAAGGTTATTCAGAATGATACCTATATCAAATGCAGAAATTGTGTCTGTTTCCCCCAAGTTAAATTTTACTTGAAACGAAATACCTGCATTTTCCGCTTTCTGGTATTTATCATTGATAATCACATCTGTGACCGCATTTCCTGTATTGAATTTATAGTCCATAGTCTGTATGGTTTCATCCAGTTTTTCGATATAATTCTCTACTTCATCATATTTCTCACTTGCCACCAGCCCTTTTATATTTGTCATATGGTTTTTCATCTCATGCCTTACTCTGCGAATGCTCCCGTAGAAGTTCTCTGCTTCTTCCAGTCTCTGCTTCATGGCTTTGACCTGTTGTTCTTCCACAAAATGTTTCTGCCGTTCTTTTTGAAGCTTCCTGTAATTCTGGTAGATGTATATTGCCGAAATTTCCCCCACATAGATAAGAACCGCAATTATCGGTAATTTCCACAACATTTCCTGCTTGTCATCATACAACAGAAAAACTCCACCCTCGATTTGCACTACGGAAAGGTCTACGCTTATTCCTACAATCATACTCCCTACAATATTCAGTACTGAAAGGAATATCGTTTCCTGCCATCTCAGCATAAACGGTTTCTTTACGATTTTTATCACGACACCTGTCATAATCAGTAATACCAACGTGTACGATAAAAGCAGGATGCCCATACCTATCGCCATACCCAGATAAACCCGAAATATATATTCCTCACTCAGAACATCCAACCCTCTAAATATGCTCTCCACTGTACATTGATAAATACTGTCTGCAATCAAATAACTTAACGCATGAAAATTGTAAAACAGCAGCAGTATGAATACCGCCTTTTCCAAATGTTTTTGGTATTTGCAAAAACAATATCCCAACACAATGACAGCGGACATTGTATATCGTATTACCCCCGGCTTTTCCAGCCATAGCCCCATGCAGATATTCATCACTGCCAATATTCCTGCAACAATCCATATCCCTTTCTCCCACCGAAAAAATACATTCCACAATACCAGAAAAAGAACGATTTGCAGAATAATAGGATAGATTTCAAAAAGCTTGCGAATGATTTCATATGTAACCTGACTCAATTATCTTTCCTCCGAAATGTATTCCAAATAACGCTTTACAAAGTCCTGATATTTATACTTGGATATCAGCAGACTGTCCCCGTTTCTCATTTTCACCTCTGTCCGGTCATATCGTTCCACATATTTTATGTTAACCAGATACCCTTTGTGTATACGGAAAAAATCCGGCTTAAGCTCGCTTTCCAGTGAGCTGATCTTGTCATAATATTCAATTTTTTCATGCCGCAAATACAAGGTCACTTTTCGATTACTGCTTTCAATATAGTAAATATCATCTGCTGAAACACTTCTTGTTCTATTTCCATTCCGAACTAATACTTCTTTTGGTTTTTCCTTTTTCTTTGCCATCAAATATTGATACTCCCGTATGGTCTGTGCAAAAACCTGCTCAAAATTGCTTTCCTGAATCGGTTTTACAATATACTGAAAAGCATTAACAGAAAAAGCCTCCTGCATATATTCCGGATATCCCGTTACAAATATCAGAAGCGGCAGGCTTCCCCACACTGCTTCTTTCTTGCTTTCCATCTGGCTCCTGAGCTGCTTTGCCACAGTCATTCCATCCTCATCTCCCATAGAGATATCCAGAAAAAGTATGTCTATTTCTTCTGCATTTGTCTCATCCTGAAACTCCAATAATTCCTTGCCCGATGAAAACTCTGTTATCTTACAAAAAGTTTCCTGCTTCTGTATCAGCTTGCGTATGTAAATGCGTATATTTTCCTCATCATCGCAAATTGCTATGTTCAACTGTTCCACCTCATTTTCATGGCTCATTATCAAATATGGATAACATCATCTATTGTTCATTTATATTATCGGCAGATTTCTTTCTTTAAATTCGGAAATGTTGTGACTGGACTTCTGAATGTTGCGACTGGACTCTAATCTTCCCGACAATTATCATCTGAATTGATTTTCTCCATCCGTAACCTTGCCTGTTCCCTTTGTTCGTCACTTAACCTTCTCGGCTTACGATAACCACATAACAGGAAAAAGCAGATAGATTGCTACCTGCTCTTTCCATAAAACTTTATAAACTTGCTTCCTGACGCTTGGTCTTTGGTTTCTCCGGCATCTTCTGATCGGATATTTTCTGCTTCATCTTTGGAAAATCCTAATGCAAACATATTATCGAAGTAAGAAAAACAAAGTACCTTTGCAGTATCCTCTCGCTTCTTTACCATTTCTCGAACAGATGGGATTTTTTCGCCTGCTGAAAGTTGTCCACTATAAATCGCACACCTTATTTTTTTATAAGTTGCAAATAAATATGTTCCACATCGTGAAACACCCATTCATCATAAATCATAGATTTTATCTCCTTTATCACACCAACAGACAATACGATTAAAAAAATTGCCTGATTTACTCATTCGCTTTTTAAGCAGAAAAAGTACAATGAAACTATCAAACGAAAAGGAGATTAAAATATGGCAACATTATTAGAAGCAAATGAAGTAACAAAAATCTATGCTAAAGGGCAACGTCCAAGCCTAAATAAAGTATCTTTCAATGTAGCAGAAAGTGAATTTATCGCTATTATGGGTGCTTCTGGCTCTGGAAAGACTACATTGCTTAATGTTCTTTCCACTATTGATACCCCTACAAGTGGCAGCATTGTAATCAATGGTGTTAATTTAAAACAACTGAGCGACACAGGTTCCGCGGATTTCCGCAGGGATAATCTTGGATTTATATTTCAGGAATACTTTTTACTTGACAGCCTTACCATCCGAGAAAACATCTCTGTCCCACTCACTTTACAAAAGCTTCCGCATAAAAAAATCGAAAAAATGGTGCGGAATTTAGCAGAACGCTTTGGCATTGCCTCTCAGTTAGACAAATATCCAAACGAGCTGTCTGGCGGGCAGAGACAACGAGCATCGGCGGCAAGAGCCATTGTAAAACAGCCAAGTATTTTATTTGCTGATGAACCGACAGGAGCATTGGACTCAAACTCTGCTACCGAGTTATTAAAAACTTTGAAAGAAGCAAATGAAGAATTGCATACCACTATACTAATGGTCACACATGATGCATACGCTGCAAGTTTTGCTAACCGTATTCTGATTTTCAAAGACGGAAGCATTATACGCGAACTTCTTAAACAGGATGCCGATAGACGAACATTCTATGAAACCATTGCACAGGAAGTAGCCAAATTAGATACGGAAAGATAAGGGGGCAAAATTTATGAATAATTTATCAATGGCACTTAAAAATCTAAAAAAAAATTTTTCATTTTACGCCCTTTACCTGCTTTCTGTATCATTTGTAATTACTGTCTTTTTTGCATTTACTTCATTCTCAATGAATACAATTATGCTTGAAAAGATATCTGGTAACGGGCGGGTTGAAATGATGTGTAACGTAATTTCTGTATTCCTAATGGCTTTTGTTGTTTTTTATATGTCATATTCCAACCGTTTCTTTTTACGTCGTCGAACAAAAGAACTTGGTGTTTACGCATTATTAGGATATAGAAAAACCACAGTGTTGTCATTGCTGACAACAGAGAATTTACTGGTTTGTTTTGGAGCGTTTATAGTAGGAATACTTCTCGGTAGTTTTTTTCATAAAGGCATTGTTTTTGGCATAACCAAGTTACTGGATTTATCTATCAATAATTCAAAAATACCCTTTTTCAATGTCAATGCCATTTCAAAAACAGCTTGCTTTATTTTTGCTATCGTGATTGTATTGATGCTGTCTAACAGCAGGTTTCTTTTCAAGACATCGCTTATGGGATTAGTTAGATTTGAAAAAAGTGCTGAACGAAAAATGAAATTTCATGCTGTTCCTGCCATCGTTGGCTTTTGCTGCATTATTTTGGGGTATGTTCTTGCATTGGATATCCTCAGAGGAGATAAATCTGTTTGGTTTTCGATTGGTTATACCCCCATTGCCATGCTGACACTTGTACTCGTAGTTGTGGGAACAATACTTTTTATTTCATCCTTTCTTCCTTTTGTAGTACACATAAGCAAAAACAACAAACGGAAGTTTTATACAGAAACAAAAATAATTACTTCCCCAAATTTCATATACCGTATGCGTTCAAACTCTAAGACTTTAATCATGCTTACACTGTTATCCGCAGCAACGCTTACCGTCTCCAGCGTTATGGCTTTATCTTTATACTATCCAATAGCTGCTGTGTCACGTATGGCACCGTCAGAAATTGAATGTAGAATTGAAAATGAAAGCGAAATAGATGCAATCAAACAAATTGTAAATGAGCATTCGTCCAAAAATGATGTTTCATTCCTGCAAACGAATATTTATAAAGTTACATCTACTTCCGAACAAGTTCCTTTGGAATATAGTGCAGGAAGCTCTAAAGGTGATTCAGATAACGAAAAAATTCTGCGAAATGCAGGGTTTGAATGTATCTCTTATTCAAACTATATGGCTCTCTTAGAAGCACAAGGGAAAAAAGGGGCTTTGGAACAAATTGGCGAGCTACACGATAGTGAGTGTATTTTAGTAAAATACCAGCCAGCTTCAGACAATGATGAAACAGGTAATGTTTATCCTTTGCTTATAGGTAATGAAGAAATTTCTGTAACAGTCATCGCAACTACTTTAGATAATCCCATTTCATTTGCAAATAGCATTGGTACTTTGATTGTAAGTGACGACTTATATGATGCAATAGCAGAAGAAATTAGCCCCGAAACGGAAGTCCTAAGTATAAATGGGCAGTCAATCAAAGATAATGAAGCTCTGTTTCTTGATTTATCCGAATATTTAAATGATAGTCCTTATTTACAGGGAAACTCGCATAGGATACATGAGATATTTTCCCTAAGCAGTTCAACCTTCTTACTGCTTGGATTTCTTGTAATCTTGTTTTTTATCGCAACTGGAAGCATATTATATTTTAATAATCTTTCTGCCATAAGCGATTCGAAGGCTGATTATGAAATCTTAAGAAAAATGGGATACACAAACAGAACGGTGAAAAAAATAATAAAGAAGCAGACGATATCTTTTTTTAGTATTCCGTTTTTATTCGGGTTGGTAGACTGTGTCTTTGCAACATTAGTATACAGGACAGCCCTTATGCAGAACATTCTGAAAGAAAGCCTTATTCTGTATATTCCTACGTTTATCGCTATTCTGCTTACATTTATAATTTATATGATATATTACTGTATGACTGTCCATACTTGCTGTAAAACAGTTCTAAAGAAATAAAAAGCTATATGAAATCATCGAGTTTTATAGCTCGGCGATTTCGTACACTTTATTTGTTCACAGAGAGATAGTATAATTTAATGAGAAAATAGGAAGGAGGCAAAACATGAAGCAAACAATTTTAAAGCTACTGCTTTTTATAAATTCTATTTTACTCATTGCATATATGGGGCTGACCGCTCATGCAGATTTTCATTTAAACACCAGAGGTGTCATTCCCTTATTTTTATCGTCTTTGCTGCTAATAGATGTTACTTATGTAAGTTCCTGCAACATTAGGGAAAATAAAACCATTTCCCTATTTTGTGGTTTATTAGCATTAGAAAGTTGGTATATACTCTTAGCTGCTTCGGGCAACTCCATCACAAACACTATTTTTTTCGCTTTAAGCCCGGTAATATGGTGTGTTTCCATTAAATTCATACTAATGTTTTTGTTCCAAAACAGCGGATACAAATATCAGAAATTAATTAATCTCTGCCTGACGGGAACTTGTATTTTTGCTCTTATTGGCGTATTGGTGTCAAGTAAAATATTTTTCCTTCTCTATTTCATACAATTTATGGCAAGCTGGCTGTGTTTTATTTTTACAGTGATATATCATAGAAAAAGAGTTGCTTTTGTTTTTAAGTCAGAATGGAGGCATATCATTTTCTCCCTTATAGCAGTTATAGTTTTATTCCTTACTTATTATTTTTCAACAATGAGAGTTCCTGAACATCTTTCAAATTTTGGTGTATATATTCCTATACTATTGTTTTGGGTAAGCATCCACGGTATCATACTGAAAGAACAAAACAGCCTTCCATTATCTGCCGTATTCAGTAATCGCCAATTAACATTACTTATATTTTCTGGAGTAATTATTTTTAGCTTGATAGCAATAATCTTAAATGGTGGATATTCTTTGCTTTTTATTATGCTGGATGCCCTGTTTGCGTTTTTATATGTTTGCAATATTGCTTTGGATTTCAATTTCAAGAAAGGACATAATAAGATAATCAAGGAAAGCAAATACCATGTCGCACTACAACAATTACAACGGGAAGAACAATTAAATCTTGAATTTGCAAACTTTCTCCACGATGATATTCTTCAAGACCTGCTTTCTGTAAAAAATATGATGAAAAAAGCAGACCGCCCTGAAGTACAGAAAATTATCACGGAAACTCTCGATAATATGAATACTTATATTCGTGAGCAAATGCAGGATTACCATCCTACGTTGCTTCCAAAACTTACTATAAAGGAAAACTACCAAAACTTGCTTGATGATATTTCGCAATCTTTTCCGAATCGTAATATCTGTGTCTCCTTTGATTGTTCAGACTCCTTATTTCTGGTTGAGCCATACAATATCTTTGTGTACCGCCTGCTGAAGGAACTTGTCACGAATGTTTACAAACATTCGACAGGGGAAAAAGCATGGATAACCCTTACGCAGGATAATGGGATTATAATACTGAGTGTGAGTGACAATGGAACTGTTGATGCAGATGTTCTCTCATCTGCTGACAGGTTAAAACATCGAGGACTTGCAATGATTACGGAACGAGTGAATGACATGGATGGCTCAGTAACTATATCTAATAACCATCCACATGGGATTTGCGTACAAACGATATTGCCGATGAAAGGAGATGTTTCTTATCAACATTTTGTTAGTAGATGACCATGCTTTATTTTCTAAAAGTTTGGAGATTGCATTGTCAGATTATTCAGAAATTGAAACCTTTGATAGTATCAATGATGTTTCTCAATTAGACAATTATATTGTATCTAAGAAACCAGACATCATCCTTATGGATATAAACTTGAAGAATATATCTTCTGAGGATGGTCTGGAATTAGCAAAACAAATACTAAGTTGTTATCCAGAACAAAGGGTTGTAATTCTGTCTGGTTATGATTTGCCCGTATATCGAAGTGAAGGAAGAAAAATAGGAGCAAAAGGATTTGTTAATAAAAATATTGAACCTGAAAAGCTCATATCTATTCTTTCTAAAATAATGCAGGGGATACTTTATTTTGACAGGGAAATTCCATTCATAGAAGGATTGACCGATAGTGAAAAACAAATTATACAGCTTATAGCAGAGGGACAAAAGCGAAAAGACATAGCAATCACACTTTATATTAGTGAACGTACCTTATCAAATCATTTGCAGCATATATTTGAAAAACTTGATGTTACATCAGCGGTTGAAGCCGTGACAAAAGCGATTCAACTCGGATACATCCCGCCAATATGTTAATTAAGAGCCGATGATCTTGTGAAACAGTTTACAAGTGCATCGGCTCTTCGTCTTCTTTGATGATTGTCACACACAAACCATATATATTATTCTAACTTTTCCTCCTTTCTGACCACAGAGTAGTATATAAAATAGATGTTTTACACCCACGGAACGTAGAAAATGGTGAATATATGCGGATTCTACGCTTCGTAGAGTATTGTCTTTTTACTTTTTGCCAAACTTTTTCCATCTACCTCGCCGATAAATTTTTCTATCAGTCTGTTGACTTCATCCGGCTGATCCGTATTGGAATTATGACCAGCATTCTTTATCCATTTAATCGGTAAACCTTCTCTCTGATGCCATTTCTTATTATAGCTTTTTGCTGAGCCCGCTTTATCCTTTTCGCCACAGATAAGAAGTGCCGGACAACTGATATGATATGGCAGATCCGCTTTGATTGCCTCAGCAAGCATTCTGTACCCGAAGCCGGCAAGCCGTGCATATTCTTTCGGATCTGAATCATAGGACATCATCATCTTTTGCATAAGATTCTGACCATATTCCGTCTCTGCGCATCCTCCTGAACCAGCCCTAAGAAGCGCTTTCCATGGATATATCTTATATAATGGCTCTGCTCTTTCAAGAAGCCATATTTCCATTGCTGTCATATAAGACTTTTGAAGCGGTGCAGAATCAATGGAGATAAAGCCTTTTATCTTATCCGGATATAATTCCATATACATTTGAGCCAGATATCCACCCATAGACTGACCGATAATGATGGGATTATAAATTCCTTCTTTTGCTAAGATTTTATAAAGCCATTGTGCCATGTCAGACAGACTGTAATTATTCGTAAATGGTCTGGATAATGCATGTGATGGTGCATCCCATACAAACACATTCTGTTTTTTCTCAAAATATTCTATCTGCTTTTCAAAAAGCCTGTGATCTGCTGTAAGTCCCGGCAAAAAAACTAATGTGATTTTTTGTTTATCTATTATATTTACAAAATAATGGATACTGCCACAGGAGGTCTTATAACTATTTTCTATCATTTTCCGTTTCCTTTCCATAAACCATTTCCCAATGATTTATCATTTCCAGATATTCCAGCAATGCATAAAATATTTCATTCATAAGCTGCCTCCGTTGACCGATTCGCTTAATGCAAATATATACCCATTGACCGATTAACGGAAGACCTCATTTGATCATCACGTCAATGACTATAGCGTACCATAGTTATACGGTCAAAACAGACGAGCATGATTACACTCTTTTTTCACACAATCCATTAATTTCATCAATATCAGCCTTAACTCTACTAATATCCAAATAGCAGCACAGGATTAAAACAACACCACACATTCCAGCCAAAACATAGACAGGAAGCTGATTAACCCAGTTAAATGCATACCCAAATATCAGAACAGCTGCTAATACCAGAAGATAATGAAGCAGTATACCAAGATAAATATTTGCAATATCAATCTTATACATCATGTGTTTGATCACTTCACAAACAACACTTAGTAAAAGAGTCTCAAAGATGGTTGATATGCAGATCATTGTTCCATCATACCATAATGCAACAACAGACAGCACTATCAGCACAATAGCAGTTGTAACAAATGCATTATTCAGAAATTGTTTTATTAATAATCCCTTTCTTCCCATGATTTTTCCTTTCCAAAAAAATAAAAAGTACTATAAGAAATGAAATGGTCTGTGCCACAGTAATCCTTAAAAACATCATTTCATCTGTGCCGGTAGATCTATATGAAGCAGATTCACAATAGTATTATTCACAAAATGATCGGCCATACCCATATACAAATTGCTTTCCATGTATGTAATCATTGCAAGCTTAAGCCCAACCAAAGTTGATGAAACTATAAGCATGATAGCGTTGGCTACCAACCCCTGAAAGCTGCTCTGTCCGTCAATATAGTTCCTTACAGGTCCAACAATATGCCAAAATCCAAAAAGTAAAGAACATATACCGGTAACCTTCCAGAATCTCCTGCTATTTAGCATTCGAGGAAACAAACCTCTAAAAAGTCCCTCTTCCATTAGTACATTAATGAAATTGCCAATGATACAAATTAGAATAAAAAGCACACTTGTCTGCTTAGCAATATTAGTATCTACGGCATATGCACTTACATAGAATCTTATACCTGCGTATGTTCTGTTTTGCATAAGTATTAATATTTCCACAAAATAGCCTATAGCAAACATGGAAAGCCCAAGTGCCAATCCCTTTACTGCACTTCTAATATAGCCATTTTTTACAAATCCAATATCTGAAAGTGTTTTTCCACTTCTTTTTACAACAAGACAAATGACAATGATTCCAAACAGCTTATGTATAAAAGCTTCTCCTAAAATAGTCTGGTCAGTTCTTAATACAAAATACTCGAATATCCTCGCAACAAAACATACAAGATAAATTGTTAATACCTGTCTAATTACCCGCTTATCTTTCATGATCCAATTTTCCTTTCCTGCTAAAAATTAAAAGTTCTGGCTATAATATACACAAAAAAGGATACTATGTGATGGATTCCTGCCGGAAATACAAATATCATGTACCAAGTTACAAATTATCGGGCAAATGCTTCTTTTATACCTGCTATATAGCTTCTTGTAACAACAATATGCTCATCATTGCCAAGCACTGCTTCTATGTGGCTATTCTTAGATATCATCATACTTCTAAGCTTATACTTATTTATAATACAATTCTTTCTTACTCTGATAAAACCAGCTGCCTCTAAGAGTTTCTCTAATGAGAGCAGATTCTCACTACTTTCATAAACCCGACTGGCTGTATACAGATATGTACGCCTGTCAATTGTCTCAATATAATATATATCTGTTGGATATAATTTGTAGATCTCATCCTCATATTTAGCCGGAATGGTAATAGAAAGAGATCTTACAAACTTCTCAACCTGCTCTACTTCTTTCGTTTGTTTATGAAAAAACATGTGAACCTCAGGCTCTTCATATTTCTCATTCTTATTCATAAATAATTTCATATGTATACCCACAATATTATCAAATTATTGCACTCTGCTTTGTTCCACCTTCATTAGCAAAAAGCATAAAGCTATGAAAGAAACGCTCTTTCACATACGTGATACAATTTGTATCATTCCCGCAAATGCTTGTTTTATCGGTGTTTTTTGATTTCACTTAATGAAATATAAGTTCCTACTAATATTACCAATACCGATATAACTGCAAGAATACTGGAAATGAAATCTCTGATAACATCGTAATTCCCTGTTCTGTACCAGGACTTCAACATTCCTTCTATCATTTGCATTTCCACAACGCCATCGGATGATTCCTTATTCTCTCTACAATCTCAGTATCCTCAAAAAGCAACTCCGGTTTATATTCCTTGGCTATAAACCTTTCCATATAATCCATTTCTGCTTCTGTCGGCTTCATAAGCGATTCTATATACTCCTTCGCCTGTTGTTTCTTCCCTTCCAAATCGAACTTATCCTTCGTAGCCAGAACCGGGAATAAATCAGATTTTATCTTTGAAAAGACAAGACTGTCTATGGCAGATGTATCAAAATCTTTGTTCACATCTTTTGTAGAGATAGTCGCATAGAAAATGATACATTTTCTGAATATATCCCCTTCACCTGAAAACAGCTCCATGTCAGCCATATTGCAGAAGTCATACAGATCCCTTGCAGCAGCTCTGCTTATCAGAGCGTTGGTTTTTGCCGCAAAGATTTCCATAGCCGCTACCGTTCTAACCTTTATCGGCTCTCCGAAAGCATCTGTTATAAAGACTCTGTCTTCTGACGAAAGCACGTGTGTTCTCAGTGAATAGTTAATCTCTATTTTGATCATATCCCTGTTGCCTGCCGCATTCACGTAGTTATAGTGGAATGCATCCAAACTGTGACTGAATCTTGACGCATCGGAAAGAGAATATCCCTGCTCTGACATGTATCTCTTCAGAATCTCTGTCAATCGCTCTCTTTCATTTGCCGTCTCTTCTCTTGTCAGATTCGGGATAAAATCCAGATCTATATCAACAGACAATCTCGGAAGGTTGAAAATAGTCAGATTTATAGCTGTTCCACCCTTAAGCAGCAGATGTTCACACATATATTCATGCGTATTCAGAAATTCAAGAATTGTTCTCAAACGAAGAACCTTCTCAAATGTATCACGATTAAAGCCATATTCCCGTGCTCTTGCATCAAGCTCTCTTCTGTTATATTGCGGCATCCTCTATCCCCCGTTCTTCATTCGCTTAATATTCTTTGGGTATACCAGTTTCCACTCACTCGAATATCCGGGCTCACATATACCATTTGTCAGATATCGCTTTGAATTTCCGCTTCTATCGTTGCATATCTTTATGAAATCATCACTTATGCCAAGCTCTGTCTGATATTCACTAAAAATAAAACCAATCTTCTGATATAAAAAAGCACTGTCATATCCAGCCAGATAGTTTAACAATTTTGTCTCATCAATACTATTCACGGACACTACACACGAAAGCACCTCTTCAAGACCGGCGATAAGATTGATATCCTTTATGGAATCTACTATTGTCCGCTCCTTGTCCGTAACCCTCACGCCACCGCTAAACTCTGGAGAAACTATACCTTCCTTCATCTGTTCTTTGACATAATGATAAGTGTACCCATCAAATTCAAAGTCGTGGAAACGCATCTCAGAACCAACATAAACCTCATAGAAAATCTGATCTACAGTTCCATAATACTCAAATGCAGTGTGATGGGATACATAAGAAGATGGCGTGATAGCACTGGCAACCTGAAATCTGTTCGCCACCGGTCCTCCATTTTCCCCACTCACGCACGTGTACAGTCCGTTTCGAATTTTTAATACTATATTCTCCTTAAGAAGCTTTCCCAAAGCCGCTCTTGCCGTCCGTTCACTTGAATAAAAAGCATTTACTTCTTTCATAGAAAAAACTGGGTATTGTAGCAATTCATAGTATAAATTCATATTTTCACTCCATCATGTTAATAATATGTTGTAATTTACTCTGTTTTATGTTATTCCTGTACATATTGTTAACCTAATAATGTAAAACAAATTTGTCAAGTTATTTTTATGTGTTTTTTATCATTTTTAATACAATTATCATACCAAATCTAAACCTATGATGTTATTACTATCTGGCACATGCTGGTCGATGTTTCTTCAAACATCGCAATCATATCCGCTTCAGTTTTAACAAATAATTTAACTATTCACAATTGATGAAATAACAGGTTTCCCTTCTCTATCTAATAATGGTGTCAATCCTCCGGAATAACCACTTGCATGATATAAGTAATTTATTCCAGTCTCCTTATCTACCCAAATTTCTGTAACACTCATCGTGCCCTGTGAATATATTTTCTCAAATCGTTGATTCTTTGCCATTTTTATTTACCTCCGTAGTTCTCAATTTTACAAGTATGATTGTCCTTAAAACCTGCAACAAGTTTTTCAAAGGACTGTGCAAAGCGTACATCATCTTCTTCTGTACGCTTTCTCGGTCCCCTAATATGATTTTTATGAGAGCTGCGCCTTACCTTCTTGTTAAGATGTCGCTCCATAAGCATCTGATCTATGTTCTCATTCGTATACCACTTACCGGATTGGTGAATAGCATATGCACCTTTTCCAAGTGCCATCGCCGCGACACCATAATCCTGCGATACTACTACATCCCCTTTATGACAAATGCTTATCAGCTTATAATCTACTGCATCTGCTCCTGCACCTACCACAATCACCTCACTGTAATCAGAATACAAAATATGATTCGTATCACACAGCAAGGTGGTTGGAATATTATATTTCTCTGCAATTTCTTCTACAATGCCCACTACCGGACACGCATCTGCATCTACAAATATCTGCACTAACCTCTCTCCATTTCTTTTTGAATCCATGTCATAATTACATCTACAAGATAATCCAGCTGCACCTGACTTAGTTCCTTTTCTGGATACATTTTATGCCACTTTCGGATGCATTCCCTGAAGCATGTTGCTGATTGTGTCCAACACTTTTTCATTTATGTAATCAATATCTTTATCATCAAACCAGAATATGATTCTTGTCTCTGACTTGGCAAATTCTGTATT
>ERZ772902.1470-NODE-1470-length-17295-cov-3.793387_pt1 | contig 17295 bp, 18 predicted proteins | sample MGYA00511470_ERZ772902 | MGnify/ENA primary metagenome ERZ772902 (study PRJEB29015, sample SAMEA2737717) | human gut metagenome | biome: human gut; feature: human-associated habitat; material: faeces | place: China | collected 2012 ... | reverse complement strand
ACCACAAGACCAGAATCATCTGCAACAGCCGGTAAACCTGATTTTTCAGATACAAACATATCATTTCCTATAGGAGATGGGGAAGAAAAAGTTGCCAAAGTTGGAGAAATTGTATCTTCACTAAGTGCAAAAGGTAAAGACAGAGATGATTTTTTCTATCTGTTTTACAAGAGAGATGATAGTGGTGACATAGAGCTGGAAAGTCAGGAATTATGCAGGATTTTAATAAGAGAATTTGTATAAAAAAGAGATCTAGAAAATCTAGGTCTCTTTTGCGGTTTTAAATATTAATCATCAATCAGTACATTAAACAGTTTCAATGTATCTTCCAGCCATACTTGGTACTCATCTTCATCCATCAACCCGGATGCCAATTCTTCATTGACTTTATTCCAATCCGGAATAAAAGTGGCTATTTGGACATTTTTAATATCCAACGATAAATGTGCCATGAGTTGGTTATCTTGTTGGGAATAGGTAGTATTTCCTTTAATGGAAAGCCCTCTTCTATCTAAGTCTATCAGTATAGAAAGTAAATCTGCAAATGTTCTCACAGTTGCCGTTTTTGGAGCAGCAACCTTCAATTCTAACAAGTTTTCCATAGTAATATTTAAAACAATCACAGAATTTAACAATAATCTCTGCCGGAGGTTCGCTGTATCCGTTTTCGTAATTGGAGTATGAGGAATTGGATAAAGCGAGTTTTATTGCCATGTCACGCTGGCTGATACCGGCGTTGGTACGTGCTGTTTTCATCTTTTTTCCTACTTCTAAATATTCACTAAGTCGCATAATGAAATCCTCCTTTTTTATTACTTTAGTACAAGGAAATACAAAAATCAATGTAATAATTACAATAAAACAAATAAATTATATCGACAAACAAGAAAGTATGTAATAAAGCATGATTACAAGAAATTTTGTAACAATACAAGCAACAAAAAATTAAAGTGAGAGGAGGAATAGCAAATGCAGAAAAACTATATGATAAATGCCAATGATGTGGCAGATGAACTTGGTGTTTCCAAATGACACGCATATAAACTGATTCGACAGCTAAACGAAGAATTAGCAGCATCCGGGTATTTATCGGTATCCGGTAAAATACCAAGAACTTTTTGGGAAAAGAAGTTCTATGGATATCAAAACACTGTACAGACAGCATAAGAAGGGAGATGAGAAGAATGCCGGCGTACAAAGATAAGCAAAGAGGCACTTGGTACTGCCAGTTTTATTATGAGGACTGGCAGGGTGTCAAAAAGAAGAAACAGAAGAGAGGATTTAAAACCAAGAAAGAAGCGTTAGAGTGGGAAAATAATTTCAAATTATCTGCAAATGCGAATATGGATATGACATTGGGTGCATTTGTTGAGATTTATTTTCGGGATAAAGATGGAGAATTGAAAGAGCGTTCTATTAAAAACAAAAAACATATGATGGAAGCACATGTTCTTCCTTATTTTGAAAATAAGCCACTGAATTCCATTACTCCATCGGATATCATTCAGTGGCAGAACACTATGCGTGTAAAAGGTTTTGCACAAACTTTTCTACGGATGATACAGAACCAAATAACAGCATTGTTTACCCATGCAAGCAATATTTATAATCTTGCGAATAATCCTTGTGTAAATGTAAATATAAAATTGTAGGTTTTTTATCATATAAGAATGTAGGAAACTCATATGCTTATATGATATTTTATGTAACTTAATTTTCCTCAATCATATACTGCATCTGATCCTTTAGTCTGTAGGATGACCCATTTATGTTTATAACAGAGCAGTGATGAAGCAGTCTGTTAAGTAGAGCATTAGTTAGTACTGGCTCCTGAAATATATCAGACCACTTGGAAAATGGACTGTTAGCTGTGATATTAAATCCTGAAATGTTATAAAATATACGCAGTATCTGTGTTTTGCAGCTTCTATCCCGATTGATACTGCAAGATTTGTTTTGCCTACTCCCGGAGTCCCGCAGAATATGATATTCTCTGCTTTTTCTATAAATCGCAGTGTCAAAAGATCCATGATTTTGGACTTATCCAGCGATGGCTGAAAACTGAAATCGAATTCACAAATCTCCTTTAAAAATAGGGAATTAGCTACTTTTACACAGCCTGTTATTGCCTGTTGCTTTCTAAAGTCAATTTTACTTTCTGTAAGTTCACATAAAGCATCCAGAGCTGTTTTTTCTCCACCTGCAATCATATCCAGATATGCGTCTACATTTTCCTTGAATCTTAATAATTCCAGTTCCTCAAGATTATTTATTAAGTTATTATATGTATTCATCAGTCCTCCTTGGTGGTATCGAATGGAAGTTCGGCAGACAGGGATATGCTGGAACAGGAAAATCTGACAGTGGAAAAAGAGGGTTTGACTTCTCAGATTGCAGAAGCAAGGGCAGATATTAAGCTACAGGAAGAAGAAAAAAATCCAGTTTCAGAAAGATAAGGAAAAAGCGGAAAAACGTGCGGAGAAAGCAGAAACGGAATTGAAAAAACTGGAGGATAGAAGAGAATTCCTGCAATCGGTGATGGATAATGTCAGTAAGGAAATAAAAGAATACGGAATGATTAATGCAAAATATTTCTGTCGGAAGCTACTGCATTAGAATGTGCGGTAACTTACCGGGAAAAGAAAATCAAACTATTGTTCATTGAAATGAAAAAAAATCTGTGGGATGGCTGCACAGGTGAAAGAACTTACAAGAGAAAGAGACAATTGGACAAGTAAGTTTCAAAAGAAAAAGCAGGAGCATGAAAACACAAAAAAGGAACTAACGGAAGTTCAGAAAGATTATCAGAAATTATCCGGTGAGAAAGAAATACTGTAGGGACTTGCGGACAGATACAACCGATTTTTACGCATATTAGGGAAAGGTATGGTAGAAAGACTGGTGCAGGACGATATTCAAATACAAGAGGAACTTGAAGCGAAAAAGCAGAAAGAGCAGATGCCGAAAAAAATAGGCGACCGAATACAATGGGTAAGAGAACGAAGTGAAGCACACAATGCACAAATTAAGAAGATTAAAGCAAAGTACAGAGGAATGGAGTTGTAAGAATATGAAGAAACAGATTTATGATGAAAAGAACGGACTGAGTTACACATTGCATGGAGATTATTATCTGCCGGATTTGGAAATCCATGAAGAAAAACCTACATATGAGAAATATGGAATAATGCGAAAACAGTTCCTGAAGAAGCACAGGAGTGCCATGTATCAGTATCTGGTATTGATAGGGAAACTGACGGAGCATCTGAATCAGGTTGATAAGGAAGCAAGAGAAAAAGTTGAGATGTTGGTGGAATAGATGGCTGAATAGTGGGGCGTGACGGAAGAACTGAGGCTGCCTGCAGGAGTTGTGGACAGCCTTCGGTATAGAAAGGGGTATTTTTCGGATATATCAAAGTCAGTGGCTGTATCAGAAAATTTTGTATCCCAAATGGCTTCTTCAATGGCTTGTAAACATTCATCTGTATGTTTGGAAATATCTTGTCCTCAAAAGTAGAGAACGGTATAGCCTAGAAATAGAAGCTTTTTATCATTTTCACAATCACGATTACGATTTCGCTCGATTTTTTTTATCCAAAAGTCCGGATTTTTCCCCTTTTCAAGCCGAAGCTTGAGAATCTCCCAATCCTTTCCGTGAAAAAATTCACTATCGCAAAAAATAGCAATTTTATATTTGGTAAGAACAATGTCAGGAGAACCAGGGAAAGCTTTATAATTTTTACAATAGCGATAACCTTTGTGCCATAGAGCTTTCCGGAGTAATAATTCTATGGAAGTATCTTTACTGTGGATATTACGCATATTGTTTGAAACAGTAGCGGAATCACGATACATATAGGTACCTTCTTTCTGCCTGAACTGATGAGAATATATTATCAAAAAAAACAGGATAAATGGCAAACGGGTTAAGAAATATACAAGAGGAAATCTAACGATATGGTGAGAAAATTGCTTGTTGCTAATTGTGGTATATGATAAAATATGAGTTGTACTATTTTTGATTTTGGAGGAATTTTAATGGCGATTTGTTATGACAAATTATGGAAATTACTGATAGATAAAAAAATGAACCGCACAGAATTGAAGGAAGCGTCAGGAATAAGTTTTAATGTGTTAGCTCGATTAGGAAAGAATGAGCCAGTTTCATTTGAATCAATAGAAAAAATATGTTTTACATTAAATTGTAAGATAGATGATGTTGTAGAGATACAAAAAGAAGAACCAATACAAATCGATAGTGATGCATTTACAACCATAGAACTGTTTGCTGGAGCTGGCGGTTTGGCTTTGGGGATAGAAAAAGCTGGATTTGAACCATTGGGACTAATAGAGTTTGATAAAGATGCTGCAGAATCTTTGAAAACCAATAGACCGAACTGGAGAGTTATTCAGGATGATATAGCTAATATATCTTGTTTGGATTTGGAAGATTATTTTAGCATAAAAAAAGGAGACCTGGATTTATTATCGGGAGGGGCACCGTGTCAGGCTTTTTCCTATGCTGGAAAAAGATTAGGACTTGAAGATGCGAGAGGAACACTTTTCTATCACTATGCAACTTTTTTACAGAAATTACAGCCAAAGATGTTTTTATTTGAAAATGTGCGAGGATTGCTGACTCATGATAAGGGAAGAACATATGCAACAATAACAAATATTTTTGAACAGGCGGGATATACCATTCAGAAAAAAGTTTTAAATGCGTGGGATTTTGGTGTGCCGCAGAAAAGAGAGAGACTAATCACTGTTGGAATTAGAAATGATTTAGTGGGAAAAGTTTCATTCTCATTTCCTAAAGAACATGATTATAAGCCTGTTTTGAGAGATGTTTTACTAGATTGCCCAGAAGGATCAGGAGTGCCATACGGGGAAAATAAAAGAAAAATATTTGAATTAGTTCCACCTGGAGGATATTGGAGAGATATTGATCCAGAGATTGCAAAAGCATATATGAAAAGTTGCTGGGATATGGAAGGCGGAAGAACAGGAATTCTTAGGAGAATGAGTCTGGATGAACCATCATTGACAGTATTGACTTCACCGTCTCAGAAGCAAACAGAAAGATGTCATCCATTGGAAGCAAGACCGTTTACAGTACGTGAGAATGCAAGGTGTCAAACATTTCCAGATGAATGGCAGTTTTGTGGAAGTGTTCAATCTCAGTATAAACAGGTTGGAAATGCTGTTCCAGTCAACTTAGCATATGAAATTGGGCTGGAGATACATAAATCATTAGAGGGGGTAAAATAAATGGCGTGGAATTTAGATTTTATATCAGAAGAAGATTTTAAGAAGCATGTGCGTGCAACAATTATGAAATATGGAGAAAAACTGGAATCGTATGATTTGAAACGGTTCAATAGTAATCTGATTGATCCAATCAAGCTGATTTTTGATAAGTCGGTGTATCGTACAAGCTGGGAAGAAATTGTAAATAATGAAATTTTCCGGCAGAGAGATAAGTCTAATAATAATGATATAGGATATTTTCATCAGAATATTTTTTCCTATTTCAAAGGCTGTGAAGTCCCACAGGCAGGCTGGGATGTTATTTACAAAAATCCAGATGGAATACAAATGCCAGATGGAGATATTGTACATACAATATATGTGGAAATGAAAAATAAGCACAATACTATGAATTCTGCATCTTCCGCAAAAACATATATAAAAATGCAAGGACAGATTCTGGAAGACGATGATTGTGCGTGTCTGTTGGTTGAAGCAATTGCAAAGAAATCACAGAATATAAAATGGTCAACAAAAGTTGATGGGAAAAATGTACAGCATAGATTGATTCGTCGTGTAAGCATGGATCAGTTTTATGCAATTCTTACGGGTGAAGAAGATGCATTTTATAAGATGTGTATGGCATTGCCAGAGATAATTAATTCTGTTGTAAATGAAGAAGGCGGTGTTGAAGTACCACACGATACGGTTATTGATGAATTGAGAAAAGTGGCATCATTGTATGGCGATGAAAACGGCGAGCTGTCTATGGCAATGGCTGTATATATGCTTGGATTCAATACGTATATGGGATTTGGGGATAAAATCCGTGGTGAATTGGGAGAAGATAAAGAGGGAATGCTGAAACGGATTTATGGATATGTGAGAAAAATGCAGAAATAAAAGCATATCTCGGAGGTGAAAGATGGAGAAGGTAATGAATGAAAAAATTATTATGAACTATGAAGTGGTGGAACTATTACACAAATCTTCTTCATGGGGAAATATTGTATTTAAAGTAAAACCGCAAAATAAAGAAAAGTTGTATGTGCTTAAGTGTTTTCCGAAGATTGAAAATGGTTTGCAAAAACTAATTTTTAAAAGAGAGATTGAAGCCTTACGAACATTGAATGTTTGTGAAGGAATAGTAAAGTTAAGAGATAGCAGTACAGAGTTATATCCTTTTAAGGAGAACGAATGCTATGGTGGCATTCTTATGGATTATGTTCCGGGTGAAACTTTAGACCATATAAATTGGAATAAATATACGCAACTAAAAAAGTATGAAATATGTCTTCAGATTTTAAGAGCAGTAAATAACGCTCATTCGAATAATGTGATTCATAGAGATTTGAAACCTTCAAATATAATTTATGATAAATATGCAGATAAGGTTACGTTAATTGATTTTGGAACAAGTAAAATAAAAACAGTTATGGATTCCGAAACTACTATGCCATTATATTCAGAAGGTTATTCTGCACCAGAACTTATATTGGGTAAAAATATCACAGAAAAATGTGATTACTATTCAATAGGAATAATAATGAGTGAAATTTTATTATCACAAAAAAATGGAAGTGATATTAATAGTAGAATTGAGGAGTGGACTGGAAGAAAAGAGATAAAAGATATTCTATTATCATTAGTTCAAGAAAAATCTGAAAATAGACCAGAGTCACTGGAAAATGTAATTGTGGTTTTGGAACAATTAATAGGAAATCTTAATACATCAAGTTGTAGCTATAGTATTGCAATTGATTCTAGAAAGCTGGTTCAATTAAAAAGAAATTCTATTGTTGAAGAAAGTATGACAATGGTACAGTTTACTAATTCATTTCTCAAAAATGAATTTAAACAATCCTATGGTTATTATGATGTAAAAGATCAGCAGTATGTAATTACTGGTGAAAGAATGATTATGAAGTGCGGATATGATGAAAATGAGCAGAAAATGTATGTAACATATGTTGGAAAAATTACTGCTGATAGAAGAAATATAAATATTAAAAGAAGCTTTAGAATTGTTGGACAAATGTCCTTTGTATTAAATAGCAGAGATAATGGGTATGATCCACAAGACAATCACCAACTGGTTGTTATGTTTAAAAACCATCAAGATGATAATAAACAATATCAATTGCAAGAAGAAAAGTTTGAAAATTTGTTTGGAGGTTGGGAAATTGGTCTTACAGAGACTTTTGAAACAGAAAAAGGAAAATCTGCAATTATAAAATATGATAAATATGAGATTAATGGTGGTCAACTGATTTTCAATCTGATTGATTGCGAGAAAAAATCAATTGATGAATTGATGCCACCAACTAGATTTGTTGTAGAAAGCCAAGGATCAAAAGGAGTTATTTATACAGAGGTAGGAAATTTTGAAGAAGTTGTATGTGATGATGATTCGGTAAAAATTGTTTTATCGTTAACAAAAGGGAGATTGAAACCAACAGTAAGACAATTATTGAATAAAAATACACCACTTCTTGAAGATTTTCGTGCGAAGACTATGGCTTATAAACGACAATTTAGAGCAATTTTTGATTTGAAAAAAGATGAATATTCTGCGAGAAGTTTAAAAGACATTATCTTATGTTTGGATGAACCAGAGGAAATAAAGACAATCTCACAGCCTAGTTTTATTTCAAAAGTATTAAATCAATCACAGAAACAAGCTGTGATGAAGGCTCTAAATACGGAAAATATATGTTTAATTCAAGGACCGCCTGGAACAGGTAAGACATCTGTTATAAAGGAAATAGTTGGGCAAATTATAAAAAGAGATATAAAGATGACGGACAGTCCTAAAATACTTATTGTTTCGCAGTCACATACGGCAGTTGATAATATTTTAGAAGGATTGGGGAAAGTTATTGATAATCCATTGGAGATAATAAGAATTGGTGCGGAAAAGAATATTTCTGAAGAAATTGCGACAAAATACACAATTGCTGCACATAGAGAGCAATTGGTTTCCGAAATAAAAAATAATGTTCAGCAATATGTAAAGCAAAAAAATGATTTGATGAATACTATAACCGATAAAAACGAGGCGAAAAAATGGGAAGAAGTTAAGAAAATACAGGAAGATTGGATAAATAGATTAGTAGATCAGAACAGCTTAGATTATCAAATGATCCGAAGTGCAGTGGTTATTGCGGGAACATGTGTTGGATTTTTGTCTAATGAAGTAATAAAAGATATGTTGTTTGATTATGTAATTATTGATGAGGCTGCTAAAGCAACAACACCAGAATTACTGGTATCGATTATTAAAGCAAAAAAGATTATATTAGTAGGCGATCAAAATCAGTTGCCAGCATATGCAGATGCAGAGGTATCACCAACATTGGCTAAATTGACTAAAAATCCAGACTATAGATTATTTGATATTTTATACAATTCGTTGCCAGATACACATAAACAAATTTTGACCACTCAGTATAGAATGATTGAAAATATAGGAAATCTGATAAGTAAAGTATTTTACAGAGGAATTATTGATACAGGATGTAATGACGATGAAAAACGACATGGATTGAGCAGGTATGTTGGAAAATCAATAGTGTGGTTTGATACTTCTGCCAATAAGAAAAAATCACAGAAAAGAACAAAAGGTGGTTCATATATAAATGAAGAGGAAAAAAGAATTATCTTAGAAATATTAGATGATTTAAAAAGTACTGGAGAATTGAAGGGGCTAGATATAGGGATTATTACAGGGTATAGCGGTCAGAAAGAATTATTGCGAAAATCTATTAAAGCTACAGGACTTGACAAAATAGCATCAAAAATTGATATTAATACTTTAGATGCATTTCAGGGAAGAGAAAATGATATTATAATTTATAGCACTGTAAGAACAAGAGATTCTATTGGATTTCAAAAGGAGAAGGAACGAGTTAATGTAGCTTTTTCTAGAGCAAAAAAATTATTAATTGTGTGTGGGGATAGAAATTTCTTTTATAATTTTGACGATCAGGATAATAAATTTGTTGAAATAATAGATTATATCTCTGAAGGAGAAGAATGTGAAATTATACAATGCGATGGAGGAAAGTTATTTGAAAGAGAATCTAATTCATAAATGGGTAACAAACATTGTTAGGCAAAATGATGGATATGAATTTTTGTTTGATGATGAAGTATATTTACCAGTTTATAAATATGCACTAAAAATTACAAAAAGAAAAACTGTAAAGCTAAATCTGGTAGAGGAAAAAGTTTTACAGATTGTTTCTATAGGCATTCACCAAGTGGATGAGATTGCGAAAATTTTAGGAATTACTAGGCCGTTATTGGATGTTACTCTCGCAGATTTGCACGTAAAAGATTTAATATCTGTATCATCTGATGTTTGCTCGTTATTAAAAAAAGGTGAGCAAGCCCTAAGCAATTTAGAAAGAGTTGAGAAACAGCAAGATATTATGAAAGATATCTATATGGATTCTTTTAAAGGAAAAATATTAGATGATATTACTAGATATCAAGTTGTTGAAAAGGGAATAATTGATGATAACAAACTAGAACCACTTGTTCAGGCAGAAGATATGAAGGTTATAGTCAGTAGATTTGAGGATATTCAAGAAATTTTTCAAGATGAATATTCTGCAATACGAATTGCCGATGGGATAAGAACTGAAACACAGGAACTTTTGACAATAGATGGAATTGAAAGTGTATATGTAGTATTTATAAAGATTCCATTGCAGGTTTTTGTAAGTACAAACGGTTGGGATATAGACATTGTAGCAGCAAAAAAGAAATACAATGAGTTATTGTTAGAATATAAAGATGAAATTATTAGGCAAATAAATGACAAGAAAGTATTACGGGCTCATTGGAAAAAGAAGACGATACAAGAGCCATATAATGGAGAATGTCTAAAGGAAGTTGAAGGATTAGTAGAGACAATAAGGGCTGCTGATTATAGAAGAAAAAAGAAACAAAAAGAAATAGATGAACTTCAAATGAAAATATTTTCATCGAGGAAATTGTTAAATGGAGAGGCGAAGATTTTATTGGATTATCTTGCCGAGAATGCACAACAAGTTGAGTTAAGTGTAGATAATGTTGATGATTGGGCATATGATAAAAATTTTGTGGGAAAATTATCATATTATATTGGTAAAGCAATTTTGAAAATCAAATATCAAGGTAGTAATAATATTGGAAAAGCAATTGAAATGATAAAAAGAGGGCATAATGTTGCTGAATATAAAAAATGTAATCATGGGTATTTTTTTTGCTTGAAATATGATGATAATTATGAGGTTTATGGAGTACCTATTGAACGAACTGTTATAAATAGCCATACAACCTGTATAAAGATGAATTATTATTTGCGAAATTTGAGAATTGAATAATGTGTGATAATACCATGATAACAAAATCCCTAAAAACCACACAGACATAGCGGAAAATCTGGATTTTCCCACACGAATCACATGAAAAATCACCATTCGTACATCGCAATACACCGGTCTGATATCGTGAAGGTGGACATACAGTAGGTTCAGGTGCTGTTGCTACAATCATTGAGTAATCATAGCTTGATATAATTAATTGGGGCTGTCACGGAAGTGTTTGTCCAATCAGAGAAGTTAAAAAAGTTAATTGAATTCCAATAGGATGCACATTTTTCATTGCATGCGGCGAAATTCTTGTATCTATATATAGACATGTTAGGAATAGGCGTGGTTGCAATAGAGCATCTGCTGAAGTCAAAACAGCCATCAATGTATGTAATGCCATTTAGATTATATTTGATTAATGAATTAATGACGTCAGAATACGAGTCTAAAGGTATGAATATTGAGTTACCTCTTTCTCCGATCCAGTATCCTTTTGATTTTGGTGTGTGATTGTACCTTTCTTGGAATGTGCTGTATAGTTTTGTCATATGTTCTGTTCCTTTCTTTAAATTCTTAATTAAATAGCGTGGAAAGTACTAAAAAAATTGAAAAAAATAGCTATATAAATAAAATATGACAGACGATTTTCTGATTTTTTTATATTTATTTCGTGTTGACAAAATTTATCAATAGATATATTTATGTAGATAAGATATTGAAAAAAGAAAGGTTACTTCCATCAGAAGAACAGCTATTTAATTAAAGATAAAACTGTTATGGTTATTGCACATAGGATGCGTACTGTGGCAGGTGCAGATAAAATAGTTGTTCTATCTGACGGAAAAGTTGCAGAAACAGGAACTCCTGATGAACTTATGAAGAAGGATGGAATATTTGCACATATGTCAAAACTTCAGACACAGGGACAGAATTGGAACTTGGAGAACTGAAAACTTAATATTTATAATAATATATATTTTATATATTGAAAATAACATTGATATGATGTATAATGCAGTTACTATAAAAAGTGAGTATAAAAATATAGTAACGGAGGTGCTTATGAAGATAAGTTCAGAAGCCAGATTTACTACATTTGAGGCAGTCAGCATGATTGTTGGAAACAGTATCGGAACAGGTATAATTGCTGTTCCTTACCTGGCAACAAAGAATAGCATGATTGATGTTGTCTGGATGGTAGTAATTGCATATTGTATCAATGTTATTCTTCATTTAATCATTGCAGAGCTTTCATACAATAATGGAGGTGTGCAGCTTGTAAAGAGCTTTGAAGGTGAACTTTTTCACGGAAAGATGAAAAAGGTATTCAGCTGGATTATATTTGCGGTATACGGGATTGCAATTATGATAGGCATAAGCGGCAATATTAACGGCGGTGCACAGATTTTTGTCAACTGGTTTGGTATTCCGTTTGCGGCTGCACAGGTTATATATTATGTAATTGCAGGAATAGTAGTTTTTATCGGAATGAAAGCAGTCGGAATAGCACAGAAGTATGCAGTAATTCTTCTTATGGGAATTGTTGCGGTTATGACTGTGGCTACATTTATGCATCCGCTTAATTCATTTTACACAGCTGATTTTCATTGGAATAATCTTCTGGCATTATACAGCATGGTTGTGTTTGCAACATCAGCCAATCAGGCAGTTATACAGGTCGTAAAGGGGCTTGATGGTGATGCAAAAAAGATTCGCAAATCTATTTTTATAGGATTTGCACTTTCATCTGTTTTTGTACTTGTTGTAACCATGTCTGTACTTATGGGAACAAAAGGAACACTTGACAAAGAACTTGCATATATGCAGCTTGGAGAAAGTATTGGCAGCTGGGCTATGATTCTTGCGGGAATATTTTCATTATTTGCACTTCTGACTACTTTCTGGTCTAATACACTGGCATTAAGAGATGTTGTGCATGAGCAGACAGGCATAGGCAACAGAGTGAGCTGGCTTGCAGCTACTATTCCATGCATTTTATTTGCGATATTTGGCGTTAACAGTTTTATTATTTTGACGAGAATTATGAGCGGCGTTGTGGTACTTGTAAGTATCATGCTCGTTCTTACATACGGAAAGTCAAGAAAGAAAGCAGGAAGCAGCCCTATCTGCGGTGTAGTTGGAACAGTTCCGTTTCAGGTGCTTATGGTTGTATCAACTGTTATTTCAGCAATAGGTGCTTTGATTCCGTTAAGTTAAGGGAGGAATAAGATATGTTTTGCGGTGATGGATTCAGACAGAAAGACGAAGAGACTTTTTTGCTGGAAATTCCTGAAAACAGGGATTATAAGATATTGCAGCTTACAGATTTGCATCTCGGATTTGGATTATTTTCGCATAAAAAAGATATGATGGCACTTGATGCCGTAACAAAGATAATTAATAGAACTTCACCTGACCTTATTGTTTTTACGGGAGATATAATATTTCCGTTTTTACCAAAGGCGGGTACTATGAACAATAAAAAGCAGGCGGAGAGATTTATAAGGTTTATAGATAGGTTTAAGATTCCTTATACACTTGTGTTTGGCAATCATGACTGTGAGATGGGTGCAAAATGTGGTCGTGAGCAGCTTGCAGATATTTTTACAAAAGGAAAATATTGTATATTTTCAAAAGGAAGAAAAGATATATTTGGCGTTGGCAATTTCTTTATAAATCTTACTGACAAACAGAAAAATGTGCTTATGCCGCTTGTTATGCTTGACTCCAATATGTATGGCGACGGCTGGTTTTTCAGCGGATTTGACTGTATACATGAGGACCAGACTGAGTGGTGCATGAACAGATTAAGCAAACTGAAAAAAATAAATCCGGATATAAAAGCGATGGCATTTTTCCATATGCCTGTGAGGGAATTTAAGGAAGCTTACGAGAAGATGAAGCTTGGAGATAAAAGTGTAGTCTATGAGCACGGAAGCATAGCCGAAAAAGATGAATATTTTGGTATATCATATAAAAAGGGTGACTTTTTTAAAAAGGCTGTGGAAAACGGCATCATAAAATGGATGTTTTGTGGACATGACCACCTTAATACACTGTCGTTGACATATAAAGGTATACGGCTGACATATGGAATGTCTATAGATTGTCTTGGCTATAATGGCATATCAAAAAGCTATATACAGCGTGGAGGAACACTTATTACAAGAAAAACTGACGGAAGCATTGGGATAAAGATGATTCCTCTTACAAGAACAGTTTCAACAAGAGTCAGAGGGGAAAGTAAAAATCAACAACATTAAAAATAATAAAGGAGTAGTCATGAAAAGTACATTAATAAAAGACACAACAAAATCAGAAAGAATCCAGCTTGTGAAGCAGTGGGAAGAGACAGAAGGATGCGAGAGCAGCGGGATTGATCTGCTTGAATTTTTCAGGGATTATATAGACGGAGTTAAAGAAATCGCGGAAGTTAATGCGGAGTTTAACGCAAGATATATATCTGAGATTCCTGATGAAGATTCAGGTATGAGTTGTGGAATGGGAATGAGAAGATGATATATGTAAGAGATTTATTAAAACTTGATACATTCAAAGACTTTGAGCTTGTAAGCGGTGAGAATGGTCTTGACAGAGGCGTTTCATGGCCAAATGTTGCACAGACTGTAAGTATAAGAGAATGGCTTGTCGGAGGAGATGTTATTCTTATGAGTGGCGTAGGCTTAAAGATAACAGATGAATTTCTTACGGATATAGTAATACAGGCGGCGGATGGAAGAGCAGCATGTATTATTATGCTTATTAATCCTGAGCATATAGCATCAATTCCACAGGCTGCGATAGACGAGGCTGTGAAAAGAGGCCTTGCGGTTTTTGCGGCACCGTGGGAGACAAAGCTTTCAAGGGTTATAGGAAGTGTATCTATGCTTGTATCCAATGATGTCATTTTCATTTCTGATACATAAGAAACCATCAGAAATGCGTGAAAACAGCAAAGGCGGCAGCTATGATTATTAATTTTCTTATTGCGGCAGTTCTTGCCGGTGCACCGCTTGTTCTTGCAACAGTTGGCGAAATAATTACAGAAAAATCGGGAAATATTAATCTTGGTGTGGAAGGCACAATGTATATTGGTGCCGTTGCCTCGCTGGCTGGTGCCGTTGCTGCAGAAAAATTAGGTCTGTCAGGTTTTGGGGCGGCAGCAGTATCATTTATTGCAGGAGCGTTAAGCGGTATGATAACATCAGCACTTTTTGGATTTATGACAATATCGTTGAGAGTAAACCAGAATGTTGTCGGACTTGTCATAACAATTATGGGAACAGGCATTGGCAACTTTTTTGGTGAACTTATGGGTCAGGGAGCAGGCGGATATATCAGCGTTACAGATGAAACAAAAGCTGTATTTTCGGGAATACATATTCCGGGTTTATCTTCTGTTCCGGTTATTGGTGAATTACTGTTTTCATACAATGGAATGGTATATTTCTCACTTGCAGCAGCTTTGGCGGCTTTTTTCATAATTAAAAAGACAAAAATTGGATTAAAGCTGACAGCAGTGGGCGAGAACCCATATGCAGCTGATGCGGCAGGTGTTTCAGTGACAAAATACCGCTATATTGCCTCTGTTATTGGAGGTGCTTTGTGTGGACTCGCCGGAATGTATATGTGTATGGTAACAAATTCGGGAGTATGGGTTCATGGCTGCATAAGCGGATATGGCTGGCTTGCTGTTGCTCTTGTGATTTTTTCAGCATGGAATCCGTTAAAATCAATTTTTTGTAGCATAATATTCGGTGCACTTATGATAATGAGGCTTTATATTGCAATTCCGGGGCTTAATCCATTTATATATGATATGTGTCCATATATTGTAACAAGCATAGTTATTATAATTACAAGCATAAGAAAAACAGGAAAAGATCATATTCCTGAATCACTTGGTGAAAATTATTACAGGGAAGAAAGGTGACTGGTCTGATTTAAAAAAATATAAAAAAAAGAAGCTTGACATCTAAAAATATTGACAATACAATAGTTGCATATACAACAATTGGAGGTGCAACTAATGTTAAGAAGAATTTTTTCTTACATGAAACAATATAAAAAATATGCTTATCTGGCATTATTTTGTATTGCTGTTGAAGTGGTACTTGAACTTATGGTTCCGCTTATAATGGCAGATTTAATAGACACCGGAGTGGCTAATGCAGACGAGATGTATATCTATAAGAAAGGTATACAGATGGTCTGCTGTGCTGCTGCGGCTTTATTTTTTGGAATAGGGAGCTCAAGATTTTCTGCACTTGCGGGTCAGGGACTTGGCGCTAATTTAAGAAAGGCTGAATATGAGAAATTACAGTCATATTCATTTACAAATATAGACCATTTCAGGGTATCATCACTTGTTACAAGGCTTACAAGTGATGTTACAAATATTCAGAATTCAGTGTCAACAGGTATGAGACCATTTGGACGAAGCCCTGTTATGCTTATATTTGCCACAGGAATTGCATTCAGCATTAATTCAAAGCTGGCACTTGTGTTTTTTGTCGCACTGCCGGTTCTTGCAATTCTGCTTGTTGCAATAATATTGAATGTCCGTCCGCTATATTCAAAGATGCAGTCGGCGATAGATTTGCTTAACAGAACGATTCAGGAAAATCTTACAGCAGTAAGAGTAGTTAAATCATATGTCCGTGGAGATTATGAGACAGCTAAATTTGAAGAGGCGAATCTTAATCTTAAAAATGAATCCGAAAAAGCATTTGGAATTTCAGTACTAAATATGCCATCATTTCAATTTGTAATGTATGGTACAATTCTGGCACTTCTCTTATTCGGAGGCCATCTTGTAAACATGGGACAGTTAAAAATCGGTGAACTTACAGGGTTTTTAAGTTATGTACTGCTTATACTCAATTCACTTATGATGATGTCAAATGTATTTCTTATGATGACACGTTCCCTTGCGTCTGGTGCAAGAATCGTTGAGGTAATAGATGAAAAAATTGATATGACTGATGAGTCTGCCGAGGATATAAGCGTTGAAAAGGGTGGAATCGAATTTGAAAATGTATGGTTTAAATATAAAAAAGAAGCAAAAGAGTATGTACTTTCTGATGTTTCTTTTAAAATAGAGCCGGGGCAGACAGTCGGAATTATAGGTCAGACAGGTTCTGCGAAGACAACGCTTGTACAGCTTATCCCCAGACTTTATGATGCAACACAAGGAACTGTAAAAATAGATGGTGTTGATGTCAGGAAATATCCTATGAAGCATTTGCGTGATGCAGTTTCAGTTGTTCTTCAGAAAAATACTCTGTTTTCAGGAACAGTGCTTTCAAATTTAAAATGGGGTGATGATAATGCTTCTATGGAAGAAATTGACAAAGCGTGCCACATTGCGTGTGTAGATGAATTCCTTGACAGACTGCATGATGGATACATGACAAAGATTGAACAGGGTGGTGTTAATGTTTCAGGTGGACAGAAACAGAGACTTTGTATTGCAAGAGCAATACTTAAAAAACCTAAGGTGCTTATTCTTGATGATTCAACGAGTGCGGTTGATACTGCGACAGAAGCAAAAATCAGGGATGGACTTGCTAAGGAACTTCCTGACATGACAAAGATTATAATTGCACAGCGAATTTCATCAGTACGTCATGCAGACCAGATTATTATTCTTGATAAAGGCAGGGTAAACGGAATCGGAACACAT
>ERZ772902.1454-NODE-1454-length-17500-cov-12.192892_pt1 | contig 17500 bp, 14 predicted proteins | sample MGYA00511470_ERZ772902 | MGnify/ENA primary metagenome ERZ772902 (study PRJEB29015, sample SAMEA2737717) | human gut metagenome | biome: human gut; feature: human-associated habitat; material: faeces | place: China | collected 2012 ... | reverse complement strand
GTTACGCCAAGTTCGAGACCTTCCCCATCTGGAACATTCCCCTCAAGCACCCGGTCAACCTCGCGTATGAGGCCGCTACCGCCGACCTGAACGACGTGAACATGATCGACCCGTTCCATCTGGAAGCCTACGGCAAGACCGCCGTCAACTACAACCGCGACATCGAGATCTTCCCGGTGGTCAACGCAATGTTTGAGCTGATCGCGGGCAAGAGCCCCTACCACTCCCCCACCGACATGGGCGTGAACATGGCGGGCAACTGCATCATGGACGATGCCGTCTGCTGCGAGGCCTCCTGCAACGAGATCATCCGCCGTTACTTCAAGTCCCTGTGCGAGCTGAAGAACGGCGCACAGGTCCAGAGCGAGGTCTACAAGCTGGAGCTGCTGATGAATCAGGCCGGACTTGTGCTGGGCAGCCGCCCGGTGGAACAGGCCGCCCACGCCGTCTCCGAGAAGACCGGCGGAGCCCCCGCTGCCGCCATCGAGCTGCCGGACGGCACCGTGATCACCGGCAAGACCGGCCCCCTGCTGGGTGCGGCGTCCTCGGCCCTGCTCAACGCGCTGAAGAAGCTGGCCGGCATCGATCAGGAAGTCGATCTGGTCTCCGCCGCCGCCATCGAGCCCATCCAGACCCTGAAAACCAACTATCTGGGCAGCAAGAACCCCCGGCTGCACACCGATGAGATCCTCATTGCGCTGTCCAGCTCTGCTGCGGCCAACCCCACCGCCGCCCTTGCGCTGCGCCAGCTCTCCGCCCTGAAGGGCTGTGACATGCACTCCACGGTCATCCTGTCCAGCGTGGACACCGACACCGTGAATAAGCTCGGCATGTACCTGACTTGTGAGCCCGCCTACGAGGAAGAGGACCGCAAGTACCACAAAAAGTAAGCGTTCCGTATAGAAAAAGCGCCCTCCGCATCGTTTGGTGCGGGGGGCGCTTTGTTGTTGATCTCGGTGATCAGACGTGCATCATGCTGCGCTGCTGGACAGTGCGGAACTTGAGGGCCGCAGCGATGAAGCCCTTGAACAGCGGGTGGGCGCGGTTGGGCCGGCTCTTGAACTCCGGGTGGAACTGGGCACCCAGATGGAAGTCGCGGCCGGGCAGCTCCACGGTCTCCACCAAGCGGCCGTCGGGGCTGGTGCCGGAAATGACAAGGCCCTTCTCCTCCATCTCGGTGCGGAAGTCATTATTGAACTCGTAACGGTGGCGGTGGCGCTCCCAGATCTCGGATTCGCCGTAGCACTCGGCCATCTTGGTGCCGGGCTTGACGGTGCAGGGATACTTGCCCAGACGCATGGTGCCGCCCTTGGGGATGTTGCCCTGCTGATCGGCCATCAGCGCGATGACGTTGTGCTTGCCGTCCGGGGTGAACTCGCTGGAGTTGGCATCGGCGTAGCCCAGCACGTTGCGGGCAAACTCCATGACCATGATCTGCATACCGAGGCAGATGCCGAAGTAGGGCACATGGTTCTCGCGGGCATACTGGGCCGCTTGGATCATGCCCTCAATGCCGCGGTCACCGAAGCCGCCCGGCACGATGATGCCGTCCACGTCGGTGAAGGCTTCCTTGCAGGCAGCCTGATCGGTCAGGTCCTCACTCTCGACCCAGCGGATCTCCACCTGACTGTCGTTCTCGAAGCCGGCATGGTACAGGCTCTCCATGACGGAGAGGTAGGCGTCGTGCAGCTTGACGTACTTGCCCACCAGCGCGATGGTGCAGGTCTTGCTGCGGGTGGCGATGCGGGAGACGACGTTCTTCCACTCGGTCAGGTCGGCGGGGGGAACGTCCAGCTTGAGCTTGTTCACCACCACGTCGTCCAGACCGTTGGTGTGGAGCATCAGCGGGCACTGGTAGAGGCTGGGCATGGTCAGGTTCTCAATGACGCATTCGGGCTTGACGTTGCAGAAGGTGCTGATCTTGCGGCGGATGTCGCCGCCCACGCTGCCGTCGGCACGGAGGATGATGATATCCGGGTTGACGCCCATGCCCTGCAGCTCCTTGACAGAATGCTGCGCGGGCTTCGATTTATACTCGTCCGAGCCGGAGATGTAGGGCACCAGAACCACGTGGATGTAGCAGCAGTTGTCGCGGCCCTGCTCCAGACCCACCTGACGGATCGCCTCAAGGAAGGGCTGGCTCTCGATGTCGCCGGTGGTGCCGCCGATCTCGGTGATGACCACATCGGCTTCGGTGGAGGAAGCCAGATTGTAGATATAGCTCTTGATCTCGTTGGTGATGTGGGGGATGATCTGGACGGTCTGGCCGAGGTAAGCGCCCTGACGCTCCTTGTTCAGCACGTTCCAGTAGACCTTGCCGGTGGTCAGGTTCGAATACTTGTTCAGGTTCTCGTCGATGAAGCGCTCGTAGTGGCCGAGATCGAGGTCGGTCTCGGTGCCGTCGTCGGTGACGAAGACCTCACCGTGCTGCAACGGGCTCATGGTGCCGGGGTCTACGTTCACGTACGGGTCGAGCTTCTGGCTGGCGACCTTCAGGCCGCGGCACTTGAGCAGACGGCCCAGCGAAGCCGCCGTGATGCCCTTGCCCAGACCGGAGACGACGCCGCCGGTGACGAAGATGAATTTTGCCATAAAGTTTTATCCTCCTCTATTGTTTCTTTTCCTAATTGAAACTCCCTCCGGCGGGCGGGCGGGAAGCCCCCTTCCCAGAGAGGGCTGTCACCGCAGGTGACCGGAGGAATTCTATTTTTCCCGACATAAAATTATAATCCTAATCCTCGTAAGAATCAAGGATTTCCTGTGCAATTTCTGTGCGGTCGCGGCGGGTATCCATGGCCCGCTTTTCGATCAGGCGGTGGGCGTCGGTTTCCGTCATCCCCTCCCGCTCGATCAGGCAGCACTTGGCGCGGCTGACCAGACGCACCTGCGCGATTTTTTCCTGCATCTTGGCGTTTTCCTGCCGCAGACGCAGCAGCCGGTGGTTGCTGGCGGCGGCGATGTGGATGGCCTGTAAAAACAGGGTGTTGGAAAACGGTTTGCTCAGCAGCAGCACGCCCGCGTCACTCATGGTCCCCAACAGCTGCTCGGCGGCAGCGGCCTTTGCCAAGAGCAGCACGCCCGCGTCCGTTTTCTCCACGGCGTCCGCGCACAGCTCGTGGCCGAACTCGTCCGGCAGCGGCGCGTTGACCACGATGAGCTCAAAATCGGATTCCAGTATCCTTCGCCGGGCCTCGGCCCCGCTGGGCACGATCAGAGGCCGGGGATACCCCAGCTCTGCCAGCCGAGCGGAGATGTACTCGTTCGAGCTTGCACCAGCACTGACGATCAGAGCACGTCCCATACGGATCGCTCCTTTCTTATTCCCCTCTCTTTTTCCGGTACGGCTCAGACGGCGTTGAAGTAATGGATGCGCTCATACTCCGCCGGGTCGGCGGCGTTCTTCAGCGCGGCACAGCGCTTGAGTTCCTCCTCATAGTAGCGGTGGGACAGTTCCTCCGGCAGGACGGAGCGCAGAAATTCGCTCTCCTGCGCAGCCTGAACGGCCTCCTCCAGCGAAGCGGGCAGCATTTCCAGCCCAAGGCCCTCGGCCTCGTCAGGGCGGAACAGGTTCTTGTTCACCGGCTCCTGTAAGATCATCCGGTGCTCGATGCCGTCCAGACCGGCGGCAAGGATCAGCCCGATGGCCAGATAGGGGTTGCAGGCGGGATCCGGGCTGCGCAGCTCCATGCGGCAGTTGTCCCCCTTCACCTGCGGGATGCGGACGAGCTGGCTGCGGTTCTGGCGGCTCCAGCTCACATATTTGGGGGCCTCGTCGCTGCCGAAGCGGAGGTAGCTGTTGGGCAGCGGGTTCGTAAAGACGGTCAGCTCCCGGCTGTGGGCCAGAACGCCCGCCATGAAGCTGCCCGCGATGCTGTCGGGGGCGATGTCGCCCTCAAACAGGTTGCAGCCGTCCATATAAAGAGACAGGTTGATGTGGAGCCCGCTGCCCGCCTGATCGACCAAGGGCTTGGGCAGGAAGCTGGCGTGGATGCCGCTGCGCATGGCCACAGCCCGGACGATCTGCTTGAACATCATCACATTGTCGGCGGTCTTGAGCGGGCCGGCGTGGTGACAGTCGATCTCGTTCTGGCCGTTGCCGCTCTCGTGGTGGCTGTGCTGGGGGCTCATGCCCATCTGCTCCATGGTCAGGCAGATGTCCCGGCGCAGATTCTCACCCGCGTCCAGCGGGGCCACGTCGAAGTAACCGCCAAAGTCGATGGGCACACGGGTCGGGCGGCCGTGGTCATCGTTTTCGAACAGGTAAAACTCGCACTCGGCTCCCACGTTGCAGGTAAGGCCCAGCTTGCGGAACTTGCGGCTCATCTGGCGCAGAAAGCCCCGGCAGTTGCCGCCGAAGGGGGCGCCGTCCGGCTTCTCCACGTCGCAGAAGAACTGCATCACCCGGCCCTCGGTGGGCCGCCACGGCAGGATGGTCACGGTGGACAGGTCGGGCCGGAGGACAAGGTCGCTCTCCTCCACCTTCATGAACCCGGCAATGGAGCTGCCGTCGAAGCAGACGCCGTCCTCCAGTGCCTTGGGCAGGTCGCTGGCCAATACGGCGATGTTTTTCTGGGTGCCGAAGATATCGCAGAACGCAAAGCGGACGAATTTAACGTTGTTGTCCTCCACAAAATCGAGGATGTCCTGTTGGGTCGTATAGCTCATAAAGATCCCCTCTCAAGAAAAACGCCTAAAGGCCTGCCCTCGGAAAAGAGCAGGTCTTTAGGCTGGTGTAAGAAATAGGAAAAGGAGAATGGCTAATAAATTCTACAGCCTAACGATGCGTTATGGAATGCGCCGGAAATCAGACGTAGTAGAGCATCTTGCTGTAGCTGGGCAGAGGCCAGTAATCCTCGCCGCAGATGGTCTCGGCTGCGTCGGCGGCAGCGCGCAGGGCATCCATGGCCGGGATGACGGTATCATGGAAGGCCACGGCCTTTTCGCTCTCGCTGGTCAGTGCCTCAGCGGCATCCACGACCTGCTGCAGCGTATCGATGGCGTCGCTCATGGCGTCGGCATCGTCAGAAAGCTTGGTCAGGGTCTTGGTCTCGCTGCGGACGCTGATGGACTCGCTGACAGCCAGCTTGGAAGCGGCGGTGTTGGCGACTTCGCTCATGTACGCATTGACGGCGGGCAGCAACTGCTTGCGGGCCATTTCGAGCATGGTCAGCGCCTCGATGTTGATGATCTTGGCGTAGTGCTCCATCTCGACCTCGTAACGGCTCTCCATCTCCACCTTGGTCAGGACGCCGAAGTCCTCCATCAGCTTGATGTTCTTCTCGGCGACGAGGGCGGGCAGAGCAGCCGGGGTGTTCTTCTTGTTGGGCAGACCACGCTTTGCGGCTTCGGCCTCCCACTCGGCGGAGTAGCCGTTGCCGTTGAAGATGACGCGGCGATGGTCGCGGATGGTGCGCTTGATCAGAGCGATGGCGGCGCTGGTGAAGTCCTCTGCGCCCTCCAGCTCGTCGGCATAGCCCTTCAGCTCCTTGGCGACGGCGGTGTTCAGGATGGTGTTGCAGTCGCTCAGGTTCTCAGCGGAGCCGGGCATACGGAACTCGAACTTGTTGCCGGTAAAGGCAAAGGGAGAAGTACGGTTGCGGTCGGTGGTGTCCTTGCTGAACTTGGGCAGGACGTCCACGCCGAGGTCCATCTTCATCTTGACGGGACCGGCATAAGGAGAATCGGACGCGATGGCGTCGATGACGGCTTCCAGCTCCTCGCCCACGAAGATGGAGATGATGGCCGGAGGTGCCTCGTTGGCACCCAGACGGTGATCGTTGCCGGGGGTCGCGACGGAGGTACGGAGCAGGTCGGCGTACTCATCCACGGCCTTGATGACGGCGGCGAGGAAGACGAGGAACTGCAGGTTCTCCATCGGGGTGTCACCGGGGTCCAGCAGGTTCTCGTGAGAGGTGCTCATGGACCAGTTGTTGTGCTTGCCGCTGCCGTTGACGCCTTCGAAGGGCTTCTCATGCTGCAGACAGACCAGACCGTACTTCGGAGCGATCTTCTTCATCAGCTCCATGGTCAGCAGGTTGTGGTCGATGGCGACATTGGTGGTGTCGAAGATGGGGGCCAGCTCATGCTGGCAGGGAGCGACCTCGTTGTGCTTGGTCTTGGCCGGAACACCCAGCTTCCACAGCTCTTCGTCCAGTTCCTTCATGAACGCGGAAACTTCGGGGCGGATGACGCCGAAGTAGTGCTCTTCCAGCTCCTGACCCTTGGCAGAGGGAGCGCCGAACAGAGTGCGGCCGGTGAGGATCAGGTCCTGACGTGCCTCGTAGTCTTCCTTCTTGATGAGGAAGTACTCCTGCTCCGGGCCGACGGTGGTGGAAACGTAGTCCACATCCTTGCCGAACAGCTTCAGGATACGGATGGCCTGACCGGACAGTGCATTCATGGAACGCAGCAGGGGGGTCTTCTTATCCAGCGCCTCGCCGGTGTAGCTGACGAAGGCGGTGGGGATGCACAGCACATCATCCTTGACGAAGGCGTAGCTGGTGGGGTCCCATGCGGTGTAGCCGCGGGCCTCGCAGGTAGCGCGCAGACCACCGGAGGGGAAGGAAGAAGCGTCGGGCTCGCCGCGCACCAGCTCCTTGCCGGAGAACTCCATGATCGCGGTGCCGTCGCCCACGGGGGAGACGAAGCCGTCGTGCTTCTCACTGGTGATGCCGGTCAGCGGCTGGAACCAGTGGGTGTAATGGGTAGCGCCCAGCTCCATGGCCCAGCGCTTCATCACGCTGGCCACGACGTTTGCCACTTCGATGTCCAGCGGGGCACCCTTGTGCAGGGTGCGCTCCAGCGATTTGTAAGTCGCGCTCGGCAAGCGCTCCTTCATGACATGTTCGTTAAAGACCTTGCTGCCGTAGATTTCCATAACATTTGCTGCCATAAATCCTACTCCTTACTTGATCTCGTGTCTTTCCCAACATCGCAAAGACCCATCTGCGTCGATGTATCTTCACGCGAAAGCTTCTTAAACAAAACGGCGCTGCGAGTCAGGAGGTGACCCACAGCGCCGTTGCTGTCTATGGCATGATTATAGCCCACGGGGGGAAAAAACGCAATAGACAAAACTGACGATTTTGCACAAACGGTCTCCTGAAATTTTGGAGCATGCGGGAGGTAGTATGACTATTGTAGATGAATAAACCTCTCCGTCAATGCTTCGCATTGCCACCTCCCCTACTAGGCAAGACTCCCCGATGTCCTGCCGTTTCAGATTACTTGAAACAGGAAGAACTTCAGATAGTTCGTCTCCGGGACGCCCCAGAGGATCGGGTGGTCGGGGGCCTGTTGGCGCACTTCGATCTGGCGAAGCTGACGGTGAGCGTCCTTCGCGGCGGCGTGGAGCATCTTGATGAACAGCTCCTCGGTGGCGAAGTGGGAGCAGCTGGCCGTGGCCAGATAGCCGCCGCGGGGCAGCAGCTTCATGGCGCGGTAGTTGATCTCCTTGTAGCCGCGCATGGCGTTCTCAACGGTGCGGCGGGCCTTGGTGAAGGCTGGCGGGTCGAGGATGATAAAGTCGTAAGGGTGGCCCTCTTTTTCCAGCCGGGGCAGCAGTTCAAAGGTATCCTCGCAGAGGAAGTCCATGTTGTCAAGGCCGTTGCGCTCGGCATTCCGTTTTGCCATCGCGATGGCCTCCGCGCTGATGTCGGCGGCGGTAACGCGGGTTGCCCCGCCCTTGGCCGCGTTCAGCGCAAAGCTGCCGGTGTGAGTAAAGCAGTCCAACACCGTGTGCCCCGCCGCAATGCGGGCCACGGCACGGCGGTTGTACTTCTGGTCGAGGAAGAAGCCGGTCTTCTGGCCGTTCTCAAAATCGACGTGGTAGAAAACGCCGTTCTCGCAGATCTCGGTCTGGGTAGAGGCCGGGTGCACTTCGCCGGGCAGCTCAAACCAGCCCTTGTTCTGCTCCAGCCCCTCTTTGGCGCGCAGGGCTTCGTCGTTGCGCTCATAGATGCCGTCGATGGTCTGGCCGTCGGCCCGCAGCACTTCTGCCAAGATCGGGAAGAGCACGGGCTTGAGCTTTTCCATCCCAACGCTCAGAGTCTGGGTGACGAGGATGCTGCCGAAACGGTCCACGGTCAGGCCGGGGAACTGGTCGGCCTCGCCGAAGATGACGCGGCATGCGGACAGGTCGTCCGGCTCCAGCACGGTCTTGCGGTAGCTCCACGCATACTCGACCCGGCGCCGCCAGAAGGCCGCGTCGAAGGTATCATTGGCGTTGCGGGAGATGAGCCGGACGCGGATCTTGCTCTTCAGCGAAATAAAACCGGTGCCGAGGTAGGCACCCTTGGGGCTGACCACATCGGCGAGGGTGCCGTTTTCGGGCTCCGCCTCCGGGCTTTCGAGGATGTCGTTCTCGTACACCCACGGGTGGCCGCCCACCAGCAGCCCTTCAGCGTGTTTGTTGACTTTGTAGACGGGATAATTGCGGGTCGATTTCATAAAACAGCTCCTCTTAAATTTCAATTCCACTTTATAATATCATAAAACCGTGCTAGAATAAATACAAAATCCAACAGAAATGAGGTCGTACAGATGGAAATCGAACGCAAATGGATGGTGAACGGCTGGCCGGAGGGCGAAGGCTTCCCTGCACTGCCGCTGAAGGAAGAGTTCGCCATGCGGCAGGGTTATATCAGCATCCACCCCACCGTCCGCATCCGGGAAGAAGCACTCAAGGGCGGCAGAACCGACTATATCCTCTGCTTCAAGTCCGGCGGCGGGCTGGCGCGGGAGGAGATCGAACGCCCCATCGATAAAGCCCTCTTCGAGGATCTGGAGACCAAGATCATCGCAAAGCCGCTGATCCCCAAGATCCGCCGCAGCTACCTTCTGCCGGACGGGCTGGTGCTGGAAGTGAACCATGTGGACGAGGGCCAGCCTACCGAGTTCTGGTACGCCGAGGTGGAGTACCCCACCGTCGAACAGGCCCGTGCGTGGGACCCGGCCTCCTGCCAGCTGGCGGCCTACCTCAGCGATGATGTCACCGGCCAGCCCGGTCAGAGCATGGGCGAATATTGGGTGAAGACAAGGTTATGAAAGATCACCGGCTGGCAAACGCTGTGAGTGAATAAAATAACAGAAGGCCCTCTGTCCTCACACCGCAATGGTATGGAACAGAGGGCCTTCTGTTGTTTCTATGAGATCACTTCTTCGCGGCGGCCTTCTTACGGGCGGCGCGGCTGGTCTTTTTGGCGGTGGGCTTCTTTGCGGGAGCCTTGGCGGCGGGAGCAGCCTTCGCGGGCTCGGCCTTCCCTTCGGGCTTAGTCTCTTCTGCCTTGGGAGCCTCAGCAGCCGGAGCTTCCACCTTCGCAGGTGCGGGTTCGGCGGGCTTTTCCTCGGCCTTGGCAGCTTCCACGACCGGCTCTGCCTTCACGGGGGCAGCCTCTACCGGCTTCTCCTCCGCCTTTTCCACGGGAGCGGCAGCGGGTTCTTCATTCTTGGCGGCCTTAGCGGCGCGCTTTGCGCGGTCCTTCACCTCGGCGATGGTCCACAGCTGGTCCTCACCGGCGGTCTCCTGCCAGATCTGGAGCTGTGCACCGTCGGCGACGCCCATGCCCACGGTGTCGATGCACTTGCCGCTGGCCCAAGAGGAGCGCAGACGGACGGTACCGGCGGGGGTGGGTTCTACGGTCCACATCTGGGACGTGCCGCCCACGTCCTCCCACAGGTGCAGCCAAGTGCCGTTTGCGGTGCCGGTCATCATCAGGTCGATGAGCTTACCGGAAGCGCGGTTGCGGATGCGGTAGACGCCATCCCCCACGCGGACAAAGGACCACTCCTGTTCGGGCTTGTGGTCATACTTGCCCAGACGGATGCTGCTCTCATTCTTAGCGGACTCCACCGCCTCGATGACACTGCCGGTATGGGCAGCGATGGTGTAAAAGCGGTCTGCTTCGATCACAGTCTGTGCAACAGTTTTCATGATAATTCCCTCCAAGTTTGTTCCTCGCGAACAAATCTTTCTTCTTAGTACTGTTAAATTATACCACTTGTCGTAATTTTTTACAAGGATTTCGACCTTCCTTTAGCACTTTTCACAAAAAGTGCCCGTTTTTTATTTTCTTTTGCAAGGTTCAACTGAACTTTTCGCTTACTTCAGGTGCACTTTCTCTGAATTTCAAGCAGTATCTGCCGCATCTCCGGGCGAGGGCAGAACATCAGGAAGTCTCCCGGAGATGCGGCCCGCGTTCCCACTGGACAAAATCCCACTGATCCGCTATACTGATAATGTATGATATTTTACCGCTCTTTTACAAAAAGGGCGGCTTTTCTATGCCCTTTGAGAAAGCGAGGTCCTTTTATGTCCGCAGAAGACCGCACGGCGCAGCAATTCCGGAAGATGACCGAGACGCCCATCCCGAAACTCATCCTCAGCCTTGCCGCACCGACGATTCTGAGTATGCTCATCACCAGCATCTATAACTTGGCTGACACCTTCTTCGTCGGCCAGATCTCCACCAGCGCGTCCGGCGCGGTGGGGGTCGTTTCCAGCCTGATGGCCATCATTCAGGCGCTGGGCTTTATGCTGGGCCACGGCGCGGGCAGCATCATCAGCCGGAGCCTCGGCAGCCAGAACACCAAGGCTGCCACCCGGTTCGCGTCCACCAGCTTCTTCACAGCGCTGACCTTCGGCCTGATCCTTGCCGCTGTCGGCCTCACTACCCTGCCCCACTTCATGATGCTGCTGGGCAGCACCCAGACCATCCTGCCTCATGCGTGCGCCTACGCGCGGCCCATCCTGATCGCGGCACCGCTGATGATGTCCAGCCTTGTGATGAACAACATCCTGCGCTACGAGGGCAAGGCCAGCTTCGCCATGATCGGTCTGGTCACCGGCGGCGTGCTGAATATGGTGCTGGACCCGGTGTTCATCTTCGGGTTCGGGCTGGGCACCGCCGGGGCGGGCATCGCCACTGCCCTGAGCCAGAGCATCAGCTTCTGCATCCTGCTGTCCATGTTCCTGCGCGGCAAGACGGTCAGCCAGTTCCAGCTCAGCGCCGTCACCCGCAGCCCGGCGGAGTTCGGCACCATCCTGATGACCGGTCTGCCCAGCTTCGGGCGGCAGGGCCTGAACAGCATCGGTGGTATGCTGCTGAACATTGCAGCCCGCAGCTACGGCGACGCCGCCGTGGCGGGCATGAGCATCGTGTCCCGCATCTTCATGTTCATCATCTCGGTGGCCATCGGCACCGGACAGGGCTTTCAGCCGGTGGCGGGTTTCAACTACGGTGCCCGCAAATACCGCCGGGTGGAAAAGGCCTGTGTCTTTACCATCTGCGCCAGCTTCTGTTTTTTGAGCGTCATCATTGCAGCGTGCTGGTTCAACGCGGAAGCCCTCATCAAGCTGTTCCGCGATGACCCCGAAGTGACCGCCATTGCCCTGCCCGCCTTCCGGTATCAGTGCTTTGCGTGCTTTCTGCAGCCGGTGATCGTAGCGGGCAACATGCTGTTCCAGAGCATCGGCAAATCCGGCCGGGCCACCTTCCTTGCGTGCTGCCGACAGGGCGTCTTCTTCATCCCGCTCATCCTTACCCTGCCCCGGATGTTCGGGCTGCTGGGCATTGAGATCTGTCAGCCCATCGCCGACGTGCTGACCTTTGTTGTCACGGTGCCCTTCCTCTTCCCCTTCCTCCACCAACTCGTCAAAATGGAAGAAGCGGAGACGGCGAAGGCTTGACTCGCTGTAACCAAATTGTAACCACACCCGGATGTTCCAATGCAATGGACTGTCCGGGTGTTTCGTATTATAATCAAATGGGAATCTTTCCCTCTGATTTTTCCCTTGACCCAGTGAGGTACCAATGATGAAACAGAAACTTCTCCGTGTCGGCTGCGCCGCGCTCAGCCTCTCCATGGCGGCAGGACTGCTGGCATCCTGCTCGGTGCTGCCCCAGCCTTCTGCTCCGGCTTCCCGCCCGGCCCAGCAGGAGCAGGACGCGCCCAAGAACTACGACGCCGCTTCCCTGAAGGACGGCAAACTGCGCATCCTGTGCAGCTACAATGCACCGGGCGGCAATACCATCCTCTGCGGGGACACGGTGCTGCGCCAGTCCCCTATTACAGAGACTTCCTACCTGCTGACGGACTGCATCACCGGCGAGACGAACTACTACTTCTGCCAGTGGTCGGACAACACCACCGCCAGCGGGCGGCGCTGCGGCCTGTTCGACAAGACCGGTGCGGAGGTGCTTTCGCTGGAGGCCCCTTATGACGCCGCCCTTTCCGGCGGTCTGCTGATCCTGACGACCCCGACGAGCTTTGCTGATTCCCCCGTCCACGATCATGCGCCGGGCGATGTCCGGGTCCTTGACCTTGCCACCGGCGAAGAGCTGCCCGTGCCCGAAAACGCCTACACCTGCGTTGCGGCGGGCGACCGGCTGGCGTTCGGCATCTATGCCCCCGGTGACGCCGTGCCCGACGAGGAAAACGACGACCTCTACCAGTATTCCGCCGTGCAGATACAGGAGCGGGACGGCACTGTGGTCTACCGGAACGACCATGCCGCCGTCCTTTCGGTGGCACTTTCCAACGGGGACCCTTCCGCTCCGACGGACTGGCTGGAGATCGACACCTATTCCGATGACGGAATGTCTATTGAGCAGACCTCCCTGCTGAATGCCACCACCGGCGAGGAGCGGAGCGGCTTTGTCGTCTATCTGAGTGCCGGAGTGGCCAGCTTCCAGAGCGAAAACGGAACGTATCAGCTCGTTGACCTCACCAGCACCGGCCAGAGCGAGGTGCTCTGTGAGTTTGAGGATCCCGTCAGCGCCTATGCCCCCGGCGTGGCCGTGACCTATCGGCAAGGCCTTGGCGACTACGAGCTGCACGACCTGAACACCGGCGATGTGCTGGAAGTGCGCGACGAATCCCTCGGCACCGACACCCTCGCCGTCTACGCCAAGGACGGCACCCTCCGCGTTTATGACCAGAACACCGGTGCTGTCCTGACCGATACGGTGGTAACGCCCATTGAGGGCTTACAGCGCACGGATCTGTATAACGTAGACGGCGGCTGGGTCTGGCTGCGCCAGTACGACAACGACGACCACGAAGTGACCACCAGCACCCTCTGCGGGCCGAACGGCACGAATAAGACCCTTGACCTCGACGCCATCAAAGCCCGCTACGGGGCCGACTTCCACGGCTACCTGTGGCCCGTCACCGCCGCCGGGGGTGAGTTCTATCTCTCCGTCTCCTACCAAGGCCCCGGCCGGAATTGGCTCTATGACCTCATCGACAGCACCGGCAACGTGGTCCTTGCGGGGCTGGGTTCCTGCAACGGCTACTACACCAACACGGCCAATCCCCTGCCCGACGGCGTCTTCGTGGCGCGCAAAGGCTTCGAGTACGGCTGGATGGACCTCCACGGCCAGTGGGTCTACTGCCAGAACATCTTCTACTCCTCCGGCGACGACGCGGAGAATTACTACTTCTAAGGGAGGTATTTTTCATGAGACAGTCTAAGATTTCCCGCCGCTCTTTCCTGCTGGGTCTGGGGTTCCTTTCGTCCGCTGCGGTGCTGACCGCGTGCGGCGGGGGCAGCGCTTCCTCCAGCGAACCCGCCTCCTCTTCCCAGCCCGAAGAGCCCGCATCCTCGGCTTCCAGTGAGGTGCCCGCCGCGCCCATCCTCTCCGTGGATGAGTTCCCGGTCACCGACGGTTCCACAGCCTGTATCCCCCTCATTGCGCAGGTCATGGCCGACACCACCGGCATGGACTTGGAAACAGCCCAGAGCTGCGTGACCACCAACACGACTGCGTGGGCGTGGCGGAACCTCGGCCTGTACGGTGACAACGAGAACGGCACCAAGCTCATCATCGCGTATGAGGCCCCGGACTCGGTCAAGGAGGAACTGGCCGCAGACGGTGCCCCGCTGGACCAGAAAGCCCTCGGCCGGGATGCGCTGGTCTTCATCGTGAACGAGGAAAACCCGGTCCAGAGCCTGACCCAGCAGCAGCTCCGGGACATTTACGCCGGGAAGATCACCAACTGGAAGGAGGTCGGCGGCGCGGATGCTGAGATCGTCGCCTTCCAGCGCCGGGAGGACTCCGGCAGCCAGACCCTGTTCCAGAAGCTTCTGATCCAAGGCGGCGAGCTGATGGACGCCCCCACCGAGCTGGCCCCCACCATGATGGGCGAACTGGTGGACGACATCGCCGAGTACAACAACTCCGCCAACGCCATCGGATTTTCGGTCTACTACTACATCAGTGAGATGTACTCGAAGCCCGGTCTGCGGCTGCTTGCCGTGGACGGCGTGACGCCCTCCAACCACACCATCGCCGACCAGAGCTACCCGCTGTGCAACGAATTCTATGCCGCCATCCGGCAGGATTCCGCCGCCGGCAGCCCGGAGCGCAAGGTCTACGATTGGCTCTCCACCGACGCGGGCCGCGCCTGTGTTGAGCAGTCCGGCTATGTGGCGGCCCAATAAATTCTTACAGTTTGTTCAGTTTGTTTGACTTCCCTCAGAATCTTTGCTACAATGAAGAAAAAGTTTGGGTATTTCCCCAGATTTCTGATGTGAAGGAGAACCGATCATGCTCAAACCAGAGACTTCCCGCGTGGAGAGCCACAGCCGCGCTGCCCTGAAGAACTACATCATTCAAGCGTCCACCCTGTTGGAGATCGTACTTTCCGGGCTGGTGCTCATCGGGCTGCTGCTCACGATCATACCGCTGATCAAGTGGATGCCCGGCTTGCTGTTCGACGGTAACGATGTGGAGATCCGGTCGTTTCTGGAACGGGCGCTGGACATCGTCATCGGCATCGAGTTCATCAAGATGCTGGCCAAGCACAGCCCCGGCAGCAGCTTGGAGGTGCTGCTCTATGCCATCGCCCGCCACATGGTCGTCGGGCATGAATCCGCCATCGAGAACCTCCTCAGCGTCGGCGCTATCGCGCTGATCTTCATCGTCCGTAAATTCTTCTTCGTGCCCTCTTTCGGTGCCCACCTGCCGGACGGCCACCCTGCCCCCGACCTGACGCCGAACCAGAGCGGCATCCCCGCCGAGGAATTCCGTGAGCGGCTGCGCAAGCGCATCCACGCCGAGGATGTTTCCGACCACGAAGAGGAGGAGGACCCCGAATACGAGGATATCGAGTAAACGCAAACCACACGAAAAGGGAGCCTCCCGCAATGGGGAAGCTCCCTTTCTGTTTTGTCAGTCTTCGTAATGGCCCTTGCATTGATATACTTCGATCAGATCCTCTTCGATGCGGTAGACCAGCCGGTTCACCTCATCAATGCGTCGGCTCCAATAGCCGGACAAATTTTCTTTCAACCCTTCCGGCTTTCCGATCCCCTCGTAGGGGCTGCGGGCAATATCCTTTAACAGAGCATTGATTCGTTTCAAGGTCTTTTTGTCCTGCGTCTGCCAATATAAATATTCTGCAAATGCGCGCTCTGTAAAGGTTATTTTACTCATCTGCCATTGCCTCTAGCTCTTCCAGTGTTTTGGTCACCGTCCTGCCCTGCCGCATTTCCTCAATGCTGTCGTTCAGGGCCGCCATGTTCGAGGCACTGTAGAACGGGTCCATGGACACTTCGAACGGGAGCCGTTTTTCGCGGGTCATTTTCTTCGCCAGAATGGTGATGGCGGTCGTCATCGACATGCCCAGCTCATTGCAGACTGCATCAAAATCCCGTTTCAAGCTTTCGTCCATCCGGACACTCACCGTTGTCATACGATCACGCTCCTTTGTTTCGATTATACTACGCCGTTATTACGTTGTCAATACATTATCGCACAAATCACCATAAAAAAGGGAGCCTCCCGCAATGGGGAAGCTCCCTTTCTGTTTGCTGTTGAGCTTATGCGTTGGTCACGCCGCCCTCAACCACGAGCTCGTCCTCGTAATCCATGCCGTAGGTGTCCACAAGGGTCTCCTCGTAGTCCTTGTGGAAGAACTGCTCATCGGCCAGCGACTTGATCTCATCGTTGATCCAGTCCAGCAGGGTGGTGTTGCCCTTGCTGACGGCCGGGGCGATGGTGTCCTGACTGCCCAGCGAGGGGATGCCGACGGTATAGCCGGGGTTCTGCTTTGCGAAAGCGATGACCTCGGTGTTATCGTTGGCCCATGCCACACCGTTGCCGTTCTCCAGCGCGTTCTTAGCGGTAGCGTAGGAATCGTACTTCTGCAGGGGGATATCGGGGTAGTTCTTGACCAGATAGGTCTCGGCGGTGGTGCCGGAGATGACGATCATCTGGTCGTCGGCGTTCCAGTTGTCGAGGCTGGTGATCACATTGCTGTCCGGCGAGATGACGCCCAGCGCAACGTTCATGTAAGGCAGCGCGAAATCGACTTCCTCGGCGCGCTCCGGGGTCACAGTGAAGTTGGCAAGGATGATGTCCACCTTGCCGGTCTGCAGATACTCGATGCGGTTGGCCGCCTCGGTGGAGACGAAGTTTACCTCGACGCCCAGATCCTCGCCCAGACGGTTGGCGAAGTAGACATCGTAGCCCTGATACTCGCCGTTCTCGTCCACATAGCCGAAGGGGTTCTTGTCGGAGAAGACGCCGATGTTCACGGTGCCGTCGGCCTTGATCTCGTCCAGTGTGCGGTAAACGGTATCGCCGCCCGCAGAAGCGGTGCTGCCGGAGGCTGCACCGGAAGCGGTGGAGCCGGAGGAGCCGCACGCCGTCAGCACAGTAGCTGCGGACACAGCCCCCAGACCCAGCAGGAAGGAACGGCGAGTGATCTTATTGGTTCTCATAATAGTTTCTCCTTTACAAAATCTTTCCCATACGATCTCAAACTGCACACCATTGCAGTTTCTAACAAAATTTGTGCGAAGGGGCCGCATCTCCGGGAGCTTTTCCCTCACTTCACCGCATCGAACGTGAACGTATTCAGGAACTTCTTTGCCCGCTCGGTCTGGGGGTGGTCGAAGAACTGGGCCGGTGCAGCCTCTTCCACGATCCGCCCGCCGTCAAGGAACAGCACCCGGTTCGCCACGGCACGGGCAAACTGCATCTCGTGGGTGACGATGATCATCGTCTTCCCTTCCCGCGCCAAGTCCAGCATGACGTCCAGCACCTCCCGGACCATTTCGGGGTCGAGGGCGGCGGTCACTTCGTCAAAGAGCAGGATCTCCGGGTGCATACACAGTGCCCGCACAATGGCGACGCGCTGCTTCTGGCCACCGGAAAGCTCCCGCGGGTAGCTCTTGGCCTTTTGCAGAAGGCCCACCCGGTTCAGCAGGGCTTCGGCCTCCTTCTGTACCTCGGCCTTCGGGCGCTTCTGCACCTTGGTGGGGGCCAACAGGATGTTGTCCAGCACGGTCAGGTGCGGGAAGAGCTCGTAGCTCTGGAACACCATGCCGATGCGCTGGCGCAGGGCCTGTAGGTTCTTGCCGCCGTAGGCGACGGTCTCGCCGCCCAACTGCACCCGGCCGCTCTGCACCGGCTCCAAGCCGTTCAGACAGCGCAGCAGCGTGCTTTTGCCGCAGCCGGAAGGCCCGACCACCACGATGACCTCGCCGGGTTTG
>ERZ772902.1431-NODE-1431-length-17712-cov-3.001133_pt1 | contig 17712 bp, 5 predicted proteins | sample MGYA00511470_ERZ772902 | MGnify/ENA primary metagenome ERZ772902 (study PRJEB29015, sample SAMEA2737717) | human gut metagenome | biome: human gut; feature: human-associated habitat; material: faeces | place: China | collected 2012 ... | reverse complement strand
CCCCGAGGTTGAGTTTGTGCTTGTGGAAAATGGGACGGCAGATTTTTTTGTGGGCAGCAGCAGATATGTGCTTAACACAGGGGAAGCAATTTTCATCAACACACAGGTGATACATCGGTTTGAGAGCAGCGAAAGTACAATTATTCCCAATATGGTCTTTTCTCCGCTTCTGATAGCCGCAGAAAACAGTTTGATATACCGCAAATATATAAAGCCTGTGCTCATGTCCTCGGTTGAATGCCTGATAATATCGCCGACAGATGAAAAGCAATGTGAGATGCTTGATACAATACGAAATGTGTTTGCCATACAGGAATCGAAAAGCATATCCGAACTGAAAACAACCGAACTTATTATGAAGCTATGGGGGCAGATTTACGAAAGCATAAGTTGGAACGACACTCAAAACATAAACAAAACCTCCGCACAGGCACAAGCACAGCTGCAGATAATGATGCAGCATATCCACAAAAACTATTATCGTCGGATAACCTTGGAAGACATTGCAAGATCTGTTTCTATAAGCAAAAGCAGTGTGCTGAATATTTTTAAAAGCTATCTGCACACATCGCCCATTAATTATGCTCTGGAATATCGTTTGAAGCGTGCTGCCAAGTTTCTTACGGAAACTGAAAACAGCGTTTTCGTTATAGCTCAGACAGCAGGCTTTGAAAATGTGGGATATTTTTGCCGCAAATTTAAGGCACTCTATGGAATGACGCCTAAGGAGTACAGAAATCACAGGCGGTCGGAACGGAAATAATAAAAAGCAAAGGACTTGCTGCGATTGGCAGTGACAAATCCTTTGCCTATTTTATTTTAAGGCAATACCGCACAAAGAGCGTCTGGTGACTTTGCACGGTATTGCCTTTGATTCAGATAGGCTGGAAGTGTAATGACGGGGTCTATAGGCTGTATGCTTTTCATATTTTTGTTCAAATCCATTTGCCTTCTTTCTTGATTGGACAACGCTAGGCAACTCCAAAAATTCCAACAACTGGCACAAACTGACCGTTTTCCACTTGCCATTTGCCCGTATTTACTTGCCATTTTAGGAAAAAACCTGTTTTTCGCAAAACACCCCAGGTAACGAAAAAAGGCTGAATTACGAGCTTTTTTCGTAATTCAGCCTTCTGCAATTGGTCGAGGTGACAAGATTCGAACTTGCGGCCCCTACGTCCCGAACGTAGTGCTCTACCAAACTGAGCCACACCTCGATTGGCGACTCATATAGTATAGCACATTTCCGGACGCTTGTAAAGCTTTTTTCGACACTTTCAAAAAAAAGAAAGTTTTTCTTTTGAAATCTTTGCAAAATAAAATAGATATCTTTGATTTTAGAACAAGCCGCAAATAAAAACAGCCAACAAAAAAGCGGCATCTCTGCCGCCTTTTGTCTGAATGCAGAAAAATCCCGGAGAATTTACTGCGTTTTTGCTTGATTGGAGCGAACGGCGCTGACAACTGCATAGCTGTGTGCCGGCAGAATGACAGCATCGCCGTCACAGATGCCGCTGATTACTGTGCTGAACGCATACTTCTCAAAGCACTTGTCCCGGAGAGAGACCATGGCAGTCTCATCGCTGCGGTTCATCAGCACAACAGCGCTGGAACCGTTCTGCAGAATGTATCGTGCAAAGCCCAGCACCTTTTCCTCCAGTACCAGGAACTCCATAGCGCCCTCTGCAAAAGCCGGATGCTCCCGGCGGATCTTCGCCATCTGACGGGTGTATTCCACCAGTTCCGTATCCTCATTGCCCCACGGATAGCAGCGGCGGTTGAACGGGTCTTTCCAGCCCTGCAAGCCAGCCTCGTCACCATAATAAATGCTGGGGACGCCGGGCAGGAAGAACTGGAGTACCATAGCGCCCTTGAGCAGAGCCTTGCCACGGTTGTACTCGTCCGGAGATAGTTCGTTGGATGCCATCCAGTCCTTGCTCTTGTCGTCGCAGGGCTGACCGCCGAAACGGTTGATGGCACGCTCGATGTCGTGGGTGGAGACAAAGTTCATCAACACATCCACCGTGCATTTCGGATAGTTTTCCAGGATCACCATAATGCGGTCCCGGAATGTGGTGGCAGCCTCACCCTTCATGTAGGCGATGATCGCCTCACGGAACGGATAGTTCATTACGCTGTCCAGCTGGTCGCCCAGGAGATAGCGCCGCTTGACGCCGTAAGCCTCCTTGTTGGACGCATCCTCCCAGACCTCGCCGATGACGATTTTTTCCTCATCATACTTCTTGACGCAGGTGCGCAGATTGTCCAGGAACTCGTCCGGCAGCTCATCTGCCACGTCCAGACGGTATCCGGCGGCGCCCAGGCTCATCCAGTAGTCCAGTACGCCGTCGTCGCCGCAGATGTACTTGGTGTAGCTGGGGTTGTTCTCGTCCACATTCGGCAGGGTGTCGATGCCCCACCAGGACTCGTACTCCTTGTTGCCCCAGAAGTGATACCAGGAGTAATACGGGCTGTTCTCGGACTGATAAGCGCCGGGCGTGTTGTAGCGTCCGAACTTGTTGAAATAGATGCTGTCTGCGCCGGTGTGGGAGAATACGCCGTCCAGAATGACGGAGATGCCCCGTACCTTTGCCGCCTTACACAGCTCCCGGAAGTCCTCGTTGGTACCCAGCAGCGGGTCTACATTCCGGTAGTTTGCGGTGTTATAACGGTGATTCTCGTGGGATTCGAAGATCGGGTTCAGATAGATGCAGGTGACACCCAGGTCTTTCAGATAGTCCAGCTTGCTGCGGATGCCGTCCAGGTCGCCGCCGAAATAGTCGTTGTTCCAGACGTGACCATTCTGGTCGGGCTTGTAGTAGGGGAGTTCTCCCCATTCCCGCATCACGCGGTCAGACGGTACATTGTCATGCATTTTGCCGCTGCTGCAAAAGCGGTCGGGGAAGATCTGATACATCACGCCGCCCTTGAGGAACTGGGGTGTCTGATAGTCCTCGTTGTAGACTGTCAGCTGGAACATTTCTCCCTGATCCAGTGTGCCGTGGCAGGCATCGCCCCGCTTGATATAGTGCCGCACACCGTTGGAGGTGTAGGAGAAATAGTAGTAGTGTACGCCGGAGTACTTGGGAATGAGATCTGTGGTGTATGTGACATAGCCGTTTTCGTGTTCTTTCACGTTCATCGGCAGAAAACGTTCCTTGAAGCCGGTGCGGAAAACCACCAGCACCGGAGAAAAGTCCAGCGGCGTTTCTTCCGGCAGGCGAATGGTGAACTGACAGCTCTGGTTCCGGGCGATCGCACCGAAGTGCGACTTATACGCCGGATCCCAACTGTTGTAAAAATAACGCATACAGAGATGCTCCTTTCTTTGCGGAGTGGGAGAGTATTCTTTTCAAAGGGATACTTCCTGTATTAGGTTAGGCTCCCTTGAAAAGGCACCCGAAGGGCGTGCCTTGTGCTGAGCTGGCAGCCGCAGGCTGACTGAGGGATTTTTTCTGTGAAATTTGCAGATAAGGAAAAATTCATTGTAATTCCTTTACCAGCTTCGCTGGTTCAAGGAAGGCTTATTTCTATAGTTTTCACTACAATATAAAGCAGGGATACCTCACACAACCCATCCCATTCAAGAAAACGGAGCAGGGTTTGTGCTGCTCCGTTTTCGTCAGATTATATCAGAATGTGTGATAACACGTTCTCAGATATTCCAGATATCCTTTGCATATTCGTTAACTGCACGGTCAGCGGAGAAGATGCCTGCGTTTGCGATGTTGTGCAGGGACATCTTGGTCCAGGTATCCTTGTCGGTGTACAGCTTTGAACTGCGCTCCTGTACCTGGCAGTAGCTGTCGAAGTCAGCCAGAACCATGTACGGATCCTGGGTGCGCAGGGAGTCAGCCACTTGGGTGAACTTGCAGCCGTTGATGCCGGCATACATCCGGTCGATACAGCTCTTGATGATCGGGTTGTTGTTGTAATAGTCCTCCGGACGATAGCCACGAGCCTTGAGGGTGTTGACTTCCTCGGTCTTCATGCCGAAGATGAGGATGTTGTCAGCGCCCACTGCGTCGCCGATCTCGATGTTTGCGCCGTCCAGTGTACCCAGTGTGATCGCACCGTTCAGCATCAGCTTCATGTTGCCGGTACCGGATGCCTCTGTACCTGCCAGAGAGATCTGCTCCGAAATATCGCAAGCCGGCATCAGCAGCTCGGACATGGTAACGCAGTAGTTCTCCAGGAAGTAAACGGACAGCTTGTCGGAGATGCGGGGATTCTTGCGGATCTCCTCAGACAGCGCCCAGATCATCTTGATGATCTGCTTTGCCAGATAATAGCCCGGCGCTGCCTTTGCAGCGAAGATGTAGGTCTTGGGCGTAAAGTCCATATCCGGATTTTCCAGCAGGGCGTTGTACTGTGCCAGAATGTGCATTGCATTCAGATGCTGACGCTTGTATTCGTGCAGACGCTTTACCTGTGCATCAAATACACTGTCGGTATCCAGGATGAGACCGCTCTTTTTCTTGACGAACTTGGCGAAACGCTCCTTGTTTTCCTTCTTGATCTTGCGCAGCTGTTCCAGAACAGCCTTGTCATCAGCGAAAACGTCCAGCTTTTTCAGCTCGCTGCCGTCCTTCAGGAAACCGTCGCCGATCTTGTCACGCAGCAGCTGGGTCAGACCCGGGTTGGACTGATACAGCCATCTCCGGTATGCGATACCGTTGGTGACGTTCTTGAACTTGTTCGGGGTGTCCAGATATTCTTCGTGGAATACGCTGTCCTTGATGATCTCCGAGTGCAGCTTGGAAACGCCGTTGACGCTGTGAGATGCCATAACGCACAGGGTAGCCATGTGGATCTGGTTGTCCTTGATGATGGACATCCGTGTGGTTCTTGCGCTGTCGCCGCCGTTGCGCTCCATCAGACCTGCGCAGTAGCGGTTGTTGATTTCCACGATGATCTGGAAGATTCTCGGCACGATCTGTTTTACCAGGTTTACATCCCACTTTTCCAGTGCCTCAGCCATTACGGTGTGGTTGGTATAAGCGAAGGTGTTGGTGACGATGTGCCATGCACGATCCCAGGTATAGCCGCAGTCGTCCAGCAGGACACGCATCAGTTCCGGAATTGCCAGAGTCGGGTGGGTGTCGTTGATGTGGATGGCAACCTTTTCGTGCAGGTTTTCCAGTGTGCCGTATACGTTCATGTGGTGGTTTACGATATCACCGATGGCTGCGGCGCACAGGAAATACTGCTGGCGCAGACGCAGGGACTTGCCCTCCAGGTGGTTGTCGTTCGGGTACAGCACCTTGGAGATCGCATTTGCCATGGAGTTCCGGGACAGTGCCTGTTCATAGTTGCCCTCGTTGAATTCCTTCATGTCAAAGCTGGGTGCCTGTGCCTTCCACAGACGCAGGGTAGAAACGCCGGTGCTGCCATAGCCGGAGACATACATATCATACGGGATGGCGATAACGGTGTTGTAGTTGACATGGGAGATGTAGTGGTAAGAATCCTGCCAGTATTCCTGGACATTGCCCTCGAAGTGTACTTCGATCGCCTCGTCCGGCTTCGGATCCAGCCAGACGCTGCCGCCCGGCAGCCAGTTGTCCGGTTCCTCGGTCTGCCAGCCGTCCTCCAGGATCTGCTTGAAGATACCGTACTCATAGCAGATGGAGTGACCGGTCGCCGGGATCTCCTGGGTTGCCATAGCGTCCAGATAGCAGGCAGCCAGACGGCCCAGACCGCCGTTGCCCAGACCTGCGTCCGGCTCGCACTCAAAGATGTTGTCCAGGTTGATGTGATAGTCCTGTAGGATGGCACGAACATCGTCTGCCAGCTCCAGGTTGTACAGGGTGGTCTTTAGGGAACGTCCCATCAGGAATTCCATAGACAGGTAGTATACGCTCTTGCCGCCTACGGAATTGGTTTTGTTTACAAAGTGCTGACGCTTGTGCTTCAGCTTTTCTACCATCAGTGCGGACAGCACCTGATAGATCTGCTTATCAGATGCCTCGTCCGGAGAAACACTGCACTCCAGCTGAAGTCTGTCTACAAATTTCTGTTTCAATTCTTCTCTCTGGGGATTTCCAGTTGTTTTTACTGCCATGTTATCCTCCTCAACAGTTTCGGCGGAATCTTCTCGTTCCCGGCACACAGAAACCGTGCCGGAATCCCATTCGTACCTCTTTATGGTGCGCCGAACCACCATAATACAGACTGCTCCGCCAGGTTGGAACATATCTAATACTATTATACCGGATTTTGGTCGATGTTGCAATAGCTTTTTTCACGAAATATTTGAAAAAAGAATGGCGGGATTCGTCATATGTGATTGAAAGAAGTTGCACGCGGGTAAATTCGGACAGCCATTCGCCGGAGATGCCGCTGCAAAATTTGGAGGATCAGAAAGCTGTTTGAACAGACTTCCTGATCCTTCCTCTTGCTTTTCAAATATTATATAAAAAATGATATAAAATTTCACGGATAATCAGTATAATAAAGTTGTATCAGAGCGATTTCCGTGATTTGTGCCAAAATGTTCTTTTGATTGTGGAAACAATTGAACAGCTGAAAGCGGCGGAGTTGGTGGAAATTGCCGTAAAAAATGTGGTATGTATATCGTTTTTGTCGATGTTGCTGCCACGGTGCAAAAAATCTGAGGAAACGCCGTACAAAGTTTGCACGAAAGAATGCAGAACAGACTGCGTGCAGCGTTCCCGCAATGAGAGGAGTTTTTTTATGCAGGCAGAAAAAACAAGGCATATGCGGGCAAGCGTGATCAGCGTCTTGCTGGCAGTTTTGATGATCGTGACTTGCATTCCGTCGGCGTTCTTTGCGTCGGCGGCAGAAAATGCGAAAGCGAGCGGACCGCTGGTATTGACAAATTCCAGCATAGAATTTCGGGACAGTAAGTACAACCCTATTCCTGATCCTGAGAAAGGCAAAGAAGGCGTAGAATCCGGCGATCTGTTCTATCTGATGGCGACGATCTCCGGAAACAATGTCAATGAGGGTGAAGAAGACACGGATCGAGATCACCGACCAGAATCTTCTGCTGCCCAACTTTGCCGGAAACGGTTTCCGGGACGGCGCAGTGTACAACGGATATGTACTGCACGTCAATCCGGACGGCAGCCGGTATATTACATTCAGTATTGACAACGGTCAGACCAAGCAGATCCGGCTCCAGGCGAAGTTCCGGAACGGCAAAACGCCGAACGGCACCGTCGCAGAGGTGCGTATCTCGCAGGAAGGCTCCGGAAAGAGCGTGTCCAATACGATCACCGCAATTGCAGCCATGAACTGGAATGCGTCCAAGAGCGAGGACCGCACCAGTCTGAAAGCCAGCGACATTGCAGGCGGCACTTCGGTGAACTATACGCTCAGCGCCTCTTCCAACAATGCGTCCCAGAAAAAAGGCGCAGAGTGGGTGAAGAGCCTGACCTTCCAGGATACGATCAGCCTGGAAAACATGACATTCCAGGGCGATGCAGAAGACGCCATCCGGAACGCCGTAAAGTCGGCGATCCAGGCGGCAGGCTATGATGCAGAACCCACCGTCACCGTAAAAGGCGCAAAGGCAGACATCTCTTTTGTGCTGAACAGCAAGAACGAGAACGCCGAGATGCCGGCAGTGCGTCTGAATGTGGCACTGCCGCTGAACAGCAGTACGGTAAAGATGAACGGTACTGCAGACGGCAAGGTCACCAACGATCTGAGCGTTTCCGGCAAGCCCTACGGGGACAATGCAGCGGAAAAGTCCATCGGCGGAAACAGCGTGGAACTGACAGTCAGCGCACCCAAGGGACCGCAGTTCAGTCTGAGCAAAACGGTGGAAAATGAAAAGGCATACTACTTAAAAGGCGATAAGGTCAAGTTTGTCATTACCGTGACCAACACCGGCGATATGGACGGTGATATCGATATCACGGATGCCCTGCCGGACGGACTGACACCGACCGGGGACATTGCCTGGACAGGCATTGCCGTGCTTGCCGGAAAGAGCGTCACCAAGGAAATCGAGTGTACCGTGGACAAGGACGAAACCGTGGCGCTGACCAATACCGTTACCGGAAACCACGGCGAAAAGGCGGAAAAGACCATCCAGGTGAAAAAGGATGAGGCTGTGATTGAAACGCCGGTGAAGAGTGGTTTTGTGACTTATAATGGTAAGAATCTGGGGCAGAAGTACTACACCGGCATTGCCGGACAGACTGCGACTTATACCATTTCTGTCACCAATTCCGGTGCGAAGGACGCAAAAGATGTTTCTGTTTCAGATGATAGGCTGTCGAACAATCTGGAGAATATGACTTATACCGTAGACGGTGTTACAAAATTAGCCTTTCCGGATAAAATTGACGTTCCGGCAGGAAAGACAGTACAGATCACGGTAACTGGTACAATCAAAGACAGCGTGAACGGAGAAATTTCCAACATAGCAACGGTAGACGGCAAGTCTTCCAATGAGGTGAAGTTTACACCGGATACGCCGAAAGCACAGCTGGGGATTACGAAGACGGTGAACACGTCTTCCTATGTGGCAGGAAATACCCTGATCTATATCATTGTTGTAGAAAACAGCGGCAGTGCTGATGCAAATGACGTGACATTTTCTGATGCAGTTCCGGAAGTGTTGGAAAGTGTGGCTGCCAAGACAGACAAAGCTGGATGTGCGGTAAAGGTAACGGGAAACACCGTAGAAAATAAGGGCGTTTGGAGCATTGCACCGGGCGAAAAGGTGACAGTTACCATTACTGGTAAAGTTAAGACTGGTACGACTGGAGAAATCGTCAATCGGGCACAGTGTAGATATGACGGCAGCACTGTAAAATCCAATGAAGTCAAAACCACAAAAGATACCTCCGGCGATTATAAGGCGGAAAAGTGGATTGTCGATGCAAGCGGTAATGTGCTGGTAGATACCGATGACAGCATAAAATCCGGTTTCCAAGGATTTTCGGAGGGAGATAAAGCCATATTCCGAGTGCAATTCACCAACCTCACCGGTGCAACCGTAAACGGCTTGAAAATGGCTGATGGCTGGTATCGTCAGACTTCTGAAGATGCCCGGACTACTGGTAAAGTAATCGCCTGCACAGGTACTTATACCGGCTCGACTGATTTGGGAATATATTACTGGTATAATGATGCGAACAAAAATACTACATGGGGCTATAAGATTCCGGCAGATCAGCTGACATTGGCTCCCGGTCAGTCTATTGAGATCGAATATACAATGACCATGAATAATATGAGCATGGCAGGGGCACGTCCCAATTATTATCGAAATTATGTTGCATTTTATCCGAATAACACATGGAACAGTGAAAGCGGTATGTGGGGAGCAACTACTGGTTCTTATGCAGCGGCATCGGTTCAGGTTCCCTATGATTTCTGTTTCAACACAGAGAAAAGTGCTTCTCCGAACAAAAAGGAAATCTCCGACTTGTCACAGAATGATTTGGAAAATCAAGAATTTACCAATACGATTACACTGAAACCGAACACACAAGATACCACAGATTATTATGGAAAGACCTTTACTCTGACAGATGTTCTTCCGGACGGTATGACGTTGGCAGACGGTGATTTATCACAGGTGATTTCTGTAACAAATGGTACATTGGACACCAGTGCTTCGAAATTGGACGGTAATCAACTCACAATTGCGTTTACCTCTGCAACCTCATTGAATGGAAGCAGTTCCGCTGTGACGATTACATATAAGACAAAGCTGACTTCTGACGGAGCACAAAAACTCTACGATACGATTGCAAAGAGTACAACTTTGACAAACACAGTTACCAATGTTGTTGTCAAAGACGGTGAAACGGTTCTCAAGGATAAAACTCCGAATGCAACCGCAGACATCAGCTTCACCAAAACCACTCCCGCACCCGGTTTCGCCAAGCTGGCAGTGGCATCCTTTGCAGGACAGACCTACAATGCCGATGACGTACAGCCGGTAGAAAACGGCTACATCACCGCCGGTGATACACTGATCTGGCAGACTGTGCTGTATAACGGCAGAGGCGACTCCACCGATGTGGCAGACTTGAAGCTGGACGGCGTGACGCTGACCGACAATCTGCCGCCGACATACCAGTTCAGCAATGAGACCGGCTTGCAGATGACCTACCAGGAACTGACGCTGACGCATAACAGCGACGGCAGTTCCACATTTAAGGCAAACGACAAGACTGGTCTGCTGGAAAGCGGCACGCCTGTTCCCCGCGATGCCTACAAGATCGACGGTTCGAAACTGATTATTTATGCGGACAAGCTGGGCAAGGCAACGCTTGCACCGAACAAGTGCCTTGTATTCCAGTTCACCACCACCGTCAAGGACGGTCAGGAAAAAGAGGGCGTCATCACCAATACCGGCTATGCCAGTGTGACACAGCCGTTCTCCACCGAAGATACGGTTGCCGGCGAAAAGCGTGACGACCAGATCTGGAGCTACGCAAACTATAACATCGTTGGTCTGACCACCGAATCCTGGAAGACCATTACCTACACCAACCAGAACCACACCGGCACACCGCACACGGACCCGGCTACCGATACCGGTTACAGCCGCCAGCCTACCCACAACTATGTGCAGGGTATGCAGGGCGAAGATGTGACCTATGAACTCCACATCAAGAACAACTCGCCGGTAGATCTGGAAAACATGACCATTATCGACCGTCTGCCCTATGTGGGTGACTTGGGTCTGGTTTCCGGCTATGAGCGTTTCTCCGCATTCGGCGTGAAACTCAAGAGCATTGATTCTGTTGTGGTGAACGGAACAGATGTAATTGACAAAACAGTACGCAGCTACTCCACCGACAAGACCTCCGTCCTGGATGAATATTCCAAGGACTGGCTGGGGCAGAACGATGTCATGAACTGGACAAACATCAAGTCTGACGATACCGTAGACTTCCGGATCCAGTTGCAAGATACGACCGTCAAGGTCGGTGAGGAAGCTGTTGTCAAAGTGACCGCAACCGTTCCCAGCTATGTGGCAAAGACCGGCGAGGAGAATATCGCATGGAACAGCTTTGCGTACTCCTATCAGAATACCAGCATTCTGGGCGACACCGTCATGGTGGCAGAGCCGGCAAAGGTCGGCGTCTGGGTACAGACACCGGACACCACCATTGATGTGACCGTCAACAAGACGCTGACAGAGGCAGAGACCAAGGATGCAACTTTCTACTTTGCTCTGTTTGCCGACGAAAATTATACCACACGTTTGAGCGATGTGATTTCCGTCACCGTTCCGGCAGGACAGACTGCGGCATCCGTCACCATGAAGGACGTAGACCTGTCCTCGATCAAGCAGCAGAACAACGCCAATAACGTTTATCTCCTGGAAACCGACGCCAAGGGCAACCGGATTCAGAATTACACACCGAAATATACCGATAATGTAATTTCCACCGATGCCACGGCGAGCCAGACCGTCGGCGTGACCAACACCAAAAATGTGGGCAATATCACGCTGACCAAGACCCTGGCAGGGGACAGCGTGACCGGCGATACCTTCTACTTTGCCCTGTTCATCAAGAATGCGGCCGGGGACTATGTGCGCTATGAAGATGCGCCGGTACAGTCTCTGACATTCACCGAGGCAGGCAAGCAGAACGTGACATTTGAAGATGTGCCCAAGGGCGTGGAATTCTACGTGCTGGAGACCAATGCAAACGGTGTTCTGGCAGATACAGACTTTGCAAAATACACCTCAGACAGCGGTATCCGCTATACCTCCGAACCGGCAGCACCGGCGGCAGTACAGGCAGACGGCAAAACTGAGATCACCAACACCGAGGAGATCGACTACAGCATCACCGTCAGCAAGGTGCTGATCGCAGATGATGTCAAGAGCACACCCGCATTCTCTGTGGGACTGTTCACCAAGAACGGTGACACCTATACACAGATTGATGCAAAAACTGTTAGTGCTGGCTCTAGCGTGACCTTTGACGGTCTGGACGCTGATACCGAGTATTACATCTTTGAGATGAACGGCAAAGAGCGTGTCGGCGCAGGGAAATCCTTTGTCCAGAGCGTCGTAACAGATTTCAAGGATCCCACTACGAAAACAGATAAGACATTCTACGTTTCCTATAACGGCTGTGGTGAGCAGGCAATTCTGCTGACCAAGGATGCACCCAGTGCGGATGCGGTCATCACCAATGCCACCGAAAATCCCACAAGGATCAAGGTAACCAAGATCGCTACCGAGGACGGCAAACCGGCAGTTGACCATGCAATCCAGGTGGGACTGTATACGCAGAATGCAGACGAGAGCTATCAGCTGGTTGAAAAGAAAGACATCAACATTACTGCCGGCGACAACGGCAGTAAGTCCGTCACCTTTGAGGGACTAGACAGCAGCAAGACCTACTACGTCTTTGAGCTGGACAAGGACGGAGACACAATAGTTCCGGACGGCGGCATGACAGAAGTCGGCAAAAAGACCTTTGTCGCAAGCTATTCCAACGGCAACATGGTTACCATGGATGCCGGCATTCCGGGCGATAAGACCATCACCGATGCGTACCAGAGCGATGTAGAGATTTCATTTGCAAAGGTAGATGTAGACGGCAGGGAAATGGCAAACTGTGCGTTTACGCTGACAGGCCCCGGCGGTTTTTCCAAGACCTTGACAGCACCGGAAACCATTGCAAATCTGGCAAAGGGTGAATACACTCTGACAGAGACTGCAGTTAAGGGCTACGCACCGCTGAGCGTGACATTCAGCGTAGATGAAAGCGGCTATGTGGTTGCCAATCATCCGGACGGCAGCCCGATTGAAAATAATAACTGTATTTTTGCGGCAAATAAGGTTACCGCTATTAACCGTTCGCAGATCAGCGTGGACAAGCAGGACATTGCAGATTCCGCAGAACTGGCAGGCGCAACCATCAAGATCACCCGGACAGACGGCAGTCTGAACGCAGATGTGCTGGAGGTCAAGCGTGGAGAAACTTCGCTGACAAAGGCAGACTCCCTGGAGGACAACGCCGATTACGGCAAGTACACGCAGACATCCGATACCATCACCTTTGTTTCAGACGGCAAAAACAAGACTGACATCATCGGTCTGCCGGACGGCGAATATATCATGGAAGAAGTCGCTGCACCGGACGGCTACAATAAGGTAAGCACAAGCTTCACCTTTACCATAAAGAATGGTCAGGTAACACAGACTTCCGCCGTTTCTGAGGAATATGACGTTTCCGATAATGAAATCGTCATGAAGGACAGCATCAAGAAAACGGTTTCTGTTAGTAAGCAGGCAGTCGGCGGCGGCGAAGAACTCACCGGCGCAGAACTGAAACTGACTGCACCGGACGGCGTTGACCTGTCCAAGGTGGGTTATGCTTACGGCGACAAGTCTACGGACGGCATTGAAAACGATGGCAAAACCATCAGCTGGACATCCGACGGCACAAAGGGCAGCGTAGAGCTGACCGATCTTCCGGCAGGCACATACACCCTGGAAGAGATCACTGCTCCGGACGGCTTTACCAAAAAGACTGAGACCATGACCTTTGTGGTCGGCGCAGACGGCAAGGTCGAAACCGTAAACAATCTGACGAAAAAGGATGATAAGACTGTTGTCATGGAAGATGCACCATCCGAAGTGTCCATCGTAAAGGTGGGCAAGGACGGAGATGCTGCACAGGGACTGCCCGGTGCAGATATGAAACTGACCTATGAGGGCGGCGCAGATCTGTCTCATGTAACCGCAGAAAACGGCAAGATCGAAGGCAATGCGACTGGCTCCAAGGTCATCACCTGGACATCCGGCGACAAGGCAATTCTGCTGAAACAGCTCCCGGACGGCAAGTATACCCTGGAAGAAACGATTGCACCGGACGGCTATGAACTGACCACCAAGATCATGTTTGAAGTGGTTGACGGCAAGGTACAGAACGTAGAAGTCGGTGAGAGCAAGACGAACAAATACGATGAGACAACCGGTCTTATCACCATGTTCGATGCACTGAAAAAGGTGACATCCTCCAGCTCGGAAACCAGCAGTTCGTCTGAGACAACAGTTACAACAAAAACCACATCGGTTTCCAGCAGCGTGACATCCGGCAGCAGTTCCTCTTCGGAATCTGCATCCGGCACGCAGACAACGGAAACCTCGACCGTATCCGCAAGCAATACTACGGCAACCGTATCCGGTACAACTGTATCGTCTGTTACCGTTGTCACCGAATCTTCTACATCCGCTACAACCCAGACCAATACCGACACTGTCACTGTCACCAGCAGTGCAACAGTATCTTCCACTAGTGCAACACAAACCAGCGCCGGACCCACCAACACCACGACCAGCGGCACAACAGTGACCACATCCGGCAGTGCGTCGGGTACTGTCACATCAACCACAGGTTCTACAGAATCCAGTGCAGGTCCGACCAATACCACCACCAGCGGAACAACTACCTCTGCGGTAAGCACATCGTCGGAAAGCACTTCGGAAACCGGTTCTGAGACGACAACATCTGTCAGCGCCGATACCACGACTGTTTCTGCAACGGAAACGGAGACGGATACCACAGCACCGACCGAGACGACCACCGTATCGGAGACCGGAACGGAAACAAGCACTACGACCGCAGCAGCAACGACCACAACCACAGTAATCACAACAACCTCTGAAACAGAAGATACGACTACCGAAGAGACCACAACCGAAGAAACGACCACAGAAACAACAGAAACCACCACCGTTACCACAGAACGTCCGAACGGCTATCTCATCCGCAAGTGTGACGCAGGCGGCAAGGAGATCGGCGGCGCAACGCTGACGATCACAGACCAGTCGGGCAATGTCATCGACCAGTGGGTATCGGAAGAGGGCGTGTCTCACGTCTTTGCCAACATCGAAACAGGCGTACCGTACTGCCTGACCGAAGTCCTCGCTCCGGCAGACTATGCAATTGCAGAGCCGATCTACTTCCAGCTGGATGAAAACGGCGATCTGCTGCTGCTGACAGTTGCCGTCGATGAGAACGGCGCACCTGTCGTCCAGGAGGACGGTACATGGCAGATCGTAAGCACCGCATATAGTGCAGACACAAAGGCAATCGTCATGGTGGATGAGTACATCGGCACAGAGACGACCACTTCTGAAACCGAAGGAACTACCACCACAACGACTACGACAACCACAGCCGAAGAGACCACGACCGAGAGAAACACCACCGCCGGAAATGGAGAGCATACGCCGACCACAACGGCAACCCTGGTGACAACCGACGGCACCGGCACGGACAGCAGTGATTCTGCATCCACCACTGCCGGCAGCAGCCAGACGACGACCACTACCCGCAGCAACAGCAGCGGCAGCAGTTCCGGTTCGTCCTCCGGCAGCACAAGAGTCTCCTCAACGCCAAAGACCGGCGAGGCACTTCCGGCACTTCTGATCCCGGCAGGCGCTGCACTGGCTGCAGCGCTCGTGACAGGAAAAAAGCGCAGAAAAAAGTAAAACGTAACGACCGGATAAGGCACACATTTTCCGTGTGAGCTGTCTCCGTCATCGTGAAAGACCGTCTCGGTAGGGCATTCCTGTCGGGGCGGTTTTTTCGCCCTCTTGCCAATCCTGCCGAAATATGCTATAATAGGACAAGAAACGATTCCGTCAACGGATTCCAAAAGAAAGAGGTACAAAAATATGCGTAATACCACAAGTTATGAAAGTCCGTTCTGCACCCGCTATGCCAGCGAAGAGATGCAGCACGTTTTCTCCGCAGACAAGAAGTTTTCCACCTGGCGCCGTCTCTGGGTGGCTCTGGCTCGTGCAGAGATGGAGCTGGGTCTGCCGGTGACACAGGAGCAGGTGGACGAACTGGAGGCAAACATCGACAACATCGACTATGACGTTGCCGAGGCAGAGGAAAAGCGCCGCCGCCACGATGTCATGTCCCACGTGTACGCTTACGGCCAGGTATGCCCGAAGGCTGCCGGCATCATCCACTTGGGTGCAACCTCCTGCTATGTGGGCGACAACACCGACATCATCATCATGCGTGATGCACTGGAGATCGTGCGCCGGAAGATGATTAACGTTCTGGCGAACCTGTCCCGTTTTGCCCTGGAATACAAGGCAATGCCGGCGCTGGCATATACCCACCTCCAGCCGGCACAGCTGACCACAGTGGGCAAGCGTGCTACCCTGTGGATGAACGAGCTGCTCATGGACTTCAACGAACTGGAATACCGTATTGCAAATCTGAAGCTGCTGGGTTCCAAGGGTACTACCGGTACACAGGCATCCTTTATGGAGCTGTTCAAGGGTGATACCGACAAGGTCAAGGAGCTGGAGGCGAAGATCGCCAAGGAAATGGGCTTTGACGGTGTCGTTCCGGTTTCCGGTCAGACCTATTCCAGAAAGATCGACTCTCAGGTTCTGGCAACCCTCAGCGGCATTGCACAGTCCTGCAGCAAGTTCTCCAACGATATGCGTCTGCTCCAGAGCTTCAAGGAGATGGAGGAGCCGTTTGAAAAGACCCAGATCGGCTCTTCTGCAATGGCATACAAGCGCAACCCCATGCGCTGTGAGCGTATCACTTCTCTGGCACGCTACGTGATGATCGACAGTCTGAACCCGGCATTCACCGCAGGTACCCAGTGGTTTGAACGTACTCTGGATGACTCCGCAAACAAGCGTGTTTCTGTTCCGGAGGCATTCCTGGCAGTGGATGCGATTCTGAACATCATGCTGAACGTCACCGACGGTCTGGTGGTTTATCCGAAGATGATTCGTCAGCGCATCATGCGTGAACTGCCGTTTATGGCAACCGAAAACATCATGATGGACGCAGTGGAAAAAGGCGGCAACCGCCAGGAACTCCATGAGAAGATCCGCACCTATTCCATGGTTGCCGGCAAGCACGTCAAGGAAGAGGGTCTGGATAACGACCTGTGCGATATGCTCCTGGCAGACCCGGCGTTCATGATTACCAAGGAAGACCTGGACAAGATTCTGAAACCGGAGAATTTCACCGGCCGCAGCGAACAGCAGACCGAGGAATTCGTGGCAGAGTGCATCCAGCCGATTCTGGACGCAAACAAGGATATCCTGGGCGAACACTTCGAGATGAAGAACTAAGGCAACCCCATTTCTTTGAAAGTATAATCGATTTCACATAATGAAACAGCCCTCAGCGGAATTTGCACCGCTGGGGGCTGTTTTGCGCCAAAAGTCTTGACAATCCGTCTCAAAAGGTGTACCCTAGACAGAGAATCACCAAAGGAGGAATCACCATGTCCATACAGATACGCCCGGCAGTCCCGGCAGATGCCCCGGCACTGCTTGCCATTTATGCGCCCTATGTGGCACAGACTGCCATCACCTTTGAATACGACGTTCCCACCGAGACGGAATTTGCCTGCCGCATTGCGGATACCTTAAAAAAATACCCCTATCTGGTGGCAGAGCAGGACGGCGTGCCGGTGGGCTATGCCTACGCCGGAAAATTTCACGACCGTGCTGCCTATGACTGGTCGGTGGAGACTTCCATCTATGTGGAACAGCACCAGAAACGCCGTGGCATCGGCAGACTGCTCCACGATGCCCTGGAACAGGAACTGCGGCGGCGGCATTTCCTCAATATGAACGCCTGCATCGCCTGCCCTATGGGCGAAAGCGACCCCTATCTGACACGGGACAGCATCCGGTTCCACGAAAAGCTGGGCTACCGGATGGTGGGCGAATTCCATCAGTGCGGCTATAAGTTCGGG
>ERZ772902.1430-NODE-1430-length-17731-cov-5.892792_pt1 | contig 17731 bp, 8 predicted proteins | sample MGYA00511470_ERZ772902 | MGnify/ENA primary metagenome ERZ772902 (study PRJEB29015, sample SAMEA2737717) | human gut metagenome | biome: human gut; feature: human-associated habitat; material: faeces | place: China | collected 2012 ... | reverse complement strand
CGTTAGAAAAAGGCTTGTTGACAAGAAATTCTCTAAAGAATTATGCGAGAAACAGACGGATTCATGTCATCTCGAAAGCAAAAAAAATGTAATACGTTGATTTTCTGATACTTATAAAAACATGCGTATTTTCGCGAAAATCAGAGCAAGACAGGTGTTCGTCGAAAAGAATCGATTCTCAGGGACTGTTTTTTGTCAGTTTAGCGGACATTTGATTCTATGGCTCTTCCCGCCTCTGTTGTGTACCGTTTCTTTTGCAACCTATCTATTATTATCCGTCCTTTTGTTACTCTGTCTTTCTTCTCTTTTGCCTTTATGCTTTTGCGGTCTTACAGATACTCTTTCGGGAGTTTGCCAAACTGCTTCTTGAAGCAGCGCGAGAAGTATTTCGGTGTGTTGAAGCCTACGCGTGCGGCGAGGTCCACGATGGTGATCGAAGGATCAGCACGCAGGATCTTCGCAGCCTCTTCGAGGCGGATGCCATTGACGAACTCCACGATCGTCTTACCCGTGAGCGCATGCACCTTATTATATAGTGTCGACGAGCTGACGAGCATCTCCTTGGCAAAAGCCTCACGGTCGAAGGCCGCGTCGTCGAGATGGTCCGTCACGATCTGTGTAGCCCGCACCAAGAAAGCCTTGTCGGGATCGCTGGCTGTTGGGGTCGTTTCTTCGGTTTGTTGGAATTTGGCTTCTTGTTGCGCGTTGTCCCTGACCTTTTGTCGGTTGGCGACGAGCATGTCGGCCCGCAACGTGAGCTCCTCAAACGAGAATGGTTTCGTGATGTATGCGTCCGCGCCGATGGCGTAGCCTTCATTCTCGTCTTCCTGCCGGTCCTTGGCTGTGAGCAGGATGACGGGCAACTGCCAGAAGCTTTGGTCGTTTTTGATCAGCCGCGTGAGCTCGATACCATCCATGACCGGCATCATCACGTCGGTGACTACGATGTCGAGCCGCTCTTTCTGTATCACGTTCCACGCCTGCTTTCCGTTCTTCGCCGTGATCACCCGATAGTGTTTGCTGAGCGCCTGCTTCATCAGCTCCAGCAGGTCGGCGTTGTCCTCCACGATGAGCATGACGGGCACGTTGGCTCTGACCACGACACGCTCCTCGCGGATGCCCGGTGTCGTCTCTCGGTCATTCGTGAGACTGCGCATCGTCTCGCTGTCTACCGCCTTGCTGATCACCGAGCTGTCGATCTCGTGAGTAGGATAAGCCCGCTTATTGATGGGTATTGTCACGGTGAAGGTGGTGCCCACACCCCTGCTGCTTTTGCAGTGGATCGTGCCATGATGGAGCGTCACGAGTTCGTGGACGAGTGCCAGGCCTATGCCTGTTCCTCCGGTGTTCTGCCGCCGGTAGTCACCGTCGAAGAATCGGGTGTAGAGATGGTTGAGCTGTTGTTTGTCCATGCCGATACCGTTGTCCTCCACGCTGATGACCGCCGTGGAATCCTTGATGACGAGTGAGAGCAGGATGTGCCCGTCTTTTTTGTTGTATTTGATGGCATTGGAGAGCAGGTTGTAGAGGATCTTGTCGAGCTTGTCGGTGTCGAACCAGACTGTTGCTTCCTTTTCCGGCAGTGCGGTCTCAAGGTTGATGTGTTTCTGTTCGGCCATGGGTCTGATCTCTTCCACCACATTGCTGACAAACGCCGCAAGGTCGCTACGGCTCACCTTCAGCCGGAGTTGCCCTGCCTGGCTCTTGCGCACCTCGAGTATCTGTGTCAAGAGTCGTTTGGTGCGCTGGATGTTGTTGTCGATCACTCCGTATTCGTCCTCGTATTGTGGTGCCATTGACCTCAGCTTGTAGATCGTGGCATAGATGACCGTCAGCGGTGTGAGCAGTTCGTGGGTGATGTTGGTCAGCATCACGCCCATGCGCAAGCGGTTTTGCGTGCGCAGGTGCTCACGATACCAGAAAATCGTAGCGAAGGTAGCCGCACAGAGGAGTACTATATATATAAGGTATGCCCACCATGAAGCATACCATGGCGGCAGCACGCTGACGGTGATGCGATAGTCCATTTCCTGCCATTGTCCGTTGCTGCCCGCGGCGCGCACGCGCAGATGGTACGTACCCGAGGGCAGATTTTGATACGTGGCGCTGTGACTGCCGCCTGCACAGTATTTCCAATCGTCGTCATAGCCCTGGAGCATATACGAGTAGATGTTCTTCTTGGCATTGCCGTAGGAGAGCAGTGCAAAGTCGAAACTGATCTTCTTCACGGATGTAGGCAGCGTGACACGACGCGTAAACGACGGCGATTCTTCTGAGATACGCTGTTGCAGCGTGCTGTCGGTCATCTGTCGCCAAGGCTCGTCGTTGATGATGATGTCTGTGATGATCAGCCGGTAGTTTTTCGCCTGTTTCTTAGCCATGTAGGATGGGTCAAAGGCGATAAAACCATGTCGGCTGCCGAGATAGATCTCCCGTCCGAAGGTAGCGATACTGTTTGTCGAGAACAGCAGGTCGCCCAGTCCGTCCTCGCGGGTGTAGTAGTTCACATCTGTCGGCTTGTTGCTCTTGCCGAGACAAAGGCGGATGAGGCCACGGTCAGATGTCAGCCACAGGTCACCCTTATGGTCTTGCGCGATGGCGAGGATGCGGTCGCCGGCAAGGTGATAGTCACGGTTCTTCGCTTCAAAGTGGTTGTCGGCAGTATTGTAGAGGAAAAGCCCGCCGCTGTTGGAGATCGCCCACAGCCTTCCGCCACGGTCTTGCAGGCATTTGGTGGCGTCGTCAACGGCGAAGTTCCCGTTTTGCGGTGCATACTGTCTCACTGCCATACGGGCATGACGGCCGTCGGGCTTCACCACACAGATGATGCCCTCGTTGTCAGTAGCCAGCCAGATGTTGCCCTGCCGGTCCTCGCTGATGCCTCGGATGTCACAGTTGGAGAGATCACGGTTGCCTTGCCGGAGCGTGACCTGAAAGCCGCGTCCGTCGGGCAGCACCATGCTCAGACCGCTGTGCTGTCCGATCCAAAGAATATGTTTTCTTGACTCGAATATCGTATTGACGAAATTCTCTTTCAACCACGGAGAGTTGCTCATGTCGAGAACTTCGGCCCCGCCCTGAGCCTTCTTGACGATGATGCCGTAGTTGTTGTCAGCAAACCACAGGTCGCCGTTGCTTCGTTGGATGATGCTCGAGAAACTTGTATTCAGCGCACTTGCCGGAATATTGCCGAAGCCGGGGATCTCGTGGTTGGACAGCGTGGCGCCTGTCCGGCGGTCATAGCGTGCGATGCCATAGGGATTGAGGCCGATCCAAAACGTGTTGCCGTCGGGTGTGTAGAGCGAGCTTACAAAGTTGACGGGGAAATTTTGCTGTCCTATGCTCAAGTCGTAGTTGAGAAACGGCGACCGGTCGAATGTCGTCTGAATGATACCATTGTTTTGCGTGAGCACCCAGACGTTGCCGCAGAGATCCGTGGCGATGCCGTTGCTGTAATTAAGATTAGTGCCGTCGATGTTGGTAATCCGCTGCCACTGCGCCTGGTCGTCGTTGGCATTGACCGTGCAGATTCCTTCGCGCGTGGCAGCCCACAGGCTGTGGGAGACCGGATCTTCCACAATACTGAGGAAGATGTCGAAGTTGCCGGTCATAAAGGGATAAGCTTTCACCGTGGAATGAAGAATATCGTCGGGGGAGTCAACGCGCACCACGCCGCTGCCCCAAGAGCCCACCCAAAGGCGTCCGCGGTGGTCATAGCAGAGCGAATAGGCCGAATGGATGGCGTTGAAGGCGGGATAACGCAGAAAAGTGTGCGTGCCGCGGCGCAGCCGCAAGAGGTCTGCCGACCACGTGCCGATGATCAGGTCGCCATTGGGAGCCTGCACCATGCTCTTCACACTGTAGTAAGTCATCCTCATCCTTTTCCCGTCAGGTGTGACGAGCCACGAGTTCTTATTCGTATAGGTGTGGAATTGCTGTGTCTTCTCGTCATAAACCGACAGTCCGCCGTCGGTACCCACCCACAGACGGCCTTGCGGGTCGACATAGAGCGTATAGATGATGCGCTGGTTCTCGCCGGTCAGATGAAAGGTCGTGGCCTGTCCTGTGCGCAGGTCAAGGCGCAGCAGTCCGTTGCGTGTGCCCACCCACAGCTTGTTGTCCTTGTCTTCAGCGAGTGAGCGCACGGTGTTGTTGGGCAGCAGATGCGGCGAGTAGGCATCCGACCGGTAGGTTCTCACTTGATACCCGTCGTAGCTCTTGAGCCCATTGTCGGTACCGATCCACAGCACTCCTCTATGGTCAAACATCATGCAGTAGGCATTCTCCGAGGGAGAGAGCAGTAGGGGAGGGAAGCTGCGGAGGGCAACTGCAGCAATGCTCTGCTGTATGCAGAGGATGCTCAGCACGATGAGGATAAAATATTTCTTTGCGATTCTTTTCATGTGATTGCAAAGATAAGCAATTATTAATAAAGAGACGATGAAAAATCATAGTTTCTTCCCTATCTTTGTTATTTTGTTCCCCATCTTAGAAAATATTGTTTTTAAATTTGCAACTACTAATAACATTTTTAAATCTAAATCCAATTAACTTATGTCTAAATCTTTTAATCAAAAGACGATGGGCATCATTCTGTTGCTATTGGCATTATTGTCTTACGGACTAACATCGTGTGACAGTAGTTATCACTATGAGCCGCCAACAATAAACGGAATAGAGTACAATCCATCACTACCTATTACTATCTCTGAGATTTTGCCAGACTCAGGAGGTTACAAAACTACCTTTGTTATCAAAGGGTCGAACTTTGGCACCGATCCATCCAAAATCAGAGTTACCTTTAATGGTAATCGTCGCGCTACGGTTGTCAGCAGTGATGGTGAGGTTATCTATGGACTCGTTCCCAAACAAGAAAATGGTAATAACAAAGTTACGGTACAGGTAGACTCCACGAAGGAGCCGGCTGTGTGCCCCACCACCTTCCGCTATACCAAAGTGGAACGCATCTCGGTTCTTGCCGGTAAGGTAGGAACGTTTGGCGACACCGACGGCAATCTTATCGATTCCCGTTTCAGATATATGTATGGCGTTGGTGTGGTGGCGGGAAATAATCTCATCGTCATGGAAGGCAGGGACAATCGTGTGCGCATGGTGTCAGAGAATGACAACAAGGTTACAACATTGTTCACTGGTGCCAATTTCGGTCATCCGGCTGTTACACGTGACCGCAAGCGAGCATATGCTATCCAGCTGACTCGCCCGCATCAAGTTTATTATTTCGACCAAGCCAATTCGTGGAATGCCAAACGTCTCGTTTCGTCGCTTGAAGGAGTGGATGGTGATATCTATGCTTGCGCTTTTGCTGATGACGATCGCTATCTCTACTTCCGTGACCATCAGGGCAAGTTCGGCTACTTTGACGTGCAGAATCCTGAAAAGGTTACCATTCTCAATGAGCATTGTGGCGATGTAGATAAAAACGTATCTTATTTGGCCTGGAGTCCGATAGACAAGTGTTTCTACCTCTCCGTACAGAACAAACAAGGTATCTACAAAGTATCGAAGGACGGCAAGAGCGTTGAGCAATGGGTAGGCTTTGGAGGAGTAGGCTCGCAAGACGGACCAAGAATGACGGCAACTCTTGCCAACCCCACAGGCATGGCATTTGATGTGGATGGCAATATGTATTGGATAGACTCTTACGCTTATACCATCAGAAAACTTTCACATGCCGATGGTATGGTGACCACAGTAGCAGGTAAATATCGTTCAAGTGACAACAATAAAGTAGAGGGACTGCCCGAAGATGTTACCTTTAATTATCCTTACGATATTGCTGTTGATGATGCAGGCGACTTCTACATCATCGAAGGATGGGGCGGAGACGTCAGAAAGTTCGCCATCGAATAATCATTAATACCTAATAAGATTTCCACATGAAACACATAAGAATACTATTGGCTCTTTTCATCATGTTGCTTTGTACAGCGGCTTTTGGACAAAGCGCGGGTAAGACCTATATGGTGGCCGGTACCGTGATGGATGACAAGGGTGAGCCTCTTGTTGGCGTTACCGTGACGAGCAAGACCAAGGGCGTTCAAGGAACGGTTACCGACCTTGATGGTAAGTTCCGTGTAAAGGACGTACCGGAGAACACGCAACTTGATTTTTCCTACATAGGATACAAGCCATACAAATATAAAGTCAACTATTCAAAAGAAGGACTGAAGATTGTCATGGCTGCAGAAGTGGGAGCACTTGACGAGGTTGTTGTCGTTGGTGCCGGTACGCAAAAAAAAGTATCTATGACAGGTGCTATCACAACGGTGAAGCCAGAAGATCTCGACGTTCCTGCGCAGTCCATCACAAATATGTTGGGTGGCAATGTTCCTGGTATCATTGCAGTAACACGTTCAGGAGAGCCCGGCAATGACTTCTCTGAATTCTGGATTCGAGGTATCAGTACCTTTGGTGCCAACTCTTCTGCTCTTGTTCTTATCGATGGTGTAGAAGGCAACCTTAATGATCTTGATGCTTCTGATATTGCAAGCTTCTCTATCTTGAAGGATGCATCTGCTACAGCCGTCTATGGCGTGCGTGGTGCAAATGGTGTTGTGGTGGTTACAACAAAGAGTGGTAAGGCTGGTAAATTGAAGATTAACTTCAAATCAAACCTTATCATGAGTGAAAATGGTCGTGAGCCTGAATACTGCGACGCATACACTTATGCAAAACTGGCCAACGAGGCGCGTCTGGCTCGTGGTTTTGACCCGAAGTACAATGATACTGAAATGGAGCTCTTCCGTACAGGACTGGATCCAGATCTGTATCCCAACGTCAACTGGCGTGATGTCATTCTCAGAAAACATGTATGGCAGAATCAAGAGTTCCTTAGTGTCTCCGGTGGTGGTACTGCAGCACGCTATTACATGTCACTCAGTATTCTGAGCAAGGATGGTGTGTTTAAACAGGATAAGAACACACATGACTATAATACGAATGTTGGCTATAAAAAGTACTCCTTCCTCTCTAAGGTTGATGCCAACCTGACCAAGACAACACGATTAGGATTGAAACTTAATCAAGTGATCGTAGACAATGACGGACCGGGACTCTCTGACAACTCTACCCTGTGGTCTGCCCAGGCTAACTTAACTCCTGTACTCTTGCCTGTCAGGTATTCCAATGGACAGCTCTCGTCATTCGGAAAGAATGGAGATGAGATCTCTCCTTATGTGCAGCTTAACTATATGGGCTATAAGGAGAATCGCCGACTGAATACAGACCTCTCTGTGACTTTGGAGCAAAACCTTGACTTTATCACCAAGGGACTCAATGTGCGTGGACTCTTCTCCTACTCTGGACAAAGTGAGCACAATACGAGCCACACCATGCGCCCAGATCTCTACCTTGCAAGAGAGCGATATGCTGACGGTAGTCTCCATACTGAACGTACTCTTGAAAAGATTGATGAACAGTACTCACAGAATGTCATCTTCAACCGTGATTATTACTGGGAAATCAATGGTAATTATAACCGTAAGTTTGGAGATCATTCTATTGGTGCTCTAGTCTTGTTCTATCTTCAAAGTAAGTCATACTCTTACAAGGACGGAAAGAATATCGACAACACCATCGCGGCGATACCTTATCGCAACGAGGCGCTGTCCGGGCGACTGACTTATGGATTTAAAGATACTTACTTCACAGAGTTCAACCTTGGCTATACCGGTTCTGAACAGTTTGAGAAAGGTCACCGATTTGGTTGGTTCCCTGCTATTTCCGGTGGTTGGATACCTTCACAATACAAGTGGGTGCAGAAGTCTATGCCCTGGCTTAACTATTTTAAGATACGTGCCAGTTATGGTCTTGTAGGTAATGACCGAATTGGAGGTGCTCGTTTCCCATACCGTACTACTATCACTGGCGGTGCAACAGGTTGGAACAACCTCTATGGATCTTTGCGTGATGACCAGGTTGGAACCGACGGCCTTGTTTGGGAGAAAGCAAAGAAGTTTGACCTCGGTGTAGATGGACATCTTTTTAATAGTATGATCGAGTTCACGGTGGATTACTTCCACGATAAGCGTGACAACATTTTCCAGCAGCGCGCTACCGTGCCAGACGAGATCGGACTCCAGACCTTGCCTTGGGCTAATGTGGGCTCCATGGTCAGTCATGGCGTGGACGGAAACATCACTTTCAGCAAAAACTGGAATAGAGACTGGCACACAACAGTTCGTGCCAATTTCACCTACTCACGCAACAAGGTCACGAATTGGGAGCAGGCCAACATCCGCTATCCTTATCAATCCTATACAGGCGTCCCTTATGGTGTGCAACGTGGCTTGATCGCTCTCGGACTTTTCAAGGATTGGGATGATGTTTACAGTTCTCCAAAGCAGACCTTTGAGTCGAAAGTCTATCCCGGTGATATTAAGTATAAGGATGTGAACAATGATGGCGTCATCAATGATGACGACGTAGTGCCACTCTCTTATTCAAATACACCGGAGATTCAATATGGCTTCGCTCTTGAGACACGCTGGAAGAAGATTACCGTCAGTGCGCTCTTTGAGGGTGCCGGACACTCTACGTTCTTCTATGGCGGTACTGGCTTCTACCCATTTGCATGGGAAACACGTGGCAATGTATTGTCTATTGTTGCTGACCAAAAGAACAGATGGACCCCGCGCGAGATCTCTGGTGACCCTTCTACAGAGAACCCGGATGCCCGCTTCCCGCGTTTGACCTACGGCCAGAACAAAAACAATAACCGCAACTCCACATTCTGGATGGCTGATAACAAGTATCTGCGCTTTAAGAACCTGCAAGTCCGTTATCGCTTTACACACCCTTGGCTCACCAGAACGTTGAGCATCTCCGACATTGATGTCAGTTTCATCGTCAACAACATCTGTACATGGGACAACGTCAAGCTGTGGGATCCGGGACAGGTAGCTTCTAATGGTGCTGCGTATCCTATACAACGTACCTATACTCTGCAGCTCATGTTGAATTTCTAACATGCGGTGATGTAAGGAATATGATCCTATAACCCTTCAATATTTAGACAATGAAGAACAAACATTATATATTAGGTTTTGCTGCTGCACTTACCATGGGCTTTTCCTTTGTCTCTTGCGACAGCTACCTTGATACAGATAAATATTTCTACAACCAGACTTCGCTGGATTCTATCTTCCAGCGCAAGAGCTTGCTTATGCAGTATCTCAATTCTGCTTCAAGCCAAGTGCCGGCAGACGATCAACTTTGGACCAACAGTCCATCGCCATTCAGCTTTTGCTCTGATGAGGCTTTCTGCTCATGGAAAGACGACCGACATGAAGGCATCTATTACGCCATGGGTGAGCTTGACAGATACACTTCCCGTTTTAATCAGTGGACTAATCTCTACAAGAGCATCCGCCGTACGGAAATGATTTTAGAGCGGATGGGGGAATGCCATGACCTCAGTGAGATGGAGCGGCGCGATATCGCAGGACAGGCGCACTTCCTCTTAGGCTGGTATTATTACTGCCTTGTACGTCAGTATGGTCCAGTGCCACTGATCAAAGAGACGGTGCCGAGCAATGCCGACGTGGCAAACATGTCTTTTCCACGTGATATTTACGACGATTGCATCAACTACATTATTGAGCAACTTGAGCTTGCAGCTCAGATGTTAGATTCGGAACGCTCTTCAACACAGGAGTATAAGGTGCCTACTTCCGGGGCTGCGCTCGCTTTGGAGTCACGAATCCTTTTAGAAGCTGCGAGCCCTTGGTTTAATGGCAATAAGTTTTACAGTGATTTCAAACGGAAATCTGACGGCGTTAATTACTTCAGCCAGGCCTATGACGCTACGAAGTGGGGAAAGGCTGCTACTGCCGCCAAACGAGTCATAGACACGCAGAGATACTCTATCTTCACTGTCCCTGCCGACCGCGATACTCCTGAATTTCCAAGCAATGTCTCTAAGGATACCTATCCTAATGGCATTGGTGGCATAGATCCTTATCACTCCTATGCAGATATGTTCACAGGCGAAGAGACGGCATTCAATATACCGGAAATAATCTGGGCAAAGTCTGAAACTAATGACTTGGCATGGATTGGCTTCCCGGCTGTCATGGGAGGCGGTAACGGACTCTGTGTCAGCCAGAATCTGGTGGATGCCTATCGCATGCAAAATGGTAAGGATATTAATGAGGAAGGAAGCGGATACCCAAGAGCAGACTCTGCATGGGTCAGTATCGGCAAAGGCAAGACGTTCTCGGGCTACCAGCTCAGTCCAAACGTGGCGCGCATGTATGACAATCGCGAGATGCGCTTCTATGCCACTATTGTCTTTAATTACACCTACCGCGAGGCAAGCTCTTATACGGGAAATGCTGCCAATAACAAGAATGTTTTCCAGACCTTCTACAAGGATAGCCCCTTTGCTGCATGGTCTGACAATCCCAACGACAAATCGTTCTCGGGATATGGAATTCTGAAATACACCCATCCGTCGGATCATCCTGGATCGTACCGCTCAAAGTACTTCCCGATGATCAGGTATGCAGAGGTGCTGCTCAATTACGTGGAGGCCATGAACGAGATGGAAGCACCCTACACCGATGAAGCCAACAATGTCACTGTCAGCCGAAACGTTGATGAGATGGTGAAGTACTTCAATATGATCCGCTACCGTGCGGGACTTCCGGGTATCACCGCAGCCGATGCGCAGGATCGGGATCACATGCGTGATCTTATTAAGCGTGAGCGTCAGGTGGAGTTCGCGCTCGAGGGTCGGCGCTTTTACGACTTGCGCCGTTGGGGCGACTTGACGAAGACTATGGATGATCCGTTTATCACGATGAATGTTGACGCACGTAGTAATGAACCACAAAAGTTCTATACACGTACAGTGAGCAATTACCAGTACTCATTGTTCTCTATCACAAATAAGATGTGTCTCTTTCCCATCCCTCAGTCTATTCTCGACAAGAACTCACAGCTTGACGAGAACCCGGGGTGGTAATACGTAGCAAGACCCATTTACAAGAACGCTTAATTAATAATCAAAATGAAAAAAACTAGAATATTACAGATCCTCGTGCTTGGTGCCGCCTTTCTTGGCGGCTTGGTATCGTGTGAGCCATACAACGATCCATTGAAGGACGAGCAATATAAGAAAGAGGTCTATCTTGTGGGGGCTGCACAGGATATCTGGGACAGAGAAGTCAGCTTTAATGGTGACGGAACCTCGTATGTTTCGGTAGCTGTTGGCGGCTCTCAGTTCTCCTCCGAAGACATTACTGTAACTATCGAGGTGGCTGATAATGCCAAGATGGAACTCTATAACTATAAGAACTTTGGGGCTGACGATGTAAAATATCAAGTTATGCCTAAAGCGTGGTATAACTTTGCTTCTGTCACGGGTGTCATCAAAGCAGGAGATGTCTATACGAGAATTCCTTTCACTATAGATATGACGAAGGTACATCCCGACTCTCTTTACGTCATTCCATTGCGTATTGTCAGTACGAGCGCCTATACCATAGTGACCAAAGATACCACATTGCTCTTCCATCCGAAGATGGTCAACAACTATTCTGGAGCTTATACCTTTGATGGAACTACCTACCAGCTCAAGGACGGCAAGGTACAGACAAGCACGGCCGCACCAATTTCTACACTCCGCAATGCCACGGCCATAGATGCTAATACCATTCGCTTGTTCCAAAAAGTAGTGCTCGAAAAGGTATCTAACGTTGCTGCAAATACCTATACCATTCGCATCAATAGTGACAACACACTAACTATTAAAGGATATAACAAGATGAACATTTCGGTGGGTGAAGGTAAATATGATCCGGAAACAAAGATTTTCTCCTTCTGGTATGACTATGCCGAGGGAGGAAAACAGTATCGTACCATGGCGACACTAACTCCATCGAAGACGACCGAATAATTCATTCGTTCTAAAGGAATCTTGGGGGGGAGTATGTCTTGATTGTAAGGTTGCACTTACAGAGTCATACTTCCCCCTTATTCTATCTCTGATTTCTTGTATGATGATTAGATTCCTTGCTGTCCTGTAGATGTCTTTTGTTTGTTGTGTAGTTGGCCCTTAGTCATGTCGTTTCCCGTCTTTTCTTTTATTGCTGTAAATAACTTGTGGAATCGTGAATAATTCACATTTTGTGCCCCTCATTTAACTATTTTGTACCCCATGCGAACTCTGTGGGTATTATCTTTGCGTTTGAAGTCTTAACTTATCGTTGAAGATGACCTAAAGTAGAAAAAGACACATCAATATACTTTATAACTAAAAAACTTGAATGTATGAAATCTAATCCTAAGAAATGCAGAGGATCTGTCTTGCTTGACTCCGCAATTGCTGCGACTGTCCTGCTGGGCATGGTTCCTCAATCGACATTTGCTGTACAGCGTCTTGACAACGTACAACAAAACGTATCCGTATTAAAGGGAACTGTCGTGGACGCCAATGGCGAGCCCATCATTGGTGCAAGTGTTACGGAAGACGGAACACAGAACGGAACGGTAACTGACCTTAACGGCAACTTCACGCTCTCACATCTTTCTTCCGGCAATCTGACGATCTCCTATATCGGATTCCAGACAACTCACGTATCAGCCAAAGGTAAGTCTTCGGTGAACATCGTGATGAAGGAAGACAACAAGACACTCAACGAGGTGGTCGTCGTGGGTTTCGGTAAGCAGAAAAAGGTGAACCTGACCGGTGCCGTGGCTGTGGTTGACGGTGACGAGCTGGCTCAGCGCCCGGTGATGACCGCCACACAGGCTCTTCAAGGCGTGGTTCCTGGTTTGCAGATTGCGGCAACGGGTGGTAGTCTTGAGGCCAATTCCTCTATCAATGTGCGTGGTACAGGTACCATCGGTCAGGGTTCCAGTGGCTCTCCTCTGATTTTGATCGACGGTGTAGAGGGCGATCTCAACACCATCAACCCGCAGGATATCGCCAGCATCTCTGTCCTGAAGGATGCTGCCGCCTCCTCTATCTATGGATCGCGCGCACCGTTTGGTGTGATCCTCGTCACCACGAAGGGCGGCGACAACAATGGAAAGGTAACGGTCAACTACAACAACAGCTTCCGTTTCAGCAATCTGATCCGCGAGAAACACATGATGAACTCTGTCGACTTCGCGTCGTGGACTAACGATGCCTGCACCAATTCCGGTTCCGGTACCTTCTTCGACGATCAGCGCATGAAAGACATCGTGGCTTATCACAACGCTTCTCCCTATTCTCCCGGCGTGCGCCGTGCTGCCGACGGCACGCTGCTCTATGCGCTTCCAGTCAATCCCAACAACCCGTCGGTATGGGGCGACGGTTATGCTTACGGCATCGATGATGTCGACTGGTACGACGTGGTCTACAAAAATACGGCTTTTGCCATGGAGCACAACGCCAGCATCAGTGGAGGAAATAAGAAGTTCAACTACTATACGTCGTTCAACTATCTCGACAACAATGGCTTCATGAAGCTCAACAGCGACAAATACAATCGCTACAACGGCACGGCGAAGATCAATGCCGAGATCACTCCGTGGGCACGTATGTCCTACAGCATGCGCTGGACACGGACCGACTATCAGCGTCCCGCAGGCTTGACCAACAGTCTCTACAGCGACATGGCACGTCAGGGCTGGCCGACACTGCCTCTGTACGACCGCAATGGCTACTACTATAGCTCGCCCTCTCCCGCACTTGGCCTTGCCACCGGCGGCAAAGACACCAAGCAGCACGACATCACCAGCCATCAGATTGGATTCATCATCGAGCCCATCAAGAACTGGCAAACACATATCGACTTCAACTATAAGACAGACAATGCCACACGCCATTGGGATTCGCAGCGCACCTACAACCACAATGTGGCCGGCGAGGCTATCGTCTACAACACCGGATCAAACGTGCACGAGGATGAGCTCAAGGAGAACTACCTCAACTTCCAGGCTTATACTGAGTATTCATGGTCTTTGGCTAAGAAGCACAACTTCCATGTGATGGGTGGCTTCCAGACTGAGCAACTCAAGCAACTGGCCTTTGGATTGCAACGTGACGGCATCCTTGATCCGAGCAAGCCTGAGGTGGATCTGACCAACGGACTGAGCTATACCGGTGAGGCTGTGACGCCTTCTGTCAACGGCTCCCGCAACCAATGGCAGACAGCAGGTTTCTTCGGCCGTATCAACTACAACTATGCTGAGCGCTATCTCGCTGAGTTCAACATGCGTTACGACGGTACTTCCAAGTTCCGCACCAACAAGATGTGGAAGTTCTTCCCCTCTGTCTCTCTTGGCTGGCGCATCTCCGAGGAGGCTTTCATGAAGAACACCCGCTCATGGCTCGACAACTTGAAGCTCCGCCTTTCCTACGGTTCTCTTGGAAACCAAAACCTCAACAACTGGTATCAGACTTATCAGACGATCTCCTACAACTCCGTCGCCGGCACATGGCTGCAGAATGGACAGAAGCCCAATATCACTACTGCTCCAAGTCTTGTCTCTGCTTTGCTGACATGGGAGAAGGTAGAGAGCTATAACATTGGTCTTGACTTCGGATTGCTCAACAACCGCTTATCAGGATCGTTCGATTACTATGTGCGTAACACCAAGGATATGGTCGGCAACGCACCTGAGTTGCCTGCTATTCTGGGTACCGGCGTGCCTGTCACCAACAACACTGACTTGCGCACCAAAGGCTGGGAGCTTCAGATCTCTTGGCGTGACAAATTGCACAACGGACTGAGCTACAGCGCTACGTTCAACCTCTCTGACGCACGTACAAAGATCACACGCTATCCCAACAACCCGACCAACTCTATCGACAACTATATTGCCGGCCGATACCTCAATGAGATTTGGGGCTATCAGACAATAGGCATTGCCAAGAGCGATGACGAGATGAACAAGCATCTCGCCGCTGTTGACCAGTCCTCGTTGGGTAACAACTGGGCTGCCGGCGACATCATGTATGCCGACCTCAACGGTGACAAGAAGATCACACAAGGCGCCCGCACACTGGCAGACCACGGTGATCTGAAGGTCATCGGCAACTCCACGCCCCGCTATCTCTTCGGTTTGGACCTGAATGCCAGTTGGAAAGGCTTTGACGTGCGTGCTTTCTTCCAGGGTGTAGCAAAGCGTGACGCTTGGCTCGGCGGCTCCTGGGGCTCACTGGAGTATCTGTTCGGTGCTACCAACTCCGGTCAGTGGTGGTCAGCAGGCATCACCGCGGTACATGACTACTACCGCGATGCCAATACCTGGTCTGTGGCCAATGGCTATCAGCAGGCCAACACCAATGCTTGGCTGCCGCGCGCTACCTTCAGCGACAAGAACGAGAAGTGCCAAACACGCTACTTGATGAATGCTGCATATCTGCGTATGAAGAACTTGCAGGTGGGCTACACCATTCCTCGCTCCATCACTTCGAAGTGGTATATCCAGAATCTGCGTGTCTTCTTCTCGGCTGAGAACCTGTTCACCATCACGGATATGCCCGACCAGTTTGACCCTGAGCTGATTGGAACATCAGCTTATACTTCCAATGGTTATCCACTTTCAAAAGCATTCTCCTTCGGCATTAACCTCACATTCTAAACAGTACAACTATGAAACTATATAAGTTATTCCTTTTGGCTCTGCCTATCTTGGGGGCTACTTCTTGCAATGACTATCTCGAGCAGGTGCCTCCTTCGTACTTGACACCGGAGAACTTCTACACTTCCGAGGATCAGGTGCAGGCCGCCGCAAATAAGTTCTATCAGGACATTCTGCCCGGACACGGCGGTTGGGACTATGGTACCTATATCACTGACAACAACACAGACAACCAGATGTCACTCTATCCCGACGATAAGTTCGGTACAGGACTGTGGAAAGTCAGCAACACCAATGGCGACTGGAACTGGGGCAACGTGCGCAACGTCAATTACCAGCTCGGACAGATCGTGGAGAAATACAAAGCAGGACAGATCAGTGGTTCGGACAACAACCTGCGCCAGTATATCGGCGAATTGTATTTCTTCCGTGCTTACGCCTACTTCACGCTTCTGCAGCGCTTTGGCGACCTGCCGATCATCACGAAGGCTCTGCCCGACGACGAGGCTGTGCTGGTGGCTGCCGACAAGCGTGAGCCGTGCAACGAGGTGGCCCGTTTCATTATCAGCGATTTGGACACGGCAATGACCTATATGCCTAAGTCGGGCTTCGCCACCACACGTGTGACCTACGACGCCGCTAACCTGTTCAAGAGCCGTGTGGCGCTGTATGAAGGATCATGGCTGACCAACTTCGCCGGTACGCCTTTCGTGCCCAATGGCAAGGGATGGCCAGGAGCAGCAAAGAACGCTGACTATAAATATCCTTCCGGAAGCATTGAGGCTGAAGCCAAGTACTTCTTCACCACAGCTGCCAAGGCTGCTGAGCAGGTAGCCGAGAAATACAAGGGCAACTTGTCTGTCAACACGGGCAAAGTGCCTCAGAGCCTTGACGATCCCACCAATCCTTACCTGAGCATTTGGGGGTCTACCGATGACTCAAAGGTGCCCGATGTGATTCTCTGGAGACAGTACAGCAAGTCACTGGGCGTCAGAAACGATGTCGAGGTAGCCGTTCAAAAGGGAAATATTGGCACGGGCTTCACACGCAGCCTCATCGAGAGCTACCTGATGAAGGACGGCAAGCCTATCTACGCTTCGCAATATGAGTATGTAGACACCAGTCTGAACAAAGTGCGCACCAATCGTGATCCACGACTGAGCGTATTCCTGAAAGCTCCCGGCGACATCAACTGTTTCAAGAATGTCGACGACGTGTCGGGTGATCACTGGACACGTGTTGAGACCGTACCGGCCATTACCAATACCAACGCTGAGGACGGCTACATCACTGGCTATACGATCCGCAAGGGCATGACTTTTGACCGCGCACTGACAGCCAATGGCGGCAGCTACAACGTGTGTGTTGTCTTTCGTGCTACAGAAGCTTTGCTCAACTATATGGAAGCTGAGTATATGCTGACAAAGAGCCTCTCCGGCAAAGTGCTGGAATATTGGGAGGACGTGCGCCGTGCGGCTGGCTTCACGGGCGAGGCTGTGAATCCGATGACAACCATCAATGCTACCGACATGAGCAAAGAGACTCGTGACTGGGGCGCTTACTCTGCCGGTCAACTGTTGAGTGATAAGGCGCTGTACAACATTCGTCGTGAGCGTCGTTGCGAGCTGATCGCCGAAGGTCTCCGCGGCATGGACCTGCAGCGCTGGCGCTCCTATGACCAGCTGATGAAGACTCCGGCTCATACCGAAGGCATTCATCTGTGGGGTTCGCCAATGGAGAAATGGTACAACAATCTCGTTGCCAACGGATCCAGTAGCTCCAATGTTTCTTCACCGGAGTTGAGTGCTTACCTGCGTCCTCATGAGAAGATCAAAGCTAACAACAGTTTCTTCAACGGCCTGACATGGCACATGGCTCACTATCTCGAGCCGCTGCCCATCCGCCAGTTCCTGCTGACAGCCTCAGATCACGCTACTGTCTCTGAAAGTCCGCTGTACCAGAATCCTTATTGGCCTACAACACCGGATGCTCCGGCTGAGCAATAAACGACTCTAGCCGAAGATGCCATATATAGGAAACCTCAACGATGGCATTTAGATTGTCGATTATAATATAATATGAATATCCGCAATCATCCAAATCAGTAGATTCTATGCTTGAAACTCGTCCT
>ERZ772902.1421-NODE-1421-length-17849-cov-8.437338_pt1 | contig 17849 bp, 17 predicted proteins | sample MGYA00511470_ERZ772902 | MGnify/ENA primary metagenome ERZ772902 (study PRJEB29015, sample SAMEA2737717) | human gut metagenome | biome: human gut; feature: human-associated habitat; material: faeces | place: China | collected 2012 ... | reverse complement strand
TCATTGGAATGATGATAGGTGTTATCATCGGAACAACGATAGGTTCTCTTGCCGTGGCTTTTAAGTCTGCTGAAAAAGAGATCGCACGTCTGGACAAGGAGGTAAGTGATGCACACAAACAGAATTAAAGCTAAAGTGGACTTCAAGTTTTGTCTCGGCAGTATTCCTGCAATGCTGAGAGCCACAAAGCCCGTACTTTCGGAAAGGCAGTACAAGGAATTGTGCAACGAGGTCAATAAAGCCAACGGCTATCTTGACCAGAAAAGAATAATTTTCAGCTACGTCGATCCGATCATCAAGGGTTGAAAACAGCGTAAAATCAAATATTTAAGCGTAAAATCTAATATTTAATTAAGTCGTTTTGCCAATGACAGAAAACTTCTGTAATTAGCAAAGCGACTTTCTTTCTGTCATTGGCATACGGCAGAAAGGAAAAACATGAATAGTTTTATGTCATGGGTGGGAGGGAAAAAAGCTCTCAGGGACGACGTGCTTGCTCGCTTTCCTCCTTACTATGAACGGTATATCGAGGTTTTCGGAGGGGCGGGCTGGGTGCTTTTTCGCAAGCCGCCCGGTATGGATTTTGAGGTATACAACGATTTTAACGGAAATCTTGCCAATCTTTATCGCTGTGTCAGGGACAAGCCGAATAAGCTGAAATACAAACTACGGTATGTCCTCGATTCTCGTGAAGATTTCGATTGGATTGCTAGTCTTCACAAGCGAGGTCTGTTCAGCAGATTTCGTGATGTTGACAGGGCGGCAAAGTTTTATCAACTTATTAGATACAGCTACGCAAGTGGACTTGACAGCTTTGGAAGTCAGCCGCATTCAATATGGTCGGATTTTCCGATGATAGACTTGGCGGCAAGGAGATTGCAGAAGGTAGTAGTTGAAAACAAGGATTTTGAAAAGCTCATCAGGCAGTACGACCGCCCTGTCAGCTTTTTTTATTGCGATCCGCCGTACTTTGCAACTGAAAACTACTACAAAGACGTTGGTTTTAAAACCAAGGATCATATTAGGCTCAGGGATTCGCTAATGGATATCAAGGGCAAGTTTCTTGTTTCCTACAATGACTGTCCAGAAATCCGTGAGATATGGGATAAGCCTAATATTCACATTGAGGAGATCAGCAGACTGAATAATCTGGCGCAGAGATACGACGGCGGCTGTCAGTATGCGGAGCTTCTCATATCCAATTACGATACAAGCGAGAGATTACAGGCGGTTCGCCAGCTTTCGCTGTTTGACGATGAAACAGACAATTTGGAGGTATAATTTTATGAGAAAGATTATTTTTGCACAGGTACTCACAACAAATGGAAAGACCGAATTTTCGGGACTTTACGATGAAAACGGGAATCCCGTAAGAGTAGAAACAGAGTGCGACGGCGGCGGTGTTTCTCTCACGATATGGCGTAATGCTCCCGAAAGAGAACGCCGTGATTGTGGTATCTCGGATGAAGAGATCGAACGGACTTGCTCCATGCATGATGATTGTGGTAATTGTCCATTGTATGCTTACTGCGGCGAGGAAACGGAGGAATGCAGTGATGAATAAAATTGTACGGGTGTTAGGAAAGAAAGGCAGAATTACGATACCCTATGAAATACGGCTTGCCCTTAATATACGGTCAGGGAATATTATTAGCTTTGACGCCAAGGGAAATACGATAACTGTTACAAAGGAGAAGCTGTGTGACGACTGCAAATCGGAAAGTGAACCGCTTGATTCCTTTGTAGAGTCACTTGTGCTGGAGGAAAGAGAAAGGCTTTTAAAAACTCTTATGAGACTTAAAAGAAAAGGAGCTGTGAAAAACGTATGAGTTATCTGTACAGACATTCTTTTGAAAACGCAAAACTCACCGGAGAAATTGAGGCATACCGTGAAAGCCGGACGGAAAATATCCGCTGTAAAAAAGCGATAGAATCGGCTATTTCAGATAGTTTCGACGGTTTCACTCTGAATAAAAATGGGGCTAAAAAGGTCATAGCCGATTTCGGTTATGACCGTACAATGTGGGTGCTTGCCGCAAGCATTCTTAATAAGAAAGATGACGGTCGTTTCTCCCGTGAGAACAAGGAGTGGGCAAGGTCTGTTATCCCCTCATATCTTCCCCAAAAAGAAATGCGCGAATACTGTGTTTATTCTCATCCCGCCGTGCTTAACGGCTTTATCGATCAGGTAAAGAAAAGATATGACAGGCTCGGACTTGTGGGCGAAAAACAGTGCGTTCAATCCGATAAGCCGCAGGATTACGAAAGAAAGCTGTTGATCCTCAAGCCCGAAATCCTTAACGAACAGTTCAAGGACCCAATAAATCAGTATTTCTACGCAGCAGGCGGCTTTGGCTGCGATCCCGAAAAATCGGGCAGAAAGGTATTCGGGCAGTTCCTTGCGGACGACGAAAAAGCACAATTCTACCGTGAGGATTTCTTCGGAGTTGCCGACTATGAGCAGCTTCCGAAATGGGCGGTTGAACGGCTTGAACAGATCGAGGCTCCGCAGATGAAGATCAGGATTTTTCAGATCGACCATGAAAAGGACCGTAATAAGCTCGCTTTTATGAATTACGACTACACACAATCACATGGCGGCATAAAAGCTGAGAATTACCGTCAGATTTACGGCGGTACTGTGACCTGTGACAGCCTTGAAAGTGTTTTCGCCCTTTGCAATTCGGACAAAACACCTCCCGGATATCTCGGAGAGTCGATGTCAGTCAGCAATGTCATTGAAATCTGCGACGGCAAGGATAAAGGCTTTTACTTCTGCGACAGCGTTGGATTCAAGCCGATAGACTTCGATATCGATAAAACAAATCATTCGGATATAATGAAAATTCTTATCGTGGAAAACGGAAAAGCTCCATATGAAGCTGAAATTCGCAATGATATCCATGCCATGCAGTCGGTGGTCGGAGGATGTATTGAGCCCATATATTTTGAACCAAAGCAGGACGCAATCGTCTGGTGTAATGACGAATTTCTGCTGAACGGTTCAGAGCCTAACAGGATTGTGGGTGCAACACTTGTCCACGGCACTTTTTACATCTCAGGCAACTATCAAAATGAATACGGCGAGTGGGATAGCTGTTCACTTACCGATGAACAGATCGAAAAGTACAAGGAGCAGTTTAATCATGTGGTAGTAAATCTGCCGGGCATAGGGCTTATCGCAGTGAGGGAAACCAAGCCGGAAATAATCGAACCGGACGAAGAATTTGAAGAAGAACATGAAATCGAACAGACCATGTAAAGGAGAATGAAATTATGAAAATACACGCATCTATCAACAGAATGGTAAACAAAGAGGATTCGGCAATCAAGGCATATGCCAGCGTAACAATGGACGGTATGTTCGCCGTTCACGGACTGAGGGTCATCGAGACCGAAAAGGGCAGGTTTGTCAATATGCCTTCCACCTCATACACTAATAAGGACGGCAACAAGCAGTACAGCGACACCTTCCATGCCATAACCAAGTCGGCGAGAACTGCCGTAAATCAGGCTGTACTCAATGCTTACGATCTCAAGCTTCAGCAGGTTCAGCAGACGGATATCGAGGTTGAGAACACCCCTGATGAGGAAATGTCCGAGCCTGAAGATGAACCTGAGCCGGTTATGAGTATGTAGTTTGCTAAAGCTTTTGCTGTGTAAATTGTCACAAAGGTAGAACTTTTGAAAAGAGGCTGGATTTACAAGAAAAGGTGTGATATATTGCTTGTCGAAAGGAGTTGATCATATGAAAAGAGCAACGGTCAGATCAATACTTTGCACGGTAATGCTGACCGCCTGCGGAAATGTGTCGGAGTCCGTAGAAAGTGTGGAAACTTCGGCAGTGAGCCAAACTACGACCACGGTCACAGGCTCCGCAGTAACATCTGGAAAGGAAGAAAAGGATACAAGTGAAACCACAACTACTACGAGAAAGAGTTCGCAGACGGTATCCGAGACTTCAAAACCGACAGATATCACAGTAACTACGACCAAGAAATCTGGTTCTTCAAATGCGAACGGAAATTCTAATCAGGGTCAGAATAATAACGGTCAGGAAAATAACTACCAGCCTGCACAGAATAATCCGCAGCCCGATAATTCGCCGTCAAATGATCCTCAGAGTAATAACGGAGCGGAACAGAATAATACCCCCTCTCCTCCGTTAACAACGGCAAAGCCTTCGGTAACGAATCCGCCCACTACTACAACTCCAAAGCCGCAGATTACAGTACCGCAGACTGAACCGCCTGAAGTTGTAATTGAAGATACAACAAACTTGCAAAGTGTTCTGAATTATGTAAATTCACTTGGAAGAACAACCGATGAATATTACAATATAGGTGCAGGGTTGAGCCACGATGGTTCTGATTATGGAAAAGCCGAAGCGGTGTATAATTGGATTCGGGATAATGTCAGCGGAAATTGTCAAGTGTTCTCAGTGGCAACAATGTATGCCTGCAAGGGGATCGGGCTTGAATGTCGGTATGCGTTTTTCTCCCCCGATGACTGGTATGGACACATGGCAAATCTGGTAAATGTGGACGGAGCATGGTATGTGTTCGACACACAAGGCGGCAGATTTTTAAAATCAGATAAATACGGTGATATTACCCGGATATTTGATGAAAGTGATATTACAATTGATATTTCGGTAAGCGAATCTGCTTACTAATTAAGTAAACAACAAATATGCAATAAAGAGAGTCGGATTTCTCCGACTCTCTTTATTTGCGCAAAATCAAAGGAGAAATGCAATATATGTTTAAAATTAAATCAAAGATATTAAAGAAACTCAGCGCAGGGTTCATGGCAGGACTTTGCGTTTTTTCTATGCTGGGCTCATCTATGAGCGGAGTTATCACAGCGAATGCGGCAAGTACGTCAACGGAAAATTCAGCTTTTCCATCAGCGGATACGGTTGTAGCAAAAGCTGCAACTCTTCTCGGCTCGCCGTATACCTTTGGCAATAAGGGCTATTGGTACGCATACAATCAGGGACAGTACACTCCGCTGTCGGTGCAGACGATCAACAACCTTGGTATCGACTGTTCGGGACTTGTGTACTATACGCTGACGCAGCTTGGATACAAGACTTCGGGATTTTCTTGGAACAACCCCGTTCCCGTTGATACCGATCACTGGCTGTCGGTAAACGACAACTGCATTATCAGCTACGGCGGTAAAACTTCTAAGATCGATGTTGAAAAGAAAAACATCAAGACAACAGACCGTCCATACTGGGAGTGTTCCAACGGTTCGACGATTATGCCCGGTTCGGTAGTGGTGGCTCAGAATCCATATGGCGAAGATCATGCGTGGATATATATGGGCGAATTTAACAGCCGTTCAGATGTAGTGTCTTACCTGAAATCTATCGGCGTTTCGGACAGCCTTATCAATTCCAAAACAGTCGGTGACGGCAAAGGCGCAGGCGGCAGGCATTGGAGAATAGAGTCCAACGGTTCGGAGGGTGTTGTTATCAACAACAAGACCGACGGCAAAACTGCAACTGCTATGAATATGTCGGCTTTTAGGATCACAAAGACCGATGTGACTTTTGAGATAGATAAGTATAATACAAACGGTGATCTTGTGGGAAAATCAAGCGTTGATAATTCTACTGCGGTATATGGAATCTATAGTGATAAATCCTGCACCAAAAAGGTCGGAAAAATTACGATAGGTGCTGACGGAACAGGTAAAATTCAGCTTCCTGACAGCACTTATTACGCAAAGGAAATCAAGGCTCCTACAGGTTATTCAGTTGATTCGACCGTATATACAATCAAAGCAGGAAAAAACAAGGTGAAAGAGGACTATGAAACAGGAACAATCAAAATTAACAAAACTGCCGAGGATGGCATAATCAGCGGCAGGGAGTTCAAAATCACCTATTCATACAATGGAAAATCTCTTTCTGAAACTGCTAAAACCAATGCAAAAGGCATTGCGACCTTTGACGATCTGAAAGTTTATGATATGTCCACAGGCAAGGCTATCACTTACACTGTTTGCGAAATCAACGTAGATACGAGATATGAAACTCCCAAGGCACAGAATGTGACTCTGACAAGCGGCGATGTTGACCTTACTGTCAATGTCAGGTTCAACAACGAACTCAAAACAGGTTCTATTAAGATCAACAAGCAGTCTGAGGATAATCAGAACGGCGGCAGAGAATTTACTGTAACAGGCAATGGCAAGACTTATAGCATAAAAACAGGTTCTGACGGTATCGCAATTCTCTCCGATATTCCCATTTACGACAGCAATAACAACAAGATAACTTACACCATTTCTGAGAAAAACGTTCCGTTAAAGTATGTTGTTCCTGCCGATCAGACAGCAACTCTGACAGCAGACGCAACCTCAACCAAGACCTTTAAGAACGTTCTCAAAAAGTTTACCGCCCAAGTGACAAAGCAGGATTCCGAAACAGTTTCCGCACAGGGCGACGGAACTCTTGCAGGTGCAGTTTACGGCATTTACCGTGACAGCGAACTGGTGGATACCTATACGACCGATGAAAACGGATATTTCAAAACAAAAGAGTATGTCTGCGGAAATTACACGGTTCAGGAGATTTCTCCATCAGAGGGTTATCTGCTTGACGAAACTGTATACTCGGTTGGTGCAGAAGCTGAGAATTATTCAGTTGAATACAATCCAATCTCTATGACTGTGACTGAGGATGTTGTCAAGGGAAAAATCAGCATAATCAAGCATTCCGATAACGGCTCAACACAGATCGAAACTCCCGAAGTCGGAGCAGAGTTTGAGGTTTATCTCAAGTCGTCTGGTAGCTATGAAAATGCTACTGAAACAGAACGTGATTATCTGACTTGCAATGAAAACGGCTTTGCTGCGACAAAAATGCTCCCTTACGGAATCTATGTCGTTCATCAGACCAAGGGCTGGGAAAGCACCGAATATATGGAGGATTTTGAGGTTGTAATCAGCGAAAACGAAAAAGAATATTTCTATTTGCTCAATGACGCAGTAAAAAAATCCTTTGTAAAAATCGTAAAAAAGGACGCTGAAACAGGCAATGTGATCCCCGTTTCGGGCATAGGCTTCAAGGTTTGGGACTGTGCAAATTCCGAATATATTTCTCAAAAAATTTACTATCCGTCAGAAATGATTCTCGACACATTTTACACCGATGAAAGCGGCTCGCTGATGCTGCCGCAGGAGCTTGCTTACGGCGATTACGAGCTTCACGAAGTGCAGTCGGCGGAGGGTTATGTGCTTGATAAAAATCCTGTTCCATTTACAATTGACGGTTCAGTGGAAACCGTAGTTGTGGAGAAAACAAATACCGCACAGAAGGGCAGAATTTCTGTTCAGAAAACAGGTGATATTTTTACAACGGTCGCTACAGCATCATCTGCTTACACGGACGAAAACTGCGAAACTATTGTAAATCCGACAACTTACACTCCCGTTTTTGCAAGCGGAAATCTGTCCGGTGCAGTATTTCAGATTATCGCAGTAGAAGATATTGTGACGCTTGACGGCACGATCAGAGCAAATGCCGGCGATGTTGTAGCTGAGATCACGACCGATGAAAACGGATATGCAGAAACAGGCCTTTTGTATCTTGGCAAGTATGAAGTCAGAGAAATTACTGCCCCTGACGGCTATGCTCTTAACGCAGAATCTCAGTTTGTTGAACTGACCTATGCAGGACAGGAAATTGCTGTTCGTGATACCGTAAATACGTCATTTGTCAACGATTATCAGGGTGTAGAAATTTCACTTTCTAAGGTCATGGAAAAGGACGAGTTATTTAACATCGGTAACTCCGATGAATATACCAGAGTTCGTTTCGGACTGTTCGCAGCCGAGAATATTACCGTCGCTGACGGCTCGGTAATTCCTGCTGACGGACTGATTTCTGAAATAAGTCTTGCTGAAAATATGTCCGCAAAGTTTGATACTGCTCTGCCTTTCGGCAAGTATTACGTTCAGGAAATTGCAACCGATGAGCATTATGTTCTGAACGGTAAAAAGTACCTTGTAAACTTCGAGTATATGGGACAGGAAGTAACTACTGTTACTGTTGATTGCGGCGAGTTTAAGAATGCTTTAAAACGTGGAAAAATCAGCGGTAAAAAGGTTAATGAAAACGAGAAATCTCTTGAAAATGCTTTGTTCGGACTGTTTGCTGTTGATACTGCTGAGTTTACTGCTGACAACGCATATATGACCGCTGTTTCCGATGAAAACGGACACTTTGAATTTGACAAGATCCCATACGGCGAGTATATCGTCAGGGAAATCGAAGCTCCCACAGGATATATTCTCAGCGATGAAAGCTACCCTGTGACAATTTCTGAGGACGGCGAAGTCATAGAAATTAAAGCTGTGAATAAATCTACAAAAGTCAGAATTTCCAAGCAGGATATTACTACAGGTGAGGAGCTCCCCGGCGCAACGCTTCAGATTATTGACGAGGACGGAAATGTTGCCACGGAATGGGTATCAACAGACGAGGCTCACTTTATCGAGGGCAAGCTGATTGCAGGCAAGGAGTACACGCTCCGTGAAACGATCGCTCCCGACGGTTATGAGATTGCAAGCGAGATAAAGTTTACTGTGAATACTGACGGAAGTGTAACGGAGGTCGTTATGTACGATGAGCATACGCCTGATCTTGAAATTCCTCCTACAGTCACAATAGATACTCCTAATACAGGTGTATCCGCAGACAATAGTGCTGAGCTTTATCTAGTAGCCGCAGCGGTTATTATGGCTTTCGGTATGGTCATATGCAAGAGGAACGATAAGGAACAGAGAAAGGATGATGTGAAATGAGATCTAAAAAGAAACTGATCGCAGCAGCAAGTTCGGTGTGCTTTGCAGCTATGATGTCGCTAACTGCTTATGCTTCAGGCGATGTTGCGGGAGCTGTGCAAAGCACTTGGACCACTGCAAGATCGCAGGTGGTTTCGGTTGTAAACAACGTCGTGTTCCCCGTAATCGACGTGATATTGGCGGTTTTGCTGTTTGTTAAGATAACGCTGGCATACTTGGATTACCGCAAACACGGGCAGTTGGAGTGGACGCCGATTGCTATCATTTTCGGCTGTCTTATCTTTGCTTTGACTGCTCCGTTGTATATCTGGTCGATCGTTTAAAAAGGAGAATTTGTGTATGAAAAAAATATATTCAGCTATGGTTTCAGCGGCAATCGCAATGACAATGACCGCCTGCGGAACGATCAGTCCGCCAATACAGAATGCAGCAGAAACTACCGCAACAACGCCGATAACAGCCGAGTCCGTATTGGATTCGGCTGTCTCTTCGGAGGTCGAAAGTACCGTCAACAATGAACAGGTAAAGTCCGATACCTTTATCGCAGAGTTTTTCGATTCAAATATCAGCTTTGAAGATACAAGCGAATTGGTTACTGAGTCGATGAAAGGCTGTTCCTTTGAATCGGAAAAAGATGAGTCAAACGGAATACAGAAAATTATGCTTAAAGGCAAAAACGGCGGAGGAATAGTTAATGTTCTATGCATTGATTTAAGTCAAAGTAATCTTGATTACGACATGGAATATATCCTTGAAAACTTCGGGGATTACTATTTCGGACAGACCTCCGCACAGATGAGCGGTATCACCGAGGACGATTTTGTGTCAAATTATCGTATGACATCAAATGTATATTCAAAAGGAAAATATCAGCAGTACGGCTCTGTTCAAAAGTCTGACGGTATGGCTACGCAGTTTGGGTACACCGAAACTTATGCTGTGCTTAGTGAGGACAAGCTGACAGTAGTATCAGGAGCATATCTTGGTACGGATATGATGGAAAGACAGAGTTTTTCGCAGCTTATGGCTAAGTTTGCGGAAAATGTCAAGTATTAAAGGTTGGTGTAGTTATGCCATATATCCCATTTACAGACGAACAAAAAGTCCTTGCAAATTCGGTAGACTTGGAGCAGTTTTTGCGTATGCGGGGTGAAAAGCTGGAACGTGTCGGCAGAGAGCATAAGCTCATTTACTACGACGGTTCGGGCAGGCACGACAGCATAACGCTCCGTGGCTCGACTTGGTTCGACCATAAAAATCAAGTGGGCGGCGGAGCAATAAAATTCATGCAGGAATTCTATGATATGGACTTTCAGACGGCTGTTCACGAACTGTTAGGACAGACGATAACTCCCCTCTCTTATGCTCCTTCAAAAGCTGTTGTGCATGAAGAAAAAACGAAAGAGTTCAAGCTTCCCGAAGCCAATTCAAATATGCACAGAGTGTTCGCATACCTCATAAAACAGCGGTTTATTTCTCCAGATATTATCAGCCATTTTGCAAAACAGCATACACTTTATGAGGACAAACAGCACCACAATGCAGTGTTTGTAGGGCTTGATGAAAACGGCGTTCCACGTCAGGCAAGCAAGCGTTCAACCAATTCTTTCGGGAAAACTTTCCGCATTACCTGCGAGGGTTCAGATACCCGTTACAGCTTTTCCCACTTTGGCAAGTCGGAAAAGCTGTTCGTGTTTGAGGCTCCCATTGATATGATGAGTTTTCTTACACTCTATCCGCAGGAATGGCAGAAAAACAGCTACATTGCCATGAACGGTGTTTATGAAAATGCCGTTTTAACAGCGTTAAAGAACCATTCTAACCTGTCAGAAGTCATTCTCTGCGTTGATAACGATGAGGGCGGAATCGAGGCTGTTGACAGACTTCGGGATATACTCACAGAAAACGGATATCCAAACGTTAAATGGCTTGCACCTAAATTCAAAGATTGGAACGAAATTTTAAAGGCAAAAAACGGAGCGGAATTTTTGCCTGCTGTTCCTCATAAGCGAAAGGAAGAATATCTGAAAGAAGTGAGTGAACTTGGGTATCTGAAATGCCGTCCCGATAAGCTGACCTCGCAGATCTATGCAACTTTCAAAAACGGACAATACAAGTATCTGGCTGAGTATGCTTTGACAGGCTCGGCGTTTTTTATGCCCAAAAGTGAGCGGATAAACAGCGAATGTAAAGCGTTTGAAAGGCTTCAAGGCAAGCTGGGGAGTAGTTACAAGCCTTACACCGACAAGGGCAAAAAGGCACAGAAACAAAGGGCTTTGCAGGAATGTATGCATGAGGTTTTGCGTGATCTTAAACAGACAGCCCGTACCCGTGAACAGTCAGTACAGACTGCCAAATTGCTGTATCAGCTTGCGGATAATGCTGTCAGATTGTCGGTTGAGGAAGCTTTAAGTGTACCGATTCAGGAGCAGTGCGAGGATATAGATATTATTTCTGAACCCGAACCGTGTATGGAGTTCGGGTAATGCGATACCCTCCGCCTCACAGCGCAATACCTTGAAGATAACAAACTAACTATCTTATTAAATACAAAAGATAGAATATTTTATAGATTGGAAGTGGTGAATTGAATGAAAAACAAATGATTTTCATAGGAGCACTTGTTGTAGCTTTTATCGCCTTTTTAGTGGTTGTAAATCTGCTTGACAACAAGTCGCTTAACGGAATAAAGGCAAAAAAGGTCGGTGACGGTCAGCATGGAACTGCGAGGTGGGCGACTAAATCGGAGATAAAGCAGACTTTTATCCCTTTGCCATTTGAGCCTGAGAAATGGCGTAAAGGCGTGGCTCTTCCGACTGTTCAAGGAACGGTGGTTGGGTGCAGAGGTTCGGGCAAAAAGACTGTTGCGCTTGTAGACACGGGCGATGTTCATACTCTTATGGTAGGCGCCGCAGGCGTGGGAAAAACAGCCTACTTCTTGTATCCAAATATAGAGCTTGCCTGTGCAAGCGGAATGTCCTTTGTCAGCACAGATACAAAGGGCGACATAGCACGAAATTATGGCACTATCGCAAGCAAGCACTATGGCTACAATGTTTCTGTGCTTGATCTGAGAAATCCGACACGAAGTGATGAGAACAACATTCTGCATCTTGTCAACAAGTATATGGACGAATATCTGGCGGATAAAAGCAATTTATCTGCGAAAGCAAAAGCGGAAAAGTATGCAAAGATAACAGCAAAGACAATTATCAATATCGGCGGAGGTGACAGCTCAAGCTACGGTCAGAACGCATTTTTCTATGACGCAGCGGAAGGACTTCTTGCCTCGGTTATCCTGCTTTTAGCGGAGTTTGGCGACAAAAACGAAAGGCATATTGTCTCAGTTTTTAAGCTGATCCAAGACTTGCTTGCAAAGTATCAGCCTGCGCCGAAAGCAAAGCCTAAGATGTATTTTACAAAGCTTATGGACAAGCTCCCCTCGGAGCATAAAGCAAAATGGCTTGCAGGAGCGGCTCTGAATGCGTCAGATCAGTCAATGCTGTCTGTAATGTCGACTGCACTTTCAAGGCTCAACAGTTTTCTTGATTCTGAACTTGAACAAATGCTGTGCTTTGGAACGGCGATAGACGCAGAAAAGTTTTGCAATGAGAAGTCTGCAATTTTTATTGTTCTTCCCGAAGAAGATACGAGCAAATATTTTATGGTTTCACTTTTGATCCAACAGCTATACCGTGAGATATTAGTCATTGCAGATGAAAACGGCGGAAAGCTTAAAAACAGAGTTATGTTTTACTGCGACGAGTTCGGAACTTTTCCTAAGATAGAGGGTGCTGAAGCAATGTTCTCGGCAGGACGTTCAAGAAAAATATCAATCGTTGCGATAATTCAGTCCTTTGCACAGCTTGAACAGAACTACGGAAAACAGGGCATGGAGATAATCACCGACAACACTCAGCTTACCGTGTTCGGAGGTTTTGCGCCAAATTCTCAATCAGCGGAAGTACTGTCAAAAGCGTTGGGAGAGCAAACTGTATTGTCAGGTTCTGTGTCGTGCGGAAAGGAAAAATCACAGTCACTTCAGATGATAGGCAGACCGCTTATGACTGTGGACGAACTCAAATCTATGCCAAAAGGTCAATTTATCGTAATGAAAACAGGAACACACCCGATGATTTCAAAGCTGAAATTGTTCTTTAAATGGGGGATTAAATTTGAGGAAGAATACTGTCTCCCTGATAAAACAGCAAGGCAGGTTTGTTACAAAAATCGTGATGAATTAATCAGAGATGTGGAGGTTAAATATCCGCAGAAAAAAGCTGTTGCTGCGGAAATTGAAGTGTCTGTCGATGATGAAGAATTTGATGAATTTCCGATGAGAAAAGCGAAAATTAAAACGTGAGGAGGCTGATGCAAATTGATATTACCGAGAAGAATTTACGATTTAGGTCTGAGCCACAAGGCTGTGGCTGTGTACTGTTATCTTACAAACCGTGCGGATAAAAACGGAGAATGTTTTCCCTCTGTGCGCAGGATAGCAGAAGATTTGAGTATACACAAAAGCACGGTGTATCGTGCATTTACGGAACTTGAAAACCGTGGATTGTTAGAACGGATACCTCGCTATCATATCCAAGGCGGACGCCGCAGCTCGCTGTACAGAGTAAAGGGAGAGATAACAAAGGCAGGAGGTGGTGGGGATGTTTGATTGGATCTCAGACGCCATTGACTGGATCAGCGACGGTATCTCATCGCTTTGGGACAACACAGTTGGTGCTGCCGCCGATGCGATAAGCGACGCTATTTGGGATATTATGTTTGAATGGATATTCAATAAGGTGTATGGTCTGATAGCGGAATTATTCACATTTATTAACGAGACTGCAACGGATATTTTCGCTTTGTCCTGGGTACAGGTGTTCGTTGGACTGTTTGGCAGTCTTGCGTGGATGCTTTTTGTCTGCGGACTTATTGTGGCGGTGTTCGATACGGCCGTCGCTTATGAATCGGGGCAGGCGAACATCAAGAACACCTGCATAAATGTGCTGAAAGGCTTTATGGCGGCAAGTCTTGTGACAGCCGTTCCGCAAAGGCTTTATTCGTTCTGCGTCAATATGCAGGGTACGTTTGCAACTGAGCTGCTTGGGAACTTCATATCCGGAACAAGCGACACAATGGCGGACACCGGACTTGCGGTCATATTTGCTCTTGCTTCAGATATTTCGCTGTTCAGTCTCTTTTTTATGATCTTATTCGGTTACTGCACGGTGAAAGTTGTGTTTGCAAACATCAAACGAGGCGGCATAATGCTTTGCCAGATAGCTGTTGGGAGCTTGTATATGTTCGGAGTTCCGAGGGGCTACACCGACGGATTTTACGGCTGGTGCAAGCAGGTCATAGCGACCTGCCTGACGGCTTTTTTGCAGACAACGATATTGTATATCGGACTTCTGACGTACACTCAGCACCCATTGCTTGCTGTGGGGATATGCCTGTCGGCTAACGAAGTGCCGAGGATAGCTCAGATGTACGGGCTTGATACCAGCGTTAGGGTGAATATGATGTCTGTCAGCCATACTGTTTCTATGGGCAGTAAAGCTGTTGGTTTGATTAAAGGAAAGGCTTGATTTCAGCTTGACATTCAGCATACTTTGTAGTATAATGAAGAAAATTTGATAGAGCCGTAAATCGGAATTTTCGGAGGCGAACATCATGGAGATAGAATATAGAAAATTAAGTGAAAAAGAACTGGATGTATTTATCGAAATGAGAATAAATCAGTTAAGAGAAGAAGGGGCTAAAGAAGATATCGACTTAAAACCTGCATTATTGGATTATTATAAACGTCATATGAAGGATGGTACATTTGTTTCGTGGGTGGCATTGGATGGAAATAATATAATAGGAACCAGTGGAATGTCTTTTGTTGAGAAACCACCGTATTTTGGATGCCCAAGTGGAAAAATTGGTTTACTCTCAAGTATGTTTACTAATCCAAATTATAGACGAAATGGAATCGCAAAAGAACTGCTTTCTCGTATTGTCAATGAAGCTAAGCAATATGGATGCGGAACAATACAAATCACAGCTTCAGATATGGGAGTTAAACTTTACACTGACTTTGGTTTTGAGCATAACGGTAATTTTATGCAATATAAACTTTGATGTAAATTCCAGTTTATTTAACAGTATAATAAAGTATTTATGTAAGTACAGTCAAGTCAAAAGCTTGGCTGTATTTTTATACCCAAAAGGAGGTTTGATAAAATTGAAAACCTACATCTACCCCGAAAACCTGAGAGCTAACGTCAAGCTGTGGTTTTGGAACGTTCGGGATTTTATCATAATCTGCGGCGGAATAATTCTGTCGGTTGTGATTCTGGTAAACTTCTGGAACGTCCTGCCCTTTGCTGCGACCGCCTGCTTTGCGTTCCTCTCACTTCGGGTCGACGAAACTGCAATTATGGACTATATCTTCAATGCTGTGAAGTTTTTCATAACCTCACAGCAATTATTTTTATGGAGGAAAAATTAATGAAGAATAACAAAAACAGCGTTCAGGGTCTTATAGGTCTTGAACGCTTTACTCGTTTCGGCGTAAAAACCGATAAGGCTGAGATAGCGTTTTTCAGCGTTGAGCCGACCAATATTTCCGTGCTTTCTGCGGCGAATATCGACGTGAAGATACACCACCTTATGATGCTGTTAAGCACTATACCTGACCTTGAGATACTTGCTCTTGACTCCTGCGAGTGTTTTGACTCAAACAAAATGTATGTGAAAAAGCGTTTGCAGACGGAGCAGAACGAGGCGGTGCGGAAACTCTTGCAGGCGGACTATGATTTCCTTGACGAGATCCAGCTTGAAATGTCCTCTGCAAGACAGTTTGTGTTCGCTTTAAGGTTCAAACGTGAAAAGGACGAACAGATCTTTAACACCATCAACCGAGTGGATAAAGCGATTTCCGAACACGGATTTGCAGCTCGGCGGATGAGCAAATCTGATATCAAGCGTATGCTTGCTCTGTATTTCGGAACAAGCATTTCAGGCGATGAGATACCCGATATCGAGGGAGAAATCGAATTTGATTTGGAGGCGAAAACAAATGAGAACTAAAAAGCAGAAGAAAAAAGAACTGTCTGATGAGCAGCTTGAGATAGTGGAAGCAAAGGACTTTTTCGACTGCACCATGCCGGGCGTGATCCGCTTTTACACCGACCACTATATCTGCGGAAACTTCTACAAGTCCTGCTGGGCGGTGACGGAGTATCCGCCAAGTACGGAAGAAACGACTATACTTGCTCACCTTGCGGACAGGAACGGTGTAACGCTCCGTATCTACAACCGCCTTGTTACAAGCATGGAGCAAAGGAAGATCGTTCAGCAGGCAATGAGGAAAAACCATATGATGACCACCACAAATGACGTCAACGAGAGCATAAAGGCTCAGAACAACATTGACGATGTAGTAGAACTGCTGTCGGAGCTTAGAAGGAACAAAGAACCCCTCCTGCATACGGCCGTGTTTATCGAGCTAAAAGCAAGTACTGAGGATAAGCTGAAAGAACTGCAGGCTGATATTCAAATGGAACTGACACGTTCCAAAATATCTGTTGACCGTTTGCTTTTGCGGCAAAAAGAGGGGTTCTTGTCTGTTCATCCTGCGGGCAATAACGTGTTTGCAAGTCAATTTGAACGTGTTCTTCCTGCAAGTTCTGTGGCTGATCTTTATCCGCTGAACTATTCAGGCAAGACTGACGAAAAAGGCATATATATCGGCCGTGACAAGTTTGGAACTAACATTCTTGTTGACTTTGACAAGCGAACCGAGGACAAAACCAACTCGAACATTCTTATACTTGGCAACAGCGGTCAGGGCAAATCTTATCTTATGAAACTGCTGTTGTGCAATCAGCGTGAATCAGGCAAATCTATACTTTGCTTAGACCCTGAACACGAATATGAGGATCTGTGCAATAACCTTGGCGGCACATACATTGACATGATGTCGGGTGAGTATATGATAAATCCGCTTGAACCGAAAGCGTGGTCAGAAAATTCTCGCTTTGGAAATCAAGAAAAGGAAACCGATGACAGCCCTGAAACATTCCGAAAAGTAACTCGATTAAGTCAGCATATCAGTTACCTAAAAGACTTTTTCAGAGCATACAAAGACTTTACAGACGCAGAGATCGACACAATAGAGATAATGCTTATGAAACTGTATGCACGTTTTGGCATTGATGATCTTACAGATCTCGACAAGTTGGAAAGCTGTGACTATCCTGTAATGTCAGACCTGTATGAGTTAGTTGAAAAAGAATTTATGGCGTTTGATAATGCTAAGAAACACCTCTACACCGAAGAAATATTGCAGAATATCTGCTTGGGATTGCACTCAATGTGCAAAGGTGCAGAGTCGAAATATTTCAACGGCAGAACAAACATCAAGGACGGGGAGTTTATCTGTTTCGGCGTAAAAGGTCTTATGGATACAAACAAGCGACTGAAAGATACTCTGCTGTTCAACATCTTGTCATATATGTCTGATCAGCTTTTAGGCAAGGGAAATACTGTTGCGGCAGTTGATGAGCTGTATTTATTCCTCACTAATATGACTGCGATAGAATACATCAGAAACGGCATGAAACGTGTGCGTAAAAAGGAATCGTCTTTCATATTAGCCTCGCAAAACATCGAGGACTTTCTTCTGCCTGAGATAAAGGAGTTTACTAAACCGCTGTTCAGTATCCCGTCGCATCATTTTCTGTTCAATCCGGGCAACATTTCGCCGACTGCATTCATCGACACCTTGCAGTTAGAAGGATCGGAGTACAGCCTTATCAAGTATCCCGAACGAGGTACTTGCCTTTACAGGTGCGGCAATGAAAGATATCTTTTGCAGGTCATTGCTCCTGCCTACAAGGCTGCGTTGTTTGGTTCGGCGGGAGGAAGATAAAACTGTTCGCAGCAGTGTGAATTTTGAGTTTGACTACAATGGGAGGTAGATAACATGCACAACAAAAAATACGGCATATGGAAAACGAGGTATGCCGAAAACAGCAGAA